>ERZ772978.68-NODE-68-length-41614-cov-9.4694_pt1 | contig 41614 bp, 51 predicted proteins | sample MGYA00511675_ERZ772978 | MGnify/ENA primary metagenome ERZ772978 (study PRJEB29015, sample SAMEA2738092) | human oral metagenome | biome: human oral; feature: human-associated habitat; material: saliva | place: China | collected 2156 ... | reverse complement strand
GAAAAGTGAACAAGACCATGCTTCACACCTGATACCATTCACCGAATAGGAGATAGCTATGTCTGTATGGAGATCACTCGAGGAACACGGGTTCCCCAAGTACGAAGTCTCATCTGAGGGCGAAGTTCGTAACGCCCGTACCAAGAAGCTGATCGCGATCCAACAAGGCAAGACACCCAAGTGGAGTTCTATCGCTCAGCGGAATATTCTACCACTACCGAAAGTGACAGTCTGGCAAGAAGTTGAAGAAGACGGAGAGACCGAACTGAAATGTCGAAGTATCAGTGTCGCAAGACTTGTAGCACTCGCGTTCGTAGAACCTGAGGAACCTTGGTTCGATCGAGTCGTCTACAAAGACCGCAACCGAAACAATCTATGTTATTGGAATCTAGCATGGCGTCCTGGTTGGTATGCGAATCGTATGCTTCGTGAAAGGATCCGCAAGATGCCAACCCTTGACGATGTTATTCTAAAGGAAGAGACAACAGGAATCATGCATAATGATTCACTCGAGGCTGCCCTCGCGTTCGGACTCCTTGAGTCTGATATTGTTCGGTCCTACAAGACCGGAGTCAAATTGCTAAACGGTATGCGATTTGTATAACCTTTGCTACCATTCACACACTAGTACGTTAAACATGTACTATAATAGGGAGGATGTCTTTTTCCTTTCTATTTTTGAGTTACGGACACCTTGACACACCGATGGAGGAATCATGTTAGAACGAGACTACCAAGCCTCGCTTATACGGAAACTGAAATCGGTGTTTCCAGGTTGCATCGTACTGAAGAATGATAGTGCCTACAAACAAGGCATTCCAGATTTGCTTATTCTCTGGAATGAACATTGGGCGGCACTGGAGGTAAAGGTTAGCGCGAAGGCACGCGTACAACCGAATCAGCGTTATTACGTTGAGCAGATGCACGAGATGTCATTTGCTGCTTTCATCTATCCCGAAAACGAAGAGGATGTATTCCATGATCTTCAACAAACATTCGCGTCTAGAAGGCGCTCACGCGTTTCTAAGTCCTAGTTCCTACCATTGGGTCAACTATGACTCTGAAAAGCTCTCAGAACGCTTCCTGACAGCGATGGCGGCCAAACGTGGGACCGAGCTACACGAGTTCGCTCACGATGCTATCCGTTTGGGTATTAAATTACCCAAGAACAAAAACACCATGAACTTGTTTGTGAACGACGCATTGGGTTTCCGTATGGAGACCGAGCAGGTTCTATATTACTCGGATAACTGTTTCGGTACTGCCGACGCTATTTCCTTCCGACGTAACAAGCTACGCATTCATGATTTGAAGACCGGAGTTCACCCGGCTTCCATGAAACAGCTGGAAGTCTACGCAGCCATATTCTGTCTTGAGTATGACTATAAACCGTTCGATATCGAAATCGAGTTGCGTATCTACCAGTCGGATGAGGTTCAGGTACATATTCCCGAACCTGAGGAGATCGCCCGTATCATGGGACAGATCATATCCATGGATAAACTACTCAATGAACTGAAGGAGGAGATGTAACGTGGAACTCAAGTTTGACGACAGCGAAACTGACGACAGCTTGATGCACTACGGTATCCTCCGTCGTTCGGGTCGATATCCTTGGGGCTCAGGCAAGGACCAGAACACTCGTAACCGCATGTATCTCGATTATTTGTCAGACATGCGCAAGTCCGGTATGAGTGAAGCTGAGATCGCTCGCTCTGTCGGACTAACTACTACTCAAATTCGTGCACTCAAAACTGTTGCACGAGCAGAGGTCAAAGCTGCTGATATTGCTATGGCCCAGCGTCTGCGAGATAAAGGATATTCTAACGTTGCTATTGGGCAGCGTATGAATCTCAATGAGTCCTCGGTGCGCGCACTGCTCGCGCCTGGTGAAAAGGACAAGTCAGATGTTATCATCTCTACTAGTAATATGCTCAAAGATCAAGTTGGTCGTAAGCAATATATTGACATCGGATCAGGTGTCGATGCTCAAATTGGTGTTTCGCGCAACCGTCTCGACGCTGCGGTCGAAGTGCTCAAAGAGCAAGGATATACTGTTCACTCTGTTAAAGTACAGCAGCTGGGTACCGGTGAGCAAACCACTGTAAAAGTTCTTGCTGCTCCTGGTAAGACCCAAAAGGATATCTGGTCAAACCGTGACAAGATATCTCAGATTCAAGACTTCTCAGAGGATGGTGGAAGGTCATTTCTCGGCCTCCATGAGCCTCTGAGCGTGTCGTCTAAGCGTGTCGCTATAAACTATGTTGAAACTGGTGGCGCGGACTCAGACGGCGTTGTGTTCGTCCGTCCTGGTGTGAAAGACCTGTCGCTCGGTGGAGCTTCCTACGCTCAGGTTCGTATCGCTGTGGACGGGACGCACTATATCAAGGGTATGGCCATCTACAAAGATGATCTTCCCAAAGGTGTAGATCTCATGTTCAACACAAATAAGAGTGATACAGGCAATAAGCTTGACGCTCTTAAACCGTTGAAGACTGAGACCCCTGATAACCCATTTGGTGCTATGATTAAGCGTCAGATGGTCTCTATAGGGCCCGACGGTAAGCCGAAGGTAACTTCAGCTATGAATATCGTCAATGAAGAAGGCGACTGGGAGAACTGGTCACGTAACCTGCCTTCACAGATGCTAGGTAAGCAGGATCCTCGACTAGCTAAACGACAGCTCGATATTACTTATGAGCGTCGTAAGGCTGACTATGACGAGATATCCTCGCTCACCAACCCGGTTGTTCGTAAGAAGCTCCTTGAGAAGTTTGCGGAAGATGCAGACTCTGCTTCTGCCCACCTCAAGGCAGCAGCGCTTCCGGGTCAAGCCACACACGTATTGATGCCGGTTCCTAAAATGAAGCCGACAGAGATATATGCCCCGAACTATGAGAACGGAACTCGTGTAGCTCTCGTCCGTTTCCCTCATGGTGGAACCTTTGAGATCCCTGATCTCGTTGTTAATAACCGTCATCCCGACGCCAAGAAGATGTTGGGTAAAGCACGTGACGCCGTTGGCATATCTTCCAAGGTTGCTGAACGTCTGTCGGGTGCTGACTTCGACGGTGATACAGTTCTGGTTATTCCTAACAACAAGGGTTCCGTCAAGTCCTCACCAGCGCTTAAAGGTTTGAAGGGTTTCGACCCCAAACATGCTTATCCTGGTTATCCTGGCATGAAGGCGCTTGACGATCGTGGTACTCAAATGCAGATGGGTTTGGTTTCTAACCTCATCACCGACATGACAATCAGAGGTGCATCCTCAGACGAGGTAGCTAGAGCTGTCCGTCACTCGATGGTTGTCATTGATGCGCAGAAACATAAACTCAACTACAAACAGTCGGCTATCGATAATGGTATTCCACAATTGATGGCTAAGTACCAACGGAATTCACGTGGTGGTGCATCGACACTGCTGTCCCAAGCTACCGGTGATGTGCGTATTAATGAACGCCGAGAGCGCCGTGCTAGCGAGGGCGGTGCAGTGGACCCCAAGACGGGGAAGAAAGTGTATGTCGAGACGGGTGCTACTCGTGTCGATAAAGCAGGCAAGGCTGTGCTCAAGACACAGAAGGTCAAGCGTATTGAATTAACAGACGATGCGCATACTTTATCTTCAGGTACGGAGATCGAGTCTATTTATGCAACCCATTCAAATAGACTCAAGGCTCTGGGTAATGCTGCCCGTAAGCAAGCCCTAGAGACCCCCCGTATTGAGGTTTCGAAGTCTGCTAAACAGACGTACGCAAACGAGATTGCATCACTTGATGCAGCTCTGAATAGGGCGTACAAGAACCGCCCCCGTGAGAGGCAGGCCCAGATCCTAGCTAATGCTACCGTGGCCTCCGTTCGCAGGGCAAACCCTGACATGGACAAGGATCACCTAAAGCGTCTCAAACGCCAAGCACTTGAGGAAGCTCGCGCAAGAACAGGTGCTGGTAAGTCAAGGATCGTGATTAGTGATCGTGAATGGCAAGCGATTCAGTCTGGTGCTATTAGTACTAGTAAGCTTGAGTCAATACTTGCTAATGCTGACATGGAACGTGTTCGTCAGTTAGCTACACCAAAGACTAAGAAGCTTCTTACTGACAGTAAGTTGTCTCGTGCAAAGGTGTTGCTTGAAGCTGGTTACACACAAGCAGAAGTTGCTCGTTCTATTGGTGTGTCTGTCTCCACACTTAAAGACAGTTTGTATGAATAGTATCATAGTAGTTCCTTTCGGATCGCTTTCTCTCAGTCACATGAAACTATTCACACACTTCAACAAGTAATGGAGACCCACCCCATGGAATCAAAACCCATGCTTTTGACAACCATTGACAATCCTTTCCATCCAGGAACTCAGTTCAATGAATGGTTTGCGTTCGACATACGAAAAGGTTACAACACTCTCGGCTATTTGGCTCGTGTCGCTGACTATGGTTTCGACATGTCGCCAGCAGCAGAGAATGATGCTATCGATAGGGCGATGAGGGAGATCGTGGAGATCAACCCATTAGGAATTTGGACTCTGGTTCCGTCTGAATCGGAAGAAACCCCCGCTTCAGAACAAACTGAGTCTTAAGAATTCCCACCAATTTTGCGAGATTTCCCCAATCCCGGACCCTTTTCAAAGAGGGGGGAGGGGGTCTCGCAAAATAGGACCCCCCTCAGCATCGCCGCCTCACTCCAAAATTCCCCGGAGGGTCAAAATGGTGTGCGGTTTGAACCCCACCTAAACTTACCTTGAGCGAAAGGAAACCCATGACGAAGCGGAAAGAAGCCGCTGAAGAGGTACTCCAACCTCGTCGTCGCCGGGCCACAACCCCTGAGGCAAGGGAGAACCAGCTGATCTCGCTGGCTGTAGATCTCGCCGAGAAGCAGCTTCGAGAAGGCACCGCATCCTCTCAGGTGATTTCCCACTACCTCAAGCTCGGCACCAGTCGTGAACAGCTCGAGCAAGAGCGGCTACGACGTGAGAACAAGTTACTCGAGGCCCGAGTTGAGGCTATCGAGTCCCAGAAGCGAGTTGAAGAGCTATACGCTGAAGCTCTGACCGCAATGAAGGTCTATTCAGGCCGCGGTAAGGAGATTAGCGCCGATGAGCACTAGATCCTACTCCGAACTTCTGAGGTTGAACACTTTTGAAGAGCGTTTCGCTTACCTATCCATCAAGGCTAGGGTAAGTGAGCGTACTTTCGGTGGAGACCGTTGGCACAACCAACAATTCTACCGATCCAAGGCATGGAAGCAAACGCGAGATGCCATAATTGTCCGAGACAACGGTTGTGATCTCGGAATCGAAGACTTTCCGATCAGTGAGGGACTCTTAATCCATCACATTAACCCAATAACCCTCGAGGATCTCCTCAACTGGACTGACGCAGTCTTCGATCCAGAGAATCTGATAACCACTTGTCACAAAACTCATAATGCTATCCATTACGGCGACCCCTCCCTAGTACCAAGGTCGTTTGGCGTATCCAGAGAAAGGGGTGACACGAAACTGTGGTAGCTTTTAACTTCGATCCGACTAAACCGATCGCTCTTGTTGGAGCTATGTGTTCTGGAAAGACCACAATTGCCAAGAAGTTCGAACAGGACGGATACAATCGGATCCGAACTTACACTACCCGACCACCTCGGCCGGGCGAATCCAGCGACGACTACTTCTTCGTATCGAATGATGAGTTCTTCTCGATGATGACGAATGGTCTGTTCATGGAAACCGACGACTACACCGTAGCGTCAGGCGACACTTGGTATTACGGATCTCTCCGTTCGGATTACAAGATCCCGAATTCGGTTATCATCCTAACACCAATGGCCATCTACAAGTTGCGCAACGAATTGAATGTTGTGTTTGTGGATCCACCGTTCGATACTCTATTGGACAGAGCTCACCATCGCGGAGACGATCCAAAAGAGGTTACTCGACGGTTCACAGCCGAGAACACCACCTTCCGTTTGTTCCGGGAGTATCCTCAGAATTACGATTTACGTCTAACAGGAGGTTTATCTAGTGCGACGTAGTCCAGAACAGTATGATTGGGAGGGACTCCTCTTCGATGAGACTTTCCTAGATCTTCACTACTCACCGCGACCTCGCAAGGACCTCAAGTTTGTTGTGGTTCACCATATGATGGTTGTTGGTAACGGTGATGGGAGGGCCAACGATGCCTGCTTCAACATTTGGCAGACACGTGAGGCATCAGCCCACTATGGTGTTGACGGCCGATTTGTACGACAGTTTGTTAACGACACAGACTACGCATGGGCAACCGGTAACACCTTCGGTAACGAGCACGGTATTTCTATTGAACACGCAAATACCACGCTTGCCCCGAATTACGAGGTCTCTGACGAGACCATTCAGACGGGAGCTCGACTCGTAGCCCATCTCCACAAGGCTTACAATCTTGGACGCCCTGTGGACGGTGTGACCCTCAAGCAACACCGTAACTTCTTCGGTACCGCTTGTCCTGGACCCACCTTGGGTGAGCGTCGTTGGCCGGAGTATGTCGCTACCGCTCAAGCGATCTATGATCAGATCACCGGTGGTGCACCGCTCCCCCCTCCCCCTGAGCCGCCACGGACTCATGAAGTCAAACGAGGTGATACTCTAAGTGGTATCGCTCGACAGTACGGGACGACCTGGCAGCGGCTCCAGGAACTTAACCGTCTCGCTAACCCGAACGTCATCCGTCCGGGAATGAAACTCTTGGTGCGTTGAGATGACACAGAGCATCCTCGATTCAACCAAGAAGATGCTCGGGTTGGCGGCCGACTACACGGCGTTTGATTTGGATGTTATCACCCATATCAACTCCGTGTTTTCGGTCCTTACCCAATTGGGTATTGGACCTGAGCGAGGCTTCTCCATCGAGGACTATTCCACAACCTGGGATGAATACCTAGGTGGTAATAAGCTTCTACACACAATTAAGTCTTACGTCTATCTTCGTGTCCGAATCTTATTCGATCCGCCATCGGCCGGCTACGTGTTGACAGCTATCGAAAACCAGATCAAGGAGCTCGAGTGGCGTATTAATATGGAGCACGAGGTATCATGAACGAAGCATACTTCATGGATGCCGGGTCGAACTTTATTGCTCACTTTGGCATAAAGGGTATGAAATGGGGTTCTCGAAAACGTTCGAACCCTAAGCGTGACGTTCGTTTACAAAAGCGAGTAAACAAGAAGATTCATAAAGGTCGCCATATAGTATACACCCGTCATGATAACGGTCTCGAAACGTTAGGGTATGACTACAATATGCAAACCCGAAACGATCGTCGTATGGCTAATAAGACCTCTCGTAAAGCTATGGCTTACAAGAAAGAGTTAGCAAAACTCAAGCGTAATCAGCGCAAGAGTTTCGAAGAATTATCGCGAGGTTTGTAATCATGAACGAAGCATACTTCATGGATGCCGGCGAGGAATTCCTCGCTCACTACGGTGTCAAAGGCATGAAGTGGGGTACCCGCCGAGCTCGCAGTGTTGCTAGTGCCTATGGTCGTGGGATAAAGCGTACCGGAGGTCTGGCTAAATCCGGAGCACGAGGAGCGGGACGACTCGCTAAGAAGGGTGCGCAACTTCAGGTTCGAAACGCTAAGGCTGTTGGTCGAGGCGCCAAGAAACTGAAGAAGAACGCACCTAAGATTGTTGGAACCACGGCAGCAGTTGGCGCAGCAGCCGGATTCGGTTTAGCCGCGGCTTCCAAGTATGGTTCGCCAAACACTAAGGCGGCAATCCGTCGAGGTGTCACTGGTGCCATTCGTGGAGGCGTTAAAGCTAACCAGAAGTTCGCTCGAGCCAATGCTGCTCGGTCAGCTCGTCGTTACGCCACACAGGCTGCTCGGGCTCGTCAGGCAGCTAACTACGGTCGTACTTACCGAAACACCGCTACGGTTGTTCGGGGTCTGAAGGCGCTGACATGACAAATGAAGCATACTTCATGGCCGAGGGAGAAAAGTTCCTAGCTCACTACGGTGTCCCTGGAATGAAATGGGGGCGTCGTAAAGCTCGGGCTGCTATCCAGCGAGAAAAGCGTCACGCTCGAGGATACAAGAAAGCAACTAAGAAAACCCTAAGTAATCTTAAGTCTAGTAAAGGTAAAGTGTTGCTGACTAAGAAGGGTCGTCGTCAGTTGCTCGAGTTGGATCCAACAGCGTATCGCTACAACCGAACAAAGATCGGCGCTAAACAAATCAAACGTCAAGAGCGGGCTAACCGCTTAACTGGCAAGATTGTTTCCATCCCGATCAAGGCTGGAGCTAAACAGACTCGTATGGTCCAACGGGCAAACGATAAAGCTGGTGATCTGACGATCAAGGGTCTTAAGAAAGGATATAAAGCCGCTTCTAAAGCTAGCGAACGTGTGAACTCAGCTCTTAACACAGCTAGTAAACACGGACTCCATATCGGCAAGACACGGGCTCGTAACGCTCGTCTTCGTCGTGATTTTAAGACTGCGACGGGACTTCGGTAACTATGGAACTCTATTCGTACAACATGATCGGTGAGGAATTCCTTGAGCACTACGGTGTTAAGGGAATGAAGTGGGGCGTCCGTCGCGCTAAAAAGAACTTACAGGGTGTTGCACGAGGCGTTCGTAAAGTTAAGTCAGCATACCGCGCTCGTCAGGAGCGACGTCATCCTAAATCGGCAGACTCAGTAAAGGTCGCTGATTTACGCAAGCAGGTTAAGAAGAAGGGTATTGAGTCTTTAACTAACGCTGAACTTTCTCAGCTAAACAATCGACTCATATTGGAGAACACATACCGAAAGGCTATGACTCACCACCCCGACACAATACGTGCTCAGCGTAACAAGAAGATCGCTCTGGAAGGAGCTAAACTTATTGCACCAATCGCTGGTAAAGCTGTTGGTAATGAGTTGAAGAAGTCCGATGATCCTCGGGTCAAGATCGGTGGCGCCTTCCTAACCGGAGACATAAACATTAGTGATTTCACCGGTGGCGGTAACAAAGGCAAGAAGAAACGTAAGTAATGCTATCTAACACTGCTACACCCCGTTATTACGGCGAGTTCCGTGATAAAGTATTGTCGGGTGAGATCCCCGTCTGTGAAGAGATTTCGTTGGAGATGAACCGTATCGACGGTCTTATTGCCAATCCTAATTTCTACTACGATGATGAAGCTATCGATGGTTTCATTCGTTTCTGTGAAGACGAGTTGACGCTAACTGATGGTTCCGATCTACACCTGCTCGATACATTCAAGTTGTGGGCGGAGCAAGTGTTCGGTTGGTATTACTTCGTCGAACGTCAAGTGTATGAACCTGGAGAAGATGGTAAGCCTGGTAAATACGTGACGAGAGAGATCAAGAAGCGACTGACTGTGAAGCAATATTTGATTGTTGCTCGTGGTGCAGCCAAGTCGATGTATGCGAGTTTCCTACAAGCATACTTCTTGTTGATCGATACGTCAACTACACATCAGATTACGACGGCGCCGACCATGAAACAGGCCGAGGAGGTTATGTCTCCTCTTCGTACAGCTATCACCCGATCCCGTGGACCACTGTTCAAGTTTATGACCGAAGGGTCTATGCAGAACACCACCGGGTCTAGAGCTAACCGTCAAAAGTTAGCACCAACCAAGAAGGGTATCGAGAACTTCCTGACAAACTCTCTGCTCGAGGTTCGTCCGATGACTATCGATAAACTTCAGGGTTTGAGAAACAAGTGCGCCACCATCGATGAATGGTTATCTGGCGACATTCGAGAGGATGTCGTCGGAGCCGTCGAACAGGGCGCGTCTAAGTTGGAGGATTACTTCATCCTGGCCGTCAGTTCAGAGGGTACCGTTCGTAATGGTTCAGGTGACACGATCAAACTTGAGCTAGCCGACATACTCAAGGGTAACTATGTTGCCCCGCATGTATCCATCTGGCACTACAAGTTGGATGATGTCAAGGAAGTGGCTAACCCGGAAGTCTGGGCTAAGGCACAGCCTAACATCGGAATTACGGTGAGTTATGAAACGTATCAGCGCGATGTTGAACGTGCTGAGAATTCCCCAGCTTCTCGTAACGACATCCTCGCAAAGCGATTCGGTATACCTATGGAAGGTTATACCTACTTCTTCACTTACGAAGAAACTCTATCACACCGTCGCCGGGACTTCTGGGGGCTCCCGTGCGCACTTGGTGCCGATCTATCACAGGGCGACGACTTTTGTGCCTTTACATTCTTATTCCCCCTTAGTAATGGTGAATGGGGTGTTAAGGCTCGCTCATACATTACGGAACGGACGCTATTCAAGCTACCACTTGCCATGCGTCAAAAGTATGATGAGTTTATTAATGAAGGATCCCTACATGTGATGGATGGGACCGTTCTCGATTTGGAAGAGGTCTATGAGGACCTAGACAAGTTTATCACCTCCAAGGAATACGATGTTCGGTGTCTAGGGTTCGATCCCTATAACGCCAAGTCGTTCGTAGAACGTTGGAGTCAGGAGAATGGTCCATTCGGTATCGAGAAGGTTATTCAGGGCGTTAAGACTGAGTCAGTCCCGCTTGGTGAACTCAAGAAGATGAGCGAGGATCGACTCCTTATCTTTGATGAGGCCATCATGACTTTCGCCATGGGTAACTGTATCACGCTTGAAGATACAAACGGTAACCGCAAGCTGTATAAGAAGCGATATGAAGAGAAGATCGACAACGTCGCTGCTCTCATGGATGCTTGGGTTGCCTTCAAGTTACATCGAGAAGCATTCGAGTAGGAGGTGATCGAAATAGGTTTTACAGACCGACTAATGCACGCTTGGAATGCATTTTCTAACTGGGAACAACGCTCGCCAAACCTGTCTCAACAGTATGGCCTGACTCAGAGTTTCCGACCAGACCGCAACAGCCTCCGCATTACTAACGAACGGTCGATAATTGCATCTATCCTCACTCGAATGGCGATGGATGTAGCTAGTATCGATTTGCTCCACGTTCGCCTCGACGAAGACAAACGATTTCTTGAAGAGATCAATAGTGGATTGAACAACTGCTTAACCGTCGAAGCGAACCTGGACCAAGCCGCTCGTGCATTTCGTCAAGACATAGCGCAGACTCTCTTTGACGAGGGCGTCGCAGCTATTGTCCCTGTCGATACCACCCTTAACCCGAACGTTACTGGTGGGTACGACATCCTCACCCTTCGTGTTGGTAAGATCACCGAATGGATGCCTAAGCATATCAAGGTGGATCTCTACAACGAAGAGAAGGGTAAACGACAACAGATCGTCATCCCTAAGAAGATGGCGGCCATTGTCGAGAATCCTCTATATTCGGTTATGAATGAACCGAACTCAACCTTACAGCGTTTGATCAAGGCTCTCAACACCATGGATATGATGGATGAGAAGAACGCTCAAGGTAAACTGGATCTAATCATCCAGCTACCTTACACGATCAAATCGGAGGCTCGCCAACAGCAAGCTGAGAAGCGTCGTAAGGATATTGAGTTCCAACTGACCGGTAGTAAGTACGGTATCGCTTATACTGACGCTACCGAGAAGGTCACTCAACTAAACCGACCGGTCGAGAACAATCTCCTCCAGAAGGTTGAGTATTTGACCAAACTGCTTTATAGCCAGTTAGGTCTAACCGAAGAGATTATGTCGGGAACAGCAGACGAACGTGCAATGTTGAACTACAACAACCGCACAATCGAACCTGTTGTGACCGCCATTGTCGAAGCTATGCGACGCACATTCCTTACCAAGACTGCTCGGGCCCAGCGACAATCTATCGTCGCTACACGCAACCCGTTCCGTCTTGTTCCTGTTGATCAGATTGCAGAGATTGCCGACAAGTTTACTCGTAACGAGATTATGACGGCAAACGAAATTCGCTCGGTTATCGGTATGCGTCCTGCGGACGATCCGAAGGCTGATGAACTCCGCAACAGCAACATGCCCCAAGAAGAGGATTCGGGATTGGTTGGCGAAAGCGAATATGAAGAACCCGCCCAGCTCGAATAGGCGGTTGATTTAAGGAGGTATCGTGACTGCCGATTTCAGTGGTTACGCAACCAAAGTCGGCCTTAAATGTTCGGATGGGCGGACTATCATGCCCAACGCATTTGAGGGTAACGACGGTGCTAAAGTACCTTTGGTATGGCAGCACTCGCATAACGAACCAAGTAATGTTCTTGGTCACGCTATGCTGGAGAACCGGGAAGACGGCGTGTATGCCTACGGTTTCTTCAACGATACACCCGCAGCCCAGCAAGCTAAAGCTCTGGTGCAGCATGGTGATATCTCAGCGTTGTCTATCTATGCTAACAACCTAGTCGAGAAGTCGAAACAGGTTATGCATGGCGTTATTCGTGAAGTAAGCCTCGTTCTGTCTGGGGCTAATCCGGGTGCGCTGATTGACAATGTGACAATCCGACACTCGGACGGCGATATTGACGTCCTAGATGACGAAGCCGTAATCTACACAGGAGAGGTACTTATGCACGGCGATTCCCTGTACCATGAAGACGAATTCGATGAGGAGACCACCATCGAAGACGTATACAACTCCATGACTGAAGATCAGCAGGATGTTGTAAACTATCTTGTCGGACTTGCTGTTACTGGCGGCGAGGAAGGCGAAGAAGAATTCATTGACGATGAAGACTACATCGATGATGAAGATGAAGAATTCGTTGACGATGAAGATGTTGAGCACTCGGCCTTTGATGGAGGTTACATGACACACAATGTGTTCGAGAGCCAGGGTGCACGCTCCGGTGGTCGCCCGACTCTGTCCCACAGCCAGATCGAAGAGATCATGGAAGATGCCAAGAAGACCGGCTCCCTCAAGGAAGCCTTCCTGGCACACGCCGAACAGTACGGTATCGGTAACATCGATATCCTGTTCCCAGATGCTAAGACCCTCCGCAACACCCCGGACTTCGTCCAGCGTCGCAACGAGTGGGTTAGCACCGTTCTGAGTGGTACCCAACACTCCCCGTTCAACCGCATCAAGTCGATCGCGGCTGATATCACACAGGATGAGGCCCGAGCTAAGGGTTACATCAAGGGTAAGATGAAGAAGGAAGAGTTCTTCGAACTCACCAAACGCATCACCACCCCCACCACGATCTATAAGAAGCAGAAGCTTGATCGCGATGACATCATTGACATCACCGATCTCGACGTGGTTGCTTGGCTGAAGATGGAAATGCGTATGATGCTCGACGAGGAGCTCGCACGCGCCATCCTGATCGGTGACGGTCGTGAAGTTGATCACGATGACAAGATCAACGAGAAGAACATCCGTCCTATCGCTAAGGATAACAGCTTCTACACCCACCGTGTGACTGTTGCCTCCGATGTGGCCCCCGACGTTCTCGAGGACAACATCCTCCGTAGCCGTAAGTTCTACAAGGGTACCGGAACCCCGACCTTCTTCACCACCGAAGATGTGTTATCTGACCTTCTGCTCCAGAAGGACAAAATGGGACGTCGTATCTACTCCTCTCAGTCTGAGCTGGAGTCGGCACTTCGTGTCTCCCGTATCGTTCCGTGTGAAGTTCTGGAAGCAACTCCTGAACTGCTCGGTATCATGGTCAACCTGACTGACTACACTGTCGGTGCTACTCGCGGTGGCGAGGTTTCGATGTTCGACGACTTCGACATCGACTACAACCAGTACAAGTACCTGATGGAAACCCGTTGCTGCGGTACGCTGACTCGTCCGAAGTCAGCTATCGCCTTCTGGAAGCAGAAGGGTACGAAGGCTACTCCGGAGAAGCCGACCGTTCTTAAGAACGTAATCACCATCCCGACCACCACCGGTGTTGACTACACCGTTGAGGGTGCTAAGGTGACCGGTACCGTGAACATGTCTTCTGACACCACGGTCGTCGCCGTTCCGCAGAAGGATTACTTCTTCGAGACCGGCACAGTTGACAACTGGCACTTCAACTTCGTTCCTAACGAACGATAATTGATATGCCACGGTTCTACGGAAAGATTGGTTATGCCGATCAGGTAGAACGCCAACCAGGCGTCTGGGAAGACGTTATTGTTACCCGTAACTACTACGGTGATGTGATACGTAACTCCAGGCGCCTGGATAACACCGAGAATGTACACTCGAACATCTCGGTCGGTAACTCGATCAGTATTGTCGCTGACGCGTATGCCGAAAGCCATTTCTTTGTAATGCGCTTTATCGAGTGGATGGGGGCTTTATGGACTGTCAGCTCAGTTGAAGTTCAGAGCCCCCGTTTAATCTTGCAATTAGGTGGTGTATATAATGGCCCCACGGCTTAACCTACAAACCATCCTTGAGCAAGTACTCGGTAGCCGGAATGTTTATTTCCAACCTCCGGAGAACCTTAAGATGTCCTATCCGGCGATAGTCTATCACCTCAATGACGAGTGGGTACGGTACGCCGATGATATGGGCTACTTCCGCAAGAAGCGGTATCAGATCACGGTCATAGATCGGAACCCAGACTCTGTCATCCCGGATCGAGTCGGTTCATTATCACTGTGTTCATTTGACCGCTGGTACGCTTCTAACGGGTTAAACCATTTCGTTTACAACCTATACTTCTAGGAGGAAGTAAATGGCTGTCCTTACCTGGGACCAGACCGGTCAGCGTTTCTACGAGACTGGTGTTTCTAAAGGCGTTCTGTTCCTGCCTGATAGCACTGGCGCCTACAAGAAGGGTGTCGCTTGGAACGGTCTTGCTACCGTTACCGAGAAACCCACTGGCGCAGAGTCCAATGCGACTTACGCTGACAACATCAAATACCTCAACCTGGTTTCTGCTGAAGAATTCGGCGCCACCATTGAGGCTTTCACCTACCCTGAAGAGTTCGCTGAGTGCGACGGCACCAAGGCTGTTAAGAAAGGTGTGTTTGCTGGTCAACAGACCCGTAAGCGTTTCGCCTTTTCCTACCAGACCTTGATTGGCAACGACGTGGATGGTACCGATAAGGGCTTCAAGATCCACATCGTCTACAACTGCCTGGCCTCACCTTCCGAGCGCGCCTACTCCACGGTGAACGACAACCCTGAGGCTATCAGCTTCAGCTGGGATGTCTCCACCACCCCGGTGTCTGTCACCACCGAAGGTGTTAAACCGCTTTCGTTGCTGACGATCGACTCAACCAAGGTCGCTCCTGCTGACCTGAAGAAGCTGACCGACAAACTGTACGGTACGGCTACCGAGGAACCATCGCTTCCGGTTCCCGATGAGGTCATTAAGCTCTTCACGACGCCTTAATCACATGCTTCAACTCAAGATCGAGCTCGAAGAGCTGTTCAATGAAGCAACCGATGAGTTCGAGATGGCGACAGCGACCGTTGAGTTGGAGCACTCTCTCCTATCGCTGTCAAAATGGGAGGCAAAGTACGAGAAACCGTTCTTGTCTCCCGATGACAAATCTCCAGAAGAGATACTCGATTACGTCACGTTTATGGTCGTGACACCAAACTTCGATTATAATCTTTTGAACCGTTTGTCAGAATCGAACTTTGATGAAATCAATAAGTACATAAGCTCTAAACAGTCTGCTACCTGGTTCGCAGAGGATAACAATCCTCCGAGTCGGGAGGTTATCACCGCCGAGCTGATCTACTACTGGATGTTCTCGATGCAGATACCCAAGGAATGCGAGGAATGGCATTTGAACCGCCTATTCACGCTCATTCGAGTATTCAATGCTAAGAACAACCCGAAGAAGATGAGTCCGGAGGAGGTAGCACGCCGTAATCGTGAGTTGAACGCTAAGCGACTGCGCGAGATGAATACGAAAGGATAGCTATGGCTAAACTGGTGTGGGCTACACCAAATCCTAAGTATCAGTACGGCGTGTCTCATGGTGTGCTGTACAACCTTAAGACTGGTGTAGTCGCCCCGTGGGATGGTCTTGTTGATGCTACAGAAGCATATGGTGAACCATTGAAGAACGAGATCTATCTGAACGGTCAGAAGATAGGTGAAAGTAATCATGGCGGGGAATACTCAGCTGAGATAAGCGCGTATTCATTCCCATTTGCATTCCGTGATTGTTTAGGGATCCAGGAGATCTTCAAGGGCTTCTTTGCCACTCAGCAAGCTCAAAGCGAGTTCTGTTTCAGTTACGAAACTAAAGTGGGCGAAGACAAGAGTGTCCTTCATATCTTGTACAACTGCAAGGCTGCTATGTCTAGTGTTAACTACACTACGATCGGGCAGACGGTAGACCCCATGCTTCGTAAGTACAAGCTCACGCTCCGGCCACTATCTGACGAACCCGGTATGGTAGGAACAACCCATATCTCTATCGATCAGAATTGGCAACCCACATTGTTTGAGGTAATCACTACTCATTTGTATGGTAACGCTAATAACGATCCTAAGTTATTGCTACCAAGCGAGATCCAGGAGATGTATAAGGAGCTCAAAATCTAATGACAGCAATCGTATGGGATCAACCCCAGAACCGTAACTACGAGTATGGTGTCAGCAATGGTGTCCTATATTACGGATCGGGGGCTTTCCCATGGAGTGGGCTCATTTCCGTTGAGGATGCGTCTACTCCGAGATACACATCTATTTATGTGGATGGGTTTAAGATTGCTGATGCAGAGTTGGCGCCTGAATACGCAGGTGTAATCAAATGTGTTACATATCCACAGATCCTAAACTATCTAATGGGTATGGAGTCAGACGCCTCCGGTGTTACACATGATTTTACCAACTTCTCTAAGCGTTTCCATATGTCGTTCATGACCAAGGGTTCTGATGGTGATGGTAAAGAGACAGATTTCCTACACTTGCTCTATAATATCTCCGCAACCCCAGATAATCGGACATACACGACATACGGCCAAAACGTCACACCTACGGAATTCTCGTTTAAACTGACGTCTACGCCTGTTGAATTCTTTGGTGGGTCTCCATCAACACATTTCATCGTTGATCTTGGTCAAATTTCAGCCGATCGACGAATAATATTGATGAATACACTCCATGGTCACGAACGAGATAATCCTCGTATGCCCGATATTCAGTTGATCATCAATGTGTTGATCAATCTCAAGGAAGTTCGGATTGTTTCTGAAGGTAACCTGATTCTTGTGGAGACCAACGAGATGACGTACGCTAACGAGAACGAGGATGGTTTAATCAATTTCGATTATCCAGCTCGTATCAACCCTGCGGGTCCTGACGTAATCGACTTTGATTTAACCGAATAGGAGTAAGTATGGCTAAGATCTATACCTACAACAATAAATTCCTTGATAGACGGCATAACGACTACATCAAGGCCGTTAGTCTCACCAAACTTGCTGGCGAGCCAGGTAACGCACAGAAGCCTGGTGGGCTAAAGTTTGAAGTGGAGTTTTACAACGGTACTCGGCACGGTACAGAACTTCATCTGTCTGGTTTAGGCGGAGGTGCACCAAATAACGTCGGTGTCAACAACCTTGACTCCAACTTGCGGAATCTACTAGATGTCCATTCGCTAGACATCCGGGAATTACAGAAGCAGAACACACCATTCAAGGTTGGTAAGCGTTATTACTCGATCGTTTCTTACACTTGGCCGGACTACTACAACGATCAAGACACTAACCCCGCGACAGTGTCAAAATGGAACCGATTCTTGTCATTCGGTGATGCTCTCGGTATCGGTATTCTAAACCGTAACAGCGGTAACTGGGATATATTTGATAACGACTTCAAAGTTCAGGGCGAGATTGCAAAGAACAAAGGTGTTAAGCGTCTGGTCTTCTATGTTAAGACTCAGTATGGCGCCGCTTCTGGTGTTGACTGGGACGGTCGTGCTAATATTCCCGACAAGGACAAATATACCAAAGACTACATCATGGGTCAGATCGAGAAGTTCAAGACCCAATACGGTGATCTTGCCGAAGGCGTGTTCTTGGATGAAGTGATCAACGGTTGGGGTGAATCGGCTAAGCGCGCAGCTTGGTATAAGAATCTAATCGATTCGATCAAGTTCCGATGGGGGTCTAACTTCTTCGTTGTATGTAACTGCGGCGCCAACATCGCACCAGAACTCCTCAAATGGAAGACTGACGTCTTCATGACGTTCGAGAACACCGCTGATAAGTACCTGAACGAGGATCCAGGAACTCCGGTTCATACCGCAGACATGGCTAAAGAACCTGGTGTTCGTTTCTGGCATGTGATTCATGGTTGTACTCCGGATAACTATCGCCAAGTGTTTGCTAAAGCTGCTAAGCTTGGTATCGGACATGTCTATGTTACTGACGGTCGTCTCGACGAATCCGGACCAGGCGGACAATGGCAGCCTGTGGGTAACCCCTATGAGAACCCACCATCACCTCAGTTCGAGCAACTCATCATCCCATGGATCAATGACTACTTGCCGGTCTACGACAAGATGCTCGAGTTGGAGAAGAAGGTCGCCGCTCTTCCTAAACCAGGAGGTGACAGAGCGCTTGAGGTAAAAACATTTTCTTTCCCAACAACATATGGTCTTCGAAACACAAACCTTGTGGTTATTGGAGAGAAACATTGTACCCTACAGTTAGGCGTTCAGGTATTATCTAATGCGGCTCAGTATGGAGTTATAGGTAGTATCTCCGACCCTAAGATGTACCCGAAGTATGATTTAGACTTCATGGTGGTTGGTAAAAAAGCTGATGGTAGTGTCACCACGACCAAGTTGCGCGTTAATGCTAACGGTAAGATTCAGTACATGGAAGCGCCTCCCGCTGGTGTGACTATGTATGGGTCTATAACTTGGGGTTCGCTGTAATGACTTTCTCGCTAGAGACTACAGGTACTTGGCAAAACACCGAGAACTGGCTCAAGCGAATGTCTAAAGGTGACGTCTTCGAGACTCTGGACCAATACGGAAAAATGGGAGTCGAAGCTCTGGCTCAAGCGACTCCTAGAGAGTCTGGTGAGACCGCTGGGGCCTGGAGTTACCGTACGTCAATTTCCGGAAGCCGTGCTAAGATCGAATGGCTCAATAATCACATCAACCAGGGTGTCAATATTGCGGTTATCCTTCAATACGGACACGGTACCGGAACTGGCGGTTATGTACAAGGTCGGGATTATATTAACCCAGCTATTCGACCTGTATTTGATAAAATCACAGAATCTGTATGGAAGGAGGTGACTCGTGCCTAGTATCGACGAGCGCGTCGTATCACTAAAGTTTGATGCGGCTAAGTTTCAGGGCGGCATTTCCGCTGCAATGACCATGCTTGAGAAGTTCAAGCAAGCTCTACATCTTCCTGGGGCTGGTAAAGGTATCGACGATTTACAGTCTCGAGTCAACAACTTCAGCACAGGTAACATCGAGGGCGAAGCTAGTAAAGTCGGTTTGGGCTTTGTTGCCGCATCTACGGTAGCCATCACAGCATTAACAAACATTGCAAACAAAGCAGTTGATGTTGGTGTTAGTGTCGCTAAGGCCCTCACCATCGATCCAGTTATGGATGGTTTCCGTGAGTACGAACTCAACATGGGTTCGATTCAGACCATCCTCGCCAACACCCAGAGTAAGGGGTCCACCCTACAAGATGTTAATGGTGCCCTGGATCAGCTGAACACCTACGCTGATAAGACGATCTACAACTTCGCCCAGATGACCAAGAATATTGGTACATTTACTGCGGCTGGTGTGGATCTCGAAACGTCGGTTACGGCCATTAAGGGTATTTCTAACCTGGCTGCTGTTTCTGGCTCTGATGCTAACCAAGCATCAACGGCTATGTACCAGCTTTCCCAGGCTTTGGCTGCGGGTAAGGTCGGTCTACAGGACTGGAACTCTGTGGTTAATGCCGGTATGGGTGGCCAGGTATTCCAGGAAGCCCTGTTTGAGACAGCTAAAGCCATGGGTCGAATCGAAGGTATATCTAAGGATACCTCGTTCGAACAATGGACAAAGTCTGGTAAATCATTCCGTGATTCCTTGCAAGACGGATGGATTAACGCCGAAGTCCTGACGAACACCCTCAAGGGCTTCACCGGTGATATGTCCGATGCGCAGCTGAAGCAAATCGGATATACAGATCAGCAGATCCAGAAGATCAAAGAGTTCGCCGTTACAGCCAATGAAGCTGCGACCAAAGTCAAGACATTCACTCAGCTGAAAGACACCATCAAGGAAGGTGTCGGATCTGGGTGGGCTAAGACTTGGCAATTGGTTCTTGGTGACTTTGAGCAGTCGGGCAAGATATTCTCGGGTATCTACAACGCTATTGACCCTCTTATTCAGAAGACTAGCGACGCACGTAATAACCTGCTTGATGGATTCTTGAATAAGCTACACGGTCGAGATCGAATTGTCGCCACTCTGGGTTTGGCATTCGAGAACGTCGGTCGCATATTCAAGACCGTTGGTGAAGCCGCGGGTCAGGTATTTAAACCGCTTCGGCCTGAACATCTCCTTCAAGCCACACAGGCGTTCCAACGCTTCGTACAATCAATGACACCGAGTGAGAATACGCTGAATAACCTCCGCCGGACATTAGCTGGCGTTTTCAGTCTATTTTCTATCGCGGGGCAAATTATCGCGCCAATAGTTAGCATGTTTGCTAAGTTGCTTGGTGTTACACTCAGTGGGTCCGGAGGACTACTACAGTTCACTGGTGCCATCGGTTCTGTGATCACCAAGTTTGATCAATTCCTCCAACAGAGTGGAATTATCAAAGCCTTCTTCGCCGGTCTTGGTGCGCTTATTGCCATTCCAATTGAAGCTATTAAGTCGTTTGGTAAGGCGCTTACGTCTGCGTTTACCGGCGGTAATATCGACTATATGGCTAATCTGAAACAGCGTGTTTCAGAGTTGGGTAACGTATTTACTAAGCTGACTGGTGGTCCAGACAAGGCTGCCGCCGGTATGAGCAAGTTCGCTGAGTCTGCTCAGAAGTTCGGCGATATGGTCGGCCGTAATATGGCTAAGGCTCGGGAAGAGATTCAGAAGATCACCCCCGCACTCAAGGAAGCATTCTCCTCAGGTAGCCTGTCGTTCCTGACCGACGCCCTTAACATCGGTATATTCGCTTACCTTACTGCTCAGATTCAGAACTTCGTCAAGAACGGTCTGAAGCTGGATATCAGTGGTGGTCTGTTTGATACACTGAAAGATTTCTTCACGGGTAAGTCCGGTATCGGCGCATCTATCAAGGAAACCTTCGGTGCTCTGAATGATACCTTGGGTGCTATGCAGCATAATATCCAGGCGGATACCCTTCAGAAAATCGCTATTGCTATTGCGCTATTGGCTGCCTCTCTGGTTGCCTTGAGTCTGGTTAATGGCGACCGTCTGAAGACGTCTTTGGTTGCTATATCTGTCGCATTCGCTGAACTGATGGCAACCTTAGCCTTGATGACTAAGCTGTCTGGTGTGTCTGGCATTGCCAAGCTACCTGTGATGGCCGCTACGATGATTCTCCTTGCCGGCGCCATAGATTTGCTAGCTGTAGCTATTCTAAAGCTCGGTGGCATGTCTTGGGAGGGTCTGTCCAAGGGTATGGTCGGGCTTGCCGGAGGTCTAGGCGCTCTGGCTATCAGTCTGAATATCATCAGCGGTAACTCAGGTGTCGGTCTCATCAAGACCACTCTTGCGTTGTACTCCTTCGCACAAGTCTTACGTGTCGTATCCAAGGCTATTGAGACATTCTCGGATATCTCATGGAACAACCTAGCCAAGGGTCTAGCTGGTCTGGCCGGTGGTATGCTAACCATGTCTGTCGCTATGCGAATCATGGGTACCGCCTCTGGACGATTCGACGCCGTCACCATGCTCGCCATGGCCGGCTCGATCAAGATCTTGGCTGACTCGGTCAAGGAAATGGGTGACCTCTCCTGGGAGGAACTCGGTCGAGGACTGGCCGGCGTTGCCGCAGGTCTACTTATTCTCGGCGCAGCCATGAAATTCCTGCCGTCCGGATCACAAACCCTAACAACGGCTGCTGCGTTAGTAGCCATTTCGTACGCGCTCAATCCGATGGCTGACGCTCTTACCAAAATGGGAGCGATGTCATGGTCTGAGGTAGCCCGAGGATTGACTGCGCTTGGCGGAGCTATCCTTGCGCTGTCTGTCGGTCTTTACGCGATGTCAGGATCCCTGGCTGGCGCCGCCGCTTTGACTGTAGCCGCGGTTGGTGTCGCTGCTCTAGCTAACGCCATGAAGACTATGGGTCAGATGTCCTGGTCCGAAGTCGGTAAGGGTATCGGCGTATTCGCCGTCGCTCTTGCTGCGGTAGCCGCGGCTGCTTCGTTGACTGCTCCGATTGCGCCTGCATTACTGGCCCTCGGCGCAGCTCTGGGTCTGGTTGGTGGAGCGTTTGCTCTAGCCGGCGCAGGCGCCTTAGGGTTCGCCTCGGCTTGGGCTATATTCTCTGCCGCTGGCGAAGGCGGTATCGATACTCTTAAGAAGCTGGGTGCCGTCCTCCCTGAGTTTGCTGCCAATTTCGCTAAAGGTATCGGATCTTTCATCGAGGAGCTCGGTAATAATGCTGTCCAGATTGGAGAAGGGTTCAAGAAGCTCTTCGTCCAGGGTCTTGACATGCTTATCGAGGTCTTACCTAAGATCCGTGAAGTTGCTGAGAAGTTGTTCGATGCGTTCCTCAACAACCTGGAGGATAAAGCGCCACGGTTAGCTGATACCGCATGGAAGATTATCACAGCCTTCTTGAATGTCGCAGCGTCTAACGTTGGTAAGTACGCTGAGGCGGCTACAAGTCTTATCGTGGCGTTCCTCAATGCTATGGGTGATCAGATCCCTCGAGTTGTACAAGCCGGCGTGGATTTGATCATTAAGTTGGTCAACGCTATGGCCGATGGTATCCGTAACAACATTCCGCGTATGCGGGCTGCTGGTCTCAACCTTGCTACGGCTATTATCGACGGTATGACTGGTGGTCTGCTCTCTGGCACCTCTCGTGTGATCTCTGCTGCCGCTAATATGGCCGGACAGGCTCTTGCTGCGGCGAAGAACAAACTGGGTATTCACTCACCTTCACGAGAGTTCAAAATGGTGGGTGGCCATGTGGTTGACGGCTTCGTCCAAGGTCTCAAAGAGAACGAGGGCAAGGTCAAGAACGCTACTGAGAACACTTTCCAGAAGTCCTTGAGTGAGGCTCTTAAGGGTACGGCTGACGTACTTAAGGAGTCTCAGAACGCGGTCGAGTCCTTCAACAAAGTCGTCGAAATGATCCTCAAACAACAAGAGGAAATGGAGAAGGCTCAGGAGAAGGCCGAACAATCGCAGGAAAAGCTCCTCGCAGCTGAGGAGAAAGTCCAAGAGGCTGAAGAGAAGGCTGCTGAAGCTTGGGAGAAGGCGGAGGAAGCCAAGGAGAAGGCTCGTAAAGCCGAGGTCGAAGCTGCTAAAGCTGGTAAGGATGCAGCCAAGAAGAAGGAACAAGCTGCTAAGGCTTGGAAGGACGCTGAGAAGGCTGAGAAGAACGCCATAAAGACCCAGAAGGGTATAGCCAAGGCTCAAAAGGAATTGGCTAAGGCCCAGAAGGAAGCCGGACAAGCTACAGAAGCCGCGGCTAAGTCTCAGGTTGGATTCGCTGCTGATGTCGCTCGTGCGGCTGGCGGTATTTCTGGTCCGTCACCACAACAGACGACTGGATGGATTGACCACGTCGAGAATAAGGTCCAGAATAACCTCAAACCAGCAATGGTGGAGGCTCAGGACATATTCCGACAAGGTCAAGTCAATATCGCAAATTCCGCTAACGAAATCGGGTCTATCACCCAGCGTATGTGGGGTTCGTTCTTGCGTGGTGACATACAGGGCGTCCGACAAGGTTTCGTTGATATTCAGGGTGTAATTAACCACACCCTTGATGACATTCGTGACCGAGTGTTCAAATTGGGAGACACTGCTCGGCGTGCTGCCGAAGAACTTCGCGATGGCCTCCACAAGAGGTTCGAAGACCTTATATCCAGTGGCCATAGGGCTGTTGATGAGGCTCTGCGACCTATGAACGAGACCCTCTCACAGTTGCGTGAGAACTACGGCTCATTTGACAAGATCAAAACGAAAGTAGGTGAGTTCTTTGCGCAAGAATTCAAAGCAGCAGAAGTCCAAACCAACGCCTTCCAACAGCGTATCCGTGGGCTTCGCCAAGAGATTGAGCAGTTCGTCAACCGATCAGTTGGCGACCTACAAAAGGGCGTTGGAAATGTTCGGAAGGAGTTCGATGGAGCGGCCCAGAGCGCACAGACGTTTGCTAATAACTTAGTACGCGACCTACAAACTGGTCTAGCCTCTACTCAGGCATACTTCACTCAAGAACTACCAAACCAAGCTCGATCCTGGTTTAACTCCGGGGTGAACTTTGGGCAGAACTTAGTAGCAGGTATGCAGCAGGGGATGGCGTCGTTCCAAACGGACACCGTCAAGTACGTAGAGAACTCCCGTCGTGGGGTCGAGCGTGCCGTATCCGACTTGTGGATGGATGCCGGTCGTCAGGCTAACCAAGCCTACGCCGACGGTATGCGGGTTTACGCATATCTCTCCAGCCTGACTGTCGATGATGTTATTAAGATGGCTAACGACGCTATCACTAACGGCATCAACGAGACGGTTAACTTCTTTACGGTTGAACTCCCGAAGAAGGCTGAGGAGCTCATCCAGAACGGTCAGCAGATGGCCCAGAACATTGTGGACGGCCTTACCAATGGTATCCAGAATGCGCAAGGTCAGGTTGACGCTGCTATTTCTAATATGGCTCTTAATGCTATGAACGTAGCTAACCTAGTCTTGGGTATCCATTCACCTTCTCGAGAGTTTGCCAAGATTGGTAAGTTCACCGCCGAGGGTATGGCCCTTGGTATAGACCAGAACTCAGACGAAGTCATATCCTCCACCAAGGCTATGGCTACAGGGTCGATCGACGCTATGCGCCAGTCTATCCTCGAGATGAGTAAGGTCTTGGATCAAGAGATTGATCTACAACCGGTTATATCTCCCGTCATGGATCTATCTCAGGTCCAGGCCGGCGCTCGTGCTATATCTTCCGCGATTGGTACGAATGCAGTCTCACCGTCTGTATCCTATGGACAAGCTGTCGGCGTATCTCGCATCACCGACCAGACTGCTCAAGCTGAGGCTGCTGCGGCAGAGACTACGTCAGGTGTGAATATCAACTTCACTCAGAACAACACCTCACCCGAGGCTCTGAGCGCGATTGATATTTACCGCAATACACGAAATCAACTATCTATGGTAAAGGAGGCGTTGAAGATTTGATAGATTACGATGCCATAGAAATCGTTACTCAAGAGAACCATAGCTTGTATATGCGACTTCGCAATCCGTCATTTGATGCAGGGTATATCGTAAAGAATATCGAAGGACTCGACGCTCCTGATTTCAACCTGATTACTCGTGAGTCATTGTATGGACGTACTTCACTCATGAGTAATCGGATTGCTAAACGCGAAATAACACTCACGGTGCTTTTGAACACATTCAAGGGCACCGCTGGTGTCGCCGAAGCCCGTGAGAAGTTCTACAAGCTAGCTGGGTATGGCGAGAACGACTTTGTACGTTTCCGTCTGTTGAAGAACTCGAACGAGGTAGCATTCATCGAGTGTTACGTCAAGTCGATTTCTCAGAATCCATTCACCAAGGATCCTGAACTTCAGATCGTGTTCGCTTGTCGAGATTCTTATATTCGTGGAAACTTCGTTTCTGTAATACCAACGTTGCAGGTTGGTATTTTCACGATCAACTACAACGGTACTGCACCGACGTACATCCACGCAGCAGGATCTAATACAGGAACATATTGGTCTCTGATTAATCAGACCTCAAATGAGATTCTTACTGTCGAGCGTACATCGGAGGGTCGATGGGATTATAACTCAACTCCGTCCAACCGTTATATTACAGTGGGATCTAAAAACATGATCGGTAATCTTCGAGACACAGACCGATATAACTACTGGATCCAACTTCGCCCGGGTATCAACCGATTCCGGACGATTAATATTACGACAATAAGTATTTTCGAATACTACGAACAGTATTTGGGGGTATAATCATGGCGATGGATATATTTACCATGGACCCTTACTACTACGGTAACCGCGAAGATAAATATTTTTACTATCTTCCTGAGAAATCTGTTCAGGGTTGGTCGAGTCTGATTTGGACTGAGCGATACAATGATTTCGGCGAGTTTAAGATGGTACATACAGACCCCAAGTATGTTTGGGGTTTGATGCCTCCAGGAACTATCATTGGTTGTAATGCGTCAAACGAAGTGATGATGGTCGAGACCCACGAGACCAAATTCACAAAAGACCAAGGTCCGGTTGTAGAAGTAACCGGGCGCTCGATCCTTGCTATGCTTAACTATAGGATCATTTGCGATAAATACTTCGCATACGCCGATAAGTTCGATCAAGGGTATGGTAGTCTTGATGAGATTGGTCGAGAATTAAACGTTTATAACATCGGAGATTATCTGGCCGAGATAATAAATAACTACGGTGCTAGTTACGGTGGGCATAAACATTCAGATAAAGAAGCTGAGTTGCCGATTCGTGCGTATAACACAATATCTTCCACACCCAAGATCGAAAAACACAAAGAACACGTTGGTGTATTGTGGGATGGTATAAAGAAACTTCTCTCTGATTACCATTACGGTGTTCGCGTTGACCGGGTTCATACAAGACCAACACGTGGCGAACCAAATCTATTCGCTATTGTAGTCTTCGAAGGGCGAGATTTATCGAAAAATATTATCTTCTCAGAGGATAATAACACACTGATCTCGACTAGCAGGTTGCGAACAAATAAAAACTTCGCTAACAAGTTGTGGGTTACTCGTAAGACACAAACTGATATATTCTACGATTATTTCAGGGGTGACGACGGGTCTTGGTATTATAATGATGGTCGAGGATTCACACATCGTGTTTGGTATATGAATGCTACCGATAACGAAACAGGAAACCTTAAGGCATTAACTCCAAAAGTTGATGCTTTCTTTCTCGAACATCATAAGAAAGATATACTAACTGGTGAGGTTGCTCCATCAAACGTCTACGAGTATCGTCGAGACTACTATATTGGTGATAAGGTTGCGTTCAAGTCTCAGGACGGATCACTTACCAATATGTGGGTAAAAGAGTTCATTTACTCTGAGGATGAGAACGGCTTTAAGCAGTACCCAACCTTCGAGTCCGAACAGTAAAGGAATGCTGTGCTACACGAACTGATGCCGGCGATCCTAACCGTAGCAACGTCCTTAGCCGCCTCGACAGGGTTCTGGGCGTTCTTACAAAAGAAGGGTGCCGATAAGGTCTCAGAGAAGCGCCTTCTCAAGGGCCTTGCGTATGCCCGTATCATGACCATGGGTATGGAATACATAGAGCGCGGATGGATCAGCCGGGATGAATATGAGGATTTCCGGAAGTATCTATACGAGCCGTATTCCGCACTCGGTGGAAATGGTACGGGCGAACGTATCATGCAAGAGGTATCGAAACTCCCGTTTCGTGCCTACAAATCTCAAGAAGAGGAGTCTTAATGGACAACCCTATTTTCCTGCTGAATGATAAAGCATACAACACCATAAAATGGTTCGTGCAGATCGTCCTGCCGGCATGTGCAACACTCTACTTCGCCCTCGCTGGGCTGTGGGGATTCCCGCACGGGGAAGACGTCGTCGGCACTATCGCTGCTGTCACCACGTTCCTCGGTGTGATCCTGGGTGTATCCACTCGCGCCTACAATGCCAGCGATCGTAAGTACGATGGCACGATCAACACGACCACCAACCTCGACGAGGAAGGTAACGCTCGTACGGTATATTCGCTCGACTTGAACGATGCCCCGGAGCGTATGTCCGCCAAGAATGAAGTCACATTCAAGGTGAACTAATCTGAAAGTTAGAGTATGTGTCTCATACATGTACTCTAATTTTTGCCCACCTGGGCTTTTACATTATCTATTTCGTCACAGTGATGTAATTAGCCTATGTCCTTATATGGGTAAAAAACGTCAATCGCAGAAAAAACAGGGCCTATAATGAGAGAAACCACTACCCGAAAGGAAAATCATGTTGAAGTACATGCTGACCATCCTCGTACTCATCCTGACCTCGATTGGTCTAGGCTGGATCTCCGCCGAACTTATTAAGAAGTCCGGTTGGCTGAAACCGGTTACGATCGATCTGTCTGACGAAGACTACGAAATGTACAAGGCTGCCCTTCTACCAGATACCGAAGAGTAAAATCTCTGAAACCTGACCTAAACATGGGTTATGGTTTTTCTCGCAAGATAAACACCTCCTATAATGAGAGAAAGGACTCAAAATGAAAAACCCATTCGAAAAGACCAACCTCCAAAATGCTGTAGATGAGACCATCGAAACCGTACTCAATCGCATCCGCGAAAATGAGAACAACCCAATGAACAATAACGACGATGTTCGTACCATTGAGGCACTAACCGCCCTACGTGCTAACACCACAGGCGAAGCCGTGAACCTCAATGCTATGATCCCCGCTGCTATATCCTTCTTGGGAGTACTCACAATCGTGAATCATGAGCGTACGGCCGTAATCACATCCAAGGCAATGGATCTAGTCACGAAAGGATTCAGAAAGTAATCTCCAGAACCAAGCCCGACATGGGCTATGGTTTTTCGTCCCTCGCAAAATAAACATACCCTATAATGAGAGGAATACCATCTATCCGAAAGGAATCACTCCAATGTTCAAGAAGATCAACATCAAACGAGTTGCTGCTGACATTGCTGGCGCTGTTGTAGGTGCTGGTGTCATGAGCGGCCTGTCTGTTGCTGTCGATAAGGCTATTGGCGAAGAGATTGACAAACAATCATGCTTCAACAATGGACTGTTCGGTGCAACACTGGGCGCTTGGGCCACCGACACCTACATGGCTACCCGCGTGTCATCTGAGCTCATTGACGAGGTCATTGACGCTGAAGTAATCACTGACGAAACCAAGTAACCAATCAAGAACCCAGTCCAACAAGGACTAGGGTTTTCTCTTTTCTGAAAGGAATCAAAATGTCCCTCGCTGCACACCTCATCCTCTGCCTCTGCATCGCCCTGAACACTGTGATCGCTCTGACATGGGCTACATTCTAAGCGCGCTCTACATACTGCTCATGATCTGTTGGGCAGTACTCGCCTATATCTATTTGGAGTCTAAATAGTGTCTGTAATTCATAACGTAGCATTTCTATTCGCTATGGCAATCATCCTCCTCGCCGGCTTTGTTGTGATGGCTGGCATCCTTCAAATCATTGAAGACTTCTGGAAAGGAAATCCTGGTGATTGATATAATCATCGCAGCGTTCCTTGGTCTGGGCGTGGTTATCTGCTGCGCCTTTATGGCGATCATTCAAGTATTTCTGAATGGCTACGAACGCCGTCAAGTAAAACCGGTATACAAATCCGAACTGGAACGAATCATGGAAGAGATCGAGAAAGGAACTCTACATGTGTGATAATTAGGATGACGACCAGGATAACTATATCACAATCACCTGGCCCAAACTCAAAATATAGAAAGGAAACCAAATGTTGGTAAACCTCCTCCTAATTCTTCTTGGGGTACTTGGCATAGTCCTGCTCCCATTCATATTCCTGTACATCATGACATTCATCGTCGTATGGAAAGAGAACCGACAGATGGATCGCGACTTCGAGGGGGTGTATAAGAAATGGGGGATCTCGTAGGACTGGCCGGCGTAACAGTCATATTCGTCTGTGTCATGACGGTCTCCATCTTCTGTGTATACGCTATGGCGTTATTCGCCAAGTGGATCAAACTCGAAATCGAAAATCTGAAAGAAGGGAATTCCTTTGTCAACCCCAAGCGCACTCGAAGTCCTCGGAAGTCGAACACGAACGTTCCTCAAGGACAATCAGGGCAACATTTTGACAGCCACCGCCTTGATTGGTCTCTGCTCGACAATCTATCTGACCGCATCAGCTACTGTGAAAGCTACTCACGAGCTCGAGGTAGCTCAAGCTGAGTACGGACGAGACTTCACCCGAAAGGAGAAAATCGAACGTGTCTGGAAATACTATCTGCCTGCGATCGGATCCGGACTGGCAACAGGCATATCGATCGTATATCTTCGGTACTCTAGTGCTAAACAAATTGCGGCACTCGGTTCTCTCTATACCATCTCTCAGGCCGCTCTTGTCGATTACAAGGACGCAGTCGTTAATGTGGTTGGCAAGAGTAAATCCGAAGATATTGCATCTGAGGCAGCTCGGACCGCTGTTGCAAAGACTGCGCCAGAATCCAGGGAAGTTGTCATCGTTGGAACGGGAGACGTTCTTTGCTATGATTCTATCACTGGACGATATTTCCAGTCAAGCATGGAGGATATTCGAAGGGCTGTCAATGATGTCAACGCCTCGATCCTGGCAGGATGTTATGCTTCTCTCTCTGACTTCTATGTCCAACTCGGTCTCGACCCAACCGCATATTCAGACGAAGTGGGATGGGATACTGACGGACTACTGGAAGTAGAGTTCAGCACCATCATGTCGCCTGACGACAAACCCTGTATTCATATCGGATACAAGAACTTGCCGGTACGAGACTTCGATCGCTTCATCTAACAGTGTGGATATCTGTTACCTCGCATTATAAACATGTGCTATAATGAGAGAAAGGTAATGTTATGATCCGCAAACTGTTTTCCGAGTTCCTGTCCACCAAGGAAGAGAAAGACCAAGTTGCTGCTATTGCTATGGACGCTCTGATCGACCCGATCAAGAACGATCCACAGCCGGCTGCAGACTGCTTGTTCGACCTCTTTACTGGAGTGGCCAACGACCTCGTAACCTGTAAGTAATCCGCAACCCAAATCCAAACCAAGTCCACCATGGACTATGGTTTTCGCTTTTCAGAAAGGAAGCACCCCTATGCTACGCAAGGTCATCAAGTTCGAAGACTTCGAAGGCAACGAAGTAGAGCAGGCATTCTACTTCAACCTGACCAAGGCAGAGATCCTCGAAATGGAACTCGGTTCTAAGAACGGTCTGTCCAACTACCTCCAGGCAATCGTGGACGCCGACGACACCAAGGCTATCGTGGAGACCTTCAAGAAGATCATTCTCACTGCTGTGGGTCGTAAATCAGAAGACGGTCACCGTTTCATCAAGGATGACGAGGCTGTCAATGCCTTGGTACAGACGAACGCATATTCTGAGCTGTTCCTCGAACTGGCCGGTGATGCTGACGCTGCAATCGAATTCATCACGGAGATCATGCCGAAGACCATCGAGTCTAACGGACACAAGACCCCGAACCTCCAGCGTTCTGCCCAGGAGCGTAAGGCCGCTCTGCGTGCTGAGCTGGAATCCAAACTGAAGGAACTTGATTCCTAATCCCATTTCTCTTGAGGGGTTGTCTCGCGTAGGCAGCCCCTCATATAGTTTTTGAAAGGACCGTAACTCATGGCCGAACACGATATCCCAAACACTGAGAAGAAGACCAAATCTGTGATCGCGGCGAATAAGCCCGAACCTACGAAGAAGGGTAAGGACGATGGTACCGTTCCAAAAGATGGAGAGCGACCGAAGCAGACACAGATCACTTCAAAGAAAGCCACCATCCGCAAGAAGTCTCCGCTTGTTCGTTTCCGAGAGGTATTCTTCGGGGACGATGCCCGATCAGTCGCGTCATATGTCGCACAAGATGTTCTCCTCCCAGCAGCAAAGGATATGATTTCAGATGCCGTCACTCAAACTGTCGAACGTATTCTCTTTGGAGACTCTTCTCCTTCCCGTCGCGGTACTTCTCGGTCTGGCAACGCGAGCTACACTCCGTATCACCGAGCATCTGCAAACTATAAGAAATCAAGCGGTACAAGCGATCGTCGTGGCGACCGCCGCAAGCGAGCTTCGCATGATTTCGATGATATTGAATTTGACACAAGGGCGGAAGCCGAAGTGGTACTGGATCGTCTGTATGATCTGGTTAATGACTACGATTATGCTACGGTCTCTGACTTGTATGATCTGGTTGGTATCGATGCTAAGTTCACTGATGAGAACTATGGTTGGTACGATCTTCGCGGTTCTACTATTCGCCGTATCCGCTCTGGCTATATCCTAGACCTACCAAAACCTGAGGTGTTGGAGTAATGGCTACAGTAAACCAGATGCGGGTCTCTGTTGGATCCGCATACCCTGGTCAGAAATGGAACAAGAAAGTCCAGAAAATGGACGACATGCAGATAATTGCATTGTACTACAAACTAATCAAATCCGGGCGTATCCGCGCCTAAACGTCTTGAAAGGACGTAACTCAAATGAAACTCTTCAAAGGTATTTCCGAGCGTATCTCGGAAGTAAAACAGTCCGTGTCCGAATCTATCCCGGAGCCCGTCAAGAAGTACGGCCCGGCTGTCGCCGTTGTTGGCGCTGTTGCAGCTACCGCAGCTGCTGTCTACCTCGTCAAGAAGAATAAGGATGAGCTGATTGATATTGTCGAAGATGTTAAAAGCGAATTCGACGCTGTAGATAATTTCAAGGTTGCCAACCCCGGCAAACTGAACATCCAGGAAGAAGCCATTTTCAAGGCTGTCGTGATCGGTAAGGGCATCAAGCGGGCTTACAAAGCCTCCAAAGCTGCTACCATGCTGTCTGTCGTTGCTGCTACTCTGTGGATCGCTTCTGGTCTGTCTGTGTTCTATTTCTGGATGAACCCCGTGCAAGCTGAACGAGCAACGATGGGGGTGAAGTTCCTGGGCGGCATCGGTATGGGTCAAATCCGCGGCTTATTTAAAGCACGCAAGACCAAACTAGAGAAGCGCGTTCTTGAGAATGAAATCAAGCAGATGGTACGTGAGCAGGTTCAGGAAGAAGTCACTCGTCGCGAGATGATGAAAAGCCGTGCAGAGCAGGCTGGCAAATCCAACGGAAACCCGAACCCGCTCTTCAATGCAACCCCTCAAGCCAAAGCTAACCGCGCCGCACGTCGCGCTACTCAGAAAGGAACGAAGTAATGAACTTCAAGGATCAGATCAACAAGATCAAGACCAAGACCAACTACCAGGCTCCGAACATCCTGTTCTACCTAGGTCTCGTAGGTATGGTGGGAACCGTGGCTACCGGTATCCAAGGTGCCTATAAATTCGGCTTCGCTGCTACCGACTACGAGAACGGTATGCGCGTCATCAACGAAGAGGCTGAGGCCGGCCGACTGACCGAGAAGCAGGTCAAGGAAATGAAGCGGGATCAGTACAAGGAGACCGCGATTGAGGCCACGAAGTGCTTCGCACCAACCCTTATCTTGGGTATTGCTACGGTGGGTTGTCTGACCAAGTCTCACAATATGCTGAACAACCGCATCGCTGGTCTGAGCGCAGCATACGGAACCCTGCAGACCCAGTTCATGAGCTACCGTGAACGAGTCCGCGCTGAGGTCGGCGAGGACAAGGAAGACGAGTTGTACCGCGATCCGAAGCAGGAGACGGTCAAGGTCAAGGATAAGGACGGCAATGTAAAGGACCTTGATGTTGAGATCGACGATGCTGGCGGTTATAAATTCCTCTTCGACGAGGTGACCTCCAACAACTGGTCCTCCGATCCTGGCTACAACCGCATTTTCTTGCAGGCCCAGGAGAACTACGCTAACGATATGTTGGCCTCCCGCGGTCATGTGTTCCTGAATGATATCTTCGACGGCCTTGGTATGGAACGTACCGCTGCTGGCGCTGTCGTCGGCTGGATCGCTGAAGAAGGTGCTCACGTTGATTTCGGTCTGCGTAACCCCGGCTACGAGCCGAACGACTTGTTCTGGGCTGACGAAGAAGCATCCATCCGCCTTAACTTCAACGTTCAGGGCGTTATCTTCGATAAGTTGGTGTAAGGCTCATGAGCCCGCAAGTCCGTAACTCAATTCTCATCGGCGGTGGTGTCCTGATTGGCGCTATCGCCGGTGGTGTGGGCGTATATCTGTGGCGTGAGCGAGTCTGGCAGGACCGTCTTGATGAAGAGATGGCCGCCTTCCGCGAGACATATGCCAAGTCCCAGGAAGCCTGGAATGTGCAGCGTGAGAACGAATATGCTGCGAAGATGGATGAGATGAAGCAGGAGCACGTCCGCCAAATCAAGACCATCCAAGAAGCATATAATCAGGTCTTTGAAGAGTCTGGTATCGTTCCGGAGACCTCGAAGGATCCGGTCGAGACACAGTCTATCAAGCCTAAGAACGACTACCGCGACTACAAGAATATAGTAGATCGCTACACATCAAACTCTCTGGAACCAGAGGCCAAAGAACAGAAAGAGGAGGAGCGCGAAATGCCTCTCATCCCCAAGCGGCGTGAAGGAATGCCGTACCTGATCTCCGAAGATCAGCATATTGAAATCCTTCAAGAAGTGACCACCATTTACCTCGAGTACTACCGCGATGACCTGTTGGTGCAGGCCGACGGTGTACCACTGGGTGGTATGACCTACGACAACCTCGTGGGTGACGATAACCTGGCCTACCTCAAGGCCATGGGTGAAGATGGCGTTATCCACGTCAAGGCACCTGACCGCGATATGGTCTACGAGATCACATATGTCAACAGCGACTTCATGGACTCTGACGAGCATGTGGCCGACGTATATGGTATCGGCTTCGACAACGACCGCGACTACTACGACGAGGAGGATGAGTGGTGATGAAGGCTGGAGCTACATATTTCCACTGGCTGACCAATCAGACCTACCTGAAGCTCGAAGAGTTTATGGACGTAGCCTCAACGGTTCGTATGTTCGAACTTATGGAGATCCTACACTCGATTGAGTTCGTGTGGTTCGTCATGAACGACGACAACCGTGCATCGGATGGTAAATACCTGCGCACTATATTCCTTGAAGAGAACCCGCAGTTTGAGGACGACCTCCGCAGCGAGTTCGATATTCACCCCTGCACCTGGCTTGAAATGTTGATTGCTCTGGCATCACGTATGTCCTTCATCACAAGCAAAACTGTAGGCGAGTGCTTCCTATATCTATTGCGGAACCTGGGTTTCATCGCGACGACCAACTATTTCGTACAGACGGATCCTGAATTCATCCGACATGTATGTGGTTGTGTCAACAATCGTCAGTACGGTCTCAACGGCCAGGGTGGTCTATTTCCTCTCAAGGAGCCGACCAACCCGCCGCAGACTGAAGTCGAGATCTGGGATCAAATGCACGCATGGATTCATGAGAACCTCTCGCCGTCCTTCGACGACCGTGTAGGTAATCTATTTCCTCGAGTAGGATGGGAACGTAATAAGTAATGCGGTTCTTCACAGTAATAGCATCCGAGACGAAGAAGGGTCTTGAGCTACAGCCCGACTTCTCCTCATATCCTACGGACGACATCATGATCCGTGGTGGTGGATTCTATGCTGTCCTGGACCCTAAAACTAACCTCTGGTCTACGGATCAACACACGGTCGGTTATCTCATCGATGAAGAGATCAACCGTCAGGCCGACGAGCGTATTGACCGCGGAGAACCAATCGTCAGTAGGAAGACATATGGTTCATATATTTCGGGGGTGCTCACTCGTTTCAACAAGTATGTACGGGAGATGCCGGATTCATATACTCAGCTCGATCAAGAGTTCGTGTTTCTGAATCAGAAGGTGAAGCCAAAAGACTACGCCTCGAAGCGTCTCCCGTACGATCTTGAGGATGGGGATATTACGTCCTGGGATCAGCTCTTGAGCGTCTTATACGAGCCCACAGAGCGAGAAAAGATCGAATGGGCGATTGGCTCACTGGTAGCCGGCGACTCGAAGAAGATCCAGAAGTTTTACGTATTGTACGGCGACCCTGGTACTGGTAAATCCACAATCATTAACATCATCGAGATGTTATTCCAAGGATACACTACAACCTTCGACGGAGACGCACTCGGTAACCGTGGCGGAGATTTCGCCATGGAAGCATTCCGAACGAGCCCTCTCGTAGCCTTGCAGCACGACGGTGATATGTCCAAGATCGAGTCCAACGCACGACTTAACTCAATCATTTCTCACGAGAACATGATCGTAAATGAGAAGTACGCAAAGTCTTACACGATGAGGGTGAACGCTACTCTATTTATGGGTACGAACAAACCTGTCATGATTACGGATATGCAGTCTGGTCTGCTACGTCGTATGATTGATATTCATCCCACGGGTAATCGACTGTCAACCGCGGACTACGAACGTGTGATGGCTGATATCCCCTTCCGTCTTGGCGCTATTGCCAAGCACTGCTACGAGGTGTACAAACGCCTTGGTCGGGATTACTACAAGAACTACCGACCGGAAGAGATGATATCTGAGACGAACGATCTTAATAACTTCGTCGAGGAGTACTATTTCCAGATAGCTGAGGCTGAGGACGGTCTGTCGCTGAAGCAGTTATTCACATGGTATCGTGAGTATTGTGAAGAAGGCGACGTACGTTACCGTCTTCCGAAGACTCGATTCAAGAGTGAGATCCGCACATATTTCTCCACCTTCGAGAAACGCAAGCGGATTGATAACAAACTCGAGTCGAACTGGTTCTCCGGATTCTCGATGCCTGGCGCTCCTGTAGAGATCCCGATTGAACACAAGTCATTTCTAGACTTGGGTGACCACCGATCTAAACTTGACGAAACTCTTTGGAAGTGTCCTGCACAGCTGGCTAAGCGAGACGGAACCCCGCGTTACAAGTGGGTGAACGTCAAGACTGAGCTGTGCGATATTGACACGGAGAATCTACACTACGTCAAGGTACCCGAGAACCATATTGTGATCGACTTCGATCTTACGGACGAGGCCGGCAACAAAAGTCTTGATGAGAATCTCAAGGCTGCTGAATCATTTCCTCCGACATACGCAGAGGTTAGCAAATCAGGTCAGGGTTTGCATCTCCACTACAACTATATCGGCCCGACAGACCTTCTAGCACCGCTATATGCTGAAGGAATCGAGGTAAAAGTATATAGGGGGGATTCGTCACTGAGACGAAAATTGACCAGCTGTAACTCAGAAGAGGTCGCCACTATATCTGGCGGTCTACCACTTAAAGAAAGGAGGGACGATGTGAAGACTCCCGAAGAGATGAAGAGCGAGAAATCGATTCGTAATCTCATTGAACGTAACCTCAAGAAGGAAATACATCCTTCAACCAAATCTTCAATAGACTTCATTAAGAAGATCCTTGATGATGCCTATGAATCTGGGATGCCGTATGACGTCTCGGATATGCGTGGACGAGTTAATATGTTCGCGCTCCGAAGTAGCAACCAGTCTGAACTCTGCCTCAAGACTGTGAAGCAGATGAAGTGGAAGAGCGAAGTACCTGTAGAGGATGCCGCAAATCCCGCGCCGGCTACGGACGAACCACGACTGATATTCTACGACCTTGAGGTATATCCTAACTTCTTCGGCGTCTGTTGGAAGTTCGAGGGTAGCGAGCAGGTTGTAAAGATGATCAACCCATCGCCACAGGACGTCGAGCCTCTGTTGAAGCTGAAGCTTGTAGGGTTTAACAACCGACGGTACGACAACCATATCCTCTGGGCTCGCTATCTCGGCTACGACAACGATGCGCTGTACGCTCTGTCTCAAGCCTTGATCGACAATGATCGTAACGCCACATTCCCTGAGGCTTACAACCTGTCATATCTTGATATCTACGAGATGTCATCCAAGAAGCAGTCTCTTAAGAAATTCGAGATCGAGCTTGGTATCGACCACATCGAGATGGATATCCCTTGGGATCAACCGGTCCCAGATGACAAGATCGACAAAGTAATGGACTATTGTGCTAATGACGTGAAAGCTACCGAAGCTGTATTCAAGTCTCGTAAGGCTGACTTCATGGCACGGCAGATCCTGGCTTCCTTGAGTGGGTTGCCGCTTAATGCGACGACGCAGAAGCACGCAGCCCAGATCATATTCCAAGGTGATAAGAACGCGGCTCGCCAGTTCGTATACACCAACCTAGCGACAGGAGAAATCCAATGACAGAAGAAGTTTGGAAGCTTCACCCGGAGTACCAATTCCTGAAAGTATCCAACATGGGTCGGGTGATGTCCAACAAATCCGGCAAGTGGGTCGAGTTGACCTCTCGTGGTAAGGCCGCACGATATGCTCAAGTGGGAGCCGGCCATGCAAATCCCGTATATGTCCACAAGCTGGTGGCTCAGACGTTCATCCCCAATCCAGATGAGCTACCACAGGTCAAGCATATCAACGGGGATACGTACGACAACCGTGTAGAGAACCTTGAGTGGATCCGTCGATACCGTCGAGTCCGGATCATCGAAACCGGAGAGGTCTACCACTCTCGCTCAGCTTGTGCTGTGGCTATCGGTGGTATATCCGCCAACATCGATCAGGTCATCCGGGGTAAGCGCAAGACACACCGCGGCTTCACATTCGAGTATGTGGACTAACCATGGTTAAATTCCCAGGATACAAATTCGACCTCGGTAAATCCACATATCGAGGTGAAGAGATTGGTGAAGGTGGATACGTCTACTCAGAACCCGGATACCACACAAACGTGGCTCTGCTAGATATCGCTTCGATGCACCCTACCTCGATCCGTCAGCTGAATCTGTTCGGTGACAAATACACCAAAAACTTCGGTGATGTGGTTGACGCTCGTTTGGCAATTAAACACCGGGATTTCGATCATGCCGGCAAGATGCTAGACGGTAAGCTCAAACCATATCTGAATGAGGATGATGCCGATAACCTTGCATATGCTCTGAAGATTGTCATCAACATCGTCTACGGTATGACGTCGGCTAAATTCGACAACCCGTTCCGAGACCTACGGAATAAGGACAACATCGTCGCTAAGCGTGGCGCCTTATTCATGGTTGATCTCAAGCACGAGGTACAGGACCGCGGTTTCACTGTCGCGCATATCAAGACAGACTCGATCAAGATCCCGAATGCTACACAAGAGATCATCGACTTCGTATTCGAGTTCGGCAAGCAATACGGCTATAACTTCGAACACGAGGCTACGTACGACGAGATGTGTCTTGTAAATGATGCAGTGTATATTGCTCGTAAGGGCGATAAGTGGGAAGCAGTCGGAGCCCAGTTCCAACATCCGTACGTATACAAGACGTTATTCTCAAAAGAGGAGATCACTTTCGATGATCTCTGCGAGACTAAGAACGTCTCGAAAGGATCGATATATCTTGATACATCTGATGAAAAGCCAATGGCGCTCTCAAAAACAATGCGGTTTATTGGCCGTATCGGACAGTTCGTTCCAGTACTGAAGAACGGAGGAACTCTATACCGTGTCTACGAAGATAAATTCTACGCTGTTACAGGAACCAAGGATCACCATTGGGCTGAAGCAGAAGTAGCCAAAGAGTGGTACCCGGACAACATCGATTGGAGCTACTACGAGAACCTCGTCGATAAAGCCAAGTTGGCTCTGGAGCGTTATGGCGCACCGGAGGAGTTCTACAAGTGACACCAATTCCGGAACACGTGATGATGATGTTCCGTAGCAAATATACGCCGTTCGATCTCAAGGGTTGGACGGCGGCTCAACATCGCATCACATCAAAAGACCTTGAAAGGAAGTGGCGCAATGAGCGCAAAAGACATTTTCAACCATCCTGATTGGTTGGAATACATGGAAGATCTGAAAGAAGACTGGAAGGAGACCAGCAATGCCTAAACTAGGACCCGCAACCCTCGAGGATGTCCGTATCATTTTTCGCAACTTCGAAGGTAAGGAAGGCCAGTACAACCGTGCCGGCGACCGTAACTTCGCAGTAGTCTTGACCAAGGAAATGGCCGAGGCGATGATGCAGGATGGTTGGAACGTCAAGTTCCCCAAGGCTCGTCCTGACCTCGATCCTGAAGAAGACACACGCGATCCATATCTGCAAGTCACTGTCGGATACAAGGGTCGTCCACCGCGGATCGTAACCATCACCTCACGAGGCCGTACAGAGCTATCTGAGGACAACGTAGAGATCCTGGACTGGGTCGATATTGCTAAGGTCGATCTGGTGATTCGCCCGTACGAGTGGGAGGTCAATGGACGATCTGGCGTGAAGGCATATCTCAAGTCGATGTATGTCACGATCGATGAAGATGAACTAGATCGTAAGTACGCTGACGTGCCAGACGCCGAACTCGAAGAAGAACCTCCGTTCTAACCAAGACTAGTCCCTCCTTTGTGGAGGGCATGTCCTTTAATTTTTGAGATGCCTCTAGAACTATATCCGCATCAGAAGAAAGCACTCGCCCGTATGAAGAACGGTTGTGTTCTCGCGGGCGGGGTGGGCAGCGGTAAATCTCTAACCGCGTGTCAGTACTACTGGGATAATGAACAACCTCTAGATATCGTTGTAATCACCACAGCCAAGAAGCGTGACAGCCTTGATTGGCAGCGGGACTTCGCGTCATATGCTATAGGTATGACCGCGGACTCTACCGTAGCTGGTATATTGACGATAGACTCTTGGAACAATATCCAGAAGTACAAAGAGTGTAAGGACAAGTTCTTCATATTCGATGAGCAGCGTGCTGTGGGGACCGGTAAGTGGGCGCAGGCGTTTATTAAGATAGCGCGTAACAACCACTGGATCATGCTCTCAGCGACTCCTGGAGATACTTGGATTGACTATATTCCTTTGTTCGTAGCTAACGGCTTCTACAAGAACGTGACACAGTTCAAGAAAGAGCACGTGCGTTATTCTTACTATGGGTCTTACCCTAAACTTGAGGGTTACAGTGGTGAGGGTAAACTACAGAAGCTACGCGCAGAGATCCTCGTACCAATGCCTTATCCTAAGAAGGTCGAGAGACGGTACTTATTCAAACATGTAGACACCGATAAGGAGTTGATCAAGGAGGTTACTAAGACTCGTTGGGATCCGTTTAACAATGAACCTATGGCGGATATTTCGGCTTTGTATAGAGTGGTTCGTAGGATATCCAACACGGCCCCTGAGCGCCTTGCGTGGGTGCGGAAGATAGCCGATGAGTACAAGAAGGTGATCGTATTCTACAACTTTGACTATGAGTTGAAGATACTACGGACGCTGATGTTTGAGGGATATAACGTAGCTGAGTGGAATGGTCACAAACATGAGGAGATTCCAAAGACTGACTCGTGGGTATATCTCGTACAGTACACGGCTGGGGCAGAAGGCTGGAACTGTGTAGAGACGGACACTATGGTGTTTTATTCTCTGAACTACTCGTACAAGATTTTCGAGCAAGCGCAGGGAAGGATCGACAGGCTAAATACGCCATATAAGGAACTGTGCTACCACATCTTGAAGGGGTCGAATTGGTGTGATTTGGCCATCCTTGAAGCACTCAGAAGGAAGGAAAACTTTAACGAAATCAAACATTCGAAGCTTCTATAGTTGCTATAAAATACAACTACCATTCACCGTGTATCAGGTGTGAAGCCCTAAAATTTGTTCACTTTTTACTTTTCAAAAAAGTGAACACGGGCCAAACCTGAGAAAAACCTTAACGTGTGAATGGTAGCATGATATGGTACAGAACCCATTTGTTCACTTTTTTGACCAGTTTGTTCACTTTTTTCACCTGGGCTTTTACAAAAAAGTGAACAAAAAAGTGAACAAAAAAGTTGGCTCTGACCTTGAGGTAT
>ERZ772978.65-NODE-65-length-42220-cov-224.355_pt1 | contig 42220 bp, 29 predicted proteins | sample MGYA00511675_ERZ772978 | MGnify/ENA primary metagenome ERZ772978 (study PRJEB29015, sample SAMEA2738092) | human oral metagenome | biome: human oral; feature: human-associated habitat; material: saliva | place: China | collected 2156 ... | reverse complement strand
GACCCTGTATCCAACACCAGAGACGCAACATCACGACGATACTCCGGCGTAAAACGACGACGAGTTCCCATAACAGGCACCTCACTCTCCGCAGGCACACACACCCGCTTAACGAAGTGTCAACAACACCAGCCTAACCCCAGTCGCAACCTCAATCATCGGGCAGGCCCCGACCCCATGCCAACACCACCCCCCACACCCCAAAATGCGAAGAGCCTGTTTGACGGGGTTATTGTGCTGGTGTTAGCATTCACATTAGCGCGGTAACCATTTGTCGAGGAAGTGTCCTGCGAATATCGGTCAGCGCGACGCCCGTCGAATCGTCAGGAGTCAGCAATGGATGCTAGCAACAATGGTATGAGTGGGGAGTCGTTTCCCTCGTCTGTCCCTTCCGCGCCGCCCCCGTTTCCCCAATCTGCGGTGCCCCAACCTCCGGTTTTTTCCGCGCCTGCGGGGCTAGGAGCTCAGGCAACCGAGTACACGCAGTACCAGATGGCACCTCAGGTGCCAGTGCCTGCCCCTGTGTCCGATGGTGCCCTCGTCGGCGCGATCCCCCCACCCCCCGGTGTCTCTTCGGCTGTTCCTGGAGCGGGCGCGGGATATATGAGCGGTGCAAGCATGCTGGCGGCAAACGTTGTGCGTGGGGGAGGACAGCAGGGACAACCTGGTGCGAGTGCGAAGAAGGGCGTGCCGAGAATTGTGAAGCCTCTCATCGTACTCGGGGTGCTTGTCGTCGTCGGTATTGTCGGCATTTTCGTTGTGAACACAATGCGAAGCCCGCAGGCGCAGGTGCGGCGCTACGTTGAACTTGTAGCTAGCGAGGAAATCAGCCAAGCGGAACAGATTGTTGATCTGGACGTTGACTCGGATTCCGACTGGACACGTGCCAGCCCTGTCGGAAAGATGACCGTCGACTCGGTGGTTGACGAAGATGCCGGTTCTCACTCGCAGCGGCATATGGTGACCGCAACCTTGAGAGTAAATGGTGAGCCTTTTTCCTACACCTTCATGGCGACAAATGAGCCGGTGATGCTCGGCCTGATCGACAACTGGACGATTCATGGATCGCTCGCGACCCGCGTGGTTATATCAGGCGCGACCTGCGACCAGTGTTGTCACGAATGTTATGGTCCGAATCGGTTTGAATCTGGCGGTGAATCGCCCTGCACTCGTTGGATGTATCCGGGCGTGTATCTGGTGAATGGGGTCATGACGTCAGTTACGCACGAAGGTGTCTATGGGCAGCAAGATGAGCCGACTGTCTACGTCGACACTGTGTGGTCGTAGGAGCGTCGCGTCGGCGCTCGTGACGATTATGCGTGGACGGGGAGGATGGAGTGTGAGTGCAATTGTTCGATGCTGCAGCTCAACCAGCTGGCAAACGTCATGGTGGACGCTATTATGAGTTGTTGGTAACTCTGTCACACCGAACATGGAGCAGCCCGCATGAGCAACGATGCTAAGGCAACGAGCACCCGTCGGCCCGGCCGTCCGAAGGCCGGAAGCGAGGATAAGAAGGCGCGCATCCTGTCGGAGGCGCTGACCCTTTTCTCGACGCAGGGCTACGTGGCAACCTCGCTTGCAGACATCGCGCGCGCCTCCGATATTTCGAAGGCGGGGCTCCTGCATCACTACTCCTCGAAGGACCAGCTGCTCGCCGCGGTCCTGGACGAGCGTGATCGCCGCACGATGAGCCGCCTGCCCGACGAGGAAAAGGGGACAGAGGCGGCGCTCGACGCGTGGGTGGAGATGGTGGCGCATGATCAACGTCATCCCGATGGCGTCGCCCTGTACACCGCGATGTCTGCGGCGGTCATCGATGCGAGCCATCAGGCCTACCCCTGGTTCCGTCAGCATTTGATGGCCACGATCGAATACCTGGTGGACACCCTCGAGCGCGGAAAGGCCGCCGGCGAGGTTCATCCCGACGCGCCGAGCGAACAGATTGCCCGCAAACTCGTCGCGCTGTCCGATGGCTTGCAGGTCCAGTGGCTGTGCTCGCGTGCCGATGGTGGGCGCGATGTCGACATGCATGCGGTGACAGCGGGCGTCGTCTCGGATATCAAGGATCGGTGGCTTATTCGTTCTTGATCGCAGCGTTGCCTCCTCACGCTCGAAGAAGGCATGAGAACGGTAATCGCACTTGTCTATGTCCAATATCACAATGGCTTGTGTTGGGCGCGGGGCTTAGGTCCCGTGCTTCCGTAGAGCGACGAACGCGCCCACGGCGCCACAGAGAACCCTCAGGCGCGTTAGGATAGACAAACCAGCATGCTTTACACCGTCGGAAGCCTGGCACGCCGCAGAGCGAGGACGCGCCTTCAATGATCGAGGCGCACGTGATGCGGAGTATCCGACACTCACCCGAGCCTGGAGGGCCACGCATGACGAACGCCGCCGTTCCCACCCCACCCCGACCCAGCACGCACGGCGCCAAGGGACGCCAGTGCCCCGATGACCTGTGGAAACTGGGGGAGAGGGCCGTCACCCGAGCGCACCGCTGGGCAGACGAGTCGGCCCACGAACCCACACCTCAATCCGCGAAGCTGCTCTCCCGGATCCTCGCCGACCCGGACGGCCTGACCTTCACCACCCGTTTCGTCGACGACGTCGTGCGTCCCGTGGACCTCGACGTGGCCAGCGCGGCCCTCCAGAAACTGGCACGGGGACGCAAGGACTTCCTGCCGCCGGCGCTCGCCGCCGCCATGGGCCTCGGATCGAGTGCGTCGCGCCTGGCACCGCGCAGCGTGACGGCCATCGCGCGCCGAGTCTTCCGCGAGATCGTCGGTGACCTCGTCGTCGACGCGACGGACAAGGGCCTCGGCCCGGCGCTCGCCCGCCTGCGCGCAGGCGGACACCGCCTCAACGTCAACCTCCTGGGCGAGGCCGTCCTCGGAGAGAAGGAAGCCGCCCACCGCCTCGCCGAGGTCTCCCGCCTCGTCACGCGCAAGGACGTCGACTACGTCTCCATCAAGGTCTCCGCGGTCACCGGCCCGCACAACCCCTGGGGCTTCGACGAGGTCGTCGCCCATGGCGTGCGCGCCCTGGCGCCCCTCTACCGACTCGCACGCGACAACGGGACCTTCCTGAACCTCGACATGGAGGATTACAAGGACCTGGATCTCACGATCGCCGTGTTCACCGCCATCCTCGACCAGCCGGACATGCGCGGCTACGAGGCCGGCATCGTCCTCCAGGCCTACCTGCCCGACTCCCTCGGTGCCCTTCAGCGTCTCCAGGAGTGGGCGTCCGCGCGCGTCGATGCCGGCGGCTCGCGCATCAAGGTCCGCATCGTCAAGGGCGCGAACCTGTCCATGGAGAGGGTGGATGCCGAGATCCACGGCTGGGAGCTCACCACCTGGCCCTCCAAACAGGCCACCGACACCAACTACAAGCGCATGCTCAACTGGGCGATGACCCCCGAGCGCACCCGCGCGATCCGCCTGGGCGTGGCCGGACAAAACATCTTCGACATCGCCTTCGCCTACGAGCTGCGCGCGGCGCGCGGCGTTGAAGATAGTGTCGAGTTCGAGATGCTTTCCGGCATGGCGACCGGCATTCAGGAGGTCGTGCGCCGCGACGTCGGCTCCCTCCTCCTGTACGTGCCCGTCGTCAACCCCCGTGAGTTTGACGTCGCCATCTCCTACCTCGTGCGTCGCCTGGAGGAAAACGCGGCCCCCGAGAACTTCATGTCCGGCGTCTTCGACATCGCCACCAACGAGGACGTGTTCGCTCGAGAGCGCGACCGATTCCTCGCCGCCCTGTCCGACGTGGATCCGCACGCGCCCATCCCCGTTCCCAACCGCTCCCAGAACCGGCTCGCGGAGCGCGACGGCGGCGTCCCGGTCGAACAGGGGAGCCTCGATGAGCGCGCCCGTCGGCCTTTCTCCTCGGAGGCTGACTCCGACCCCGCCCTGGCCGCCAACCGCCAGTGGGCGCGCGACATCGCCGAGGCCATCCCTGCCTCGACGCGAGGGGAGGAGACCGTGCGTCAGGGCGCCCAGGCCCTGGCCACGCGCGAGGCAATCGACGCGCTGATCGATGCGAGCGCCAAGGCCGCCCACGCCTGGCAGGCCCTGGCCCCCGAGGAACGAGCCGCCGCGCTGCACCGCGTCGGCGACGTCCTCGCCGCGCGCCGAGGCGAGCTCATCGAAGTCGCCGGCTCCGAGGCTGGCAAGACGATCGACCAGGCCGACCCCGAGGTGAGCGAAGCCATCGACTTCTGCCACCACTACGCGGGTGCCTCGCTGCAGCTTACCGACGAGGCACACATGGCGGGGGCACGCTTCGTCCCCGTGGATGTCACCGTCGTCGCCTCACCCTGGAACTTCCCGGTGGCCATCCCCACCGGTGGCGTCGCGGCTGCACTGGCCGCGGGCAGCGCCGTCGTCCTCAAGCCGGCGCCTCCCGCCAAGCGCTGTGCCGCGGAGCTCGTCGCGGCCTTCCACGAGGCCGGAGTCCCCAAGGACCTGGTGGCGCTCGCCCCCCTCGAGGACGGGGACGTGTCACGCCACCTGGTGACCCACGAGCGGGTTGACCGTGTCGTGCTGACCGGCTCCTACGAGACGGCGCGCCTCTTCAAGTCGTGGAAACCCGACATGCATCTGCTGGGCGAGACCAGCGGCAAGAACGCCATTATCGTCACCCCGTCGGCCGACCCCGACCTGGCCGTGCGCGACATCGTCTCCTCGGCGTTCGCCCACGCCGGCCAGAAGTGCTCGGCGTCCTCCCTGCTGATCCTCGTTGGGTCGGCCGGACACTCCGCGCGCATCGCGCGCCAGCTCGTGGACGCCGCAGCATCGCTGCGGGTCGGTGCGCCCTCCGCCCTGGACTCCCAGGTGGGACCCGTGGTCGTGCCCGACGACGAGAAGGCCCTGCGCGGACTCACCACGCTAGGACCCGGCGAACACTGGGTGCTCAAGCCCCGCTGCCTGGGAGACGGCCTGTGGACGCCGGGCATCCGCGCGGGAGTCGTTCCCGGCAGCGAGTTCCATCTCACCGAGTACTTCGCGCCCGTCCTCGGCGTCATGCGCGTCGACACGCTTGAGGACGCCATCGAGGCGGTGAACTCCGTCGACTACGGCCTCACCTCCGGGCTCCACACCCTGGATACCGACGAGCTAGCTCAATGGCTGGATGGTATCCAGGCGGGCAATCTCTACGTCAACCGTGGCATCACGGGGGCCATCGTGCGCCGCCAGCCCTTCGGCGGGTGGAAACGTTCCGCCATCGGTTCGACGACGAAGGCGGGCGGTCCCTCCTACCTGCTGGGCCTGGGCGATATCGAACCTGCCCACGATCAGCTCGCGGGACAAGCCGATGCGCGGGAGAGCACGGGCCTGTCGGCCCACGTGCTCGCCCTGTACGACGCGGCGGGCGAGCACGTTGGACAGGCGGAGCTGGCGCAGCTGCATCGCGCCGTCGTCGCCGATGCCGCCGCCTGGGCAAGCGACTACGGGGTCAACCGTGACGTCACGGGCCTGGCGTGCGAGCGTAACATCCTGCGCTACCGCCCGGCCACGGTCCTCGTCCGAGCAGAGCGGGGCAGCGCCTTGGCGGATATCGCGCGCGTGATGGCGGCGGGTATCCTCGCAGGAGGCCCCGTCACCCTGTCGGTTGCCGATCAGCTGCCCTACTCGATGATGGTCGCTATCGAGGCCGCGGGCATCGAGGTGAGCGTCGACGACAAACAGACGTGGGATGCTCGACTCGCCGCCCTGGCCACCTCCGGCGGGTTGGGGCTGCGCGTGCGCATCCTTGGTCCGCGCGAGGAATCCGCGCAGGATCGGTGGATGCATGCGTGCCGCGTGAGCGCTGGCAGCCCCGACATCGCTCTGTACACCTGTGCCGTGACGACGTGCCCGCACGCCGAGCTGCTTCCCTTCCTGCGCGAGCAGGCGGTATCGTTGACGAATCACCGTTTCGGCACGCCGCTCGACTTGGCGGCCGGGCTCCTGTAGCGCTCGTATCCCTCGCTGCCCGCTCGACCCGTGTTCACGAGGTCCCGGCGGGCAGCGAGGTGTCATTCGCGGCCTGTTCGCGCGGTCGTGGGGTGGATCAGCGGCGATTCCCGCTCCGCCACCTGGTGTTTTGACTTTCGTGCTCCCGGTGCTTAACGTTAGCCCTGTCTGGGTAACCATGTAGCGAGGAAGTACTCGTTGGTTACGACACGGCGCACCGCCGCTCAAGAGGTCAGGAGTGACACATGGGTACGAGTCGATACCCCCACAACGCAGATCCGCTCGCGCGGTTCGGAGCGGACATGTCGAGTGCCGCCGCGTCGTCGTACGATGGCGTTGTCGGCGCGCAGAGGGCGCAAGTCCGCTTGTTAGAGGACGGAACCCTCGTGCGCGTGTCCACCGGACAAGTCGGCGGGCCAGAACCCGGCGCTTATCCGACGGCTGCGGTCCGCAAGCGTCGTCCGTACGGTATGATCATCGCCTTCACCGTCGTGATCGCGCTGATCGGCGTGGGCGTGGCAGGCCTCGTTGTTGCCAGATCGATGCGCACTCCCGAGGCTCAGGTTCGGCGCTATCTCGGTCTGCTGTCCAGTGGGCAGGCCAGTGCCGCCTCGCGGATGGTCGATCCGGGCATTCCCAGCGAGCAACGCGTGTTCTTGACGGATGAGGTCCTTGGGGCCACGCCCAACCGTTTGATTGTCAAGGAAATCGTTGACATGGATGAGGACTCCTCGTCCTCTCTGCATCAGGTTAGGGCCACGATGAGCGTCAGGGGAGAGAGCTTTTCGCAGACCTTCCGGGTCATGAAGAGGGAGCCGACGCTAGGATTCTTCGACAACTGGGAGGTTCTCGATCCTCTCATCACTCGAATCTACGTGACGGGACGCAACGTGGAGGGCATGACCGTCGACAATGTGCAAGCTACTGCTCCGCTGACGACCGATGACAGCAGGCGGTGGGCCCTCCTGGCGTTCTACCCCGGTACCTACAACCTGGAACCGGAATTGTCCAGCAAGTACGTCACGGCTGATTCGGTCGAGGTTGTTGCGAAGGGAAACGACGGGCGTCCAGCGGACTCTGACGTGATGGATGTCGTGGTGAGCACCGAGTACACCCAGGACATTCGTGAGGCGGCGCTCGCAGCGATCAAGGAGAAGACTCACGCGTGCGTGACTCCCGCAGGGAATCTTGATCGTGGCTGTCCGGTTCCACTGCAGAGCCGCAATCTGGCGGTCCTGGAAGTTCAGAGAGAGCCTGTCAGTGTCGAGAGCGTGGACTATGAACCGAACAAGTTCAAGTCGGACCTCTCGTTTTTGATTCGTCCTAATACGTCGGGCGGCGTGCTCCGATCGGTACCGTCAGTCGCGGTCGCGTCGCTGAGGCTCGATGAGTCGGCGTCGCTCATCCTTGACGCCGACGGCAAACCGACATTCGACGTGAGCATCGAAAGCACGAGTGTCTCCGGGTGCTGATCGGCGTGATTGCCGGGCTGTAGGACAGAACGTGTTGGTTGGGATTTAGTCCCAGGCATCGTCGAGGGAGGGGGCCTCGGGCTAGCATGCTCGCGCCGCAGCTCCTCAGACTAAATCAACCCCATCAGGAGGATTCAACCTGATCGGGTGTTTCGCTTCATCGGCAACAAGCGTCGTCGTGGAGCTGGTCGATCGTGCCCCTGCCCCGGTTCTTTCGGCGACGCCTTTCCGGCGTTTATCGGCGCCCGCCCTACCCGCGCCTGTGCAGCAGGCCCCGTCGGCGACGCCCGACAGGCGTTTATCGGTGCCCCGCCGGGCTGCCCTGCACTGGTGAGGGAGCATGGCGCCAGTGAGGGAGCGTGACGCCGGGGGTAATGGTGGGGGTTTTGCACCATTAGAAGCATCCTGCCGGCGTGTCGTCGGCGTGTCGCGCCTCTATTGGTGCAATTCCCCCCGTTTGGTGGTGCCCTCGACGTGGGGCGAGCTCGACCGTGTACCTCTCACAGCGCAAGTCCCCCTGTTTGGTGGGGGTTTTGCAGCATGAGGAGCCTTGCTTCGGCGTGTCGTCGGCGTGTTGTCTCAACGGTCGGCCAGGCCCTGCTCCTGCCCATCAATGTCGCACGTAATTCCCGTGCGATTAGTTCAAATGTTGAATTCACATCTTTGGAATCGCAACGTTTCCGGGCGGTCTCGAAAAGTGACCGAGGGGAAATTACGTGCGAAATTTGTCTGGAGGTTGTCGGGTCGCCGCCCGCGGGTGCCGTGGCTAGGCCCGTGTCTCGAAGCGCGCCCGCGGCCTCCGACCCTCCGACCTCTGCGCCTGGGTGCATGTCGGGCCGACGATGGGGGTTTTGCAGCATTAGAAGCATCCTGCCGGCGTGTCGCCGGTGTGTCGTGGCTCTATTGGTGCAATTCCCCCCGTTTGCTGGTGGTGAGGTCACGATTCGAGGTGGCGTGGTGCCCAAAGTGCAGACCACCTCGGCGAGAAACGCCAACAATGGGCTGGCGCGGGCGAGGTGGTCTGCGATGTGGGCACAACAGCGCCTGGCCGCGTGTGTTGCTCGCGCGCGAACCGCTGAATATGCGCGGTAACCCCCCTTGATGCGCACGTCAACCTCTCGTTATGCGCGTGGGCGGCGCTGCCCACGCGCATATCATCTGGCCCACGCGCATATCATCTGGCCCACGCGCGAGGTGTCGGGCCCAGGCGCGCATGAGCGGGTCCGCGTGCGCGCGGGTGCACTAGGGGAAGCTGCCCGACGGTCAGGCGGCGACGAAGCGGGTCCTCGTGCGCGCGGGTGCACTAGGGGAATCTGCCCGGCGGTCGGGCGGCGGCGAAGCGGGCCCACGTGCGCGCGGGTGCACTAGGGGAATCTGCCCGGCGGTCGGGCGGCGGCGAAGCGGGCCCACGTGCGCGGCGAGCGCACATCCTCGGAGCAGTTTCGCATGCAATTCGATTGGGTGAACTTTCAACAGTGTCTACAAACGTTGCAATTCCAACGATATGGATGCGTGGTGCGACACCGTATCAGGGGAATTGCATGCGACATTCTTCGATAGCCCGTCCGATGGGAGTCATGCGCTGCCGCCGACGGCGCAGACGGTGGCGCAGGTGGTGGCGCAGTCGGTGGTGCCGCCAATGGAGCAGTCGGTGGCGTACCGGAGGCATGGCATGGTGGGCACTGTCGGCGCTGACGAACTGCCCCCTGACGGTCAATGTCCACATCTGGCTGCGCGTCCGCCCGCGCATCGGGCACGTGGGGGTATTCATGCCCCACGGTGAAAAGAGCACCTTGAACACCGACTTTCCCGTGCCAGCACAACGAAAAGCCGCTGCATAACCAACACGTTTTGTCCTTCGATCCCAGTTTCGCGGCGCGGGAGCGGGGCTGCCTGTACATACAAAAACTGGTGGGGTAGGCGTAACGCCTCACCCCACCAGCTGTGGTGTATTGTCTCGATTCAGATCGCGCGGGCGACCTTGTCGGACTTCAGGCACTTGGTGCACACGTTCAGGCGCTTGGGCGTCCCATTGACCAGGGCGCGAACGCGCTGAATGTTCGGATTCCACCGGCGGTTGGTGCGAACGTGCGAGTGCGACACGCTCTTGCCGAAGCCGGGTCCCTTACCGCACACGTCACAAACGGCAGCCACGATGTTCTCCTCGGTATGTCTTCCAGTTCAGTCTTTGGCTCCCCGCGGTCGCGGGAAACGCATCCTTCGGTGCTTGAACCGAAGGCAACCATGACAGAATAGCGGATGATGCGCACTTTCAACAAGTCGCACGGCGTATCGGTCGTGTCAGGTCGCACACAGCGGGCGCCGTGGGGACAATTGAGGGTGCCGGAAAGGGGAGTCATGGAACTGAATGCATCGGTGATTATCGCGGCGTGCCGAGCGGGGGCCGAGGAGGCGGCCAGGCTCGCGCCCTTCCTTGACGACCTGGACGGCTGGGACGGAGCGGACTGCGACACGGGCACGAACGCGGCGGCCACGATGGCTGCCCTGGCGGCCGCGATGGATTCCCTGGAGCCGCGCGCGCATCTGCGCGTCGCGCTCGAAGCGGCTGTGGAGACCCTGATCCGCAGGGGCGTGGGGCACAGCGGCGTTGCCCTGGCCGCCCTGTTCGAGGCGTGGGCGGGGGCCCTGGGGGACGCGGCGCAGGTGACGCCCCTGGTCCTGCGTCGGATGCTCGCCTCCTCCCTTACGCCGTCCTCCTCCTTTATTGATTGGTCGGATGCGCTGGCGGAGATGCTGGGGGGTGCCGTGCGCGAGGTTGCGGAGCTGGGGCCCACGCTGCCCGAGGCGGAGGACGTCTTTTCCCGCTTCTCCTCCCAGGCGCAGATCGGCCTGGTGGACGCGACAAACGAGGCGACGGGCAGGATCGACCCGGGTGGCGCCTTCATCGCGCTGGTTCTGGCATGCATTGACGCCACCATGCGGGATGACGCCGGCATCCTCCAGTCCTTCACGGCGATGCTCGCCGACCTGACGCGCCGTCATTCGCGGGCGCCCGAACCCGCTTCGCCGCCGCCGGGCCGCGACTTCACGGTCGACATCATCGTCGAGGGCGTCGAGGAGGACCTGCGCGTCCTCCTGGCCCGACTCACAGGGCTGGGTGCGCGCCTGTCCTACGTTGGGCGCGTGGACCTGTTTGGCATGGGGGAGTGGCGACTGCACGTGGACACCTCCGCGCCGCTGGCCGCGCACCCCACCTCGGGGCAGGTCGTGCGCTTCCAGGTCAGCGATGCGCGCCCGGATGCGCAGATCGGCATCGACGAGCTCGCCGACGAGGGGCTCACCCATCGAGGAGTGCGCCTGCTGCAACGTCGACCGATGCGACGGGTCGAGCGGGCGCGGGTCATCGCCTGCACGCGGGCCCCGGGCCTCGTGGAGGACTTGGCGCGCGCCGGGGCGGTGGTCTTCCTCGACCCCAGCGCGATGGACGCCGCCGGGATCGTGTCGGCGGCGGGCTCACGCACGGGTGTCACGCTCGTCGCCCCCTGCGACGAGGCCAGCGCCGCCCTGGTGGGCACGGTCGCCTCGGTGCTGCCAGCGCCCGCCCCGGGCGTTCCCGCGATCCTGCGTGCCGATAGCCGCGACGACCTGGACGTTCTCGCCGTCGCACGCGCCTGCGCACCGCTGTTCGTGCCGCAGCCGGGCGGGATCGAGGCCGTGCCGACGCTGGCTCGCATGCTCCGGGATGGGGCGCACGACGCCCTGATGTCTAGCGCGAGCGCGCCCCTGCCTCGTGACGGAGACCCTGAGGGCATCGCCGAGGCCCTGGCCGAGGCCGCTCGCGGGGGAGCGCGCGCATGGCGACTCCTGATCTCCCGCGAGGACGACGGCCCGTACACGGTGGCGACGGTGCGCCAGCTCCTGTCCACGCGCGACGCCTCCTCCTCCATCGACTTGGAAACGTGGGACGGCGGACAGGTGGGCCCGAGCCTCGTTGCGGGGTGCGCCTCGTGAGCGCGCTCGACATCCCGCTGTCCTTGCGCCTGCCGAAGAGAACCGCTAAGGCACTCGAGGGTGCGAGTATCTTCACGGTCGGCGACCTGCTGCTCGTCGCCCCGCGCCGCTACTACCACTGGGGCAGGCTCACCCCGCTGTCGTCGCTGCGCGAGGGAGAAGATGTCACGATCCTGGCCGAGGTCGCGGGCACCCACCTGGTGGCCAACCGCTCCGGATCGGGCGTGCGCCTGGAGGTGAGCCTCACCGACGGCGTCCAGTTCCTGTCCGCGACCTTCTTCGCGAAAAGCCAGTTCAAGCTCGCCCCCATCGAACGCCTCCTCACCCCGGGAGCCTCCTTCCTCTTCGCCGGCAAGGTCGGCGCCTACCGCGGCAAACTCCAGCTCACCCACCCCTCCGTCGAAGGCGTCGACGGCGAGGACATTGTCCGCATCGCGACCCGCCCCATCCCGATCTACCCGGCGACGGGCAAGCTGACCTCGTGGGCCATCGCCCGCGCCGTCGGTATGGTCCTCGAACACCTGGACGAGGCGGACGTTCCCGACGTTGTGCCCGCCGACGTGCGAGGGCGCCAGCGCATCGACTCCTACGCCCAGTCGCTGCGCCGCCTGCACCAGCCGGAAACGGACGAGGACTACCAGCGGGCGCGCCGGGCACTGGCCTTCACGGAGGCCTTCGTCCTCCAGGTAGGCCTGGCCGCCAGGCGCCGGGGAGCGCGCTCGACCCCCGCCCTGGCCTCGCCGCGCGAAGCCCCACTGCTTGAGCGCTTCCGACGCACCCTGCCCTTCGAACTCACCCACTCCCAGAGCGAGGCGGTGGCCCAGATCGGCGCCGACCTGGCGGGAGAAGTACCGATGCAGCGGCTCCTGCAGGGGGACGTTGGTTCGGGCAAAACCGTCGTCGCGCTCCTCGCGCTGCTCCAGGTTATCGCCGCGGGGCATCAGGGAGCCCTGGTCGCTCCCACGGAAGTCCTGGCCGAGCAGCACGCCGCATCTGTGCGAAACCTCCTCGCCCCCCTGGGGGACGACACCCCCGACGTGCGACTGCTGACGGGCTCGACGACGCCGGCGGTGCGCCGCGAAATCGCCGCGGCGATGACCTCCAACGCGCCCCTCATCGTCGTGGGCACGCACGCCCTGTTCCAAGACAGCGTGCGTTTCGCAGACCTCGCGCTGGTCGTCGTCGACGAGCAGCACCGCTTCGGCGTCGAACAACGCGCCGCCCTGCGCGATGCCCGCCAGGACGGGCGGGGCGTCCACGAGCTCGTCATGACGGCAACCCCCATCCCGCGCACGATCGCGATGACGGTCTTCGGCGACCTCGACGAGACCCGCATGGCCGGCATGCCCAAGGGACGCACGCCCGTGGCCACCTTCCTCGCCGACGCGGCCAACACCGCCTGGGTTGAACGCACCTGGACGCGCGCCGCCGAAGAGATCGCCGCGGGGCACCGCGTCTACGTCGTCTGCCCGCGCATCGACGCCTCCGACACCGTCGCCGACGCCGAGGAAGGGGACGCGCGCCCCCTCGCCTCCGTCGAAGAAGTCGCCGCCTACCTGCGTTCCCACCCCGCGCTCGCGGGCCTCGCCATCCACGAGCTGACGGGCCGTACCCCGACGGCGCTCAAGGCCCAGATCATGGAGGACTTTTCCGCCGGACGGGCCCCGCTGCTGGTCGCCACGACCGTCATCGAGGTCGGCGTCGACGTGCCCGAGGCGACCCTCATGGTGATCCTCGACGCCCAACAATTCGGGCTCGCCCAGCTTCACCAGTTGCGCGGGCGTGTCGGGCGTTCCGACCGGCCTTCCCTGTGCATCGCCATGCATCGCCACGAGCTGACGGACTCGGGCATGGCCAGGCTCGAGGCTTTCGCGGCGACGGCGGACGGATTCGAGCTCGCCGAAGCCGACCTGCGCCTGCGCAAGGAGGGCGACGTGCTGGGCGCCGGTCAGTCCGGCACCGCCACGCACCTGCGTTTCCTGTCGGTGCGCCGCGACGAGGCCCTGATCCGGGCCTCCAAGAGCGAGGCGGAGGCCCTGCTCGCCCAGGATCCGACCCTGTCGGCCTACCCCGACCTCGCCCGCGCCCTGCGGGCCGCCTCGGATGGGCAACTCGAATGGATGCAGCGCTCCTAGCGCTCCCGGTAGGGTAGGGGCATGACCAGAATCGTCGCAGGCAGCGCCAAGGGCAGGACCCTCGCCGTGCCCAAGTCCGGCACGCGCCCCACCTCCGAGCGAGTCCGCGAGGCGCTCTTCTCCCGCCTGGATCACATGAACGTCCTGGAGGGGGCCACCGTCCTCGACCTTTTCGCCGGCACGGGGGCCCTCGGCCTCGAAGCCCTGTCCAGGGGTGCCGCGCGAGCGACCCTCGTCGAGAAGGCCTCCGCGGCCGCGCGCGTCGCTACCGCTAACGTCCGCGCGACGGGTCTGTCCGCCCGCGTCGTGACGGCGGACGCGCGCGCCTACCTGGGTGCCCGTAGCGGCGAGGCCCTCACGGGGGAGGTAGACCTGGTCTTCATCGACCCTCCCTACGACATCGCCGAGGAGGACATGGCGACGGTGCTGTCCGCCCTCGCGCCGTGGGTCGGTCCGGACTCGCTGATCGTCGTCGAGCGCTCCACCCGCGCACCGGCCCCCACCTGGCCGCCCTTCCTGGTCCTCGAAGACACGCGCGCGTGGGGGGAGACGGTCGCCTACTTCGCGGGCCCATCCCTGCCCAAGAACGAGGAGAACGGCGATGACAGCGAGGCCGCCGAGCGCGCGGCGGCCTCGCCAGTGCGTGAGGAGATGGCCCAATGATTGCGCTGTTCCCCGGGTCCTTCGACCCCTTCACGAACGGGCACCTCGACGTCGCCCAGCGCGCCGCCGCCCTCGCCGACCTCCTCATCATCGGGGTGGGCATCAACCCCGCCAAGCGCGGGCTCATCGAGCCGGCGAGGCGTGTGTCGCTCATCGAGGAGGCGACCGCGCACCTGGAGCGCGTGGAGGTGGTCGCGCTGTCGGGCGCCACCATGGACGAGGCCCGCCGCCTGGGCGCACACCTCATTGTCAAGGGGGTGCGCGGTGCGCAGGACGCGGACTTCGAGGGCCCCCAGGCTGCCCTCAACCTGGAGGTCGGAGGGGTGGACACGTGGTGGATTCCCGCCCGCCCCGGCCTCGGACATGTCTCCTCCAGTGCGGTGCGTGAACTTCTGAGCCTCAAAAAAGACATTTCCCGGTATGTCCCACCGGCGCTCGCGCGCTATCTGACGGACAATAGAAACTGAATCACGCCCGGTGGAACGCAGGAGGGACTCATGGCCGACACGCCCGCAGACAAGAATCAGGACGAGTGGAACGAGGAGACCGTTTACGGTCCCTCCACCGTGATCGCCGCCCTCGACCAGATCGAAGACCTTGTCGAGTCCTCCCGCGCAGTGCCCCTGTCCGCCTCGATCATGGTCAACAAGGCCGAGATTCTCGACCTGCTTGACCAGGCTCGCGAAGCGCTGCCCGAGGACCTGGTCGCCGCCGACGCCGTCGTCGCCGACGCGGACGCCGTCCTGGGGCGCGCCGACTCCGCGGCCGAGACGCGTATCGCCGAGGCGAACTCGCGCGCCTCCTCTACCCTCGCCCAGGCCAACGAGCGCGCCGCGCAGATCCGCGCGGACGCCGAGGAGGAAGCCGAGCGCACCCGCTCGCGCGCGAACGAGGAGGCCACCGCCCTAGTCTCGCAGGCGCGCGCCGACGCCGAGGCCACCATCGCCGACGCGAACGCCCAGGCCGCGCGCATCGTCTCCACCGAAAACATCGTGCGCATGGCCGAGGACCGCGCCCGCGAGATCGTCTCCGAGGCCAAGCGCTCAGCCACCTCCCTGCGTGAGGGCGCCGACGACTACGTCGCCTCCTCCCTCGACGAGCTGGCCCGTCTGATCGCCGACGTGTCGCGGCGCACCGATGCCGGTCGACGCGCGATCGCTGAGCGGCGCGGCGTCGATGTGACGGACGTGGACCTATCCCATGAGTGAGAAGGCCCCGACCCTGTCCCTGGCGCGCCTGCCGCGCGCGCTGGGTTCGACGCTCCACGAAGACATCACGTGGATCGCCCCCGATGACCTGGGGACGCCCTCGATGTCGGTGGTTCCCGACACGCCGCTGGACGTGTCCGTGGACCTGACCAGTGTCGAGGACGGCGTCCTCGTGCAGGTCGCGACCTCCGTCGACCTGGTGGGTGAGTGCGTGCGCTGCCTGGACGAGGTGCGTGAGCATCATGACGTCACCAGCGCGGAGGTCTACTTCGAGCCCGGAGCCCCCGCCCTGACGCTCTCCGAGGACGAGGACGAGGATGCCGACGATCTCTTCGTCATCGGCGAGCGCGACACGATCGACATCGAAACGCAGCTGCGCGACGCCATCGTCACCCTCGTCGACCCGCGCCCCCTGTGCAGCTCCGACTGCGCGGGCCTGTGTGACGTGTGCGGCGAGAAGTGGGTCGACCTGCCCGCCGACCACGAGCACGTCGTCATCGACCCTCGCCTGGCCTCCCTGGCATCCCTCCTGGGCGAGAGTCCCGAGCCGGGGCGATCCTGATGGCCAAATCCAAGCACCTGCCGGTGCCTCCGCGCACCGACACCGACGCGCTCGTGGAGGCGTGGGGCACGCGCATCGACGCTCCTTTGTTGCAACTCGCGCTCGTGCACCGCTCCTACGCGAACGAGGCCGGCGGTATCGCAAACAACGAGCGCCTGGAGTTTTTGGGCGACTCGGTGCTCTCGATCATCATTGCCCAGAAGCTGTACGAGCAGTATCCGGACGTGCCCGAGTCCGACCTGTCGCGGATGCGCGCGGCGACCGTTTCTCAGCAGCCCCTGGCCGCGGCCGCACGGCGCATCGGGCTGGGTGACTTTGTGTTCCTCGGCAAGGGCGAATCCATGCACGGGGGACGCGAGAAAGACTCGATTCTGTCCGACACGTTCGAGGCCCTCATCGGTGCCACGTACTTGACCAGCGGGTTGGAGGAGGCGCGCCGGGTCGTCCTGGCACGCCTGAGTTTCCTGCTGGCCGACGCCCCCTCGCGTGGCCACCACCAGGACTGGAAGACCCTCCTCGTGGAGTACTCTCAGGCTGAGGGCCTGGGCGAGGTCTCGTACGAGGTGCAGGGGGAGGGCCCCGATCATCAGCGCGTCTTTACTGCCCGCGCTTTTCTCGCCGAGCGTTCCGACGCGGTTGGCTCCGGCCAAGCCTCGTCGAAGAAGCACGCGGAGAACGCGGCCGCTCAGGACGCGATGAGTCGGCTCTCCCCGGAGGAGTAATAGGTACACGAGGGCGTTTGCCCTCCTAACAGTTAGTATGAGCTCGTGAGTGAAAATACTTCCGCGCGCACGCGCGTCATGATCGTCGATGATCACGAGATCGTTCGGCGAGGTATTGCTGAAATTGTTGACCGCGACGAGGCTCTCGAGGTCGTCGCTGAGGCCGGCTCCGTCGCGGATGCCGTGCGCCGAGCCGACCTGGTGCGCCCCGACGTCATCCTGGTCGACCTACAGCTGCCCGACGGTACCGGCATCGACATCATGACAAGCCTGCGCGCCTCCCACCCGCAGATTCTGCCCGTCGTCCTGACCTCTTTCGATGACGACGAGGCCTTGGCTGAGTCCCTCGAGGCCGGTGCCCGCGCGTACATCCTCAAGACCGTGCGCGGGGCGGAGATCACCGACGTCATCAAGGCGGTCGCGGATGGACGCGTGCTGCTCGACGAGCGCACCCTGACGCGTCGGCGCGTGGACCACGAGGATCCGACAGCGGATCTGACGCCGTCGGAGCGTAAAGTCCTCGACCTGATTGGCGATGGCCTGTCGAACCGCGAGATCGGCGAAAAGCTCGGGGTGGCGGAGAAGACCGTCAAGAACCACATCACCTCCCTGCTGTCCAAGATGGGCCTGCAGCGTCGCACGCAGGTGGCCGCGTGGGTGGCCGGGCAAAGGGCTGCCGCGTGGCGTAACTGAGCCACTGCCTCGTCCCCCGAGGGTGACAATCGACGAAGGAAGCGGGTCGGATGAACCGGCCCGCTTCCTCGTATAGGGGGATCATCGTGACCGAATAGTACGACCGTTCCAGTTTCCCTCTAATCAGGGATGTCCCTGATTTGTAAGAAAGCTACTATCAAACTGGTTCATGGATAAGTCCCATGGGGTAACGTTCGCCTCATCCTCACCGATGAGGACGGACAACGCAGTCCGCCACCCCCTGAAAGGACACCCCGTGAACCTCAAGCGAATGCTTGCCGGTTGCGGTGCCGCAGCGGCACTAGTGCTCGCACCCCTGAGCGCACCAACCTTCGCCGACGCGCCAAGCGCGCCCACCGGCGTCCCCGCAGCGGTCCCCCTCAGCGACACCACCAAAGTCGCCAACTGGCAGAAGCTCCAATACGGCATGTTCATGCACTTCGGCGTCTACTCCGTCTACGGCGGCTACTACAACGGTCACCGCCAGGGCATGGGTTACCCCGAGCAGATCAAGGCCTGGGAGAACATTCCCACCGACGACTACCTGGCCAAGGCCAAAGACCTCGCCTCCAACTTCGATGCCGCAGCCATCTGCAAGACGGTCCACGACTCGGGCATGACCTACCTGATGATCACGTCCAAGCACCACGACGGCTTCGCCATGTGGGACACGAAGACGACCGACTACAACATCGTCAAGCAGTCCAACTACGGCAAAGACCCGATGAAGGAGCTGTCCACCGAGTGCAACAAGCTCGGCGTCAAGCTCGCCTTCTACTTCTCGATCATCGACTGGACGAAGCAGACCCCCGAGCCCTACGGGAACGTCAACCCCATCGACGAGGAACTCATGACGGGCACCATCAAGCCCCAGCTCACCGAGCTCCTCACCAACTACGGTCCTATCGCCGAGCTCTGGTTCGATATGGGCGGCCCTACCGCCGAGCAATCCCAGCGCATGGCCCAGTGGGTCCACGAGCTCCAGCCCGACACCATGGTCAACTCGCGCGTGTGGAACAAGGCCGGTGACTTCGAAGTCGGCGGCGACAACTCGGTGACAACCGACTTCCACATGGGCCCCTGGGAATCGATCCGCTCGATCTACCCGGCCTGCTGGGGTTACTGCTCGTGGGCGAACCGCGACGAGAGCGCCAAGAGCTACAAGGAACGCGAACTCGTCAACAACCTCATCGGCACGGTCGCCTCGGGCGGCCAGTTCGCCTACAACATCGGCCCCAAGGGTGACGGGACGATCGACGCATTCGACTCCGGCGTCGTCACCGAGGTCGGCCAGTGGATGGCGCGCCACCCCGACGCCATCACAGGAGCACGCCCGACGTGGTTCCCCGCCCCCTCCTGGGGCAAGATCATGACCAAGGGCAACGACCTCTACTTCTTCCCCGAGCAGTGGAGCTCCGGTCAGACCCTGACGCTTCCCAGCGTCGGCGGCCACGTCACCGCCGTGAGCGTGGACGGCACCGACCGTTCCCTCGACTTCACTCAGGACGGCACGACGCTCACGGTGACCATGTCGGGCGAGAACCCCGAGCCCAACCTGCGCCCCGTCGTCAAGGTCACCTTCGATGCCGCCCCCACCTACGTGCCCACGCAGACGGTCACCGCCGTCGACGGCGCGACCATCTCCTCCGAGCAGTTCTTCGGACGCGCCTCCGCACTGCGCTACTCCGGAGCGCAGGCCTACGACGCCTACCTCGTGAACAAGGGGGACAAGGCCATCACCGACCTCACCCTGACCTTCTCGGGCAACTTCGATGCCTCCACTACCTACAAGATCACCCTCGGGACCACCTCCATCGAGGTGACCGGTGCGCAGATCGAGGCCGGGGAAGTCGGCGAGGGCCTCACCCTCGAGCCCGGCAAGATCACACCCCTGCGCCTGGAGCTGGCTCACCCCTCCTACTACGCCAACCCGATCGGCCTGCGCTCCGTGAGCGCGACCGTGCACGTCTACGGCGAAAACGCGTCCACCCAACCGCCCGTCATCGCCACGGACCCCTCCTCGGTCTCCGTGAAGGCAGGGGAGAGCGCCACCTTCACCGTCGTCGCCTCGGGCCGCCCGGCCGCCACCATCCAGTGGTACCGCGTCCCCAAGGGAGCAACCGATGGAACGGCGATTCCGGATGCCACGAGCCCCATGTACACCCTGACGACGACGCTCGAGGATGACGGCGCACAGTTCTACGCCGTCGCCACAAATGCCAACGGCTCCACCACCTCCCAGCGCGCCACCCTCACCGTCACCAAGGGCAGCGACAACCTCGCCCTCAACAAGACGGCCACCATGTCCTCGACCGGCTGGGGCGGCACCGCCTCACGCGCCGTCGACGGCAACACGGACGGAGTGTGGGACAACGGCTCGGTCGCCCACACTGGCAAGCAGGCCAACCCCTGGTGGGAGGTCGACCTCGGCGAGAGCCACCCCCTCGGCGTCGTCAACGTCTGGAACCGCTCCGCATCCGACAACTGCCAGGGAATCCCCTGCGACCAGCGCCTGCACGACTTCTGGGTCGTCGCCTCAAAGACACGCCTCGACGCTTCCTTTAACCCTGCCACCGCCGGCGCGGTCGACGGCGTCCACATGATCAAGGTCGACGGGGTCGGCGCCCGCCCAAGCGCGGTCGACTTCGAGGGCTTCGACGCACGCTTCATTCGAGTCATCCAGCCCACCGAGTTCGGCGAGTTCGCGCTCGCGGAGGTCGAGGCCTTCGCGGCTGCCACGCCGACCCCGGAGCCGGATGACCAGGAGCCCCCGGTTATCAAGCCGCTGACCGTGACCGCCGACCCCGCGCAGGACGCACAGATCTCCGGTGACGGTGCTTTCCGCACCGTGACGGGTAAGGAGGGCACGCAGGTCACGATCAAGGCAGAGGCGACCGGCACGCCGACGCCGACCCTCTTCTGGCAGATCAAGCGCGAGGGCTCCGATTCCTGGTCCATTGTGGAAGACGAGAACGGCCCCGAGCTGACCCTCACCATCGATGGGGAGAGCAACGGCTCGGTCATCCGCGTCATGGCCATGAACGAGGCCGGGTTCGCTGAATCGGGTCTCGTGACCCTGGCTCTGGCTGAGGAACCTGCCCCCGAACCCGAGCCTAGCCCGGAGCCGAGCCCCGAGCCTACTCCGGACCCGACCCCCACGCCCGATCCGACCCCCACGCCCGATCCGACCCCCACGCCCGATCCCACGCCCGCTCCCGATCACACGGTCGGCATGTGGGTGAACGACGGGGTCGGCTGGTGGTGGAAGATCACCGGCGGCGACTACGCCAAGAACGAGGCGCTCACTCTGGGCGGTCACGTCTACCGTTTCGATCAGAACGGCTACATGCTCACGGGCTGGGTCTACTGGGACGGCGCCTGGCACTACCACAATGCCGCGGGCGCACAGGTCAGCGGTTGGATGAATCAGGGCGGCACCTGGTACTACCTGGCGCCTGACACGGGAGTCATGGCGACGGGCTGGACGATGATTGACGGCGCGTGGTTCATGTTCTCGTCCGGCGGCGCCATGTCGACAGGCTGGGTCTCTTCCAGCGGCGACTGGTACTACCTGAATCCGTCGGGCTCCATGCACACCGGCTGGCTCCAGCTGGATGGACGCTGGTACATGCTGGGCGACAACGGTGCGATGGTCATCGGCTGGAAGCTGAGCGGTAGCAGCTGGTACTACTTTGACGCCTCGGGCGCTATGCATACCGGCTGGCTTCAGGTGGGTTCGACCTGGTACTACTTCGGTTCCGGAGGAGACATGTACACGGGCGGCCACTGGATCGGTTGGCGCTGGTACAGCTTCGACTCCTCCGGTCGGTGGCTGGGCTGAGGCCGAGCTGAGAGCTGCCAGGTAACGGCTCTGTGCCCATGCGGTGGGGGTGGAGTTCCGATCGGAGCTCCACCCCCACCGTCTTGTGGATGCTTGCGCTGCGCTAGTCTTCGAGCGGAGCGATCCACCGGATCTGCGTGCCCACTCCGCCGTCGCCCGTGTCCGCGTCGAAGCTGCCGTGGTGGCGTCGCGCGCGCTCAGCCATGTTCGCCAGGCCGGAGTTGCGGGTGCGGGAGGGATCGATGCCGCGGCCATCGTCATTGATGACGATGCGCACGCGACCGGATTTTCCTCGCCCGGAAACGTCGACGGTGACGGTGGCTGCCGTCGCGTGGGCGTGACGGGCGATGTTCGACAGGCCCTCGCGCACGATGGCGACGACGTCGTCGGAGAGATCGGGGTCGACGCGCCCGTCGAATTCGTCGATGACCACCAGCTCGTTGTCCAGGTCGGAATTGATCGCGCTCCCGTCCAGGGTGATGACGAGGGAGGGCGCGAAACCCAGGGCTGAGCGCGTCAGGGAGGACTCGCGTCGGATGCGCTCGACGAGGCCGACGGCCTTGTCGCGCTCGCGCAGGTTGTGGACGATCGTGCGGATCTGTCGGACGGCCTCGTCGATGGACGCGAGGGAGGAGTCGATGAGGGACTCGATGGATGCGGGGTCGGCCTGCCCCTGTGCAACTTTCTGCTTGGCGGCGTCCAGGGCCATGCCGGTCGCGAAGAGCTGCTGGATGGCGAAGTCGTGCAGGTCGCGGCCGATGCGGTCGCGCTCGTCGAGGAGCGCGGCGACGTCTTGGGCGTGGCGGGCGGAGGCGAGCTCGAGGGCGAGCGTCGCCTGCGAGGCAAGCGATTCGGCGAGTGAGAGCTCGGAGGCGTCGAACTCGGGGGCGCCGATCTGACGCAGGAGGATGAGGACGCCGGAGGAGACGCCGCGGGAACGCAGGGGAGCGTAGAGCGCGGAGCCGAAGGCCGCCAGCTGGGGAACGCGCATCGTCTGGGCGCGCGACATGGAGTCGACGATCATCCCGGTTCCCTCGTGCAGGACGCTCATGGCGCGTCCCTCGGGCGGGAAGGTCAGGCCGAGCAGGGTGGAGGCGTTTTTGCCGTCGGTGATTTCGGCAGCCCACGTGTCGCCCACGGACTGCAAGACGATGATCGCGGTGTCGGCGTGGGAGACCTCGCGCACCGTCTTCGCGATGAGCTCGAGGGCCTCTTCCTCGTCCGTGCCCTCCAGCATCGTCGTGGTCAGCGACTGCGAGGCGCTGATCCACCGTGCGGTGCGCTTGGAGTCCGCGTAGAGGTTCGCGTTTTCGACGACGATGCCGGCGGCGGGGGCCAGGGCCGCGACCACGGCCGCGTCCTCATCCGTGTAGCCTCCGGGCTTTCCCATGAGGTAGAGGCGCCCGTAGACCTGCTCGTGGACGAGGACGGAAACCCCGAGGAAGGGTGGGGTGGAGGCGGGCAGGTCGATGTCGGGCGCGTCCTGCGGGGAGTTGACGAGGAGCGGCGTGGTGACGGGGATCGCCGTCGGTAGCGAGTCGGGAACGGGCGGGGCGGGGTAGGAGTCGTGGTGCTCGAGCCGCAGGGTTGTCGCACCCCAGGTATCGAGCACGCACATCGTGGCGTGCGGGGAGGAGGTGAGGGCGCACGCTTGATTGACGAAGTTCTGCAGCCCATTTTTCAGATCGAGCGAGCTGGTGAGGTCGATGGCCGCCTTGAGCAGCCTGAAGTCCGTGTGATCGGGGCTCATTGTTCCTCCTGATCGAGGGCCTGGCGGTAGGTGGGGAGGGCGTCGAGAACGTCCTTGTGGGTGCCGTACGCGGCGACGCCCGCAATGGCTCCGGGGTGGGGGGCGGCGAGTACGAGGACGTGGTCGGCCTTGTCGAGGGCGCTGAGCCTGTGCGTGACGACCAGGGTAGCGCGCGTCGGTGAGGGGGTTAGGAGGGTGTCCATGAGCCTGTCGGCGGTGGTCGCGTCAAGGTGCTCGGAGGCCTCGTCGATCGTCATGATGGGGGCGGGGGCGGCCAGGGCGCGGGCCATGAGGAGGCGGCGACGCTCGCCGCCGGACACGGTGGTGCCACCCGATCCGACGAGCGTGTCGATGCCGTCGGGCAGGGAGGAGACCCACTCCTGGAGGCCGGCTCGCGCGAGGAGTTGCCCGGCCTCGTCCCTCGTGAGGGAGGCGCGGGCGACGCGCAGGTTTTCGAAGATGGAGGTCGCGAAGACGTGGGCGTCTTCGGCGGTCATCGTGATGAGGGACGTGACCTGGTCGCGATCCGCGCCCCACGCGGGGACGCCGTTGATGAGGGCCTGGCCCTCCTTGGGCGGGATGATGCCGGTGAGCGTTGCGAGCAGGGTGGTCTTGCCGATGCCGGAAGCGCCCACGATGGCGAGGGAGGAGCCGGGGCGCAGCGTGAGCGAGATGCCGGTGGCCAGGGTCGGGCCTTCCGGCCAGCCGATCGACAGGTCGCGCGCCTCGATGACGGGCTCTCCGCCTGGGATTTTGTGCGTAGCCTCGGGGGTTTCCTCGCTGATGAGCGCGCAGATGCGCGTCGCCGCCTGTGCGCTGCGCACCAGTTGGGCGGCGGCCGGAGCGAGCTCGGCGGCCCCCTCGAAGGAGGACAGGGGGATCAGAACGATGACGGCCAGGAGCACCTGCGCCAGGGCCCCGGAAGTAGTCTGTGGGATGCCGATGAGGAGCGCGCCGATGACGGCTGCGCCCATGGCGACCACGTCGAGTCCGCGCGCGAGGGCCGACAGCTGCGCGGAGCGCCCGATCGCGCCGGCAAGCTCCTCTTCGGCGCGCTGGAGGGAAACGCGTGCCTGAGGGAGCGTTCCCGACAGGGAGAGCTCGGTGGCGCCCTCCAGAACCGCGAGGCTCGTGGCCGCGATGTCGGCGCGTGCGGCCGATCCCTGGGTCTCGGCCAGGCGTACCGAGCGGGCGATGAGCGCGGGAGCGAGGACGCCCGAGACGAGGAGGGACACGGCGAGGATCAGGCCGGCTGCGGGGGAAATGAACGAGACGGCTCCGACCGTGCCCACGCCGACGACGAGGGCGACGAGGGCGGGCAGGAGCGTCTTGACGACGACGTTGCCGACCTCGTCCACGTCCGCCCCGGCGCGCGTCATGAGGTCGCCGCGTCGCAGACTCGACAGGGAGGCGGCGGGCTGGAGGCACAGGCGGTCGTAGAGGTTGCCGCGCAGCGCGTCCATCCCTTCGAGGGCAACCCGGTGGGAGGCCAGGCGCGCCAGGTAGCGCGCGAGTGCGCGCGAGACGCCGAAGAGCCGGACGGAGGTGGCCGCGACGGTCAGGTAGAGGACCGGCGGCTGCTGGGAGGCACGGGCGATGAGCCACGCCGCGGTTCCTCCCAGCGCGATCGCCGAGCCGAGCGCGCCCACGCCCAGCAGTAGCGAGAGGGCAAAGCCGGATCGCGACACCTGGAGCATGGAGATGCACCGGCGTAGCGCTGCGGATTCCGAGCGGGTCAGGAAGAGTCTCATGCCAGTGCCTCCTCATCTCCGGACGCAACGTCGATGATCGTGTCGGCCACGCCGACGATGGCGGCGCGGTGGGCGATGACGATGACCGTGCGGCCCTCCTCGCGCATCGTGGTGATAGCTCGCACGACTGTTTCCTCGCTGACGGCGTCGAGGTGCGCGGTCGGCTCGTCCAGGATGACGACGCGGGAGCGCGCGGCGAGCGCGCGCGTGAGCGCCAGGCGTTGGCGCTGGCCGACGGACAATCCGACCCCGCCGGAGCCGATCGTGCTCTCCCACCCGTGGGGTGCGGTGGCCAGGACGGCGTCGAAGCCGGTGGCGCGCGCGGCCTCCTCCAGGTCGGCCAGCGGCAGACCTGCCATGTTGTCCAGGATCGAACCCGGGATCAGGGTGGGGGACTGGGGGACCCAGGAGAGGCCGGAGCGCCAGGACACGGGGTCGACGTCGGTGAGGGCCAGGTCGTCGCCGCGCGGGTTCGAGGCCTGGGGCCTCAGGACGATGCGCCCGGCGTCGGGCGCCACGTCGGCCAGCAGGCAGGCGACGAGCGTGGACTTGCCCGCGCCGGAGGGGCCCGCGAGGGCCGTGATCGTGCCGGGCCGGATGACCCCGTCGGTGGGGGCAGGGCCCCAGGCTCCCCGTGCGCGCACGCCGACGCCGTCCAGGACGATCGCCGTCGTGGACATGTCGGGGCTAGGGGACACGCCGGGGGCGGCCACGTCCTGCGCCTGCTCGATGATGTCGAAGGCGGCGCGCGAGGCGGTCACGCCGTTGGCCGAAGCGTGGAACTGGGCGCCGACCTGGCGCAGAGGTTCGAAGACCTCGGGGGCCAGCATGATGACGGCCAGACCGTGGAAGAGAGAGATATCGCCGAAAACCAGGCGCATACCGACCTCGACGGCGACGAGCGCGACCGACAGGGTCGTCAGAAACTCCAGGACGCCGCCCGACAGGAAGGCGACGCGCAGGGTCGCCATCGTGGCCTTCGTGTTGGCCTCCCCGAGCTTGCGCAGGTGAGCGCGAGGGCCCTTCTCTCGGCCCAGAGCCCGCAGGGTGGGCAGGCCCGACATGAGGTCCAGAAGCTGGGCGGTCAGACGTTTCATGGACTCCAGCTTGTCCTCGGAGGCGGCCTGAGTGAAGCGGCCGATGAGGATCATGAAGATGGGGATGAGCGGGACGACGAGGAGGGCGATGAGTGCCGACCAGAAGTCCAGGAGGAGAATGACCCCCAGGGCCGCGGGCGTCACCGTGCACACGAGCACCAGCTGAGGGAGGAAGGAAACGAAGTAAGGGCGCAAGTCCTCCAGTCCCGTGGCCAGGAGCGTCGCCGTCTGGGCGCCGTTGGTTGCCCTCCACCGCGGACCGAGGGCGATGGAGGCGTCGATCACCCGCCCGCGTAGCTCGGTAACGGCCCTGGTGGCGGCGCGCGCGGCGATCGCCTCGCGCCCGGCGACAACCAGGGCGCGGCACGCGAACACCGCCCCGATGCCGGCGATAACACTCGCCACGTCGCCCAGTGACGCCGTCCCCGACACGACGGGGGAGAGGGCGGCGGAAATCAGCAGAGCCTGGGCCAGCACCAGCAGGGCCGTGATCGTACCCAGGAGCGCCGTCAGCGCGATGGGACCGCGAGCCGAACGGGCGTAGCGCAGTAAGCGAGGATCAAAGGGACGCACGGATACTATTGTGCCCCAAAAGTGCACGTCATGGGTCGAAGGTCCCCGGCCTCGTCCCCGGTGGGAATGCGACTGCGCCCGGCTCCCCCAGGGAGGGAACCGGGCGCAGCACGGCAGAGAATCAGCCGGCGAGGAAGTTCTCGCCCAGGCGGATCTTCTTCATGAGCAGACCCGTCCGGGTGGTCACGTCCTCAGTGCCCACGCGGCCACGGAAGGTCCAGTAGGACCAGGCGACGTAGGCCAGAACGATGGGCAGGAGGCAGACGGTCACGATCGTCATGACGGTCAGCGTCGCGTCCGAAGAGGAGGCCTGATCGATCGTCAGCGAATATGCCGGGTTGATCGAGGACTTCTGGACGGCGGGAGCCATCGACGCGAAGACCCATGCCACCGTGGCGGCGATCGCCACGGAGGAAGCCACGAAGGACAAGCCCTCGCGGCGCAGCGACGCCTGCGACAGGGCGGTCGAGGCGATGATCGCCAGGGCGGCAACCACGAGCGGGATCCACGCCAGGACGTTCGTCGTGTAGGCGAACTGACCCCACATCAGCCACGCGGCGGCCAGCACGGTCGCGGCGATCGACGCGGGGGCGGCAATCGCGTTGGCGCGGTCGCGCACCTCGCCCGTCGTCTTGAGGGCCAGGAACTGAGCGCCGTGAGCCAGGCACACGAACAGAACGGCCAGGCCGCCCAGGATCGTGTAGGGGGTCAGCAGCGAGAAGAAGCCGCCGGTGAGCTGGTGGGTCGCGCTCGAAAGCGACTGATTCACCAGGGTCGGGTCGACGACGGTGCCCGTCGCGACGTCAACGACCTCAATGCGCATACCCTGAACGAAGTTCGCGAAGGCGACGCCCAGCAGCAGCGGAACGAGCCACGCGCAGATCGAGTGTGCCCAGTCCCAGGAACGACGCCACTTCTCGGTGGCGACCTTCGAGCGCCACTCGAGCGCCATGACGCGCACGATCAGGCAGACGAGGATCAGGAAGAGGGCGAGGTACATGCCCGAGAACATGGTCGCGTACCACTCGGGGAACGCCGCGAAGGTCGCGCCGCCGGCGGTGAGCAGCCACACCTCGTTGCCGTCCCAGTGCGGGCCGATCGTGCGCACCGTCTGGGTGCGTTCGCGGTCGTCCTTGGCGACGAGAGGCAGGAGCATGCCGACGCCGAAGTCGAAGCCTTCGAGGATCAGGTAGACCGTCCACAGAACGGCGACGAGGATGAACCACAGGATAGACAAAGTCATGATCGTTGTTCCTCTCTCAGTATCCGAAGGACAGGTCGGTCGGTGTCTCGTCCTCGGCCTTGTCGGCCTTGGAGGAGTGGATGCCCTCGAGGGCGTAGCGCTTCATGAGGACGAACCACATGACGCCCAGGACGCCGTACAGGAGGGTGAAGAGGATGAGCGAGGCGAGCACCTGCCCAGCGGGAACGTTGGGGGAGACGCCCACCTCGGTCAGCATCGCGACGGAACCAAGGTCGGAGCCCATGGCCAGGGCCTCCTGGTTGGGGACGACGACCCACGGCTGGCGACCCATCTCGGTGAAGATCCAGCCGAAGGAGGCCGCCAGGAAGGGCAGCGGCAGGTTGAGGAGCGCGAGGCGGCTCAGCCACTGGTTGGACGAGGCCCGACCACCGCGGGTGGCCCACAGGCCCCACGCCGCCAGCAGGAAGGCCACCATGCCCAGGCCGATCATGAAGCGGAAGGACCAGAAGGTCACCATCTGCGGCGGACGGAAGTCATACTGCGAAGCATCGCCGTACTTGGCGGTGAAATTCGGGTCGGAGTTGAGCAGCTCCACCATGCGCTCCTGGACGTCGGCGACGCCCTCGGAGGTGGCGGAGAAGGAGTTGTGGGACATGAAGGAGGCAACACCCGGGACCTTGATGAACTGGGTCGGCTGCGTGCCGTCCTCACCGAGGGGGCAGGACCCGAACTGGGCGACGGTAAATGCGGCGCCGTCGGTGTCCACGCAGATGCCTTCTGCTGCGGCCATCTTCATGGGCTGGGCCTCGACCATCTCCTGGCCCTGCACGTGGCCGGAGGCGACGGTGCCGAGGCCGCCGATGAGGACGACGATCAGACCGAAGCGGGCGATGGGACGCCACACGTCGCGTGCCTGTGCCACGGCCTCGTCGCTGCCCTCACGGGAAGCGCGCACCATCCACCAGATCGCGATTCCGGCCACGAAGGAACCGGCAACCAGCCACGCGGAGGTGATGACGTGGGAGTACTCGGACAGGTAGACGCCCGAGGTGATGAGCTTGAGGAAGCCGCCGGCGCCGTCGAGCTCGGCGCGGCCGGTCTCGGGGTTGAAGCGGGCGCCCACGGGGTGCTGCATCCACGCGTTGGCCGCGAGAATCCAGGCGGCCGAGAGCATCGTGCCGATGGCGACGCACCAGATGGTCGCCAGGTGGATGCCCTTGGAGAGGCGGCCCCAGCCGAAGATCCACAGTCCGAGGAAGGTGGATTCGAGGAAGAAGGCCAGGAGGGCCTCGACAGCCAGAGGGGCGCCAAAGATGTCGCCGACGAAGCGGGAGTACTCGGACCAGTTCATGCCGAACTGGAACTCCTGCACGATGCCGGTGGCGACGCCGAGAGCGAAGTTAATGAGAAGGAGCTTGCCGAAGAAACGGGTTGCCTGCAGCCAGTATTCCTTGCCGGTGCGGTGCCACGCGGTTTGCATGATGGCGACCAGCAGGGACAGGCCGATCGTCAGCGGTACGAGGACGAAGTGGTAGACGGTGGTGACACCGAACTGCCATCGTCCGACCGTGACCGCGTCGAGCGCTGTTTGCGCGAGGGTCATGATGGGACCTTCCCGTGTGGGGATGGGGGATCGAAGTGCCCCGCAACAAGAGTGCTAGGACCTATGTCACGGGCTGATTCAAATGTAGCTCAAAAGACAGAAGTGAAGCGCCTGGAAGACGCGATGCGTGACATTTTTGTGACATATGTGTCTGATTATTTTGAACGGCTTTTTCCCTGAGATTGTGTGAGTGTGACGTTGAACGGGTCACCCTTCGGTTGATGCAGGTTGGCGATGTGCGACAATAAGGGGTGAATGGATGTCGCGGGCATGCCCCCGCGATGAGAGCCGAGCGAACCTCTGTGACTTGCCGCCGGCAGCTGCGCAACTGCGCTCCACTAGGTTTCCGCCCCTCGCGGGCGATGAAAACGGGCGCGTCCGGGCATGGGGCGCGCGCCCATTAATTGGAGAATCGTGACAACCGAATCACACACGCCCGTGGCCCCCGCCGCGTCGCTGCTGTTCCAGGCTCCCGTCTTCCAGGCTGCGCCCGACGTGGCTGCGCCGGTCGTCGTCGACGAACCTGAGGCGAAGCCCAAGCGTCGGCGCGCCTCCGCCGATGCGGAATCGAACGCCCCCCAGGAAGAGGCTGCCCCCAAGCGTCGCCGCCGCTCGAAGAAAGCCGACGACGCCGCGCCCGAGGACAGCGCTCCCGCCGCCGAAACCGACGAGGCGCCCGCGGAGTCGAAGCCGCGCCGTCGCCGCCGCTCGAAGAAGGTCGACGAGGCCTCGGCCCCCGCCGAGGAGAGTGCCGACAAGGCAGAGAGCAACTCCGGCGAGGCGGAGGCCTCGGACGAGGAGGACTCCTCGAGCCGTCGTCGTCGCCGTCGCCGCGCCCGCTCCTCCAGCTCGTCTGCCGAGGAGAGCACCGATCCTGCGGATCAGGTGCAGGCCCTGAAGGGGTCGACACGACTCGAAGCGAAGAAGATGCGTCGCCGCGAGGGGCGTCGCGAGGGTCGCCGCCGCCACTCGATCTCCGAGTCCGAGTTCCTGGCTCGCCGCGAGTCCGTCGAACGCACGATGGTCATCCGCGACCAGGACGGCCTCGACCAGATCGCGATCCTTGAGGACGGCCTGCTCGTCGAGCACTACGTCGCGCGCCGCACGCAGTCCTCGATGGTCGGCAACATCTATCTGGGCCGCGTACAAAACGTCCTGCCCTCCATGGAGGCCGCGTTCGTTGACGTGGGTCGCGGCCGCAACGCCGTGCTCTACGCTGGCGAGGTCAACTGGGATGCCGTCGGTATGGAGGGCAAGCCCCGCCGCATCGAGTCCGCTCTCAAGTCCGGTGACTCCGTCCTCGTCCAGGTGACGAAGGATCCGATCGGTCATAAGGGCGCGCGCCTGACCTCGCAGATCACCCTGGCCGGCCGCTACCTGGTCCTGATCCCCGGCGGCTCCATGATGGGCATCTCCCGCAAGCTGCCGGACAAGGAGCGCGCCCGCCTGAAGAAGATCCTCAAGGCTGTCGTGCCTTCCGGTTCCGGCGTCATCGTGCGCACGGCCGCCGAGGGCGCTTCGGAGGAACAGATCCGCGACGACGTCGCTCGTCTGACGCGCCAGTGGGAGGACATCGAGAAGAAGCGCACCTCGACGAAGAGCGCTCCGACGCTCCTGCGCGGCGAGCCTGAGCTCGCGGTGCGCGTCGTGCGCGACATCTTCAACGAGGACTTCACGAAGCTCGTCATCGAGGGGCGCGACACCTACGCGACCGTCAAGGAGTACGTGGATGAGCTCAGCCCCGAGCTCTCTGATCGCGTCGAGCAGTGGGTGGGTACGGAGGATGTCTTCCATGCGCATCGCATCGACGAGCAGCTCGCCAAGGGCATGGATCGCAAGGTCTGGCTGCCTTCGGGCGGCACCCTCATCATCGACCGCACCGAGGCGATGACCGTCATCGACGTCAACACCGGCAAGTTCATCGGCGCCGGCGGCACGCTCGAGGAGACGGTCACCCGCAATAACTTGGAGGCGGCCGAAGAGATCGTGCGCCAGCTGCGCCTGCGTGACATCGGCGGCATTGTCATCATCGACTTCGTCGACATGGTGCTCGAGTCGAACCGCGACCTCGTGCTGCGCCGCCTGGTGGAGTGCCTGGGTCGTGACCGCACGCGCCACCAGGTCACCGAGATCACCTCGCTGGGCCTCGTGCAGATGACGCGCAAGCGCGTGGGTGAGGGCCTGGTCGAAGCCTTCTCCACCCCCTGCGAGGCGTGCGAGGGCCGAGGGTTCATCGTGCATCACCATCCCGTCGAAACATCCGGTTCCGACAGCTCCTCGAAGACGGGCAAGGGCTCGAAGAAGCAGCAGAAGAAGGCTGAGGCGCGCCGCGTCGAGGACAACGTGGATCACGAGCGCGCGAAGGAAGCCCTGAGCGCGATCGCCGCCGCTTCTTCGCGCAAGGAGGACGAGGCCTCGGGCGAGCAGGAAGGCGCGCCCACCAAGAAGCGTAAGGCGCGTGGCGCGAGCGCCGACTCCGCCGAGGCTGCCCCCGCCGAGGAGGCGCGCGTCGAGGCTGCCCCCGCCGAGGAGTCGCCCACGGAGTCGGCACCCGCCGCTCCTTCGGCTTCCGAGACGGCAGCAGCGGACGATGGCGCGACCAAGCGTCCCCGTCGTCGCCGCCGTGTCGCGGAGAGCGCTCCGATGCCTGAGCTTCCGGTCCACATCGACCTGCCCGAGCCGGTTGAGCGCGACGAGCAGTCCTCGGCGCCCGTCAAGGATGCCTCCGAGATCCAGCTGCCCGACCAGCGCGAGAAGGTGCCCGCCACTCGTAGGCGCGCGTCCCGGAAGGCCGCGACGGCCTCGTCCGCTGAGCCCGCTCAGGCACCCGCCGCGCCGTCGCGCAAGGAGACCGCCGAGCAGACGGCTCCCGAGGCACCCGCGCCGGCAGTGGACGAGGCGCCCGCCCCGCGCAAGGCTCGCAAGCGTCGCGCGGTGGCCTACACCGGCGTCGTTGAACCCGACGCTGCGCCGGCCCCGATCGTCGTCGACCTGCCCGCACGCACCCAGACGAGCGAGCCCGCGGCGCCGACGCGCTCGACGGCCGACATCCAGCTGCCCGAGGCGTCCGACCAGCCGCGCGTCAAGCGTCGCCGTCGCGCCGTGTCCACGGGAATCGTGGACGCCGGGTAACGTGTAGGCGGTGAGGGAGGGCCACCTCGGCCCTCCCTTCCGCGCGGGGTGTGGAATCGCACAGCTATTCCGACGAGCCGTCGGCCGCGCCGGGTTGCACTCGGGCGTGTCAATCGGCTAAATTTGATCGTCGGCGCAACAAGCGCCAACGGGATCATGAGAACTTCGCAAGTCCTCGGCAGTTTCGAGGCGGGATCCCGGTTACGAATACGAGAAGAGATGAGCTCCAACGTGGTCTACGCGATCGTCAAGGCTGGCGGCCGGCAGGAAAAGGTGTCCGTCGGTGACGTCGTCGTCGTCGACAAGCTGGCAGAAGAAATCGGTTCGAGCATCGAGCTCCAGCCGCTGATGCTGGTGGATGGCGACGCCATCACTGTTGACGCAGCCAAGCTGGACAAGGTTTCCGTCAAGGCTGAGGTTGTCGACTCGGCCAAGGGCCCCAAGATTTCCATCATTAAGTACAAGAACAAGTCGGGCTACCGCAAGCGCCAGGGACACCGTCAGAAGATGTCGGTCGTCAAGATCACCGAGATCGCCTGAATTCAACGGACCCACGAGCAGAAAGTAGCACCTGATGGCACATAAGAAGGGCCTTGGTTCCTCCCGTAACGGCCGCGACTCGAACGCGCAGCGCCTCGGCGTGAAGCGCTACGGCGGCCAGCTGGTTAACGCTGGTGAGATCCTCGTTCGTCAGCGCGGCACCCACTTCCATCCTGGCGACGGCGTCGGCCGTGGCAAGGATGACACCCTGTTCGCCCTGCGCGCGGGTGCGGTCGAGTTCGGCCGCAAGCGCGATCGCAAGGTTGTCAGCGTTTCGCCGGTCTCTGCCTGAGACCGCGCGCATGAAGGGCGTCCGGCGTTGCCGGACGCCCTTTTCACTATTCATAGTCGGTTGGTAGGAGCACCAGTGGCAGACTTCGTGGATCGCGTGACGCTGCACGCGGCGGGTGGCAACGGCGGCAACGGCGTTGCCTCGATTAAGCGTGAAAAGTTCAAGCCGCTGGCCGGCCCCGACGGTGGCGATGGCGGCAACGGCGGCTCGGTGATCCTGGAGGTGAGCGAGCAGGAGACGACTCTGCTCAACTATCACCGCAGCCCGCACCGCCGCGCCGACAACGGTACCCCCGGCATGGGCGATTTCCGTCAGGGCAAGACCGGCGCGGATATCGTCCTGCCGGTTCCGGAGGGAACGGTCGTCAAGTCGATGTCGGGCGAGCTGCTGGCCGACCTGACCGGCGCGGGCGCGCGCTTCGTGGTCGCCGAAGGCGGCCGCGGCGGCCTCGGTAACGCGGCGCTGGCCTCTAAGGCACGCAAGGCTCCCGGCTTCGCTCTCCTGGGTGAGGCGGGCGAGGAACGCGACGTGGTCCTCGAGCTCAAGTCCGTTGCGGACGTGGCCCTGGTTGGCTTCCCGTCGGCGGGCAAATCCTCACTGATCGCCGCCCTGAGCTCGGCGCGCCCGAAGATCGCCGACTACCCCTTCACGACCCTGGTCCCTAACCTGGGCGTCGTGTCGGCGGGGGACACGCGCTACACGGTCGCTGACGTCCCCGGCCTGATCCCCGGCGCGTCCCAGGGACGTGGCCTGGGCCTGGATTTCCTGCGCCACATCGAGCGCTGCGCGGTCATCGTACACGTCCTGGACACGGCCGCTTTTGAGACGGATCGCGAGCCCGTGGAGGACCTGCGCATTATCGAGGCTGAGCTCGAGGCCTACCAGGGTGACCTCACCCAGGTCGAGGGTTACGTGCCGATCATGGAGCGTCCCCGCGTCATCGTCCTGAACAAGATCGACATTCCCGACGGACGTGACCTGGCCGAGATCACGCGGCCCGACCTCGAGTCGTTCGGCTGGCCGGTCTTCGAGGTTTCCGCCGTGTCCCACGAGGGGCTCAAGCAGTTGTCTTTTGCGTTGGCTGGCATCGTCGAGGAAGAGCGCGCGAAGCGCCCCGCCCTCGAGGCCGCCCGCCCCGTTATTCGCCCCAAGGCAGTCGGGCGCAGCGTGGAGATCACGGTGCGCAAGACCCGCAAGGACGGGGAAGAGGTCTACCAGGTGCGCGGCGACAAGCCGGAGCGCTGGGTGCGTCAGACGGACTTCGCCAACGACGAGGCCGTGGGATACCTCGCGGATCGCCTGAACGCCGCGGGCGTCGAGGACGAGCTGATGAAGGCAGGCGCGGTTGCCGGCGACACCGTCGTAATTGGCGACTTGGACGGAGGCGTCGTCTTCGACTGGGAGCCGACCCTCACGACCGGACCGGAGCTGCTGGGCTCGCGCGGCACTGACCTGCGCCTGGAGCAGAATGCGCGTCCGAGCCGCAAGGAACGCCGCGAGGTGTATCACCAGGTCATGGACGCGAAGAGCGCGGCTCGTGACGAGCTGTGGACGGAGCGTGAGGCTGGACATTGGACTGACGCGTCGGATCAGTCATGAGCGGGGTGTCTGGCGCTTCACGCATCGTCGTCAAGATCGGCTCCTCGTCGCTGACGCGCGCGGATGGCGGTCTGGACCTGAACCGTATTGACGCCGTCGCGCGCCTCGTGTCCCGCTGGCGCGGGCGCGATCGGGAGGTTGTCATCGTCTCCTCGGGCGCTGTCGCCGCGGGGCTGGATCCGCTTGGTTTTTCGGCCAAGCCGAAGGATCTGCCCAGCGTTCAGGCAGCTGCCGCGATGGGCCAGGGGCTGCTCATGGCTCGTTGGACGGCCGCGTTCCAGGCTCACCACCTGGACGCTGCGCAGGTCCTGCTGACAACGGACGACGTCATGCGTCGCGACCACTACACGAACGTGCGCGCGTCCCTCACGCGCCTCCTCGGCCTCGGCGTCGTCCCGATCCTCAACGAGAACGACGCTGTGACCACCCGGGAGCTGCGCTTCGGCGATAACGACCGCCTGGCCGCCCTGATCGCCCAGATGATCAAGGCTGACGCCCTGGTGCTCCTCACGGACGTCGACGGACTGTACACGGCGCCCCCGGACCACCCGGGCTCGCAGCTGATCGAGCGCGTCGCAGGTGTCGACGATCTCATGAGCGTCCTCGTTACCGGTGCAGGCTCGCGTGTGGGCACCGGTGGCATGGCGACGAAGGTGCAGGCCGCCATGCTGGCGACCGCCAGCGGCATCGGCGTCCAGCTGGCCAGCGCTAACGACCTGCAGGCGGTCCTGGAGGGGACGCACGTGGGCACATGGTTCGAACCTAGCGCCCAGCGTCCCGCCTCACGGCGCCTCTGGATCGCTCACGTGGCTCCCTCGCGCGGCGAGATCATCGTGGACGAGGGCGCCGTGCGCGCAATTACCGAGGGCAAGAAGTCACTCCTCGTCGCCGGCGTGCACTCGGTGCTCGGTCACTTCGAGGCGGGGGACGTGGTCGACGTGGCGAGCCCGACCGGGCTGATTGCGCGCGGTGTGTCCGGCTACGACTCGGACACCCTCGCCGAGGTTGCGGGTGCAGGCATGGAGCAGCTGGCAGCAGCCGGCTTCGAGCACCCCAGGCCCGCCATTCACCGCGACGACCTTGCGGTGTTGGGCGACGCATTTTCTGCGATGGGTGCGGACTGACACGGTCCGAATGCCACTCGTGTGACATGATGTGCGAGTGGATACTGCTGCAGACATTTCCCAGGTGACCGACGCCGCCCGCGAGGCGGCGCGCGTGCTCGCAGGCGCGACAACTCACGCGAAGAACCGCGGACTTGAGGCAATTGCGGCTGCGCTTGTGGAGCGCGCCGACCAGATCCTGGCCGCGAATGCTGAGGACGTGGCGCGCGGTCGCGCCGAGCACATGAGTGACGGGCTGCTCGACCGCCTGGCCCTGACGAAAGACCGTCTTCGCTCCATCGCCGACGCCGTCCTCGAGATCGTGGCGCTGCCTGACCCGGTCGGCCAGGTCGTGCGCGGAAGCCGCACGGACATCGGCCTGCGCGTCACGCAGGAGCGCGTGCCCCTGGGCGTTATCGGCATCATCTACGAGGCCCGCCCCAACGTGACGATCGACGCGGCCAGCCTGGCGATCAAGGCGGGAAACGCCGTCATCTTGCGCGGGGGAAGCGCCGCCCAGGCCTCGAACCGCGTCCTCATCGAGGTGTGCCGTGACGCGCTGACCTCGGTCGGCCTGCCCGCAGACGCGATCCAGAGCGTCGACGAGTGGGGCCGAGCGGGTGCCCGAGCCATGATGCGCGCCCGCGGGGCCATCGACGCGCTCATTCCGCGCGGGGGAGCGGGGCTCATCAATGCCATCGTCGAAGAGTCGCGCGTGCCCGTCATCGAGACGGGAACCGGCAACTGCCATCTCTACGTCGATGCCTCGGCTGACCTGGACGCCGCCGAAGCAATCATCATGAACGCCAAGACGCAGCGCGTGGGCGTGTGTAACGCGGCGGAGACGCTGCTGGTGCACGCCGACGTTGCCCAGCGCTTCCTGGTCGCCGCGGTCACGCGCCTGACGACGGCCGGCGTGACGATCCACGCCGACGAGGCCGCCCGGGCCATCGTGGACGGCCAGCCCTCGATCGACGCCGACATGATCGTGCCCGCCACCGAGGCCGATTGGGAGACTGAGTATCTCTCGATGGACCTGGCGGTGCGCGTCGTTGAGAGCGTCGAGGAGGCCACTGATCACATCCGGCGTTATTCGACCGGGCACACCGAGGGGATCGTCGCATCCGACGTGGCGGCCATTGCCGCCTTCCGGGCGGGAGTCGACGCCGCCGCCATCGCCATCAACGCCTCGACCCGCTTCACGGATGGCGGACAGCTGGGCCTCGGCGCGGAGGTCGGGATCTCGACCCAGAAGCTCCACGCGCGCGGCCCCATGGGGCTCGCGGAACTGACGACGACCACCTGGATCTACGAGGGGGAAGGAACCATCCGCCCGTGAGCGCGCAGGAGAAAGAACCCGCCCCGGCCTCGGGCGGCGCAGCGATCGAGAAGACCACTGAGGCAACGGCGGGCGCCACCGCAGCCCCGGCCCTGCCCCAGCATCCCCCGCGCGCCCTGCGCAGGAGGCGGGCGATCGGCATCATGGGCGGAACCTTCGACCCCATCCATCACGGGCACCTCGTCGCCGCGTCGGAGGTCATGGACGTGTTCGGGCTCGACCAGGTCGTATTCGTACCCGCCGCCGTGCAGCCGTTCAAGGCGGATCGGCGCGTCACGTCGGCCGAGCACCGCTACCTGATGACCGTCATCGCGACCGCCTCCAACCCTCGGTTCGCCGTCTCACGCGTCGACATCGACCGGGGTGGGACGACCTACACGATTGATACGCTGGCCGACCTGTCCGCGGAATACCCGGACTCGGACTTCTACTTCATCACTGGCGCCGACGCGCTGGCGCAGATCGCGCAGTGGAAGGATGCCGACAAGCTTTTCGAGCAGGCGCACTTCATCGGCGTGACGCGCCCCGGGCACAACCTGTCGGATCCTGGCCTGCCGCACGAGTCCGTGTCCCTGCTGGAGGTTCCCGCCATGGCTATCTCCTCCACCGACTGCCGTTCGCGCGTCGAGGAAGGAAAACCCGTGTGGTACCTCGTGCCCGACGGCGTCGTCCAATACATCAACAAGTACGGCCTCTACCGGTCCTAACGCAAGGAGAACAGTGAGCCTTCCCGACGCTACCGCAGAACTGGCGAGCCTGGTTGCTCGCGCCGCATATGACCGCGGCGGCATCAACCCTGTGCTCGTGGACGTGACCAGCAAGCTCGCTCTGGCCGATGCCTTCGTCGTCGTGTCTGCGCCGACCGACCGTCAGGTTCGCGCCATCGCCGAGGACATCATGGACCGGCTGTGGGCCGAGCACGGCCGCCGACCCACGCACATCGAGGGCCGCGCCGAGGGAACCTGGGTGCTGCTGGACTACTCGGAGCTGCTCGTCCACGTGCTCTCCGAGGAGGAACGCGACTACTACGCGCTCGAGCGCCTGTGGGGCGATTGCCCCGCGCAGGCGATCGATGTGGACACGGACGAGGCCCGCGCGGCCGCGGCCGAGCGTGCAGCGGCGCACGGCGCGGAGTCCGCGCAGTGACCGCGTCTCGGATCGTCCTGCTGCGCCACGGCCAGACTGACTTCAACCTGCAGCGTCGCTTCCAGGGGCACATCGACAAGCCCCTGAACGAGGCGGGGCGCTCCCAGGCGGCGGGGGCAGCCGGCGTGCTCGTGAGCCGCCTGTGCGAGCCAAGCGCGGAGGTCGGTATCGTGACTGCTGAGACAATGCCCGTTGACGATAATGGGGGAGTACGCATCATCTGCTCGCCTCTGGGGCGAGCCTGCGAGACTGCACGCATTCTCCTTCGAGTGTTTGACATTGCGGGATACCCCGCTGAGGGTCCGTTCGCCGACGAGAGGCTCACGGAACGTTTCTACGGCACCTTCGAGGGGAAAACCTACGAGGAGATCGCGCGCGATCAGCCCGAGGCCTACGCGCAGTATCGGGCCGAAGGCGAATGCGAGATCGCCGAGGTGGAACGCTCCGAGGCAGTGGGAGCGCGTTTCCGCGACGCCGTCCTGGAGGCGGCGGCCGGGTGCCGGTCCGACCAGTCACTCATCGTCGTCTCGCACGGTTCCGCGATCGCGCGCGGCGTCGTGTCCCTGCTCGGCCTTGATCCCGCCGACTTCAACGGGCTGCGCGGTGTCGATAACTGCCACTGGTCGGAGCTCGTGCCTGTCGGCGTCTCGACGGCCAAGAGCGCGGCGCGCACCGGCTGGCGTCTGGCCTCGCACAATATCGGCGCGCGCGAGGATATCCTGGGCGCGTAGCCTCCTGGATCCGGCGCCCCTTCTGTGAAGACAACTGACATGCTTGTGATGAGCGACACTCGATTTTGATTTGCGCTTCCTTCTTCGGGTTGGCTATTATTTATCAGGTCGCCAGGGCGACGAACTAAATAACGGGGCTATGGCGCAGTTGGTAGCGCGCTTCCATGGCATGGAAGAGGTCGGGGGTTCGAATCCCCCTAGCTCCACAGAAATTCCGGTGCTTGGTTTGCGGGCGCCGGTTTTTTGTTGTCTGCTCTGGCTGCTTGCCGCGTTGGGGTTATAGGACACTGGGGTTATAGGGCACTGCGTGTTGCTGGAGGGGTGACTTTTCGGCTTGCTGGTGCGGGAAAGTCGGTGTTTTAGTTGGTTGGGACCAACTATGAGGATGGACAAATCGTGTTGCTGGGAGGGTGACTTTTCGGCTTTGTAGTGCGGGAAAGTCACTATTCTAGTTGGTCATGCTTGCCTCGTTCCTGTGAATACTGCATGGTGGGCCAGTGTGTGGCCCCATGATCCGTCACGGTAAGACGCTGGCAGGTCGCCTGCGTCGACGGTGTCCACCGCACGAGGCGACCAACTCGGCCATCGGTGGCGGCGCATGACTCCCGCAGGGCGAGCTATCTAAGAATGTCGCATGCAATTCCCCCGACGCTGTGTCGCGCCACACATCCACATCGTTGGAATTGCAACGTTTGTAGACACTGTTGAAAGTTCACTCAATCGAATTGCATGCGAAACTGCTCCGAGTGAGCGCACCCGCGCGCACGTGGGCCCGCTCATGTGAGTGTGGGCAGCCTCTCCCAGACATGGAATAGCGGGTTTGCGTGCGAGATACGCACGAGGCCGGGCGCCACGCCACCCCGAACCGTGACCTCACCCCCACCAGTGTCCCTGGTGTCATGCTCCCTCACTGGCGCATGGCTGCCCGTCCGGGCCTTGAGATGAGGGCCTGGCCCCGGCGTTGGCGGGGCTGGAGGGCACGGCCAGGCCCTGTTGAGCGTCTGGGGCGGCGCTGACGGCTGGTGTTGCGACGAACCTTGGATGGCCTCCTTGCTCGGCCGCGTTGGGGAGGGCAAGCGGATTGTTGCGGCCTGCTATCGGTCGGAAATCTGATGCTCTGGTCATGATGATGGTTGCGAAACGGTAAGTGTGCGGCCGAAAAATATAACGTTTTGATATCGGAATGTGGGATGTTCAAAATCTGTCAAACCTTGAAAGCGTTGAAAACTCGGTCGTTCACCTGTAATCGCTTACTGGGAAAAGCTTGAAATTGCGTGTACCGCATGGAAAGATTTACCTGCATCTGTTCCATAGTGTTAGGCCGGTCGTCAATGTCGTTCCAGCTCACCCGCACCCACACGTCGGTGGTCCTCGCTGCCACCACGATTGCGGCGTCCCTCGTCGTGATCCCCTCCCTGGCCGAGGGTACCGGCGCCTCGCAGGATGCCTTCTGCAACTCCCTCGTCGGTGCCGATGCTCGCATCAGCTCCGAATACAACCCGCTTCTCGCCAGCTACGCCTCTGCCGTCGCGGGTAAGCCTGCGTCCGCTACTGCGGACCCTGCGCGCGAGGCTCAACTGCGCAACGACCTTGCGAACGCGCAGGCCGCGCTTGAATCCGCTCAGCAGGGAGTGGCTCAGTCCAACCCCTCCGTGGGCGTCGCCCCCAGCGACAATGCCAGCACCAGTGATCGCGGCCTGGACTGGGTTGACTGGTCACAGGTTGACTATGACACCCAGGCGAAGATCATTGAGGCCCTTATCGTTCAGAAGATGAACGCCTACCGGGCCAACGCGGGCTTGCCTGAGCTGGTCGTTTCGGACACGCTGACCACCGACTCTCGTGGGTGGAGCAAGCATATGTCCGACACCGACGACTTTAGCCACGATCCGGTCTTCAAGTACTGGAACGGCGTGACGCTCGATGGAGGCGAAACGAGCTACGCAGGCGAGAACATCGCCTACAACCACCTCGAAAACTACGGCGATAAGTGGGGGGCCTACGGCACGACCAAGAACCCCATGCAGGCCGCTGATGCCCTCTTCGATCAGTGGAAGAACTCCTCGGGGCACGACAAGAACATGCTCGCCCAGAACAATGTTGTTGGTGTGGGCGTGCATATCGCTCGGCACAGCGAGGGTACCCGCGTGTATGGTACCCAGAAGTTCTACGCGATCACCGGCGGTTCGCCCACGATCTCGCGCTTCCATACGACGGGCGACACGGCCTCGGCCTACGGTTTCGACGGCGCAGCCTTCAATGCCGACAATACGAACTACGTGTCCGGACTGGCCGGCTCTGGCGACGCTCAGCGTGCGAACTCCTGGCAGAACCAGGTTGGTTCCCTCCCGGGTGTCGCCCTGCCTGTCGATGTGAACCAGCTTCCCGCTAAGGCCGGTTCCGCCGCTCCCTCTACCCCGGCTCCCGCTCCCGTCGAGACCGGCACCTCGGTCGATGCCAACCAAGCCGTCGTTGACGCGCAGGCGAGCGTCGATGCCGCTCAGTCCGCCCTGGACAGCTACCTCGACTCCGTCGCCAACGAGCAGTCCACCGCGAGCCCGGCGGATATTGACGCTCAGCTTGACGAACTCGCCGCCGATATCGCGGCGCAGACGTCCGTGCGTCCCGAGAAGGACGGCGGCGTGACTATGCAGGGTGGCGACGACAATGGCCGCTACCTGACTGCCGAGCAGTATCGCAATGCCCTGACGGCCTGCACGACGAGCGCCGGCGGTTATGACCCCGCCAAGCCCGCCGATCAGACGAATGTCCCGAACCCGTCGATCGGCCAGCCCACGCAGCAGCCTAGCGCTCCGGCTCCCTCGACCCCGGCCGAGAATCCCTCGGTTGGCCAGCCCACCACTCCGGCTCCTTCAACCCCGGCTGAGAATCCCTCGGTTGGCCAGCCCACGCAGCAGCCTAGCGCTCCGGCTCCCTCGACCCCGGCTGAGAATCCCTCGGTTGGCCAGCCCACGCAGCAGCCTAGCGCTCCGGCTCCCTCGACCCCGGCCGAGAATCCCTCGGTTGGCCAGCCCACCACTCCGGCTCCGGGTGCTGGCACTTCCACCGCAACCGTCCCCGCCGTGAGTTCGGAACCGTCTCCGTCGCAGGTTCGTACTGACACCCTCGCTG
>ERZ772978.63-NODE-63-length-42695-cov-70.139_pt1 | contig 42695 bp, 35 predicted proteins | sample MGYA00511675_ERZ772978 | MGnify/ENA primary metagenome ERZ772978 (study PRJEB29015, sample SAMEA2738092) | human oral metagenome | biome: human oral; feature: human-associated habitat; material: saliva | place: China | collected 2156 ... | reverse complement strand
TGCTGGTAGCGCGGATCCTGATAGCGCGGGTATTGGCCAGCACGTGCGGCAGTGGCTTGGGCTGCGGCTGCGTGGGCGGCATTGGCGTGCTGGGCCGCTGCACGCTGAGTGGCTGCGTGGGCGGCAGCAGCATTGGCAGCTGCGCGCTGGGCCTGTGCTAGTTGAGCCTGCTGGGCCTGAGCACGCATGGCGGCTTCACGCATGGCGGCTTCACGGGCAGCCATAGCGGCCATCTGCTGTGCGCGCTCACGCTGCGCACGTTCACGCTGCGCGTGCTCAGCAGCAAGCTGCTCGTAGATCCCCATAGCTTCTCCTTAAGCCGGTCACCAGGTAGTTCGGGGCGCTTAGGCGCTAACTGCATACTACTAAGCGGTTAGGTGGCAAAACTTGCTGTGATTTAGTTCTCTGATGGCGATATTGCCCTTTTCTGGACGTAAAAGTCAAAATGGGCTAGGTGAGTACTGCGAGCGCTACTAACGCGCAACTAAGTCCGCTAGATCGGTTCTTCAAGATCTCCCAAAGGGGTTCCACCGTCGCCCGCGAAGTACGTGGTGGCCTGGTTACCTTCTTCTCTATGAGCTACATTTTGGTGCTCAACCCGCTTATCCTTAGCACTCCCCACGACGGAATCGCTCCGCTGGGCACCTCCGCCCAGATCGCTTCCGGTACCGCATTTATTGCCGGTGTTATGACCATCCTGATGGGTGTAGTAGCCAACTACCCGCTAGCTTTGGCTGCTGGTCTAGGCATCAACGCCATGGTGGCCTACACCCTGGTTGGTATGCATGGCATGACCTATGCCGACGCTATGGGTCTAATCGTGATTGAGGGTCTAGTCATCCTCCTACTAGTGCTAACCGGTTTCCGTGAAGCTGTGTTCCGCGCAGTTCCCGCCCAGCTCAAGACTGCTATCAGTGTTGGTCTGGGTCTTTTCATTGCGCTTATTGGTCTGATTGACGCCAAGGTGGTACGTCAAGGTGGCACCCCGCTAGAGCTTGGCCTGGGTGGCTCGCTACAGGGCTGGCCCACGCTGGTGTTCATGTTCGGCCTATTCCTAACCCTGATTTTGATGGTGCGTAAGGTTCGTGGCGCCATCCTGATCGGTATTCTTTCCTCCACCGTGCTAGCCGTCATCGTTGAAGCTGTCGCCAACCTGGGCGCTTTCAACGCTGAAAAGAACAAGACCGGCTGGTCCCTGACCGTGCCGCACCTAAACGGCTCACCTTTCGCCCTGCCTTCCTTCGAAACCCTAGGTAAGTTCTCCCTGCTGGGTTCTATCGATAAGGTAGGCATTGTTTCGGTAGTGCTGCTGGTGTTCACCCTGCTGCTGGCCGACTTCTTCGACACCATGGGCACCATGATCGCCGTCGGTGCTGAAGGTGACCTGCTGGACTCTGAGGGCAACCCGCCCAAGACCCGCGAAATCCTGGTAGTTGACTCTCTAGCCGCAGTTGCTGGTGGTATGGGTGGCGTTTCCTCCAACACCTCTTATATTGAGTCCGCCACCGGTGTTGGTGAAGGTGCCCGTACTGGTTTGGCCAGTGTGGTTACCGGCTGCCTGTTCTTCCTGTCGATGTTCATTGCCCCGCTGGTAGGTATGGTTCCCTATGAGGCGGCCACGCCTGCTCTGGTAATCGTTGGTTTCTTGATGATGACCCAGGTGGCTGAGATTGACTGGACTGACCTGGAAATTGCCATCCCGTCCTTCCTGACCATCGCCATGATGCCCTTCAGCTACTCCATTACTAACGGTATTGGTGCTGGCTTCCTGTCTTACGTGGTGCTGGCTGTGGCTCGCGGCAAGGTCAAGCAGATTCACCCGCTGATGTGGCTGACTGCGGTGCTGTTCCTGGTGTACTTCACCCTGGCCCCCATTAAGGCCATTTTGGGTGTCAGCTGATTCCTTATAAACCCATAAGGGGGTGCGGCTTTTAGCTGCGCCCCCTTTTTTTTTGCTGCTGTTTGAGCCTGGTTTTTAGGGCCGACGGCGCTCGCGGCTGGGGCGAGTGGCGGCGCGGCTGGGGCGGGGGCAGGCGTAAAATTTAGAACCTTAAGGAGGCTAGCTTTTACGTGAGAGAAACTTTCGCATCCCTGAAATATCCCGCTTACCGCATCTGGTTTTTTAGTGCCCTGATTGCCAATATTGGCACCTGGATGCAGCGCATCGCCCAAGACTGGTTGGTGCTGCGCACACTTACCAACGATTCCGCCTATGCGGTGGGTGTAGTTAGCGCTCTGCAATTTGGTCCCTCCCTGCTGTTCTCGCCCCATGCCGGGGTGGTGGCCGACCGGGTCAATCCACGTAAATTACTGGTATGCACCCAGGGTTTAATGGGTTTAATTAGTGCCCTGCTGGCAGCAGATGTGATCAGTGGTCAGGTGCAGCTGTGGCATGTGTATGTGGCGGCGGCACTGACTGGGGTGGTGGCCGCCTATGACGCCCCGGTGCGCCAAACTTTTGTGGCTTCTATGGTGCCGGTTGGCTCGCTATCTAATGCGGTGGGGCTAAACGCCACCAGCTTTAACGCGGCCCGCCTAATTGGCCCCGCTTTTGCTGGTTTGGTTATTAACTGGGTTGGTGAAGGCTGGGTGTTTGCCATCAACGCACTGACCTTCTTAATGCCGATGGCAGCGCTGATCTTGACCCCCAGGCGTCACTTTCGCGAGGTGGAGCGCTCTAAACCCAAACCTGGACAGCTCCGTGAAGGGGTGGCTTACCTGCGTTCACGCAGCGACATCTTGGTGATTATGGTGGTGATCGCCGTCGTTAGCGCCATGACCCTTAACTTCCCGGTCACCTTAGCTGCCATGGTACGTTCCACCTTCCATATGGAGGCTGACGCATACGGCAATGTTTCTAGTGCTTTTGCTGTCGGCTCGCTTACTGGGGCGCTAGTGGCGGCCCGACGCCGAGATGCGCGGGTGCGGCTGGTGATTATTGGGGCCCTGGGGCTGGGGGTAGCCACCTGCATTTTGGCTTTGATGCCTAATTACTACACCTTTATGGCGGCTTCTATCCCGGTAGGTTTCTTTGTGCTTAGCCTGCTTACCGCCGCCAACCAGACCGTGCAGCTAACCACCCCGGAGGCGGTGCGGGGGCGGGTAATGAGCCTATATGTAATGGTGTTGCTAGGGGCGACGCCGATCGGCTCACCTGTGGTGGGGTGGCTATCGGACGCTTTTGGGCCGCGCGCCGCCCTGATAGCTGGTGGGATTAGTTCAATGACGGCGGCCCTGCTGGTTAGCCTGTGGGCTTTTAAAGCCTGGAATATTCGCCTTAGGTATTTGCGTCACGCGCCTTTTGTGGAAACCGTGCGATTGCGTCAGGGTGAGGCCGACAATGAAAACGGCCTTATTTCGCCACAAGATGACCAGTTAAAGCGTTGCTAGGCTGGTTAGGAGTGCCTCAGTAAACCTGGGAGTGATAGCCTGACCTCAGTTGGATGAGGTTTAGCAATAACGCTGCCTTAACTGCACCATCCCGAAGGGTCCCCGCGTTACACCATGAGCGACTTAATCGACACCACCGAAATGTACCTCAAGACGGTTTACGAGCTTGAAGAGGACGGCGTCACGCCGCTGCGCGCACGCATTGTGGAGCGTCTAGACCATTCTGGCCCCACGGTTAGCCAGACTGTGGCCCGTATGGAGCGCGACGGCCTAATCCATGTGGCCCCCGACCGTTCCCTTGAGCTAACTGACACCGGCCGTCACCGCGCTACCGAGGTGGTACGCAAGCACCGCCTAGCTGAGCGACTGTTACTAGATGTGATCCGCCTGGACCGCAATCTGGTGCATCAGGAGGCTTGCCGCTGGGAGCACGTAATGAGCGACGACGTCGAGGCGCGCCTGCTGGCTGTACTAGACGATCCGGGTGTAGACCCCTTCGGTAACCCCATTCCTGAAGCGGGCGATCAGCGCCCCGCCCCGGCAGCCGACGAGATGAGCGTAGAAGAGGCGCGTCGTCGGGGAGTGCAGCGCGGCGTAATCAAGCGCCTAGGTGAGCCGGTACAGGCCCGTGAAGAGGTCTTTACTGAGATCAACAAGGCCGGTATTGCCCCCGGAGTGTCAGTAAATATCAGCACTGATGCCCACGGCGTCATTGTCACCACCGATGCGGGCGCCCGTATCTTCCTAACCGACGCCATTGCGCGTCACGCCTTTATTTTCCGAGGCTGATAAATAATAGGGCAGGCTGGGCCGCTAGTGCGCAGCTCAGCCACCATCAGGCGACGACGTAAGTAGGGCTACGTCGTCGCCTTTTTGTTCCAAAAGTTGAATAAATCATGATCACTGGCGGCAAATCACAAGAGCAATTTCTAAGCTGACAGTGTGAAACAAAATGGCGGTATCGCGCGGAAAAAACGGGAACCAAGTTTACTCTTGTGACTCGTGCTACATCAAGAAATGTTACCTTACTGTGACAACTGGCTTGAAGTTAGGCTACAGTCTTACCTGTCGCAAACCATACTGGTTTACGATCGCGGAGGTCAGAGCCAAGTCCCGTTATGGCCAAAGTGGAAACAGATCCGGCTAACGGGACCGGAGTTATCTAGGTGCCGATGCGCATTCAGCGGAAATTTTCGCTAAGGTAACCCCGTAAGGCTCAAACAGGAGAAACCAATGTCTAAGACGTCCACTGCGCGCCACCGTAAGGCAGCCCGCCCGCTTAACTCGCTGGTCGGTGCCTCCCCTATGGTGCGTCGCTCCCTAGCCGTCGCTGCATCCTCGGGTCTCGCTCTTACTGTGGTTGCTTCCGGTGCGGCCGCATCCGGCACCAGCGCCCAGGCCGCAAACAGTGCGGGTACTCTTAAGAGCGCCTCTGTTACCACCGTGGCTCTTGATGCACGCGAAGCCGTAACTACTAACGCCGCTCTCGATGTCTCTGGTGACGTTCAATGGAGCGCTGACTCTTCGGCCCAGGCCGGTGTAAGTGTTGAGAAGAAGGCAGAGCCGGCCCCCGCTGCCACTGCCACCCCTGCAGCTGACACCACCAAGGACAAGGCTGAGGCTGAAGAGACCCCCGCTGCCACTCAGAATGAATCTGAGAGCGAGTCCTCTAGCTCTACTACCACCCAGGCTGAAACCCCGGCTCCGGCCGCCAGCGCCAGCGCTTCCTCCGTGGCCGCCCTGGCCATGCAGTACGTAGGTGTTCCCTACGTGTGGGGTGGCTCTAGCCCCTCTGGCTTCGACTGCTCCGGTCTGGTTTCCTACGTTTACGCCCAGTTCGGTGTAAGCCTGCCCCACCAGAGTGAAGGTATCCGCGCTGCTGGTACCGTCGTCAGCGCCTCCGAGGCTCGCCCCGGTGACGTTGTGTGGTGGCCGGGTCACGTAGGTATCTACATGGGTAACGGCATGATGGTCGATGCCGCCAACGAATCTATCGGTGTGCAGTACGCTTCTGTCTACGCCGGTGCCACTTACCTGCGAATTTCCTGAATTTAGCTATGGTAGGGAGGGTCCGCATATGCGGACCCTCTTTTTGTTTGTCTGCGTTGCCCGTGGGGTCGCCTATAGGGTCGCCTAAAGGCTCGACGGCGCCGCTGCGGTTAGCTCTAGTGGTTAGGCGGGGCTGGTGATACCGCTGGGCTAATAGCGCCGGTAAGTAGCGCTGTGGAGCTGGTCACGGTGCTGGAAGGTGAGTGGCGACGTCGGCAATAGGACTAAAGGCATAGGGGGCGTGATCAAAGATAGGTGCCTATAAAAATGTGTTTGTCAACACATTAACGCTGACCGGCTATGTTATGAGCAACTAACTTAGTTGACTATTGATTGGTGCGCAAAGTCGCGCAAATACTGCTAATAGTGCAAGTGGTACAAAGCTTGCTACATGCCACTAAGTCTGCTACAAAAATGCTCTTGATCTGCATAGACACATGAAAATGCGCAAACTCTATGGGTGCAAATAGCAAATAAGTGCGATAGAGTGTCGTATACCTCACTTGGGAGGCGTGTCGGTCCTCATGCCTTCAAGTGAACCGTAGTTAGGAAGGTGTCGACCAATGACCACAGACAATGTTGTCCTCGTGGGCGTAGACGGCTCGCTTGAGTCGCTGGAAGCCCTGCGGTGGGCAGTACAACACGCGGCACACTCCGGTGCTCGTGTGCACTTAGTTTGTGCGTATTCTTTGCCTTCGTTCACGGCAGGTTCGCTAGATGGTGGATATGCCGGCATTGACGACAGTGCAATTCGGGCTGGTGCCCAAAAAGTTATTGAAGAGGCCGAAGCCATTGTGCGTGAGGCCAATGTGCCGGTAACCAGCGCGCTGGAGACTGGCGATCCCACTGGGGTGCTAGTGGAACTATCGCGCGAGGCTAGCCTTGCGGTAGTAGGTACTCGTGGTGGCGGCGGCTTTGCTGACCGCCTGCTAGGTGCCGTTTCCTCAGCACTTCCTGCTCACGCCCACTGCCCGGTGGCGGTTGTGCCTCAACACAAAGAGGGATCGGCCTTCACGCCGGTAAGACGCATCGTGGTGGGTGTTGACGGTTCTGACTCGTCCCGCAAGGCGCTGACTGCTGCAGTGGTAGCCGCACACCTGTGGAATGCAGAGCTCACCGCCATCGCTGCCGTACCCATCGCGGCTGGCTCAGGCGCACTGGCCTGGCTACCGGCCGCTGTAGACCATGAAGAAGTTGTTAACGATCTACGCGCAGGCTTAGATCGCACGATCGCTGCAGTTACCAAGGATTACCCGGATGTGTGCGTGCGCCGGCACGTGCTAGACGGGAACGCAGCAGAACTCATGGCTGAGTTCTCTACTGCGGTAGACCTGATAGTGGTGGGCTCTCGCGGTCGCGGCGGCTTCTCTGGAATCCTGCTCGGCTCCACCTCTCAAGCCGTCCTCAGCCACGCAAGCTGCCCAGTGCTGGTAGTACCTCAGCGTGTGCGTGAGGAGCCGGCTCGGCGAGGGAACACTCCCTGGCCGCGTGCATAGCATATATAGCCGGTAGCGGTCGTCATCACCTTAACTCGGCGTCACCCGCCGCAAGGCGGGTGACGCCACTATGTCTGCAGCTGCTAAACTAGCTTGTGTAATGCCCTCGTAGCTCAGGGGATAGAGCACCGCTCTCCTAAAGCGGGTGTCGGACGTTCGAATCGTCTCGGGGGCACAAATTGAATGGAAAACTGGATATATCCTGACATTTACCGGTTAAAGTCATGGGTTTTTGGCGTACTTGCACGCTTTGGGCTAACTCTTACGCACAGCTCACGTAGGGTTAACACATGAAACACCAAGACACCGCTCATCGTCGCCTTGCCCTGGTTGCCACACCATTAGCTTTGCTATTTGCGCTTGGGGCTTGCGGCTCAGACACCAAGCCTGCTGCGGAAAGTTCCGCCAAACCCACCACGGTAGCCACCGCCAGCGCAAAATCTGCTGCTAGCTCCAGCGCCAGCGCAACGGCTGCTGTGCCCGGCCTCAAGGCCGGTGAAATCCCGGCCGTACCGGTTTTCTCTATTCCCTCCATTGGCGTGTTCGCACAAAACTCGGACAAAGCCATAATTGAAAGCACCAAAGAGCTAAGCACTGTTCCTGGCATTACCGTCAGCCCCGCCAAGTGTGACGGTAATGGCGTGGTTTCCGGCAGCACCATCCTCAGTGGTTCTGGTGCGGGCGTAACCAGCAGCGACAGCGGCTCCGTAATTAACAGCGGTGCCGGCGCCGGTGTCATCACCGAAGGCCCAGTTAGCATCGTTTACGGCGGTGAGGGCTCAGGTACCTACACCAATTCTAAAACCGGTGAAAACATCACCGTTTCCTCTGACGGTTCGGGCACCTATAAGAGCAAGACCCTAAGCATCAACGTTTCCTCGGACGGCTCAGGTACCTACGACAACTCTGAAACCGGCGTTAAGATCAACATCTCCTCCACCGGTTCAGGCACCTACGAGGACTCCAAAAACAACATTAAGTACAACAACAACGGTAACGGCAGCGGAACCTATACCTCTGCCACGCTAAACATCATCAACAAGGGTGATGGCACTGCCCTGGTAAACGGGCAAAAAATTAAAGCCGAAAAGCTGCCCCCGGTAGCCAAGGTAGGTAAATTCCCCAAGGTTGAAAGCCTCAAGCCCGTCAAGAGCTGCGGCACGGTAATCACACTGCAAGACGGCGTGCTGTTTGACTTCGGTAAATACGATCTGCGCCCCGAAGCTAAAGCCACTTTGGCTAAGCTGGCCACTGTGCTTAACCAGGCTAAGGTTCCCGCTGCACAGATCAATGGTCACACCGACTCTATCGGTGACGACGCCTTCAATCAGGACCTGAGCGAAAAGCGCGCCTCCGCCGTCGCCACTCAGCTCAAAGCCGACGGCGTCACCGCTAACCTGGAAACCCACGGTTACGGCAAAACCCAGCCGGTAGCTGACAACACCAACGCTGACGGCTCTGACAACCCGGCCGGCCGTCAAGCTAACCGCCGCGTAGAGATCTACATTCCGGCATTCTAAAGTCCAGGCGGCTAGCAATCAGGGAGGTACCTACGGGTATCTCCCTGATGCTTTATGAGGGGCTTGTTCATGGGGATTTGTGAGCGCCAATAACGAAAAAATTCGCGCCAGCGCCCCCAGTATGAAAAGATGGACATCAATAGATTTTGGAGGGTAGGCCATGAGTGCACAGCCGCAGGTCAACCAGGAGCGAGTGAGGACCTGGCTGGAAAATGCGGGCCTGGAATACACCGTAGACAGTGCGGGAATTATTTCAGTTAACTTTGCCGTGTGTACCGTAGTGATCGGGTTACAACACGATAATTTCATCTGGGTGCGTGCGGTTTGGAAAGCTAACTTAACCCGCACCGACGCCGCGCTGCTGCAAACCTATGTAAACGAACTAAACGCCAAGCGTTTCATGCCGCAGCTGGGTATTTACGGGCGCAACACCGACACCCCAGTGCTGCGGGCGGCAGTAGCCGGAATCATCATGGAAGGCATGAGTGACGCGCAGCTGGATGAATTCATGGACCTGGCAATTGCCGCCACAGAAGGTGCTTTGCGCGAATTAAGTATGGAGCATCCAGACTTGATGGGGGAGAGTGAATAATGGCTTGGTGGCAACATCCTGAAGACCAAGACACCCCGCCGGTAACGGTGGAGCGCCTCACCGAATGGTATGAGCAGCAAGGTTACAAATACGGCGTAGACGGCGACGACGAACGCCAGTATGTGGTTAGTGGTTTCGGTGGCTTTGGCGTGATTATGGAGATCACCCGCGCTGGACTGCTGCGCGTGCACGGCATGTACGACGTCGATATGAGCGTTAGCGAAGAAAACCGCTCACGCCTAGACTCCGTGTGCTGCTGCTACAACGAAAACGCCCTGTTTCCCACCCTCTACAGTGAGGCTGACGATACCGGGCTACAAATACGCTCAGACTTTGTAATTCCCGTGGGGCGTGGTGCCAACGGCAAGCAGCTCAGTAGCTACATCTACACCATGCTCGACGCCACCCTAGACGCCCTGCGCACAGCCCGCCTCGACCTAGGGTTGGAACCCAACCAGGAAGCTGACTGATGTCCACATTCCAAGTAGACCTGCGCGGCATGGTAGATCTGCTTTCGCGCAACCTCTACTCCGGTCCGCGCGTGTATGTGCGCGAACTGCTACAAAACTGCGTGGATGCTATCTCTGCACGCCGCGAACTAGACCCGCAGGCCCCCGCCCGCATCTCTTTCACCATTGAAGGCAACACCCTTACCTGCGCCGACACCGGCATTGGCTTAACCGAGCAGGAGGCGGGCACGCTCCTGTCCACCATTGGCGCCTCCTCTAAACGCGACGAGCTGGGCCTGGCCCGCTCAGACTTTTTGGGTCAATTCGGTATCGGGCTGCTGTCCTGCTTTATGGTCAGCCCCGAAATTGATGTGCGCTCACGCTCAGCCAAAGACCCCAACGCCCCCACCGTGCACTGGCAGGGACACACTGACGGCACCTACAGCGTAGACGTGCTCGACGCCGTCGACCCGGGGGTGCTGCGCCAAAGCGGCACCGTAATCACCCTGCACGCCCTGCCCGGCGAAGTGTGGATGGAGCCAGACACAGTGCGCTCGCTGATCGACGAGTTTGGCTCACTACTGCCGGTAGAGATTGAAGTGCGCTCCCAGGGACGCACCACCCACCACGGCAACGCCAAAGCCCCCTGGGAACTGCCGCGTGAGCAGCAGGTGCGCTGGTGCCGTGAAAACCTAGGCTTTAACCCTTCCGAGATTCTCGAAATTGAGATTCCCGGCTCGGGGCTGCACGGACTGGTGGCTATTAACCCTGATGGGGTGAGCACCAACGACTCGCGCCACACCGTCTACGTCAAGCGGATGCTGGTTTCGCGCTCCGCTCAGGGGCTGGCCCCCAAGTGGGCTTACTTTGCACGGGTGGTGGCCGACGCCGATTACCTGCGGCTAACTGCCTCACGTGAGCAGCTAGCCGACGACGACCTACTGCACGACACCGCCAACGCGGTAGGCACTGGCATTCGCACCTGGCTAGAGCGCCTAGCTAAGCACGCCCCGGGGACGTTTAACGAGTTCGTGGCCAGTCACGCGGTAGGTCTGCGCTCAGTGGCCCTAACTGACGACTACATGCTGGACCTAGTGTCTAAGTACGTGCCCTACCAGACCACGCTGGGCCCGCGCACGCTGGTGGAGCTAGCCGAAATGGACAAGCCAGTGCGCTATACCCGCAGTGTGGATCAGTACCGGGCGCTGGCGGATGTGGCCGCTAGCCAGGAACTGGTGCTGGTAAACGCTGGCTACGCCTATGAGGATGAGGTGCTGGGCGCCTTTATGCGCAACCAGACAGTGTCTGGTAATAGTGTGAACATCTCCCTGGTAGACCCCGGTGACCTGCTAGATGCCTTCCAGAATGCCTCCCCGGCAGAAGAAGCTGAAGCTTTAGACCTGATGCTGGTAGCTGCCCGGGCTATCAACCCGGCAGACTGCGAAGTGGTGCTGCGCCGCTTTGAGCCGGCCACCATGCCGGCCCTGTACCTGCCAGACCCGGATCTGGCTGAACGCCAGGTAGCTAAAACTGCGCGCGAAAACGCTGACAGTATCTGGCAAGAACTACTGGGCGTAACTGACCCATTTGCTAATTCACGCCCCCCGCGACTAGTGCTTAACCGCGCCAACTCTCTAGTGGCGCGCCTAGTGGCGGTAGGCTCCAACGAGAAAATCGCTAGCCAAGTACTGCGTGGCCTATATGTGCAGTGCCTGCTAGCTGGGCGCCAACCGCTAGGACCCAAAGAACGTGCCTGGGCGGCGCAAGCCCTGGGAGCTTTGCTAGATATGGCGTTGCAGGGCTAACACCAACTAGCAGGCTGGGAAGGAACATCATGACTACTGCCGACGACGTTCGTCAGCAACTTGACTATGTCTACGCCCTGGCTTACGGCCGGGCCCGCATCACTGCGGCAGCTGAGGCTGCCAGTGCCTCACTGGGCATTGATGACACTGCCCTGCAGCTAGAAGCTCACCAGCTACTAGTTGAGGCCTATGTGCAAGGTAGTGAACGCTGGAAAGCCATGGCACCTTTCTCCTGGTGCTTGGCGCTGTACAAAAACCATCCCGAATATTTCGATGAAGAACGCTTGGATACGCTGCGCTGGCAGTACAAGTGGATCATTGAAATGGTGTGTAAAAACCCCGATATCAAACGCTCTCAGATTGAGTCTCTATTTAAGCAATTTAGCGACTTCTACCATGAGCAGGGGCTTAGTTCCCACACGGTGTATGGCATCGGGGTGTGGATGTACCAGAGTCTAGGTGAACTAGACCTGGCCTATGAGCAGCTAACCTCTTGGCGCGCCACCCCCACCGACGAGTTTTCTGACTGCCCTGCCTGTGACCTGCAAATTCAGGTGGATTACGCTACCGCCATCGAAGACTGGCAGCTGGCCCTTAGCGCCACCATCCCGGTGCTAGGCGGCACCGTGGGCTGCGCTGATCAGCCCCAAGCCACCCAGGCGCGCGCCCTGCTACCCATGCTGTACACCAACCGGCCCAAGGATGCCTGGGATGCGCACCTACGCTCCTACCGGGTATCGCGCCGCGACCCGGGTAACGCCGTCAAACTAGGTTTGCACCTGCAATACCTGGCCCTATCTGGGCACCTCGCTAGGGGCCTGCGGGCCCTGCGTGAAACCCTGCCCCTAATCAAGGCAGTAGACAGTGCCTACGCCCTGTGGGAGCTACTAGTTGGCGCAGCTTTGGTAGCCCGCGAGTCAGTGGCAGCCGGGCAGGGGCAGGGGCTAGTTAGTATCGACGTCGACACCAAAAACATGTGGTGCCCGGGGATGGAAATTACCTCCCAAACCACCATGGCGCAGCTATACGAAGGCCTCACCCAGTGGGCCTACGATCTAGCCTCAAAATTCGACGCCCGCAACCAAAACAGCTTCTTCACCGACACCACCCGCACTCGCCTAGAGCGCGAAACCTTCAAAAACCTAGGCGACAGCGACGACAGCTTCGCCTCTCTAGGCGTAGACCTACTAGAGATCGGCGAAGAACTGCCAGACGGCGTCGCCCTTGGTGAAAAAGGCGGACTGGAAACCATTGAGGCCCCCGCACGCCCCAACCAAAAACTCAGCCCCCTCAAAGATGACGAACTAGCTCCCTACCCGGCGGTAGACCTGAGCCGACCCAAGCCGGTAACCGACGTCAACCAGGCCATGGAGCGCTACATCGCCCAGTTCTTTGATATCGGCACCGACCTGGAATTTGAATACCTAATGGACCAGCTAATCACCCCTGGTTACGCTGAAGCCATTGAAGCCATGGACATTGATCCAGTGGTTAAATACGTGTCCTTAGCCGGTATTCACAGTGCCCTGCTGGATCCCCAAGGAGCCATTACCTGGCGGGCGCGGGCGCGTGAAGCAGTACTAGAGCGGTTGAACTCCCAAGAAGCCAGCCGGGGCCTGCTAGCCAAGCTCAAAAACAAGCGCGCCGGCCGAGTAGCTTTTGACGAGTCCTACCTGGTGGCCTTTGAAATCTCCGACATTGACTCTGAGCTGAGCCTAGAGCAGATGAGCGGAGATGAAGACTCCAATGTCGACAAGCGCACCAAACGCCAACAGAAACTTGAAAGCCTCTACCAGCTCACCGCTGACATGCTTGAGCGAGGCTGTGAAGAGCGCGAGCGGCAAAAGGACTTTGACAGTTTCCTGTTTTCCATTGCCGGCAGCCTGATTGGCACATCCCTGCAGCTAGAAGACAAAGACCTAGCCGCAAAGTGCCTAGAGCTACGACGCACCATTGCCCAGCGCCCACTAAACCTGGAGGCGGGGCAGGGCCAGTCAGTCATGCAGATCAAAGACATTTTTGATATTGACCTGGCTGAATATCAGCGCGCCACCGGCAAGGTGTATGACGCCTGCGCCCTAGCCGATGAGCTAATGCGTCGCTACGACCCCTGCCCGCCACGCATTGTGTTAAACGCCCGCTTGGTGATTGCCAGGGCCAGTGTGTCTATGGGTGAATACCAAGAAGCTGTGCGCCAGTGCCGCGAAATGGTTAACGTGTGCCTGACGCTTGGGCAGATGGATCGGGCACTGACCTCCTTACTGTTCCTGGCCCAGGCCCTAGGCCAAGATGGGCGCTATCTAGAAAGCGCTGAAATCATTGAATCAGGTCTGAACCTGCTGGACTCGCGTGATCTGCCAGCTATCCGCCACCACTTTGTGCGCACCCTAGCCCAGGTGCAGATGGCTATGGGTGAGCTGGGGGAGGCTGCCGACAACTTCGAAAAAACCGCCGAGTTTGAAGCTGCCCAAGGCAACACCAAAGCCTGGGAGAGCGCTTTAGAGTATGCGGCCAGCTGCTGCGAAGAAAACGATGAGTTCACGCGCGCCTTTGGGATTTTGATGCGCCTGGTTGACGGCTATGAGCTAAAAACCCCTGACGAGTGCATTGACTGTGAACGCACCTTACGCCGCGCCGCTGGCAACCTGGTGCAAAGCCCCACCCTGCCCCAGCGCCGCGCTAACTTTGACCGGGCCGCTGAGCTGATGGAGCGCGCCCGTAAGCTAGCCCAGGCCCAGCCGGCCAGCCCGCGTTACCTGCCCGAATACGAAATGGGTTCGTGGCATTACGACTTCGCGGTGATCTGCTGGAACTGCGAGGAAATTAGCCAGTGTCTAGAACACGCCCAGGCTTCCTATGAGAGCTTTATGAGCGACGAGGATCTGTACCAGGCCCCGCGCGCCATGGCCATGGTAGTGCGCTGCCACATGGCGCTAGGTCAGGTAGAGCAGGCCCGCGCCGCTATCGCCAAGATCCGCGCCATGCTGGACAGTCCCAAATATCGAGACCACCCGGCGCTAGATTTCTGTGATGAGCAAAGCGCCCGGCTAGACAGCGAGTTTGGCCCAGAATAAAGCGGTTTGTAAAGCCTAGTTGTGCCCCGCAGGCAAGCCCTGCGGGGCACATTTTTACCGGTAAACCACCGGGTTTAATCTGTGAATAGCGGCACTAAAAGCGATAGGTGGGTTGTCAGCATGTTTTAGCACAGGCTAACGTTATTCACAGTTCAACAACTTAGTCAGCTTTTAATGACTAAACACTTAAAGGAGACGGTCTAGTGACCCAGGTTTGCGGGATGTGTATGTGCTGTTGCCGTTGATGGCCACAGTCAATTTTCCAACCCTAAAACCTTTAAGTGAGGTGCCAAGTGCACACAGAAGAAGCCGTCCGACCGCAACGTCAATTTGGTGCCAGCTATGTCTGGAGCGGACTTAAACGCGACAAATGGGGCCTATTTGGCGGGCTGATCGTCGTCGTCGCCACGCTGGTAACCCTGACGGCCACATGGATCACCAAAGCCCTAGGCATTTCCGCTACCGAATACCACCTGCAGCTGCTGGATGATTCTGGCGTGCCCAAGGGGTTCATGGGCGGTGTCAGCCTGGCCCACCCGCTAGGAGTTGAGCCCCAAACTGGGCGCGACCTGCTAGCCATTGTGGTGGAAGGGACGCGCACCTCCTACACCATTGGCCTGGGAGCCACCATTGTTTCGGTGCTTATCGCCATTATTTTGGGGGTTAGCGCCGGTTACCTAGGCGGCTGGTGGGATGGGCTCATCTCACGCCTAACCGACGTCACCATGGGCTTTCCGCACCTGGTGTTCATGATTGCGGTTTCCGCCCTGATCCCCTCCAATGTGCCGCGCGTACCCGTAATGATCGCCATCATCGGCATCCTGGGGTGGACCTCCACCGCCCGCGTACTGCGCTCACACGCCCTGAGTCTGCGCAACCGCACCTTCGTGCAAGCGGCCCGGGCCATGGGGGCCAGCAACTGGCGCATCCTTAGCCGTGAGATCATGCCTAACCTGGTCTCCACCCTGATTGTTTTCACCACCATTTCTATCCCCGGCAAGATTGGTGCGGAGGCTGCCCTGTCCTTCCTGGGGGTAGGGGTTAGTCCGCCGACGCCGTCATGGGGACGCACTATCGGCTCGGCAGTAGCCTGGGTAAACACTGACCCCTGGTATCTGCTATGGCCAGGCGCCGCCCTGTTCCTGGTAACGCTGGGTTTCAACATGTTTGGTGACGCGCTACGCGACGCACTGGACCCCAAGACGGGAGAGCAGTGATGGGACGGACTCGGTTCTTAATTTCCCGCACCTTCCAAGCCATCTTGGTGCTGGTAATCGTCACCCTAATTACTTTCGCGATTTTCTCACTGTGGCCCTCAAACCCGGCCCTGCTGGTTTGTGGCAAGCCCTGTACTGCTGAGAACCTAGCCCGCGCCCAGGCCTATATGGGTCTAGATGAGCCCTGGTATGTCCAGTTTTGGCAGTACCTGTCCGGGATTTTCACTGGCCGCACTTTCGGTAGCGGGGCAGACATGATTGTTTGCAACGCGCCCTGCTTGGGTTACTCCTTCCGTCTCAACGCCCAAGTGAGCGAACTAATCACTAGTCGCCTGCCGGTGACAGTGTCTATTGCTGTAGGTGCCGCCGTGCTCTGGCTGGTAGTTGGGGTAGGCGCCGGAATTATTTCCGCCCTACGTCGAGGCTCACGCACTGACCGTTTCATCATGGCCGGAACAGTTTTTGGGGTCAGCGCCCCCACCTACCTGATTGGTTTGCTGGGCATCTTAATCTTTGGTTTCACCCTGGATATGGTGCCGGTGGCCGGGTATGTGCCGCTAACTGAAGACTTCGTGGGCTGGCTGTGGCACCTGGTACTACCCTGGACCGTACTAGCGATTATCTCCGCCGCCATGTATGCGCGTCTGGTGCGCTCAGACATGCTCGATAACCTCCAGGAAGACTATGTGCGTACCCTACGCGCCCAGGGACTACCTGAGCGGGTAGTGATTGGCCGCCACGTCATGCGCAACATTGCTCTGCCCATCATTACCTTCTTCGCCCTAGATTTTGGGTCTATGTTGGGTGGTGCGGTGATTACTGAACGAGTATTTTCCATGCAGGGACTAGGAGCCTTACTAATGGATGCCGTAGGCACCACAGATATCCCGGTCATTATGGGAGTTACCCTAGTAGCAGCGGCATTCGTGGTGGTCGCGAACTTAATTGCCGACGCCGTCGCTACTTTAGTTGATCCGCGTATCTGAACCTGGAACTTACTTTCACAAACCGGCGTGCAGCTAACAGCTACCGTCTACTTTCCGTAACACACAGATTTCTCGCCTGAGCGAGTAGAACCTAGTAGAAACAACTACAGGTTTAAGCACCATAAGAAAGGACTCGAAATGTCCCAGAACCTATCGGCTCCGGCTTGGGTTAAAGCCAATATTTCTCGTCGTGGTCTGCTAAGCGCATCCGGTATGGGCGCTATGGGTTTGGTGCTAGCCGCATGTGGCGCCAACTCTTCGGACAAGGTGGGGGCGGCGGCGTCGGCCAACGCTAAGAAGGGCGGCACCCTGACGGTACTCAGCTCCTCCACCGACATTAACTGGGACCCGGCCAAGAGCCAGTCCTTGCCCGTGACCTCCCTGCCGCTGGTACACCGCCGCCTCGTGGGCCTGCGCCTGGTTGAGGGTAAGCCGGTTGAACTTGTTGGTGATCTAGCCAACGACACCGGTAAGGTCTCTGAAGATGGCCTGACCTGGACCTTCACCATTAAGAAGGGCCTGAAGATGCAAAACGGCCAGGAGATCACCACCAAGCTGATCAAGTACGGCATTGAGCGCTCCTTTGCCCCTTCGCTTTCTGGTGGTCTGGGCTACCACAAGACCCTGCTAGAGGGTGGTAAGAACTACCAGGGCCCCTACAACGGCAAGCACCTGGACTCGATCGGCACCCCCGACGACTACACCATTACCTTCAAGCTAGTGCGCCCCTACGGTGACTGGCCGTGGGTAGTGTCCACCCCCACCTTCTCGCCCGTGCCCACCGGTGACGACCCGTCCACCTACACTCGCAAGCCGGTAGCTTCCGGCCCCTACCAGGTGGCGGAGTACAAGCAGGGCGTCTCGGTAACCCTGGAACGCAACCCCAAGTGGGAGGCCAAGAGCGACCCGCTGCGTAGCGCCCTACCCGACAAGGTGGTGTTCAAGCTGGGTCAGGATGAATCGGTAGCTAACAAGTCCATCATTGCTGACGCCGGTGAGGCTGCCACCTCCATGAGCTCCTCGCGCGTGGCCGCTGCCCAGCTAGCGGAAATCACCGCCAACCCCAAGGCTAAGGCCCGCCTGGCTACCTCCAGCGCCGGCCCGCTGCTGTACCTGGCTATCAACACTGAGCGCGTAAAGGACCTGGCTGTGCGTCAGGCCATCAACTACGCGGTCAACAAGGACGCCGTGGTGCAGGCCCTGGGTGGTCAGCTCGGTGGCCTCAAGGCCACCACCTACATCACCCCCGGCATTGAGGGACGCAAGGAATACGACCTGTACCCCTACAACGTGAACAAGGCCAAGCAGCTGATCGCCGGCAAGAACGTGCCTGAACTGGTGCTCCTCACCCCCAACGGACAGGCCCAGGTGGCCGTGGCTGAGGCAGTGCAGCAGTCGCTAGCCAAGGCCGGTTTCAAGGTTCGCATTGACCCGGTTGAAACCGACACCGCCAGCGAGCGCTCCACTAACTCTGACGGTTCCTCCTACGACCTGACGCTAATGTCCTGGAACCCGGACTACCCCAGCCCGGCCGCTAATCTGCAGCCGCTGTTTGCCTCCAGCGAGATCGGTAACGGTGGCATTAACGCCTCGCGCTTTAAGGATGACGCTGTCGATAAGGCTATTGACGCGGCCTCAGCTGAGCTGGACCCGGCCAAGGCCAAGGTTGCCTGGGCCGCCGTCGACAAGCAGATTGCCCAGCACGCCCCCGCAGTGCCGTTGGCCTACCGCCGCAACTCCTTCTTGCGCGGCTCGAAGGTTACCGGCTTCTATGTGGAGCCCTACCCGGCATACCCGAACTACCTGGTACTAGGGGTCGAATAGAGATGAGCATCGAAAGTAGTTCCCAACGCCCTAGTGGAGCAGACGCCGAGCTGCTGCCCGGCGGCCAGGCTGGCGGCCAGGCTGCTGACGCTCAGGGGGCGGTTGTAGACACTGTCTACGATGGCGTTCAGGAGGCTACCACTCAGGTGGACGCTGCCGGCTTTGAAAAGCCGGCGCCTGGAACGGTGCTTTGCCTGCGCGAATTTGGCGTAACCTTCCCCGCCCAAGGCGGCGAGGACGTCGTCGCCAGCCAGCAGATCAACCTGGACCTAATTAAGGGCCAAGTGTTGGCGCTGGTGGGCGAGTCCGGCTCAGGTAAATCCGTGACCGCCATGGGGGCGTTGGGGCTACTTTCAGCTAATGCGCTAGTTAGCGGCAGTGCCGTACTGGACTGCTGCCGCCAAAACCAGGAACTGGTGGGGGCTGCGCGTGAAATTTTGGATCAGACGCGTGGCGAACATGTGGGCGTGATCTTCCAAGAACCCACCACCGCCCTGGATCCGTTGTTTACCATCGGCGACCAGATCGCCGAAGCCATTGCTATCCACGGCGAGGGTAAAGGCAAACGTACTACGCCTCGCCAGCGCCGCGCCGTGCGCACCCAGGTGCTTAACGCCCTTAGCTGCGCTGGGCTGGGCGGGGATCAGCGTGAAACTGAGCGGATCGCTGACTCCTACCCGCACCAGCTTTCCGGTGGCCAGTTGCAGCGCGCCTGCATCGCTCTGGCCACCGCCAATAACCCCAGCGTGCTGATTGCTGACGAGCCCACCACCGCCCTGGATGTAACCGTGCAGGCCGAGATCTTGGATCTGCTGCGCCAACTGGCCAGTGAAGGTGTGGCGGTACTGCTAATCACCCACGACATGGGGGTGGTGGCCGATGTGGCCGACGCGGTGGCGGTAATGCGTCATGGGCGAATCATTGAGCGCGGCGATGTGCGCACTATTTTTGCTTCTCCTAGCCATGACTACACCCGTCAGCTGTTGGCTGCGGTGCCGCGTCTAAATAGCTTGCGTGGCGGCGCGGGCGACGCCGCTAGTGAGGGCGATGGCGTTGCCTCCCGGGTGGGCGATAGTGCCCAACCACTGGTGCATATCGAAAATCTAGACGTTGTCTACCGCAATGGGCGTCGCCAGGTGCACGCGGTGCGCGGGGTTAGCTTCGATATTGCGCGTGGCCAAGTTCTAGGCCTGGTGGGTGAATCTGGTTCAGGCAAATCCACCATTGCTGGCACACTCACCGGCCTGGTGCCTATCCACTCCGGCTCAGTGCAGGTAGATGGCCTGGAAGTAGCTGGGGCTAGTGGGCGCAAGCTGCGGGGAGTTCGCAGCCAAACCGGCATCGTGTTCCAAAACCCGGCCTCCTCGCTAAACCCGCGCCGCTCAGTGGGGGCCTCCATTGGCCAGCCGCTACAGTTACACACCAACCTGACTAACGCCCAGCGGCACCAGCGGGTAAATGAGCTGCTTGAGGCGGTGCGCCTGCCGGCGTCGATGGCTCAGCGCTACCCCCATGAAATGAGTGGTGGACAGCGTCAACGGGTGGCTATTGCGCGTGCCCTGGCGCTGCAGCCGCAGCTACTGATCGCCGATGAACCCACTAGTGCCCTGGACGTATCAGTGCAGGCTGTAGTGCTAGAGCTGCTAGCTAACTTGCAGCACGAACTTGGCTTTGCCTGCCTGTTTGTCTCCCACGACCTAGCCGTGGTGGAGCAGGTCGCCTCCCAGGTGGTGGTGCTGCGTCAAGGCCAGGTGGTGGAAGCCGGCAAAACCACCAAGGTACTCTCCGCCCCCAGTGATCCTTACACCCAGGCGCTGGTGACTGCTGTACCAGTTCCTGACCCAATTATTCAGGCTCAGCGCCGCGCTAAGCGCGCGACTGCTTTACGAGCCGCCTAAACCCTAGTCACAACAGGTCTGCCACCGTAACATTAATTTAGTGGGCAGCGCCACGTTCTTGCGCTGTATGGCTGTTGGGTCAGGTCAAGTTGACCTTTGGGATAAGGAGAATGGGATGCCGATTAGTGCCCATAAACGTTTTGGTTCTGAACTTGCACCTGGACCGGGGCGATACCGACTGGTTGCTAGCGGCGCCTGCCCTTACTGCCGCCGCGTACTAATTGCCCGTCGACTACTAGGCCTAACCAACGCTCTGCGTGTGGCCTGGAGCTACGGTCGTGGCGAGGACGGCTACTGGCAGCTAACTGATGGCTCTGGTCTACCCGGCGAGGACCCGGTACTACACGCCACCTCAGTGGCTGAGGTTTACGCCAGCACTCCCGGCTACACCCCGCCGCCTACCATTCCCGCCCTGGTTGAACTGGCCAGTGGGGAAGTGGTTATGGACTCCTCTGCTGACCTGCTCTTTGACCTGGCTACGGCCTGGAAGCCGTTCCATATTGCCAGTGCCCCCGATCTCTACCCTGAGCCCTACCGCCTGGCCATTGACGCCTGGCAGCGCTGGCTAGATGAGCATGTATCCGCCCCTCAGGGCAAGATTATTCACGCCGACGGCGACACTGAACTAGTTGACGCCGGGGTGCTGACCCTATTCACAGCTTTTGACGTGATTGACACGCTGCTGGCGCGCGCCACCGGCATGGAGGCTGCCCGCGAGGACGTCATGACCTTCTCCGAGATGCCCTACCTGGCTGCTGTGACCGCCGTGGGCCAGTACCTGTGCGGCAATAAGCCCACCGCTGCTGACATCTTGCTGTTCACCCAGATCCAGTCTTACGAGTACTCCGCCCGTGATGAGCTGGGCTCGCCCTCAATCAGCTTCTGGCCGGCGCTGGCCCGCTGGTTCCGCGCCCTGGAGAACACCCGCTACTGGGTGGGTAGCGAAGAACGCGCCGCCCTGGGCCTGTAAGCCGCCCGGGCCTGTAAAAGTGTGTTGTGGCGGCGTGGGGTAGTGCGCTAGTTACGCCAGGCGTTAGGCTTAAAGCCAGCCAAAGTAAATTTGAAAGGCAAATATGAGCGTCGAACTGATTGAGCAGTCTTCCCCCGAGCTAGTAGCTGCCATGGAGCGCCTAATCCCGCAGCTGAGCCGCAGCGCCAAGCCCCTCACCGCCGAGCAGACCCAGGCCCTGGTAGACCAGGACAGTGTCTACCTGTTCGTTTTCCGCACGGACAAGCCCGTCATCGCTGCCGACGGCAACGAGGTTGAGGCAGGCACCATCCTGGGTATGCTCTCCCTGGCCACTTTCGCTATCCCCACCGGCGTGCGCGCCTGGGTTGAGGACGTGGTGGTCGACGCCGGCACGCGCGGTATGGGTGCAGGCCAGCAGCTGGTTGAGGCCGCCGTGGCACACGCCCAGAAGATCGGCGCGCGCACCGTTGACCTAACCAGCCGCCCCAGCCGTGAAGCCGCCAACCGTCTCTACCGACGCTGCGGCTTCGAGCTGCGCGAAACCAACGTTTACCGCTACGCCAGCAACTGATCGATATAGGCTGCCACGCTAGGCACACTGTGACCACCGGCCGCTTCGCGCAGGCCATCCACAGAGTTTTCCATGGCGGCAGCCGTATCGGCGCTAGCTAGTAGCTGTAAGTCATTCCAAGAATCACCCACCGCCGCAGTGCGGGCCACCGGCCTGCCTGCGGCGACCAGGTATTGCACCAGCCACTGCAAAGCAGTGGCTTTAGTGACCCCATGTGGGACCACATCAAGGTAGTTGGTGGAACGCGGGGCATCTAGCTGCCCCGCGAACTCTTGGCTGATTTGGGCAGATAGGGCGTCGGCAGCTTGCGGGTTGGGGATATAAACCGGTACTGAGGAAACCTCTAAGCCTTGCTCCAACACCTCATCCAGGCTGGACCACACAAAACCGTTTTCGGGCCGGTCAGTGCTGAATTTAGCCAGGTGACCGGTGGCGTCGTGAACAATGTAGTCCGCCTGCGGCGTGGTGCAGTAGAAGCTGCAATCTTCACGCTCCAACAATGGCCGCAGCACCGCCTCCAGCTGAGCTGGCGCAATAGTGCGGTTATAGAGCACGTTAGCCTCGCCGTCGGCAACCACGCAGCCAGAAGCGCAAATGGTGTAGTCATAAACCAGCTGCTGTATCCCCAGCGGGCGCGAAACCAGGCTCAAACTGCGCCCACTGGCGGGCACTAACACGTTGCCAGCAGCCCGCCAACGCGCACAGGCCGTCGCGTTTTGCTCCCCCACAGTGTTAGGGGCGCTAAATAAAGTGCCATCCAAGTCAGTTGCCAGTAACTGCACCAAAACCTCCAAAACTTTAAACAAAACGCGGCTGAACCTGCCCGGTCTGGGCGGGCTCAGCCGCTTAGCAGCCGGCCTGGGCTAAGGCCCTGGCTGGTGCTTACTCCTTGGGGACGTTGCGCTCTAGCTCGGATAGCCAAGCCGCCCCGGAAGCATCAGAAGGCATACGCCAGTCGCCGCGCGGAGAGAGAGTACCGCCAGCTACCACCTTGGGTCCGTTAGGTAGGGTGGAGCGCTTGAACTGGTTAGCGAAGAAACGCTTAATGAACAGCTCCAGCCACTTGCGAATCTCGGGCAGCTGGTAAGCCACCTGCTCATTTTCGGGAATCCCCACCGGCCAGTGGCCTGTGGAGGCGTCATGCCAGGCCTTCTCAGCCAGGAAGGCAATGCGGCTGGGGCGCGCCCCGCGTCGCAGCACCTGGAACAGGGTGAAGTCCTGTAGCGGGTAGGGGCCAATCTTAGCCTGGGTGGACTGGATCGGCTCACCATCCTTGCTGGGAACCAGTTCAGGGCTGATCTCAGTGTCTAGCACTGAAAGCAAAGTGGCACCCACGGCGTCGTCGAAAATCTTTTCCGCCACCACCCAGCGAATCAGGTGCTGAATCAGGGTCTTGGGGATGCCCGCGTTGACGCCATAGTGGGCCATCTGGTCGCCCACGCCGAAAGTGCACCAACCCAGCGCCAATTCGCTTAGGTCACCGGTGCCAAGCACAATCCCGCCGCGCTCATTGGCAATACGGAACAGGAAGTCAGTGCGCAGGCCGGCCTGGACGTTTTCGAAGGTGACGTCGTAGACCTCCTCGCCGCGCCCGAAGGGGTGACCCATGTCTTTAAGCATTTGCGTGGCCACGGGGCGAATATCGATTTCTTCAAAAGTGCAGCCCAGGCGGGTGGCTAGGTCGATAGCGTTGCGTTTAGTGCCGGCGGTGGTGGCAAAACCGGGCATGGTGATGGCGATTATGTCGCTGCGTGGGCGGCCCAGGCGGTCCATGGCGCGCGCGGCCACAATCAATGCGTGTGTTGAGTCCAGGCCGCCAGAAACCCCGATCACCAGCTTAGGGTTGCCGATAGCGCGCAGGCGCTGCTCCAGCCCGGCCACCTGGATCGAGTAGGCCTCGTAGCAGTCCTGGGCTAGGCGTGCCGGGTCGTCTGGCACGAACGGGAAGCGATCTAGTGGGCGGCGCAAACCAATGTCGGCGCGGGTGGGCACTAGTGGCACCGAGATGGTGCGGTAGTCGCTGGCGGCGGCCTGCTGCTCAATGCGGTTGTCGTCAAAGCTGCCCTGGCGTAGTCGCTCTGAGGCCAGGGCGCGGATATCGACGTCGGCCACCGCCATGCGCGGGCCCTGCGGGAAACGCTCAGTTTCAGCCAGTTTCTCACCCAGCTCATAGATCATGGTTTGCCCATCCCACGACAGGTCCGTGGAGGACTCGCCCTCACCGGCGGCGGCGTACACGTAGGCGGCGTTGCAGCGCAGGGAGGCTGAGCGGGCCAGCAGCTCACGGTCGTCGGCGCGGCCCACAGTAATGGGCGAGCCCGACAGGTTCACCAGCACATTGGCGCCCGCCAGGGCAGCCTGGGCGGAGGGCGCCACCGGTACCCACAGGTCCTCACACACCTCCATGTGCAACACCATGCCCGGGATGTGGGGGAAGTCTAGGAGCAGCTTGTTACCAAAAGGCACGACGGCGCCGCTCGGGCTCGCCGGGGCGGCTGCGGAAGCTGCGGGGATGGCTGCGGCGACGGCGTCGTGCTGGGAGGCTGCGAGGGAGGCCGGACTGGCTGCGGGGCCGTCACCCACCCCAGGCAGGGTGATAGAGGTGGCGGCGGCACTGGCGCCAGAGGCGAAGTGGCGCTTTTCGTAAAACTCGCGGTAGTTGGGCAGGAAAGTCTTGGGGGCGACGGCGTAAACGCGACCACCCTGGATGGCTAGCGCGCAGTTGTATAGGCGGTTGCCCTGGCGTAGCGGGGCGCCCACCACTGCCATGACAGTTAGCTCGGCGCTGGCCTGACGCACCGACTCAATCGCGGCCAGAGTCTGCTCTAGCAGTACTTCCTGCAGGAAAAGATCATCGATGGCGTAACCGGTGAGGTTGAGTTCCGGGAACACGGCCACAGCTACGCCCTGAGCCTGAGCTTCCTGGAGCAAATCGATGGTGGTTTGCGCATTCTTAGCTGGATTAGCAGGCGCTACGGGGGCGGTTACGGCCGCGATACGGGCAAAGCCTTGATCATAAACTGAGCGGAACTCCATATGCGTATTGTGTCACGGCCAAGGGGAGTGGGTTAAGTAGTGAGTGGAGCGGGTTAAGTGACGCCGGGCGGTAAAACTACAAAAACTGCGCCACCAAGGCGGCGGCGCAGTTTTGTGTGGGCAGTTTTTGCATGTGCAGCCGGCTAAGCCGGCTGGGGGTACCAAGGCCCGCCCTGCGCTAGCTGCTAGCGCTCACAACCGGGCTAGCCGCAACGGCGTCGTCGGCAGATACCGAAGCGGCAGGCGCAGCGTCACCAGCAGACGCAACCTCACCAGCAGACGCAACCTCACCAGCGGCGCCATCCTTAGATGCGGCGGCCTCCTCTTCTTCCAGCAGCTGCAAGGCGGCCTTAATGCCCAGCTCCTTCTTGCGGAAGAGCGCGCCCAACACGGCGGCCAGTAGCATGGTGGGCACCAAATAGGCGAAGATCGGAATCAAAGCGTCGGCGTAAGATTCCACCACCACGTTACGCAACGGCGTCGGCAATGTCTTAACAATGGCGGGGGTGAGGCCAGAAGTACCCTTGCCGCCACCAACGTTAGAGAAAGCCGCCATCTGCTTAAGCGTGGCCGGGTCAGCGTTAGCCAGCAAGGCGCGCATCTTCTCACCCAGGTTGTCCTTCAGGCCACTGGAGAAGGCAGTACCCATCGCGGCCACGCCCAAAGACAAGCCAATCTCGCGGAAGAAGTTATTACCGCTGGTGGCAGTGCCAATGTGGCGGGGGTTGACGTCATTTTGCACCAGGGTGGTGATCAGCTGGAAGAAGAAGCCGATACCAGCACCCATAACCGTGGCATACAGGGTGATAAGCCAAACCGGACTGTGAACATCCAGCTGGGACATCCCCAAAGTGCCAGCTGCCGCAATGATAGGGCCAATGATCAGGTAGATCTTGTAATGGCCGGTGCGGCTCATGGCTATGCCAGAAAAAACACCGGTAGCCAACAAGCCCAGCGTCATCGGCACCAGCAAAAGCCCTGAAACCGTGGCCGAATATCCATAACCCATTTGCAGGTAAGTAGGCAGGTACAAGGTGGCGCCAAACATGGCCCCCATGTACAGCATGGACATCAGCGTGGCTAGCACGAAGGTGCGGTTAGTCATCACTTCATAGGGCAAAATCGGCTCAACCGCGCGTCGCTCTGCGAACACAAAAGCCACCAGGCAGGCCAAGCCCGCCACACCCATACCAATAATCACCGGGCTAGACCAGGCGTACTCGCTGCCGCCCCACGTGGCCACCAAAACGATCGCCACCGCCGCAACATCCATAAGCACCAAACCTAGCCAGTCAATGGGGGCGGTCAGCTTGTGCTTAGGTAGCTTCAGGGTTAGCGCCATGGCGGTGAAAGCAATTACGCCCAGGGGTAGGTTGATCCAGAAAGTCCAACGCCAAGACGCCGAGTCGGTTAGCCAGCCACCAATGATCGGACCCAGTACCGAGGCGATACCGAACATGGCGCCAATCGGGGCGCCGTAGCTGCCACGGTAACGCGGCGGGATTAGGTCAGCCATAACTGCCTGAGAAGAGATAATCAGGCCGCCGCCACCCACACCCTGTAGGGCACGGAAAACAATAAGCTGGGTCATGTCGGTAGAAAAACCACACAGGGTAGAGCCCAGCAAGAAGCTGCCGATAGCCACCAAGAACAGGTTTTTGCGGCCCACCAGGTCACCTAGCTTGCCGTAAAGCGGCATCACCACAGTGATCGCTAGGGTGTAGGCGGTGATAATCCACGACATGTGCTCGGCGCCGCCCAGTTCACCCACGATTGTGGGTAGGGCCGTGCCTACGATGCTCTGGTCCATAGCGGACAAGAACATCACCAGCAGCAAAGCCACATACACCGCCCAGAAACGGCGGTCTGGCTTAAAGCTGGTTTGTGTTACTGTGCCTGTTTGTGCGGGCGTGGCAGCCTGGGCTGAGGTCGATGCGGGCGCGGTGATTGGTGCGAGTGCGCTCGCGTGCTTTTGTGTGCTCATTTTCCTTCCTTCTCCTGCTTCTTGCGTTTGGCTTGGTTAATCTTTTTAGGTTCGACGGCAGGGCTCGGCTTGGCTACTGGGGGGAGGTCAGTCCCTGAGCCAACAAGGGAGACCATCAAAGCCAAGGTGTGATCAATGGCCTCTTCTAAAGTGGCAGAGCTGAAAGCGTCGTTATCTAGCCACTCATCGAAAGCTGCGCGCTCAATGGCCAGCATCAGGTAGACCGCCATTCGTAGTCGAGAGTCATCTTCGCTGAGCTGGGTGCGCTGAGCTAAGGCTGGGCGCAGTGACTCAAAAGAGTTGCGAATTGCTGCGTCGATGCGGTTGTGAACTTCCGGGTCGGTTGCGGCAATTTCGCGCTGTAACAAAAATTCTGCCCGGTCGCCGTCAAGGTGCCTGGCACGCTCAAGCAGCAGTTCACGCAGATCTGCTAGGAAATTTTCGCTATTGGTAGCGATATGAGCGAAGGCTTTAGCGTCGAGCGTGGGCCAGACTTTAATTAGATCGAATTTGGTGGGGAAATAATTAAAAACGGTCCGACGTGAGACCCCGGCGCGCTCAGCTACGGCGTCGTAAGTCATGGCCTCATAGCCACGCTCGCGAACCAACTCGGCGGCAGCCTGGCGAATCGCCCTATAGCGACGCCGTTTGTGAGGCGACATTTCAGTGTCCAACACTACCGGACAGTGAAGTTGTTTCACAGAATGTTTCACGGGAAACAATTTTGCACCCAATGCATATTTGCATCAAGTGCAAAAAAGGTGTTAACAAACACAACGGGCGTCCGCTGCGTTAGCGAACGCCCGTAAGGGCCCAAAAGGGGGATTCCAGATGATGATAGGGAAACGAATAAGACCCCCACAAACGGGGACGCGATCGCAGCACCCGTTGTCGGGTGCTTACCCAACAGCCCGAAATCGGAAATGGCTTTCTCGCATTGGATGAACCGCACGAACGACTGCGCATAGGCCTCCAGCAGACGCTTTGAAACGAACTGCGCGCAGCCTTTGTCGGTGTCGGTACTGGTGAAGTCATAGGGCTCGGGCATCTCATCGGTAGCCAGGATTCTGTCGGTGCGGCCGTCAGCCAGGCGGTCTGCCAAGGGCTCGGGTTTGGTGCCTGCGCGGACGCGGCGTCCGCCCCGGTTTGTGCCATCACGAGCCATGCTTTTCCCGGGTGTTGTGGTCCAATAGAAGTATGGAACAGGTACGGCAACTGCTGCGAGAAGCTTTAGGGGCGCTCGAGAAGGCTTTGTCGCCTCAGGGCGTCCAGGTGCTGAAGTTTGGGCTGCTTTTCGCTGTGCTGGTGGCTATCGACTGTTGGCTTATCGCAAACCAGCACGCAGTTTTTATCGAGAGTGGAAAAAACGTCGGGCCACTGCGTGAGATAACGTGGTTTGGTCTAGTGCTGCTCGATATTAGTGGAGTCTTGAATGTTCTTGGCTACGCAGCGATTGCTAACCGCAAGCTTTTCACGACATTGAGGCTGCCCTCCATTATCGTCTTGACGGTGCTCACGGCAGTGGCGAGTACTGGGCCCGTAGTACAAGGCCGGATCGCGTACTACCTCCACGACGGCAGAATTGGCTACTTGGCTTATCCCATAATCGTGTCAGTCGCAACGGTGCTTACGCGGTATTTCTGGTTCCGAAGGAAGAGGCAGTTGGGTGCGGTGCGGGGGCTATAGCGTCCGTAGAGGAGGATGGCTAGGTGTTCGAGGGCTTTGCTCCGGCGTTTGGAGGTAGCGGCGCTGGCGGTTATCAATCCGCTCCAGGTGCGCCATGATCCTCTCCTCTGCCCCCGTGGGGGTTGGAACCCACCACCAGGCATCCCATCCAGCTTGGGTGAGCTGACGGTGGGGATATCTTCGGCGATGGCTTTGAGGTCGTCGTCGGTGGTGTCGATGATGGTTTGCATCGTCGAGTAGTCGCGCAAAGCATTGATGGCTGCTGCCCTGCGGTCGACCCCACGCCACGACCCCACAGTGTCTAGCCTGCTGCTATGTAATCAGCCCTCGACGCGAGCACCCGGTCCGGCCGGAGCCTGCGGATCTGCGGGGCGATCGTAACCACCGGCGGCGCGGTCGTCGGCGTCGGCGTCAGTCTCAAAGAGCATGTTGGCCAGGCGCACGTGCACGGTCTCAATCTTGGGGATGTCCTCTAGGCGCACCGGCTTTTCGGCACTGGTTTCCAAAATCAGTGTGCCGCAACCGAAAATGCGGTCAGTCCAGCCGCGCTCGTAACGGATGTCAGAGATGCGCGAGAGGGGGATGTCGTGACCATCCTTGTTGAAGATGCCCTTGCGGGTGATGATGCGGCGGTTGGTGATGGTGAAGGTTTTATTTAGCCACTGCAGCCAAGGCGTAATAAATAGTGGGAAAGCCACAATAAGTGTCAGGATCCAGATTGCGTAAAGCCCCCAAGGCTGCCACGACTGTGGGGCAATTACGCTGGCGATGATGGCAACGGTAATGAGCAGTATGGTGCCCAAGATGCGCCAGCCCAATACTTTGGGGTGGGTGCGCATGTAGTCGACTACGTACTCGCCGTCGGATAGATGTCTTTTAGGAAACGCCATAGCTTCATCTTTGCAGACACTCGCCTTAGTGTCACTTGCTTAGGCCGGAAAATTTTAGGTGCGGGCGCGGCTTTTGGGTCGGCGGGTCTTGACGGCGGCGCGGTGGGCGGGGCTTGGGTGTGAGGTATGGCTGCGACGGCGGGGAGTGGCGGCGGAGCTTGACAGTGGGGTTTGGCAGTGGGGTTTGGCGACGGCGCCGGGCTGGTGGTCGCGCGGGTCGGCGGCGTGCGTGGGCTGTGAGCGCTGAGGGGAGTGTGCTCTGGTGGGTGCTTCGGTGCGCGTTGAGGTGTTGGTAGCACCTGTGGGTCAGCGGCACGCGGCGTACGGCGAGTGTGGACTAGTGGCGTGAGGGCTGACATTGCGCGGCGGGGGAGCTGGGGGAGTGGATAGAGAGGTAGAGGTTAGAGGGCTGCAAAGTTAGATGGTTACAAATACTGACAAATCGTCCCTTGCCTATAAAACCCCATGAATTTTTTATAGGCGAGGGACGATTTTGTATGTACCTGTATGTACCTGTGTGTACTTGTATGTATGCGAAGAGAAGATCAGTTCTGCTTGGCCAGCAGGTCGCGGATCTCGCTGAGCAGCTCGGTCTCGGTGGGAACGGCCGGAGCTGCGGCTTCCTTGGCAGCCTTGCGCTCGCGCATCTTGTTCATGGGCAGCACGATGCAGAAGTAAACAGCGGCGGCCACCAGCAGGAAGTTGATGCCCTGGGTCAGGATGGCGCCGGGCTGGATGTATTCCTTGGAGCTGGGGTCAATCTTGAACTGCAGTACGGAGTCGAAGTTCGGGGAACCGATTAGCTGAGCCAGGATGCCCATGATGAAAGCGGTTACCTTGTCAACGATCGGCTTGAAAGCGTTACCGATAATAACGGCGACGGCTAGGTCGACCACGTTGCCCTGAGAAATAAAGTCGCGGAAGCCCTTAAGCATGGTTTTCCCCCTGAAGTTTTAAGTGAAGTGGGTGTGCCTACCCTGTTTCAGGGTCTGAGCACTATTGAAAGCGGGCCCTGGGAAGCCGCGCCGCATAAAAGCGTAGCCTCAGTTTCCTTAACTGCAAACGTTATTAGTCTCATAGTCCCTTGTGTTTGGGTGAGATTCGCTTTGTTTGGCGGCTCTACATCAACAATTGTGACTTTCTGCGCCAATACCTGCGCCCCGGCCTGGGAGTATGCGCCGTCACTAGAAACCACTCCGCTATTAGTGGTGCTGGCCACTGTGCCCACAATGTCCACCTGCTGGCCTATACGCGCCAGCTGCGAGCCGGTTTGTATCTGCAACTGCACCACCCGCTGCTGCTTGCCTAGATGTGAGAGCGCCGGCCCGGTAAGCATTGATTCAATCAGTGCGGTGCCTTTGGGTAGGTCAATGCTCAGTTTTCGGCCCACTGGGGAGGTGCGTACCGCTTGTGGTGGCGAGGTTGGCAGGTTGCTTAGGACGACGTCGCTGCTGGTGATCACTTGGCCTAAGGACATATCCGTGCGCATTACCCATACCTTTACCTGCCCGGGGTTAGTCAGCGCCTGAACTGCCAGTAGTGCGCATAAAAGCACGGCTAAGGCGGTGATCAGCCGCCGGTGCAGCCATAGTTGGCCGCGCCAAGAGGCCCTAAATAATTGGCGTCTTTGATTGATCTGCCCGGCTGCTGGCTGAGTCCTTTGCTGGAGGCTGTCACGGAGCTGATCACTACTGGTCTGCCCGGGTGTGAGCTGGGGTCCTTGGCCATTAAGCAGGTTGGGCCGTGCCGCCTCATTAAACCCTGAGTTAAAGCGCAGGCTAAAGCTGCGCTGGGGTTCGTCGAGTTCCTGGTTGAGCCACTCCTGGTTGAGCCCCTGGCAGTGAACGGCAGAGCCGGTTTTGCGTTGCATGAATCAAGTGTTTAGCTTTTAGTCCAGTGCCTGCTGGGCGGCTGTGGATGGGCAGCATTTAGGAAATTTTTTATCCACAGGTGCGTAAAACCGCCCCGCACCAAACTGCAGCCCGCAGCGGCGCCGTCGTCGGCAAAAAACACCTCGCGCCCAAGAACTTACGTTCCAAGGGTGCGGGGTTAGTAACGATGCGGGGTTAGTAACGATGCGGGGGTTAGTAACGATGCGGGGGTTAGTAACTATGGGGCCCACTAGAAGCGGGTGATGCCTTCCGCGGTGATAATGCCGCTAACCGGGCGGTCAAACTCAGCAGTGGGTAGGACCGTGTCAGTTAGATATTCGTTGGGGTGCAGCAGCGCGAAAGTTTCCACACCAGGGTTAACCAGTGGCAGCATACGGTCATACCAGCCGCCGCCTTGACCTAGGCGGTTGCCGTGTGCGTCAACTGCCAGCGCCGGCACCAATACGCTTTGCACCAGCGTGATAGCGGCAGGCCCCAGCACCAGGCCAGAAGGCTCGGGGGGACGGCCGGGAGCGCGGGTAGCCAGATCATCGCTACCACGGAACCAGCCCCAGCTGCGCGACAGGTGGGGCCCAAGCACAGGTAGGAGCACCTGCACACCGGCGGCGTGCAGCTCATCAATAAGTAGGCGAGTACAGGGCTCGTCTCCTACAGACACATAGGCGGCCACGGCCTGAGCGCCGTTTAAAGCCTGAAAGACGTTTTCGGCCAAAGCCGCACAACGGGCGTCGTGGCGGCGGGACGGGTGGCTGTGCGCAGCGCGCGTGCGGCGAAGCTTGTAACGCAGGTGGTCCTTAAGATCGTCAACGTCCAATCCGACTACGGTGTCGGTCATTGAGTTCCCTTCACTTGATCCGGTTTCTCGTACTTCCAGGGTACCCTAAAAGTATCCCTAAGTGTCGCGCCACTGACCCCACAGGAGTTTCAAATGCGTACTGTCGCTGAACATTTATCGGCCTGCCTTGAGGTCGCCCACGCTGCTGAGCCGCTTGACGTGGTGCTTTCCGACGCCGTGGGTACGGTGCTAGCGGCAGACATCGTTTCTGACGTGGATATGCCCCCCGCGAACCTGGCCGGTTTGGACGGTTACGCGGTGCGCGCCAAGGACTGCGTCAGTGCCTCCCCGGCCACGCCGGTGGTGCTGGATGTGATCGACGCCGTCCGCGCGGGGGACGTGCGCCGCACTCATCTGGTGCCCGGCACTGCGGTGCTGATTGACTCTGGTGCGCCCATGCCGATTGGGGCCGACGCCGTGGTTCCCTGGCAGTTCACCGACCGGGGTGAGGCGCAGGTTACTATTAACCGCAAGGTCAATGCTGGTCAGCGGGTGCGCATGTTGGGTGAGGACGTTGAGGCTGGGGCTACCGTGCTTTCTAAGGGTAGCCGGATTGGGGCGCGCCAGGTGGCGTTGCTGGCTTCGCTGGGTCACCAGCGCGTGGCGGTGCACCCGGTGCCGCGCGTGGTGGTGGTTTCTATTGGTGATGAGCTGATTGAGCCCGGTCAGCGCGCCGAGCCGGGGGATGTGTATGACGCTAACGGTCACGCCCTGTCCACTGCGGTGGCCGACGCCGGCGGGCAGCCTTTCCGGGTAAGTGCTGTGCCTGATGAGTATCACGCTCTTACTGAAACCCTGGAGGACCAGCTGGTGCGTTCTGACCTGCTGATTACCACCGGTGGTTTGAGTGTGGGTCAGGGTGACACGGTGAAAGAGGTGCTCTCGCCGCTGGGCACGGTGCGGTTTGACACGGTGGCGATGAGTCCGGGGCGCCAGTTGGGTGTGGGCACGCTAGGTGACGGTATTCCGGTGTTTTGTTTGCCCGGTGACCCGGTCAGCGCTCAGATGGCTTTTGAGGTGTTTGTGCGCCCGGTGCTGCGTTCGATTGCTGGCTGGCAGGATATTCACCGTCCCTCGCTGCCGGCAGCGGTTTCTACATCCTGGTCTAGCCCGGCGGGGATGCGTGAATTTGTGCCGGTGCAGCTAGCTGGTGCCCCCAGCACTGGCTATCAGGCCCACCCCACGCAGGCTCCAGGCGTGCAAACTATTTCTGGCCTAGCCTATGCAAATGCTATTGCGGTGGTGCCCGAAGAAGTTACGCAAGTTAATGCTGGGACGCAATTGCATTGCCTACTTTTAGATATGTAACGCAATAGTAACGACACGCCGCGAAACTTCCGGATGCCTCCTGTATAAACACTTACTTTTAGTCGTATGGTGTTTCAGGCGGTTCTTGGTTTTGCGCTGGCGGTAGCAATCTCGTTCTATTTGCTGCCACATTTGCGCAGGCGCGATAGGCTAGCAGTCTATTCGCATGACCAGGATCGCTACTCGCCCCACCTGCGTGTGTTAAATACAGCTATGGTGGCAGGTAAATCTCCAGGTCACGCGAATAATAATGATATTGCTAGGCTGATTTTTAGCCCGGAGGTGAAGGTCATGAATCGACCTGCCGTGAGGAACGTGCGTGCCGCGCGCCTGGAGCGTGATTTAGCGAAGGCAAAGCAGGCTCAGGCTGCTCACCAGGCCAAAGCCTTAGCTGCTGCCAAAACTCGCCGTATCCTGATGGGGTCTTTAGCCGGCGTAACTGTGCTTTTAGGGGTTTTAGCTGGGGTCTTTACTTGGTCTTGGTTTGTGGTTTTGCCGACGGCGGTCCTGCTTGCGGCTGCTGTGGTCGGTGACGTGCGCGTACGTCGCGTAAGCTCCAAAAATGATGCTGCCCTGGCTGTGCGGGTGAGCCAGTTGGAGGAGCAGCTTGAAGGTGTTGGCTTATCTGCCAAGAGCGTCAAGGAAGCTAAAGCTAAGCGTGAGGCTGAGATTGCTGCCCGTAAGGCAAAAGCGGAAGCAGCCCGCCGTGAGGCGGCTCGCCTGCGTGAGCAGGAGGTTGCTGCGGCTCGTAAGGAGCTGGCTGAGCAGGAGCGTCAGGCGCGTGAAAGCGCCGAGGAAACCGATGTGCGTCAGCGTGAGCAGGTGGCTAAGGCTAAGGATCAGCTGGTGCGGGAAGCTAAAACCGCCACTGAAGCCAAGTACTTGGCGCGCCTAAACCAGCAGGCTGAAGCTAAGCGAGCTGAGGCCAAGCAGCCTGTGGCTAAGCCCAGCGTGGTTGGGGCGCAGCCCGCCGCTAAGGCGGCTTCTAAGCCGGCCGCTAGCCCCACTGTGCCTGCTGAGCCTGCCGCTTCGGTTGCTGCTAAGCCGACGGCTGCTAAGGCGACTTCTGCTGACAGCGCTGGCGACGCCGTCGAGACCACCAAGGCGGCCTCTAAGCCGGCCGCTAGCCCCACCAAGTGGGAGCCGGTGAACGTGCCCGCCCCTAGCTACACCATGGCTGCGCGTGGCCCGCGTCGCCGGGTTGTAGAAGCTGAGGCGGACTTCAACTCCGCTAAGGAAGTAACCGGCGTGGTTAACCCGGTACGTCCCTCCACAGCGCCGGCTAACGTGTCGCTGGATGTGGAGTCTGTGGCTGGGGACTTCAAGCCGATCGACCTCGATGCTGTCTTGGAGCGGCGTCGCGCGGCGGGTGAATAAGCAGCCAGGGCGTGGCTCGCAGAATTTACGCGGACCGCGCGCTGTGCTAAGCTAAACCCGCCCATGGGGCTATGGCGCAGTTGGTAGCGCGTCTCGTTCGCAATGAGAAGGTCAGGGGTTCGAATCCCCTTAGCTCCACGTATCCCAACCCCGGACTTCCGTTGGAAGCCCGGGGTTTCTGTATGCGCACATGTGCGTTCTATTGCTGCAATATGCCCCCAGGGGTATGTCGAAGCAGTAGAATCTCTAGTCACAACCGGGACCATCACGATCGAAGAACTCGAGCAACTGTTCCTCAGATTGTCCTAATGCGACGGCGCAGTCATACTGAGGGCGCAACGTCACAACACCATGGCGCGGATCCGCTGACGAATTCGCGGCGCAACAACGAAGGAGACAATCATGTGTCGACCCACCACCTGCGAGGTATGCGGAAAGACTACCTGGAAGGGCTGCGGCAAGCACATCGACTCGGTGAAGGAACAAGTTCCTCCGGATCAGTGGTGCGATAAGGGCCATACTGACGAGGAGTACGCCAACGCTAAGAACAAGGGTGGGGCTCGTCATGGCTCGTAGGCCGGTGTTTGTGCCTGACTCTGACAAGCCGTATGTCTCTGAACTGTCCCTGGATTTTGAGTATTTTCCCGGATTTTCTATTCAGCAGAAGCAGCGTTCGATTGCAAGTTTGCATGCGTCATATGTGGCTAAGTTTCCTTCGTCGCGTGTTCTGGAGGTGTCATCCAAGAGTGAGAGTGACATTGGGGTTCGGTTAAGCGCGTTCAATTTGATGATTGAGCATCCAGGACGTGGAAGTTACAGTGTTGAATGTGCTTTCCAGGCTTCAAAAGTGTTTCTGCATGGGGGGCCGTTTGTCGATCTTCTCGACGTCTCGAGTCGTGCGGCAAAAACAGATCGGCGATTGAGGGAAAGCGGAGAGCTTGTTGCTTTCAGGTATTGTGAACATGAATTCCCATTAGAGCCGAAGACTTACTTTTACGACTGGTTGTACGCGTCGGCTCTCTGTCGTGATGACAAGCTCGTTGAGCAGGTAATGATGTTTGATGCATTCACCGATATCGAGCATAATCCTGAGCGGTCGATCAACTGTCAGGCAAGATCAGTGGCCAAAGTGGTGGGTCTTGCTCGGGCGGGGCTTTTGGAAGATGCCTTGCAGTCACCTCAAACGTTTCTGGAACTCGGGTATCATTAGGTTTTCGTTGACCTGTCACTTCGTTTGAAAGTGGAGGAACAATATGATTTGGGATCGGGTTGCCCCGCTCTACGACCTCGCCGTCAACACGCTCAACAGGAGGGTGTACTACGGGACAGGCAGCGCCGTTGCCCGGTTGATTCGCCCCGGCGACACCGTGCTCGAATGTGCGTGCGGCACGGGCACGATCACCGCAGCCATCGCTCCCGTATGTGCGCGTGTGGTCGCGACCGACTACTCCGAGGGGATGCTCAAGCAGGCCGGGAAGAAGCTCGCGCGCTACCCGAACGTGGTCGTCGAACAGGCGGATATCACCCACTTGCGCTACGCGGACGACTCCTTCGATGCGGTCGTTGCTGCCAACGTCATTCACTTGCTGCCTGAACCGGGCGACGCACTCAAGGAGCTCAAGCGGGTCACGCGCCCAGGCGGCACGATCATCGTGCCTACCTACGTGATTCCTAAGAAGCGTACACACACCATATTCCTGAAGCTGATCTCCCGATGCGGCATACACTTCCAGGAGCACTTCGACCCGGCGTCCTATCGGGCGTTTTTTGAGCGTATGGGCTGCACAGGTGTCACTTACAGGGTCGTGCGAGGCCGGATCCCCTGCGTGATCGCGTCCTTTACGAAGGAATGCTAGGCGTTTTCCAGGGCTATCTGTCGCAGCATCGCCCGTAGGCGCGCGAGCTGGCGTGCTCCGGCCTCGGGATTCGCGTAGGGATCGCGCACAGCCTTCCGGTACTTCGTGACCATGGTACGTCCCGAGTCAAACAGACAATCCGACCTGGAAACCAGGTCGGATCTTTTGTTGCCCAAAGGCGGCTGTGCTGGAGCGTGAGCGCCAAAGTGAAACCCACGTATTTAAGGCGCGGATACGCCTTCGAGATAAGAGTTTTAATTGTTTACTTTTAGGTCTTTAGGACTAAAGCGGATAAACCTATAACTTTGTAAATATAAGCATTGTTTATGATGCCTTTGTAAAAAGCTTAAGAAAATGCCGAGGGCCGCACGTGAAACGTGCGGCCCATCGCCAATGAGGTTCCTCAACCCGTGTTCCCAGATCGGGGAGGGCGCCTCCTTCGCCAGAACGTTCACTGTAGGCTCCCTTAAACCTCAGTCCAACTAGCTCTCGGCCGGTCATCAGGCTCCCCAACCCTCGCGACCGCTAACCTCTGGCGGTAGTAAGAATTTAACCCCCTCTGCCTGTAAGAACACCCCTGGGCAAGCTGTGAATTTCCTGGGAAATTTAAATAGCGTTCCCAGGTTTCTGTGAAAGCGAATTTGACCTGGATAAACACCAAAATACCCGACTACATACAAAGTAAAGTTTTTATCCCTCAATGCAACTTCGTGCAGCTTACTAAGCCTGTAGGCTTGTAACCGTGCTCTGTCAGCTCCACGATGCATCCCTGTGTCGCTCCTGTCCCAACCTTGATCTATCCCTGGCGCAGCAGCTGCAATTAAAGCAATCTGCGGTGCAAGCCACACTTGCCGGTCAGGTTGAGACGGCCGCCTGGCTTGAACCTTTCGCCAGCGCCCCCAGCCACTTCCGCAATAAAGCCAAACTGGCGGTTTCGGGCACAACCCACGCCCCGGTGCTGGGTTTAGTTGACCGTTTCGACAATGGCACTGATTTAACTTCCTGCCCGCTGCATGTAAACGAAATTAAAGCCGCACTAGCCCCATTAACTCGCGCAATTACCCGCATGGGATTGCAGCCCTACTCAATCGTCAAGCGGCGTGGGGAGCTTAAGCACGTGCTGGTTACCGCCTCGGCTAACGGCCAGCTGATGGTGCGTTTCGTTTTGCGCTCGACGGCGCAGCTGCCGGCTATCCGTAAAGGTGCGCCCCGCCTGCAAAGTGAGTTACCTGGATTGCGGGTGCTGTCGGTAAATATTCAGCCCCGCCCGGCCGCAATCTTGGAGGGCGAACGCGAAATTATTTTGAGCCAGGACTCAACCCTGGACATGCCGCTGTACCTGCCGGAACTGGACGCAGACGGCGTCGTCGTAAATAACAAAAAAAGCGTGCTGCCGCTGGTGCTACCCCCGCAGTCATTCTTCCAAACCAACAGTGACGTGGCCGCCGGGCTCTACGCCCAAGCCCGCGCCTGGGTGCGCGACTATGCGGGCCAGTCGATTTGGGACCTGTACTGCGGCGTGGGCGGCTTTGCCCTAGCCCTAGCCCAGCCCGGTGCGCAGGTGCTGGGAGCGGAAGTTTCCGCCCCTGCCATCGACGGCGCCCGCGCGGCCGCCGCCCAGCTGAGCCTGACTAGCCCGCAGGTTCGCTTTGAAGCAGGCGACGCCTCCGTGCTGGATGCTTCGGGCCAGGTCTATGGTCACGACAAACCAGATCTATTAGTAGTTAACCCGCCCCGACGCGGAATTGGTGAGCTGGCCGCCTCAATTGAAGGCAGTGGCATTAAACGAGTGCTGTATTCCTCCTGTAATCCGGCCTCACTGACCAAAGATTTAGAGGTAATGAGTAGCTATCGGGTACGCCGGGCGCGGTTGTTCGACATGTTCCCTCACACCAATCACGCTGAAGTGCTAGTTGAATTAGTTCACGGCCAGGCTTAGCGCCCTACTTAAGGCCCTGGTGTGCATTAAAAGCGCAGGCAGTAAGCCATATGGAGAGTGTTTAGGGTTTGCTAACTCGAGTGTTTTCTATGAATTACATGCAGAATGTAACCTGTTTAACTTACGTCCGCCTTAACTAATTCGCTAACATGTGCGGCATCAAGATCTATAGGCAAGGAATGTTATGTCTAAGCAAGCCGAAACCCAGCAGAACGAAACCGTCGAACAGACCGCTTCTAAGCAGGAAGCCAAGTCAGGTTTGACGCTTTCTGTTAAGCAGGAAAAGATTCTGGGGTGGGTGGCCACATTCATGGCTGTGTGCATGTATGTTGCCTACATCCCCCAGATCATGAGCAACCTCAACGGCCATGCCGGTAACCCTATCCAGCCTCTGGTAGCTGCAATTAACTGCAGCCTGTGGGTGTACTACGGTCTGTTCAAGCCTTCTCGCGACCTGCCGCTGGCCGCAGCCAACGCCCCCGGTATTGTCTTCGGTCTGATCGCCTTCGTTACCGCACTGTAAGACGCAGAGTTGCTAGACGGTGTCAGGCCCTGCCGTATTGCAGGTAGGGCTGCTCGCATTCGTCGCCAATGCGGATACCCGGCGCCAATGCCCCGGCTTGGCTAGCGCGCAGCTGCTCCAACTCGCGCACCACCCGCTCGCGTAGCGAACGCGGATCAATAGTGTTCAGGTAAATCTTGGTGGCGCCCTCAAAACCCGCCAAAGTGGAAACACGCCACTTAAGCACCACCCGCCAAGGCATTTCCTTAGCCACGCCCGGGGCGCGGTAATGCCACTCCTCGTTTAGTGGCACCTGCGTGCCCGTAGCCTGGTGTAGGGCGTGCACCAAATCGGAGACCGCATCCACCTGTTCAGGCTCCATCAGCCACGGTTCAGAGACCGGCCCGGTGGAGTAGACCTCCAGCGAGGGGTAACGGTGACCCACCCCAGCCAGGGCTACGGCGCCGTCGTTAGCGGCCACAACCAAACCTGCCCGGTAAGCCCAATCCACAAAATCGCGGTAAATATTGCCGTTAGCGTTTACGCGGGCAATCTCAGCTTGCAAGCTGGCCCCCAGCGAATCCACGCCCACCACTTGTTTGTGCAGGTGGTCAAAGCTAGCTCCAGCCGGACGCAACCAGTTCTGGAACACGGCCACATACTTAACATGCTTGTTTTGCAAGTACTGTGCGTGCATGGCGTTAACCGCCCACTGGGTCCACACGCGGTGCTCACTCACGCTTAAAGTGGCGCTACCCGCCAAGCCGGTAGTGTCGACGGCGTCATCGCGCCAGTGGCGGCGGGCCACCAACACATCGTGGCTGCCCCCAAAAAAGCCGGCGCTGTGGCGGCGAATGTCGCCCAGGTTCAGCTCGGAAATCTCTGCGTCACCAGCCCCCGAGGCCCGTAGCTTAGCGCTTACGATAGCGCGCAAATGCTCATATCCAGCGGCGTCAGCCAGGTAGTTTTCGAGCCGGTCACGGCAGCGCTCAGGCAGCTTAAAACCATAGTTAGCTTGCCAATAATTGAACGGCAAAATCTCAAAAAGGTTGGGGATGCGCCGAAAGTCGGCTACGCTCTGATTTAAATATTCAGGCAGCAAGCCAAAAAATGTGTGCCAGGTGTCGCTCGCCCCGGTGTTGGCACCCAGCCTGGCGTTGGCCCCAGCGGCCCCCGCCCCTGCGTCGGCATCAGCGGCCTTAGCGCCGTCCTTGGTGCCCTGGCCACCAGCGGCCCCCGCCCCGGCAGCTGCGGCACCCGCGTTACCAGAGCCGGCGTCGGCACTAGCGTCGTCGTCGTCCTTAACCGAGGCAAAACGCACGATACGGGCATATTCAGGCGGCGTCTCCAGATAACGGCCGCTACAAAAAGCACAAGTGTGAGTGTGCATGTGGGAACTGAGAGGACGCACCTCAACCTGAGGCAGGCGCAAGGGGCGGTTAGCGCGGCCGGGTACAGTCCACACTTCCGTGCCAGTGAAAGGGCTAAGCTGTTTGACAGTACCGTCACAAAGACGGCGCAGGTAGGGGTGATCGTCCATGCCTCTATTGTGCCGGGTTTTAGATTGGAGGGAACATGCTAGGAGATGCCTTTGGGGCGCTGTTTTTAATCGCCACCGTAATATTTCTAGCGCCGCTCATTGCGCGGGCCATCCCAGGCGGGTTTGTGCCAGAAACTGTGCTTTTGCTGGCCGGTGGAATGGCCATGGGTGCGGCTGGCTTTACACTCACCGAGGCGGGCGAACCGATTTCCTTCCTGCGTGAACTGGGCGTAGGTTTCCTGTTCCTGCTGGCCGGTTATGAGCTGGACCTGGGGGAGCTGCGCGGCTCAGGCGGGCGCCACGCCATAGTGGGGTGGTTTGCCTCGCTGAGCTTGGCTTTCGCGGCGGTGATCGCCATGGGGGTGGGGTCAATTACTGATATGCGCGACGGCGCTATAGCCCTGGCTATTGCCATGACCTCCACCGCCCTGGGCACACTACTGCCGATTTTGCGCGAGCGTGGGCTGCTATCTACCTCAGTGGGTGCCGCCGTACTAAACCATGGGGCGATTGGTGAAGTAGGCCCGATTGTGCTGATGGCGCTGTTGCTGGGAAGCCGCGCCACCTGGGCTTCGGCGCTGGTGCTGGCCGGCTTTATGGCTATCACAGCGCTAATCATCGTGTTCAACGAGCGGGTTAAGCGGGCTGGCACGCGCCTGGTCGTGGTAATTCAGCGCGGGCAGCACACTACCGCCCAAACCACTATTCGCGCCGCCGTGTTGCTGCTGGTGGGGCTGTGTGCACTGGCTGAAGTGTTTGAGCTTGACGTGGTGCTGGGGGCGTTCGCGGCGGGAATTATTTTGCGCCGGGTGCTGCCTGAGGGTTCGCGGCCCTTTGAGGAAAAACTTGATGGTTTGGCCTATGGTTTCTTCATCCCGATTTTCTTTGTAACTTCAGGCATGACCATTACGGTGTCGAACCTGAGTGAAAAGATTGGCCCGATTCTGGGTTTCTTGGTGCTGCTGGTGGCCGTGCGCGGAGTGCCGGTGCTGCTGGTGAGCGCTGCTGAGCGTAAACGTGACGGCTCGCGGGTGTTTAGCTGGCGCCAAAGCCTGCAGGTGGCCTGCTATTCCACCACCGCCTTGCCGATTATTGTGGCCGTGACCCAGGTGGCGGTTTCTGCCGGAACCATGACCCGCGACGTGGCTTCCACCCTGATTTTGGCTGGTGCCTTGTCTGTGCTGATTATGCCGACGGCGGCGCTACCCTTGTCGCGGCGCACCGATAAGCTGCCCCAAACCCAGACCATGGGTGTGGTGCAGGGGCCGGTGCGTGCCGATGGTTCCACCACTGCTAGCACGCAGGAAGAAGATGGTTACGCTGTGGGCCGTCCTAGCGACGGTGCCGAGGCGCAAGATGCCCCCGAAGTGCGTACCGCCTTGTATGTGCCCCCGCATGAGCGGGTTGACGCCGGCCGTGACGCCCTAGCCCAGGCCCAGGGTGAAACTGGCGTGGAATCTGGCGGGCGCCTGGGCGGCGTGCAGGTGCGTCTAGGGGTGCTTTCGCACCGCCTGCAATGGCAGGGCGACGAGCCAGTGCACTGGCAGCTGCGTAGGCGCATGGTCAAGCGCATAAACCACCGTCGCCACAAGTAGGCAGGTGCAAGTACAAACACAGGCAAAATACATACAAATACAGGCAAAATCATCCCTTCCCTATAAAAAATTCATGGGGTTTTATAGGGAAGGGATGAAATGTCAGTATCTGTAGTTCAACTACTTATACTTTAGTTCAATAACTTATACTTTAAGCAATTCTAGGCATTTTCGGCTGCCTCTAAAGCCGGCGACACCGCCTCCGGGGCTGCCGCCGCCGGGGCCGATGGCAATGCCGCCAGAGCCGACGACGACGCCGCCGCCCGGACAAGCCACCGCACGACCAGGCCTAGGCGCCGTTACCGTAGTGCGGCGGGACATCACCTAGCAGCCGCGCGTCATTGGTGTGCGCGGACGGATCCTCGCGGCGCAAATCTTCACGGCTCCAAGCTGGCCTTTCAGCATCCACCTTGC
>ERZ772978.62-NODE-62-length-43690-cov-18.3432_pt1 | contig 43690 bp, 36 predicted proteins | sample MGYA00511675_ERZ772978 | MGnify/ENA primary metagenome ERZ772978 (study PRJEB29015, sample SAMEA2738092) | human oral metagenome | biome: human oral; feature: human-associated habitat; material: saliva | place: China | collected 2156 ... | reverse complement strand
ATAGTATCAGACACATGTAAACGTGATGTTTCTGACACAAAACCGATATAAGCTTGATTTTCATATAAGAATCTATAGCGCAGCACTGGATCGGAAGTCTTTCCTGTTAATCTCTCTTCAATAATAGCTTTTGTGTGAGTTGTTTCACCATACTTTAATAAAACATCTGTAACTAATGAAAAGTAAAGAGCATAAGATATGCCGCCTACTATTATAAAAACAGCTAAAATACTCTTTATTTTCATTTTAAACGTTGGTTAATGCTTTTTTGAACTTTCTGTAAGAGACGGTATCGGGATTTAGTGGTGAGAATAGGAATAATTTATGGGTAGGAAATGTATGTTAGGCTGGGACATTATTCCCCTCCTTTGCCGCTCATCACAGCATTGCGGAGAAGTTTTCCTACACCACAACCCGACATCCACTGTGAGGCCTTGTGCCTGCAGACGTTCTTTGTTATGTGTTATGTTGTGGCTATACTGGCAAGGTTATTCTCATTTTGGAAAGAACAGACAAATCGAGCATAGCAATTTCAAAGGCAAATATACAACTTTATTTTGTAAAAGGGTCTTAAAAGCATGGGAAAAGGAGAAAGGATGGAGGGCATTGTGCGTGTAAACGTAACCAAGAAGGAATCATTTAAGCCAAATCGGTTATTAGACCACAATATGTACATTCTTACGATAGTATGGTATCATTTCCTAATATCTTTTATTTTTTTATCAACATTTTGTCCTTTGTAATTTGACGTAGGCTGCTACGCCTGTGTTTCCAAGCCAAACAATCTGCTCGATACTAAAACAAAAAATGTTTAGGCTCTAATGACCGAATTGGGTTAAAACCACTAATTTAGTTTTATTTTTAGTTGCTGTCACTTTTAACACTTCGCGTAATGGGTTTATAGATAGTAGGTTAATGTCAAAAGTGAAGTGACAGAAATGACAGCAAAATCGAAAACAGTATGCAATCGGCATTTGTCCTTGAATGGAAAAGGAAAACTGATATTTATGGGATATAGCTATTAATGGTAAGACTATCCAACACTGTACCTCGTAAACTTATCCGCCTCCCAATTACTGAGTTTCGTATAGACCGTGTGACCCTCCTTGTCGTAACCTATCCTGTCAACTATAACGCTTTGATGTTCCTGTTGATTGCTCGTCAGACGCTCAACCTGTCCAGCAGCATTGTAGTGATAGGTAACCACTTCGCCATCAGGATAAGTCATCGTCTGCACCCAGTTCCAGCTATCATGCGTTATGCTAAATTATATACATTTGTAACAAATTACAGAAGTGTTTTATCTATAAATGAAAAATACCATACAAAAGCAATCCAATACCAGCTACATACCCTTGAAGAGATGATATATAAGCATTTGTTATCTTCGAAACTGGGTGTTTTTTATTATCATAATAGGTAAAGAATATACATAATACTCCAATACAAATAGAACAATAGCCATCGTATTTTTGCACAAAAATATTAAGTATACCTAATATTGCACCTATTAAAGCTCCGAATAAGCACAAATATTTAGCGGTTACTCTATTATCTTTTTTGAAATAAAAGAAAACTAAGATACTACTAATAAGTAATGAAAATCCCCATACTAAATGTATCATTTTTCAATGTCCTTTACTTGATTATTTTCTTTCTGCTTTCTTAACTTATTCGCAAAATCTGATTAATCCATAAGCAATTGCAATAATACCAGCTTCATAGCCACCAAGATGCCATGAATAATCAATTGTAAGACCAGGGGAAGGCTTGTTCTTATCACAATATGTAAAAATGAAGAAAACAATACCAAACAATATTGCACAAATACCATGGTACTTACCAATAAGCATAGCTATCACTGGTAATATCACCATAAGACAACCAATACATAAAAAAAGAAAACTTAAAGGTTTTATCAATCGTCTTCCTTTCTTTGCTATACGATATACAATGATAGCACCTGCAACAAGGGATAATGAATCCCAAATATAATCACAATACATCATATTAATTTCCGTTCTGCTTACTTCCTATATTCTCTTTTTTTCGATGAATTTATCTGTTAGCCGTTCTACACCAGATAGTTTCAAATTTACTCCTTGTCTTACATCCATCTTACCAGCACAGCATCATTGTGGCATACACCATAATCCTACCACCCATTCCGTGATTACCTTATTTCTATATCATCTATCGTTATAAGCGGTTTATGTGTTTTTTTTGACAAGACTTTGTCTGCTCGAGAAAATGTGCAATTGAGCCGATAAGTTTCTTTTTTCATAACAACTTCTCCACCTATTTCATAATTTCGATAAATTGAAATCGTTTTATCGGGATTTAGTTTATACCACATTAACTTTTCACCAGCAACATCTTCACTGATTCTAATTTTTGCAATTATTCTATTGTCTTTTTTTGAATATGATGCAAGATAAATATTAAGCGTGTATCCATCCGTTTGACCATATAAAAGTAGCCAATAGGATTTAAAATCAACCTTCCCTATTGAGTAATATGAAAATTCATATCCGTTAGAAGGATTGATTAAACAATCATTTTTTGTTTCACATAAATACAAAGAAACCAAATAGTCAGATATCTGTTTACATTTAAACACATCATATTCACTGGGAAGTAGTATGTGCTTCTTCACTGCATATAAGTCAACAAAACCATCTCGTCTTTGCCCTAACGCATGTTGCGATAAAGAACATAATAACGCTATAACTACAACAAACAATTTAATTATTCTGTTTCTCATACCATTTCTTATTATTATTGAAACATACTTAATGTTCTATTCTAAGTTTCCTACCCATTCAAAAAATGTAGCACTCTCGGGAATATCAATGTTTCCTTTCCAGTAGATAATATGGAGAGTGGCGCACCCAAGGCTGGTACCTGGTGTCGTGTTAGGATGCGAAGTCTGAGTCCATTGTCAAAAGAGCTCTTTTTCTTCATGTTCCGATTACTACTGTCCCGTTAAAGAGGACTAATAGCTCTTCGAATTAATTGAAATACAGTCTTTTGCAAGAGAGAACTCGATTGTCCTCTCTTTCCGGGGTTATTCGATTACTGGTCCCGATATTAACGGGATACTAATGTGTTCCGATTCATAAGTCGTAAATGCAAACCAATTACGAATAGCTTTTATATTATATGAATGGTCATAATAAATCGTTAAGACCAATACAGGGTGTATAATAATATGATATATAGATGTAGAAAACAGATCGGAATTTTCTTTTTTTATCAGAATTCGATGCTCCCTACAATAAGTGTTTCCTGAATATACAGTATCCAGCATCTCTGTTGTGGACATCAGTAATTCTTTGCGTCCACCATAGTCGGAAGTAAAAATTTCACTGCCCTCTTTATAAAATTTAATTACTTCTTCAGACTCTTCTTCTCTTTCTTCGATAATTGTTGTTGTGTCATTATTCTCACATATTTTATAAGATTTGACATTATCTACAGGGAGTAAAACATGTTGTGATTTAGAGTTACATGATTCCCATACGCCAAGCCCTATAATCAACACACAATAATTAATAATTCTTTTTGTATTCCTTAAAGTCATGATCAAATGTTTTTTAAAATTACTATTTTGTTCAATTAACTCGGATTTAGTTGCTCTATACAACTTAGCTCCCTGCAAATTAGGGTACTTTTGTATTAAATCATGATGTTCTTTCTCAGCCGATGTGCTATAATCATAAACTGTTTGCTTAAACTCAGTAAATGCAGGGAAGAAGACATCTGACTATCTCTACGCCTGCAACCCATATTTATCTCCTAATATTTGCATTTCTTCATGATGCGTTCGCCAGCAGTGTTGGATGTATAACAGCTCGCCTTACCGTTTGCATGGATAAGGGTGTTCAAATTATCATACTCATGCGTATGCAAACTCCTTCTTAGCGATAGACTTTTTCAACTATGCCGTGAGTTTACTCAGGAGGTTGCTCACCGCATCGTAGGTCATCATTTATTTTTCATTCTTAGGTTTTCTCAATCACGAATCCTTTTGATAAATTTTAGGCAGCACAAATATAAACAAACTATCGTAAATAAAAAAATAATATCCCATAAAAAAGGCTCTATGAGTAATTTATTGTATGGAAAAGTAGAATCATACTTTGCACTCGTTAAATGGATAAAAATAAAAGGTAATCCAATATCTATCTTCCCATCAGTAGAAAAAGAAATTATATTGAATAACAATGATAGAATATTTATCAAAGCATATAGGATAATTACCGATACAGCCTGCCTCATAATTTCTTATCGGTTTTCTTTATTACTACTATTTTTTTGAGAATTATGCTAATCTACTCTGGATTAATATCAGTTCTCCATTGCAGTCAGACCGCCTGCTGTAAGGTTCATCACCTGCAGACGTTCCCACTGTTTATCGTAGGTATAGGTTGTCTCCGTCCCATAATCGAATTTCATATAGGTCGTATGACCGTCTTTTGTCGTAACCTATTCTGTCAACAATAACGTTCTGACGTCCCTGTTTATTGCTGCCCAAAAGTGTTTTTCATACGGAGATTGTTGTGGATAGTGGCAAGGAATCAATAGAAAAGAAAACCTACCATGCCAACTATCGGGCAGCCAATCTATAACATTGTTCGTAACTTAATGAGTTGATACCTTGAAAAGAGTAGGTTGTTGGGTGTGTATTGGTTTGCGAAAAATACTTACATGTTTTTGAATAAGAGCCTTAAAATAAAGGAGAAAAATAAGTATATCAAGAGGTTTTGTAACTATCAGTAAGTCAGTTTGTTATAATGAAGTGTTTTAAAAGATGCTTAATTGGACTTCAAAAGGGCGTTAGTAAGCCTTCTAAAGGGCACCTATTGGAAGCTAATTAGGCGTCTTTAAGAAGCTTAAAGAGCATGTATTGATAATTAAGCGTTCGAAACAATTTTACAAATATAGGTGGGGTGGATAAAAAGAGGTTGCTTTCTAAGATAGAATGATAGGCTAAAGTTCTTATCTAATAAGGCACATGGAAACATAGAGAGACAGAGGTAAACGTAATATCATGGGTTCTTCTGGATTTTGGAGTGATAAGGTTTGCTACTTAAGGTTAGGTTTTTTAAGAAATGTCACACGGAGACACGGAGAGGACGGAGGATTATTAAAACAAAGCAATGGAAGTCACGGAGGCACCGTCGGTGCATAGAGCGACGGAGCTTGTTAGCCAATTCTATTAGCAATTTATATACAAAGCGTTTATCCCAGAATAGTTATCAAGAATCTGTATGCTACACCTCCGTCGCTCTTTGTGCCGTCGGCACCTCCGTGACATTGCGTTACCTCCGTCCTCTCCGTGACTCCGTGTGCCTTATAATATAAGACTTTTAGTTTATCACTCCATATTTCGGAAGAACCATATCATGGAGGTATCAACAGTACAAAGAGCGACGATGCCGAAAAAATAAAAGATGTTAGGAAACAATACCATAGTAATAGAAACTATACATTTTGTGGTCTGATGACAAATTTGAGTTTAACGAATGAAGCCAATTTATCATACTTTGCGTAATGTATTCCTTAAGAAAAAACTTGCAGTATTGGGATTTTGTTGCTATCTTCGCAGACACGAAAGCTATCAATGGCATCTGAATAAGAATCAAAACATGGGAAGAAATAAATTCGCAGAAGACGAGATAAAAGAAATAGCAAAGCTACTCCGACTGAAGAATGCGGGTAATCGGGCGAAACAGAAATTGGTTCGTCATGACCTCCGTACAATTTATGAATTTAATATCTCTGACTTCAATGAGCCTGGTAAGGCTTTCGGTGAAGAAGAGTTACAGGATGCTATCCAACGAGGAGCTATTCAGATTCTTGATGATGCCACTATCGCTGATATGAAGGCAAAGCGTGCGCGTGATAAGGCGCGTGATGAGGCTGCACGTGAGCAGCAAGCCATTGAAGCGGGAGAGATGACCGACTGGAAAGCTGTTGCAAAGGAATGGGAAGAATGGGAGAACTCGCAAAATAACGGTAACTAATGTGTCCGATTATTTTGTGGCATTCTTTTTGTTAACTTAAAGAAGTAAGTGAAATTCTAATAAGAAGGAATATAAGCTTTTATAGCAGTGAGATAGCTTCATTCTCCAAAGATTATAAAATAATAAAACAATGACATTATATCCGAAACTCATTACAGATGCACTGGAGAAAGTAATTTATCCAGGAACGAAAAAGAATATTATTGAAAGTGAGATGTTGGCAGATACACCCAGCATCAATGGTAATAAAGTAAGTTTCACGCTTATTTTCCCACGTGAGACCGACCCATTCCTCAAGTCTACTATTAAGGCTGCTGAGGCTCAGATTCACTATTCTGTTGGTAAGGAAGTTGAAGTAACCATTACAACAGAGTTTAAGAATGCACCACGCCCAGAGGTGGGTAAGTTGTTGCCTCAGGTGAAGAATATCATTGCTGTTAGTTCAGGAAAGGGTGGAGTAGGAAAGAGCACCGTCTCAGCTAATCTTGCTATAGCCTTGGCACGCCTTGGTTATAAGGTAGGTTTGCTCGATACCGATATCTTCGGTCCAAGTATGCCAAAGATGTTCGGTGTAGAAGATGCTCGTCCATACGGTGTAGAAAAGGATGGACGCCAGCTTATCGAACCTGTGGAGAAGTATGGTGTGAAGTTGCTTTCTATCGGTTTCTTTGTCAATCCAGACACAGCAACCCTTTGGCGAGGAAGTATGGCAACCTCAGCTCTTAAGCAGCTTATTGCTGATGCTGATTGGGGCGAACTCGATTACTTTATCCTCGATACACCACCAGGAACCAGCGATATTCACCTGACACTTATGCAGACACTTGCTATTACGGGTGCAGTAATCGTGTCAACTCCTCAGAATGTTGCATTGGCAGATGCACGTAAGGGTATTGATATGTATCGTAATGATAAGGTGAATATCCCAATTCTCGGTTTGGTTGAGAATATGGCATGGTTTACTCCAGCTGAACTTCCTGAGAATAAATATTACATTTTTGGAAAAGATGGTTGCAAGAACTTAGCAAAAGAACTTGGATGTCCGCTACTTGCTCAGATTCCAATCGTACAGAGCATTTGCGAAAATGGTGATAACGGAACACCAGCAGCGTCACAGGTTGACACCATTACAGGTCAGTCGTTCCTCAGTCTTGCGCAGAGTGTAGTCACTGTAGTCAATCGTCGCAATAAGGAACAGGCTCCAACAAAGATAGTTGATGTAAAGAACGGGTAAACCGCATTTACGTGTTTATATATAAAAAAATAGAGATATACGTGTTGGCGTATATCTCTATTTTTTGCAATAACAAATATATTATTCACTTTTTTTATAAAAAGGAGGGCTGTTTACAAATTTATTTTATACTTTTGCACTCGTTATTATGAGTTAATTGACCTAACCTATTATTCATTAATAATCTTTACGTTTATACGTTAAACAACCTGTGTAAATAAAAAATGTTTCTTTATTCATCATTACCTTACTATAATAAGGTGATAGTGGTGTAATGCAGTTGTTCATACAGCTGTTATTAATAAGTAACAATTAGGAACCTAAAATATAAATATTTAAACCCTGAACCTAATGAGAATGATTCATGAAACAAAGCAGAAGCATCTGTATTTCTCAGTCGCTTTTGCCCTTTCTATTGCGTTAGCTCCTACGAGTGCTTATGCAGTAGGAAATCCCGTAGGCTCACCTGATGCTTCTATGCCTCAGGCTGTGCAACAAAACGGCAATCACAAGGTAACTGGTCGCGTTGTTGACTCTGCTGGTGAGCCACTGATTGGTGCCACTATTATGGTGGAAGGAACCAAGGAAGGTGCTGTAACGGATATTGATGGTAACTTTACTATCAATACCACGTCAAAGGCAAAGTTGGTTATCTCTTATGTTGGCTATACTACCCAGACAATCCTTGTGGGCGACAAAACCACCATTGATGTTACGCTTAAAGAAGTTGCAAACACTATGAACGAGGTTGTTGTGACAGCCTTGGGTATTAAACGTGCTGAGAAAGCTTTGAGTTACAATGTACAGTCAGTAGGCTCAAATGAGCTGACACGTAACAAAGATGCTAACTTTGTGAACTCATTAAACGGAAAGGTAGCTGGTGTTAACATTTCTAAGAGTGCCAGTGGTGTCGGTGGTGCAACACGCGTAATCATGCGTGGTGCCAAGTCTATCGAAGGTGATAACAACGTATTGTATGTTATTGATGGTATTCCAATCTTCAATTTCAGTGGTGGACGCGATAGCGGTATCATGGGAGAAGGCCGTGTAAGCAGTGAAGGTATTGCCGACCTTAACCCAGAGGATATCGAGAGCATTAGCGTCTTGGCTGGTCCTTCTGCTGCAGCCCTCTATGGTAGTAATGCTGCTAATGGTGCTATCCTCATTACGACAAAGAAAGGTAAAGAAGGACGTGTAGACATTTCTTTCTCAAGTTCTGCAGACTTTAGCTCACCATTGTTGATGCCAAAGTTTCAGAATACGTATGGCAACAAGCTTGGCTCTTATGAGAGTTGGGGTGAGAAACTCGCAACACCAAGTTCATACGATCCAAAGAAGGACTTTTTCCGTACAGGAACGAACTTCATCAATGCTTTGACATTGAACATGGGTAATGAGTTTAATCAGACTTTTGCCTCTGTAGCAACCACCAATTCACGTGGTATCGTACCAAATAATACTTACGATCGTTACAACTTCACCATCCGTAACACTACGCGTATGTTTAAGAATAAGGTGCAACTCGACCTTGGTGCATCTTATATCAAGCAGAAAGATAATAATATGGTGTCACAGGGTGAGTACTGGAACCCAATTGTTGCAGCTTATCTCTTCCCACGCGGTGAGTCATTTGAAGGTATCAAGACCTTTGAGCGTTACGATAACGTGAGAAATTTCCCAACTCAGTATTGGCCAATCAGCGATAGCCGTTTTGCAAATCAGAACCCTTATTGGACGGCTTATCGTAACTTAGCACCAGATGATAAGGATCGCTTCATGTTCAATGCTGGTCTTACTTATAATATCTTTGATTGGTTGAGTGTAGCAGGTCGTATTCGTCTCGACAAGACGTTTATCACAAGTGAGCGTAAGATTTATGCTTCTTCATTCAATTACTTTGCCAAGGAGAAGGGCGCTTATGATTACTATGATTATAAGGATCATCAGACTTATATTGACGCTATTGCCAATATTAATAAGACCTTTGGTAAGTTCAGTCTTGCTGCCAACGTTGGTTATAGCTATTCTGACTATGCATCTCTCACCCGTGGTTATGGTGGTAACTTAGTGTTAGTTCCAAATAAGTTCTCTTTGAATAACATAAATCCAACTGATAGCAAGATTCGTGAGGCTGGTGGTGACTCAAAGGTACGTAATGTTGCAGCTTTTGCAAGTGCCGAATTGGGTTGGAGAAGTATGGTTTATCTTACTTTGACAGGTCGTAACGACTGGAACTCACGTCTTGTAAACTCATCTGAGGAATCATTCTTCTATCCATCAGTTGGTTTATCTGGTATTATCTCAGAGATGACAAAACTCCCTTCATTCATTTCTTATTTGAAGGTTCGTGGTTCTTACACTGAGGTTGGTTCTCCTGTTTCACGTTCAGGTATGACGCCGGGCACTATTACAACTCCAATTGTGGGTGGTAGCTTGAAGTCTACTGATATCTATCCATTTACTGATTATGAGGCAGAGCGTACAAAGTCATACGAGTTCGGTTTGACTGCTCGTTTCTGGAAGAAGTTGTCATTCGACTTCACTTGGTACAAGTCTAATACTTATAACCAAACCTTTATTGGTGAATTGCCAGAGGGTTCTGGTTACAAGGCTGTTTACTTGCAGGCAGGTAATGTAGAGAACCGCGGTGTCGAGATGGCATTAGGTTATAGTGATAACTTCGGTGGTTTGCAATGGAACTCATCATTGGTTTACTCTAAGAACGTCAATGAGATTAAGGAAATGGTGAAGGACTACCATCACCCATTGAGTCCAAAGCCAATCAACATCCCTGAAGTATCAAAGGATAATGGTCGCGTTCTGCTTAAGGTGGGTGGTTCTATCAATGATATTTATGCAAGAAAGGTATTGGCAAAGGACAATCAAGGCTTTGTAAATGTTAGTCCATCAGGCGGTATGAACTTAGAGACTGTTGAGCCTATCTACTTAGGTAAGACTACCCCAGACTTCACAATGGGTTGGAACAACAACTTCACCTACAAGAATTTCGGGCTTAGTTTCTTGATTAATGCACGCATTGGCGGTATCGTTACTTCTTCAACACAGGCATTGTTAGACCGCTTTGGTGTGTCTAAGGCATCGGCTGATGCAAGAGATGCTGGTGGCGTGATGATTCCTAATCAAGGCTTGTATGATGCAAAGAAGTATTATACACTTGTTGCTACAGGTGAGAACGACCTCGCAGGTTACTATACCTACAGCGCAACAAACGTTCGTTTGCAGGAACTTACTTTTAGCTATAAGTTTAATTCAAGGCTGTTTAATAATGTCATTAAGGATTTGATACTTTCATTTGTGGCTACAAATCCATGGATGATTTATTGTAAAGCACCTTTCGATCCAGAGCTTACAGCTTCAACAGGTACATACGGACAGGGCAATGACTATTTCATGCAGCCAAGTCTGAAGAGTTATGGTTTCAGTGTTAAATTCAAATTCTAATTGAACATGAAGACAAAAGCATATAAATATATCGTAGGTGTCCTTGCGCTGTCCTTGTTTACGGCTTGTGACTTCCAAAAGGTAAACACTAACGAGTTTGAACTCCTCCCAGAGGAAGGATTGATGGATGGTATTTCTATTGGCGGTCCTATAACTGCCATGCAGAAATGCGTCTTCCCAGTAGGAACACAGGCAGATGGTACCAGTGTTGCTAATAGATATCAAACAGCCTATAACCTTGCAGCAGATTGTTGGAGTGGTTATTTCGGTCAGAACAATAACTGGGGTGGTCCTAATAACCTCAACTATTTCCTCAAGGATGGTTGGGTAGCATCGTCTTATACCGAATCTTACTCTACTGTTGTACCTTTGTGGCAAGACTTAAAGGGTAAGACTGAGACTCAGTTCCCAGAGGTTTTCGCCTTAGCACAGATTCTGAAGATCTCTGCTTGGCATAAGGCTACCGATATGTTCGGACCTATCCCTTATAAGGAGGCAGGTAAAGGACTTATCACTGTACCATACGATAGTCAGGAAGAGGTATATAAGTCAATGTTCAAGGAGCTCTCTGATGCTATCGAGGTGTTGACAAAGTATGCTGATAATGGTAACAGCAAACTCTTGCCAAATGCTGATGCTGTCTATGCTGGTGATGTACATAAGTGGGTTGTTTATGCCAACTCATTGATGTTACGCCTTGCAATGCGTGTTTATTATGCCGATGCAGCCCTCTCAAAGAAGTATGCTTTACAGGCTGTCAACCATTCTTATGGTGTGATGAAGAGTAAGGATGATGAGGCTAAGATGGAGAGAGGTGCAAGCTTGGAGTTCAAGAACAACCTCGATGTCCTTATCAATCAGTACAACGAGTGTCGTATGGGTTCTTCTATGTTGGCTTACTTAGGTGGTTATCAAGACCCACGTTTGCCAAAGTACTTCAATACAAGTACAGTTTCTCAGGCAGTGACTGTGGGCACATACGGAAAGTATTCAGGTGTACCAACGGGTCATGACGTAAGCTCTAACGATGCTTTCAGGGATTCTTCACGTCCAGCTATCACAAGTACAACTCCAACTTATTGGATGCGTGCTTCTGAGGTTTACTTCCTCTTGGCTGAGGCTGCTCTGCATGGATTCGCTGTGGGTGGTACTGCTGAGTCACTTTATGAGAAGGGTATCGAGATGTCATTTGAAGAGAATGGTATTGCAAGTTCTGAGGTAGCAGACTATATGTCGTCTGGCCTCAAGCCATCTGCTTACAGTTTCCATCTCACCAATCCTGGTGTGAATGTTGACGTACCAGCAGTAACTGAGTCTACTACAGCATGGAGCGGAACCGATGAGGAGAAACTTGAGAAGATTATGATACAGAAGTGGATTGCACTCTATCCTAACGGACAAGAGGCTTGGTCTGAGTATCGTCGTACTGGTTATCCTAAGTTGCATAGTGCAATTTCGAACTATAGCAATGGTGAGGTGGATAGCGAAGTGGGTATCCGTCGTATGCGTTTCCCAACTAACAAGTCTACTTCGGCAGAGGATATTGCTAACTTAGAGAGTGCACGTAAGCTACTTCGTGGTGGTCTGGATAAGGCTGGAACACGTTTGTGGTGGGACAATAAGAATCATTAATATCAAGCATTTTGAATATGAAAAACTTTAAATATATCAGTTCGTTGGTATTGCTCTGTGCAGGAGTCCTTTTCTGTGGATGTAGCAAGATGACAGAGGTAGAGAACGAACCTTACGATCATATCGGTGGATATAATACGATGAACAATGCTGAAAGCGAGAAGTATTATGCCGATTTGAGAGCTTATAAGCAGCAAGCTGTTAACTATGGTCGTCCTGTTGCCTTCGGTTGGTATTCTAACTGGTCGCCAGCTGGTACCTATCGTCGTGGCTATCTTACTTCTATGCCAGATAGTATGGACATCGTTTCCATGTGGAGTGGTGCACCTAACCGCTTTAATATCACACCTGAGCAGAAGAAGGATAAGGAGTTTGTGCAGAAGGTGAAGGGTACGAAACTCTTGGAAGTTACGCTCTTGTCTTACATTGGTAAGGGTAGAACTCCTGACTCTGTCTACACTGCTGTTGAGAAGCAGGCTGAGAAGGAGGGTTGGGCAAACGACCAAGCTCGCGTTGAAGAGGCTAAGAAGAAGGCGCGTTGGAAGTTCTGGGGCTACGAGGGTGCTGCTGGTTCTGATAACCATAAGCAGGCTTTGGCTCGCTTTGCTAAGGCTCTCTGCGACTCATTGGTAGCCAATGACTGGGACGGTTACGATATCGACTGGGAGATTGGTAGTGGTGTCTTCGATATGGATGGTACACTCAGTACCAATGCCGACCTCGTTTACTTGGTAAAGGAGATGAACAAGTACATCGGTCCTAAGAGTGATCCAAATCACAAGGGTCACCGTCTTATCTGTATTGATGGCCATTTCAGTGGACTTACTGAGGTATTGGATGGATATGTTGATTACTGGATTGATCAGGCTTATGGTCGTACAACTCACTTCGATTACTATGGTGTTGACCCAAAGACAATTATTACAACCGATAACTTTGAGTCATCTTTCAAGAGTGGTGGTCAGTTGTTAAGACAAGCCAAAAGTATGCCTTCTAAGGGTTATAAGGGTGGAGTAGGTGCTTATCGTTTCGATAACGACTACGACAATACCCCTAACTACAAGTGGATGCGTCAGGCAATTCAGATTAACCAACAAGTGTTTAAGGAGAGAATGGGTCAGACTACTCAACCTTAACACTGCATATCTCACATTATAAATTTAATAGAATACAAATATGAACAAGCATATTTTCAAACATATTGCTGTGGCGTTTGCCGCATGCTGTGTGGTGAGTTGCCAGGACCGTGAGAGCGATTTGTTGAAGCAGAAGGTCTATTTTGATGGCAATCTGCAGAAAGTCGAAATGCCAGACACTGGTTCAACCTTAGATGTTGATATTACTTCTCGCCTTTCTAATAAGCAAGATGAGGCGGTGGATGTTTCTTATTCACTTGCCGACTCATCATTGGTTGCTCTTTATAATAGCAAGTATGGAACAGACTATGTTGCTTTCAAGCATCAGAATGTTACATTCAGTAAGACTTCTTCAACGATAGCTGCAGGAAGCATCTATGCTGACAAGGTGTCATTGACGCTTAACAATCTTGATCAGTTAGAGGCAGGTAAGAACTATATGTTGCCTATCAAGCTACATTCAAGTTCTACTCCTGTTATTGATGGGGAAGATGTTGAGTATATTGTTTTGGCTAAACCTGTCAAGATTACGAAGGCAGGTGATTTCTATAACAAGTATATCTCTGTGAAGTTCCCTGCTGGAACCTACTTTAAGTCATTTACTTACGAGGCTTTAGTTCATTCTATCTGGTGGGGCAGCAACTGTACCATCATGGGCTCTGAGGGTCTGATGATTTTCCGTGTTGGTGATGTTGGTGGTGGAATCTCTGCTGGTATTCTTCAGATAGCAGGTAGACAGCACTACGAAGCACCAGAGAAACTTCAGATTAATAAGTGGTATCATGTGGCAGTAACCTTCGATCAAGCAACGGGTAAGACTGTCATGTATCTCAATGGTACGAAGTGGGCAGAGTCTGCATGGAACATCTCAGGTTTCGATCCTAACGCTGATGTTGGCTTCAATATTGGTAAGATTCCTGGCTTCCCTTGGGGTGAGCGTCCATTCTATGGTTATATGAGTGAGGTTCGTGTATGGAGTGTTGCTCGTAGCGAGAATCAGATTAAGCAGAATATGCTGAGTGTTGATCCTAAGTCTGACGGCTTGGAACTCTATTTCAAGTTGAATGGATCAGAGACCGTAAATGGCAATAAGATTAAGGATTCTGCTAAGGGTATCGAGTGTACCACTGGTGGCCTTGAGTTTGCTACCCTTGCTCAACCACTCACAATGAAGGATCTTCAATAAGGTTCATCTTAAATAAATAATATAAAGAAGAGTCGGACAGTTTTTGTTCGACTCTTTTTGTCTTTGAAGTTTGACCTTTGAGGTTTGAACTTTACCGTTGCAAAGGTAATCAATTCATGGAAGGAATGCAAGGCGTTACTATGTACAGATATATGTAGGCTGTCGAAATTTCAACATAGAACTGCAATCCCAAGTGTAGGTTTTATAATAGAAAACACCGAGGGATTTGGGACGAGCAACTCTCTAAGTGGGAAATTAACAAGCAATGCTTTAAAAAAAAAATTAGATCTTTGATCTAAAAGATGTGATCAAAAATGAACAAATTAATGCTATAATTCAATACATTCATAAAAGTTTGTATATTTGTGAACAAAAGATCAAGTCATTAATGGAAAACCTTGGGTACGATAAGACAAATATTGCCTCAATCTTTGAATATAGTAAAAGATTGATAGGGCATTCTTTGAATGAAGTTGTTGATAAATCATTATTTAAGGAGCTAAATCTACAAGGACAAGGCAAAGGTGGTCTTGGACAGATGATAGAAAAATACTACTTCAAGTATGATATTAACAATGACCCTACTCCAGATTTTCAAGAGGCTGGATTAGAACTGAAAGCAACAGGCTTAAAGAAAAATAAAGGTGGAGAATTACAGATAAAAGAACGCTTAGTGTGTGACATGATTGATTACTGTTCTGTTGTTAACGAGCAGTTTGAGACATCTCTCTTTTATCTAAAGTGTCGTATAATGCTACTTATATTCTACCTTTATGAAAAAGGGGTAAGCAAATGGGATTTACGATATATCTATACAGTAATTTGGCAGTTGCCTGAGAAGGACTTGTTAATCATACGGCAAGATTTTGAAACCATTGTCAATAAAATCAAGAAGGGAGAGGCTCACAATCTTTCTGAGGGAGATACCGAATACCTTGCAGCATGTCGTAAAGGACAGAAAGGAGATAAACCAAGGAAACAGCCTTTTTCTGATATTCTTGCACCAAGACGCGCTTTCTCTTTGAAGCCAGCTTATATGCGCACCATACTTTCCTATGTGAAAGACCAAAAAAGGAGTGATGTAAGTAATATAGAGATTCCTTCGATAGAAGCTGGGCTTGTCTCAGAGGCAGACTTGAGAGAAAACAGTTTAGAGAATATAATCTTAAAAAGAATTGAGCGTTGGATTGGAAAATCCGTTCAAGATATCATTGATTATTATGAACCTGGTTTGATGGTTAATGCAAAAGACATCAATTACGTGGTATCATGTTTGATAGTCTCTGATGGTAAATACAACGGACGTGGTAAGCAACATATAGAAAGAGCTGATGAATTTGTTAAATCAGGTTTAAGGTTGAAGACAATACCAGTATATTCCAATAATAGGCTAAAAGAGGCTATGTCGTATGAGAATATTGATTACGAAGAGCTATATCATAATGATAATTGGTTTGATTCAACTACTTATGAACTTTTCACGAGTAGATTCCTCTTTATGGTATTCCGTCATCCGAATATTCAGTCAGGAAGTTTTCACTTTGATTACGGACCAATGATTTTAGAAAAAGCTTTCTTTTGGACTATGCCCCAAAAAGACTTAAAGATAGCTGAGGAATACTGGCAAGATATTAGAAAACATGTGCTTAGAAATGAAATAGGACTTGATTATTTCTGGAAAGCTGGTTGGAGTAATAAAAATGGGAAGCATTTTCATGTTCGTCCAAAGGGAACGAAAAATAGTTATTTAGGAGCTGCAGATAATCCTAATGGTGGAAAAGCTGACAAATATTGTTATTGGTTTAATAAAGAATACGTTGCAAACATTATAGAAAACAACAAATAAGATATGTCTACAAAGAACAATACAAACTGTATAAATGAGGATAATTGGCAATTATGTGACCCTATTGCATATTATTGTAAAAAGGCAGTACAATCTGCACGTGAATTATCTCTATTCTCTGTAGATTCTAATGTTGTAACGGAGCAGGACGATATCCATGTTGTAGAACTATTTGCTGGTGTGGGTGGTTTTCGTATAGGGTTAGAACGTGCTTCCGAACATTACAAAACGATATGGAGCAATCAGTGGGAACCATCTACAAAGCGGCAGGATGCTTCTATTGTGTATTGCCATAGATTTGGAGAACAAGGACACAGCAATGAGGATATAGCAACGGTCCCAACAAGTGATATACCACAATGTGATTTACTTGTTGGCGGATTTCCATGCCAAGACTATTCTGTAGCAACAACTTTAAAGCGTTCGGGCGGTATTGAAGGTAAGAAAGGTGTATTATGGTGGCAGATATATCGAATCTTAGACGAGATGAAACAAAAGCCTAACTACTTGCTTTTTGAGAACGTAGATAGACTTTTGAAGTCGCCAGCTTCACAGCGTGGACGTGACTTTGCTATTATCCTTGCTTCACTAAATGACCTTGGTTATACTGTAGAGTGGCGTATTATCAATGCTGCAGACTATGGTATGCCACAACGTCGTAAGCGTACTTATATCATAGGCTACAAGAATGACCTTGCTATGACTCAGCAGATAGACAACCCTTTGGAGTGGATTCTGTCTAAAGGTGTAATGGCACAGGCTTTTCCGTTGAGCATTGATTATAAAAACCAACCAACAAGTTTTCATATAGAAGGAGATTTGTCTACCGTTTCATCCTCATTTAATAAAGGTAAGAAGGATTCACCTTTTGAGAATGTAGGTATTATGAAGGACAGAAAAGTTACAACTATTGAGGCAAAAGCAAAATACGATGGCCCGATATTAACGTTGGGCGATATACTGTTAGATGATAAAGAAGTACCAGCAGAGTTCTTTATTCCTGAAGAAGAACTACCGCGCTGGGAATACTTGAAAGGAAGTAAAACAGAGAAGCGAATTAACAAGACCACTGGTTACGAATACAACTATTCAGAGGGAAGTATGGCTTTCCCTGACTTTCTTGATCGTCCGTCACGTACTATCATTACAGGTGAAGGGGGTAAAGGACCATCCCGCTTTAAACATGTTGTTTATACTTCAAACGGACGTTATCGACGTCTTACCCCGCTCGAGTTAGAGCGTCTGAATATGTTTCCTGATTACCATACGGAAGGTGTCTCAGATATGCGTCGTGCTTTCCTAATGGGAAATGCACTGGTAACTGGTATCGTTGAGCGTATTGGTACTGTGTTGATAGAACGAATGGGTTAGACAAGTTAACGAGCTGACGAGTTAACAAGTTGTTTGTGGACAGGGTAAGGGGAGACAGGGTAACAGGGTAAGGGAAGACAGGGTAACAGGGGGACAAGGAGACAGGGTAACATGTTTAACAGGTTTTTGGGGGATGAGGTAATTAGTTGATAATGTAGGGTGAGGGTGAAATATGTTTATAAAAGTCGGTGTGTTTTGGATCGAAAAATGGTCTTAAAAGGGCTAATCTTGGTGGTTTTGTAACTTGCAGAGAATCAAATACTTGCAAGATTGTTTTTTTAAAGGGCGTTAGTAAGGGTCCAAAAGGGCGTTAGTTGGAGCTCAAAAGGGCATCTTTTGCAAGCCAATTGGGCGTTAATTGTAAGCTAAAAGAGCATGTGTTGGATTTGGAGTGTGCGAAAAAATATGACAAAAAGCCCCTCCCCCTTACCCCTCCCCCAAGGGAAGGGGAGTAGATAGCGAGATACCCCTCTGCCTTTGAACTTTGAACTCTTAGTCCTTTGACCTTTGAGGTTTGAACTCTTAGACCTTTGAACTTTGAGTTTTGAACATTGAACTTTATGATTTGAATATTGAACTTTATGATTTGAACAGTGAGCTTTAAACTTTATCTTTGTCGGTAATCATAATTATGGATTTTGAATTATGAATTCTGAATTATATTAGTAATCATAATTATGGATTTTGAATTTTGAATTAAAGCAGTAATCATAATTATGGATTTTGAATTATGAATTCTGAATTAAAGCAGTAATCATAATTATGAATTATATCAGTCTTTCTCAAATACAAAAGTTGGCAAGTAAGCGAGTTGTTAGTTATAATAGATATAACTATTTTCTCGTTCACTTGCCAACTATACAATTATCTTGTAAACCTGTTCACTTGTCAACTACACAAGCAACTTGTTTACTCGTCAACTCGTTCACTTGCCAACTATACAAGCAACTCGTCAACTCGTTTACTCGTCAACTTGTTTACTTGACCACCACCTTACGTGTAGTACCATCAGAAGACTTGATGATGTTAAGACCCTTCTGTAGCTTCTGAATCTGACGACCATCAACAGTATAATACTTTTCTGTTGTAGTCTTGTTGAAGTTTGCACTCTCGATACCATCGGTAGTAAGTGTGGCAACCAATGGTTCGCTTGAATACTTCTTGCCGTCAGACTCATAAACCATTACGACCTTGAGGCGTGTGATAGAACTATCATAGAAGTGAAGAATACGTAGGTTATCGCTGACGTTGAAGTCATAATTTCTCTTGTCCTTGTAGTTGAAAGGAATATTAGTCATTTCGTCCTCATGCATGTTACGATACTGACTTTCAGTCTTCTTGAACTTGAAAGGTTCTGTACTGCCATTAACATAGACATTGTAGTACATCTTCTCTGGGTCGAGAACGTTGCTATTAACATCTGCGTTCTTTACATAGAATGCTAACTTAATCTCATTAGAAGTGTTTTCGTAGTTTGGAGTAGAGGTAAAATAGAAGTATTCTGGTGTCGCTGGGGCTCCAACCTCCTTCTGAATGTAAGGAGTCAAGGTAAGACCCTCATAGCTCTCAACGTAGTCTTCACCAGTAATGTTATCATTACTTGCTTTACCTAAAGAAGTTCTAAGAAGCTTAGAAGTAGTCAGTTTACCAGTTGCATCAATGCTGAACTCAAGGTTCTCTGCAGCCTTGGTCTCATTCTCGAAAGCAGCTGCAAAGGTGTGATATTCTGACTTATCACTATCGATTCTCTTAAAGTCTGTCCTCTGAGTAATACCCAAATACTGATTAGTAGGCATGACTGCTTTGTCGCCTTGCTTGGTAAGTTTCACCCAAACGTTTGCAAGTTTCTCAGCCTTGAACAATCCTTTGATGTAGATATCGTTGTTATCTGTCATCGCTTCAACAATACGTGGTGAAGGATCAGACTTAGAAGTAACGGTGTACTGGCTCTTTGTAGCTGTAGCTGGTGGTGTAATAAGCTGTTCGCCAAGTGGCTCAATCGTAAGAGCCCAGTCGCCACCATAGTTGTTTTGCCAGCTATTTTCATAGGCAGCGCCCCATATTTTCGCTTTCTGACCCATACCTTTCATCACGAGTTTATTGTTCTCCCAAGTGAAATCAACATAGTTCATTGCTGCGCCAACAGGCTCGTAATTTTTTCCATCATCATTAGAAACCATACGATTAAGAGTGATAGTACGCTCGCTACTTTCCTCCTCATCATCGTCCCCACCGTAGTCGTCTGTAAGAATCGCCTGTGGTAGCTTTGCTCTATACTTGCCATCAGGTTGTCTCTCAAGCTTCAACCATGACTTACTGTCGAGTCCTGATAGTGGATTGTAAATGTAAATACAGCCATCTTCACCGATAACAATCTTAGATACGATACCTTCATATCTGCCTGGCTGAACACCTGTCCAACCCTTCTTAACCCAAGACTTGCTTGAGCGATACAGGTTTTCTATCAGCTTACCTTTAGGTGTGTCTTTTATTATCTGAGCGGAAGCTGTAAGGCTCAGTACTAATGCACAAATTGAGAATAAAGTTCTTTTCATAACTGTTACTTTTGATTAAATGAATTGTTTTGTTTGTCCTTGTTTTAGAAGTCGTAGCCAATACCTATGGTGCAGTAGCTACTTCCTGCGTCTGCTGTCTTCAGGTTGTATGCTCCGTTCAGACGTAAGCCATGGTACTTGAAGCCTGCACCCATAGTGATATGGCTGAGGTCGTGGTCACCATACTCATAGCCTGCACGCACTGATACCATCTTGTTATAGGTGTATTCAAGTCCACCACCAAGCATAAAGAGTTTAGTCTCTGAAGGTTGGAAGAAGTAACGAGAAGACAAGGCTGCAGCAACTTGATGCTTCTCTGCGACCTCTACAGACAGCGCACCACCTACGGCAAGATAGGTTGGGAGTGTCGTCTTGTGCTTGTTACCATAGTCGAGTTGAGGACCAATGGCGCCCACCTTCGCATCGAGCATGAGGTTAGCTGGTTTGTTGGCAAGGGTCAACTCGTTGTTTTGATAGGCTCCACCCACACTGAAAGCAGCACCTGTAGCATTCTTAGAGAGGTGACTATAGATAAGACTTCCTGTTGCATAGGCAGCGAATCCCTTACCTAAGAAATAGGTATAACCCAAGTCGAGGGTCCAGTTATAAGGCTTATAGTCCTTGGTTGGATTGCCCAAGAGGTCGGAACCCTTTAGACTTAGTCCTCCAGCATAACGAAAACCAGCGAAGACTGCATGCCGCTTAGCCAACTTATAGCCTACAGAAAGCGCGTAAATGCCGAAGGTTCCATCTGCACCCTCAGCCTTTTCAAAGAGAGAGGCAGCAGCATCTGCGGTGAACTTCTTATCTGTTGCGAAGATAGCAGCTGGATTATTGTATAGATACATGCCCTCAGCAGCAGCCGAAGCATTACCCATAGCTGCTGTTCGGGCATCGGTATTCGCTGTTAATATCGAGAGATCTTGTCCCTGAGCATTAGCCTGCGTAGCACCGAGGAGTGCTGCGCAAGCCATGAGAATGATATGTTTTGTATTCATACTTGTTGTGTTTATCGTTTAATGAACATCTGGGTATGGTTGCCCTTACTGGTATATACGGTCAGTTTATACGTTCCAGGATTTAGTTTAGAAAGGTCAAGTGTGGCTACGTTGTTCTTGTCTGGAGTCACAGTAGCCTTCATCAGACGCTCTCCCACAGTAGAACTGATAACGAATTCAGCCTGTTTCACCTCTGGATTGAGTAGGGCATGGATGTCTCTCTGTGCTGGAATAGGGTAGACGGCATAGACAGGAGCCGACTTCTTTTCAACAACTCGTACTTGGAAAGAGCCATCAGAAGATGTCTCACGACCATCCGAAGCAGCGATGCTGATACGTGTAACACCCTTTGCCATTCCCTTCAATTGAAGGTTATCATTGCTGATAGTAGCTGTAGCGATACTACCATTGGCAGCTGTGGCTTTGTAAGTAAGCTGAGTATTGCTACTATGTGTGTAATGACCAGTCAATGGAATCGTTACTACTCCCTCGTCCAATCCAATGATATAGTTCTCGAAAGGCTTTGTTAGCTGTGGTGGAATGTACTTCACAATCTTAAATGTAAAACTCTTCTCAGCCTTTGCTCCTAAGTCATCTGAGAGTACAAAGGTGCAGTTGTAACTACCAGCTTCGAGCACAGGAACGAGGTTGACGGTCACAGTATTGCCTTTCACAGTGTAAGAAATGCCCTTTGTCTCACCCGTAGCTTTGATGTCCCAGTTGTGACCATCAGGGTCAGCAACGTTGAAAGAGAATGATTTACGATCGTTCTCCATGACCTCTATTGCCTCTGTTGGGAAGTTTGTCGCCTCAGGAGCATGGTTGAGTCGGGTCGTACATTTCTGAATCATTGGTTCAGAAAGGTTGCCCCAACGGTCTACAGCTACAACAGCAACGCTATAGGTAGTGTTGTCCTTCAAGTCATCAAAGTCATACTTAAGTGTCTCACCCAAGCTATGTCCCATACCATTGATCTCTCTGTAGGTCATATCCTTGAGTTTATCGGCAGTCAATTCGCCCTGAGTAATGTAGAGTCGATAGAAGGCTGCAGTCTTATCCTCGTCTTTAGCGATGCTCCACTCCGCATTGATGTCTACGAAGTCAGGCTTGAGCGTAAGGGTTCCTACCTTCTCTGGGGCAATCTTTGTGTCTGATTCAAAGGCAGCTTCAGCATCAATATAACCCTTACCTAACTTACCTTTGTAGGTTGGGTTTTGCTCATCAATGTTATAAGGGCGGTAAGCAGTAATCAAACGTGACTTTAGTTCTTCATTCGTAAAGCCCTGACGACCAAAGTAAGAGGCGATGAGTGCTGCGATACCTGACACGTGTGGGCATGCCATTGATGTTCCTTGGAAGTAAGCATAACCTGATGCAACCTTCTTCTTTGGTACTGTACTCAATACGCCAGCCTCTGTTCCGAAGCGGTCTTGATCACCACCTGGAGCCGTAATCGTCACCCATTTTGCATAATTACTATAACTTGCCTTACTGAAGTCCCATGCCATTGCAGCGACAGAAACCGTTGGCGCATAGCAAGCAGGGTAAGCAGAGAACTCTTTGTTCTCATTACCAGCAGCGAACATTACCACACCACCCTTCATTGGAGAGTCTGGACGCTGGTTGCCGTTAGCATCACAACCCGCCATCTTGATGAAGTAGTCCACAGCTTCTTTCAGCAACTGAGGCATAGAGGTGACACCTGCAGTAGAGGAATATCCCCATGAGTTTTGACAAATAACAGCTCCGTTGTCAGCTGCATACTTAATGGCAGCAGCCGCATCGCCCTGCTCGTCTTTGTTTCTAAATATCTGACAGCTCAACAAGCGTACACCACTATCTGGCGAACCATCGCCACCTGCGATACCAGCCACACCCTTTCCGTTGTTGTTGCGAGCAGCAACAGTACCCGCAACGTGGGTTCCGTGTCCGCCATCATCGGGTTCGATAGTACCGCCAACAACGTCTTTAGCTGTCACAAAGTTGTAACCATAGATATCATCAACAAAGCCATTGCCGTCATCATCGTCGTTAGGTTGACCGTTCTTCTCCTTTTCGTTGACATAAAGATTGTCTTTCAAGTCTTCGTGGGTGATGTCAATACCACCATCAACAACGGCTACAATAACGTTTTTCTTACCTGTTGTATACTTTTCCCAAACAGGTTTAACATTACAGTCAGCACCCTTCTTCGCACGTGCATTGACTGAACCGTCATTGTAGTAATGCCACTGTTTAGCTAAGAGAGGGTCATCAAAGTTGCTTCCTGTACCCTGCATGCTTGCTTCAGGAGCGCTATAAGGAGTCATCTTAACCGTTGGTCTTGCCATTGGTAGTACTCGTTCAGCACATTCAACACCTTCAGCTTTCTTGAATTGATCTAATACAGCCCCCACATCTTTGCTCTTATCAAAATAAATTGTGTACCAGCGGTCGAGCCCTTCAGCTACTGTTCGTGCTTCATAGACACCTGCTGGCTTAAAGACTCTTTCCATTTTATAAGCCCCAGAATACTGCATTGCAGAAGTCATAGCCGATGGGACGCTCTGCATTTCCACACTACCACTACGCGTTGAAGGTATAGATTGGTTTGTACCCTTTGCCAACTTCACGTTAATACAGCCTTTTATGGCAAAAAGGTCTTTGTCAATATTGACAGAGCGTGTGTTGGAAACGCCCGCATCCGAGTCCAAGTTATCCTGGCATGAGGTAGTAACCATCATGCCAGAGAGCGCACACGCACATAGATATATAATCGATTTTCTCATCAATGTTCCTTTATTTTATTTCTTTGGATTGTATTGTTTGAGCATACGTTCTACCTTAGCCAGTCGCTGTTCTTTACTTCCTGCAAAGACAGTTGGCTTGTATAGAACAGTAATTTGCATGACTGCCTTACCGTTGTTGACGTCGGCATATTCTCCACCTGAGATTGCTAAGGTCAGATAGTCAGAACGACGCGCATAGACATGATGCTTACCATTGTAGCCAACGAACTCAAAGTTGTTTTCAGTAAGCAGTTTATCGAACTCATGGGTTACGAACCATTCATTACCATACTGCCATATTCCTAAGTTTGGCTGACTGTAGAACAAACTGAATTGTTCAACGCTTCCAGCCTTCTCTTGTGGTACAGCGGCATCATTATGAAGATAGAAGAAGTAAGTACGAGCAATCAATGTAGGGTCATTTGTCTTGTAGAGAATAGCTTCAACCTCATTACTCTTAGACATTTGTCGCTTCATTTCCTCACTGTTCTTACCTGTCTCATAAGCTTCGACATCACTTATCTTCTTGTCAGTTTTGTTCAAAAGGTCAACAGGACCAAGGTCAAGACTACTAAAGGTAGGGTAGCTACGGTCTTGTGTGTGCATCTGATAGAAGAATAACACAACGCTATTATTCTCCTCTCTAATGTCTACATCCATCGTGAAAGCTTCCTTTATATTGACGTAATGATTCGTGTCTTTCTCGTCCCTTGTATATCCATTGGCTCTCATAAACTCTTGGAAAGCCTGCGACTTAACAGCGTTAACACCCTCTCTTGTCAGTGAACGTGTGTAGATACGCGTTGGAACAGAATACTTTGTGTCGTGTACATAAACCACATCTTTGAACAAAGGCGATGGAGTCTTGAAGAAGTAACTCTCTTCAAAGATACCGTTTACCTCGTCAGGACCGCCATATTCCGTCAGGAAACTACCACGGCGATACTCAAAGTCCATCATCTTATGCAGACTGTAAGGATTACCTGGGTTACAAGCCAAGATAAAGATCGACACGCCCGGCTGCTTAACAACCACCTCATGGTTCTTTCCAGCAAAGGCGATTGTCAGCTTTGTGGTTCTTTCCGTAGTGCTATAATTAGGCTTAGAAATAAACTTCAAACCGTTCTTTTTCTTGATAACCTGCATCCACTCTGGCTGCTCATTCTGTGTAAGGTCATAGGAAGCAGCCTCCATCTTCAAGTCGACAGTTGTCGTACCACCCGCTTGTGGCAAGATAATCTCGCCATTGCTAAGGTTTAGTGAGATATCTGCAGCACTCTGACTTACCGTGATCTTCTGTACTGCCAGTCCACCATCAACAAGGATATAGCTACTTCTCTCCATACCAGTTGTGTTAGGATCTACATGTACAGCAATCTCATTTCCGCTTTGTGTAAGGTGAACCCACGCCTTTGGTGTCGTAGCAATCCACTCCTTACAGTTCGTGTTTACGGTAATTGTCTTCTCACCTACCTGATTAGAAAAGGTTATTTCCTTCTCCGAAACATTCAGATAGGGCTGGTCAAAGCTGTCATTCTCAGCACATCCAACCGCTATGCCCAATAATAGGCATAGCAGAGAGAACTGCAGCAGCTTATGTATATTGATTATACGCATATCATGTAATTATTTAAATAAGGTATAACAATTTGCTTAGAACTTCAAAGCCTTCTTGGCAGCAGCGAAGTTTCTAATCATCTTAGCTTGTGCCTTTACGGCTTTACTACTTGCACCCGATACGGATGGATCGTAGCTGTAAAGCAATGCGAGAACTGGTGTATCATTGTCTATGACGCAGGTAACATCAATAACCAAGTGGTCGCTTTCACGTACAAAGAAGTGGTTGTTGCCTGATGTGCGGAGGAAAGAGAAGCCCTCATCACCCAATACCTTCTTGATTTCTTTGGTTGCAACCCATTTAGTACCATACTTCCATACACCGAGGTTGGTGTCTTTGAAGAGTAATGCACCAATCTGAACACTACCCAAATTATCTGGTGCATCACCATCCTTGTCTGTTGTATAGAAGATGTGAATACGTCCGTAGGCTGCAGAAGGGTCTGTACTTGCCTTCAGTTTATACTGAATCTGTGAAACCTCAGTATTCTTATGTTCGTTGAGGCTACGCTCTTCTTCTGTACTACCAGCCTTCTGCTCGTATTGTTCAACCTGTGCCAACTTCACGTTGTCTTTCTGCAGAAGCTCAAGAGGATAGAATGGTAGCTTGTTGAAAGTCTTATAATCGCCATTCTGCTTCATGATAGGAGTGAAAGTAAGGTTAACACCTTCGTTGTTCTCCTTTTCTGATATATAAACCTTCAAAGAGAGCAAATCCTTATCATTGGTATATTCTCTGTCAGACTGAGAGTTACTGCGTACATAACCATTGTCTGTTAAGAACTTATCGAAAGCCTTGTCCTTCACGGCATCAATCGCCTTTCTTCCATCACCAATCATGATAATCTGTGACGGATTTATACCATCAGTGCTACAATACTGAATCAAAGTAAAGATAGGAGAAGCAGTGATAAAGGTGTAAGTTTCCTCAAGTCCGTAAGCAGGCATAGCTGCCTGATACTCGCGTAAGTAGCTACCACGACCCAACTCAAAGTCCATAATCTTATGCTCGTCCTGTGGTACACCTGGATGAATAGGGAGGAGGTAACGTTGAATACCCGACTGAGATACAACAATCTCACGGATAACACTACCGCTCTTGGCGTAAAGTTTCACCTCACGCTTCTGATAGGTATCGTTACGCTCAGCTATCAGTTTGATTTCTTCCTCCGACTTGACAATCTTCAACCAGCTAACTTCTTCGCTGGTTGTTACGTCATAGACAGACGAATTCGTCGTAATGTCAATCGTCTTCTCACCACCTGTCTGTGGCAGATAGATAGCATTTGGAACCACGTCAAGCGTTACGTCAGCTGCGCTCTGAGTCACAGCAATCTTACCAGATGCGCCGTTGGCGTTAACGAGGACATAGCTTGTGCGCTCTGTTCCAATCTTGTTTTCAGTTACCTTCACCTTCAGTACGTTACCGTCCTGAACCAGCGAGAGCCAGTCGCCTTCCTGTGGAGACGATGCAATCCAGCTGTTTTGATTTGTTGTTACACTAATGTTTCTTTCACTTACGCCTTTATCAAAGGCAATACTGTTTTCAGAAAGCACCAGTGTTGGCATTTCAAATTCGTCTTCCTTTGCACATGAGAACAAGCAAAGAAGAATGCCGCCTAACATTAGGGAGTAGAGTGTCTTTTTTAATTCCATACTCTTCAAGGGTTTTATTAGATAAAATATAATATTGATTAGACTTTTTTTAAAGAGAAATATCTCTTTGTCTGGTATTTAATAATGAGTAAAAGCTTTAAATGATGGTATTTATCTTATTCGCGCCAAATTAGATTATCTGACGCAAATATATTCTTTAATAAGAATAAAAGCAAGTGAATTTGGTTAAAATAAACTAATCATTTGTTATTTATTTCTCATCTTATACACGCATGTAAATAAATACAAATATGTTCTTTTAACACGTATTTCTGATTTACTTTTCGGTAGGTCAAGTCTTCCACCAGACTTATCACCTTATTTAATATTCTATATAACATCATTATTATTACGGTCTGTAAAATTTTTCGAGTGCAAAGGTACTGGCTTCTTGTTAAGGTGGCAATACTCATTTATAAGTAATTTATTGTTGATTTTTTGTGTGATTAGGTTTTCTTATCCCTAATAAAGATTACATAATCTTGATTATTCGTTATGGTTTATTGGGTTTTGTGGGCTGTGAAAAATAAGGTTCTTCCGAAATATGGAGTGATAACTAAAAGTCTTATATAATAGGCACACGGAGTAACGGAGCGACGGAGGTAATGCTATGTCACAGAGGTGCCGACGGCACAAAGAGCGACGGAGGTATAGAGTACAGATTCTTGATAACTATTTTGAGGTAAACGCTTTGTATATAAATTGCTAATAGAATTGGCAAACAAGCTCCGTCGCTCTATGCACCGACGGTGCCTCCGTTACTTCCATTGCTTTTTTTTAATAATCCTCCGTCCTCTCCGTGCCTCCGTGTGACATTGCTGCAAACTCTAAACACAAGTGGCAAACCTTATCACTCCAAAATCCTGAAGACCCAAAAAATAATTACAGAATGACCCTTCTGTAAGCCTTTTGTTTATAGAAAACCGCTCTAAAAATGGGATTTTGTAACGGTCAGATAATCAGAGTTTTACAAATACGATTTGAAAAGGGCATCTTTTAGACTCTTAAAGGGCGTTAGTTAGACCTCAAAAGGGCATCTTTTGAAAGCCAATTAAGGCTTAATTTGAGTCTAATTGGGCGTTAGTTGTTTTTTAGTAGTTTGAATAATCTTTACATAATATTGGTCGTTTAATCCTCTGTGAGTGGATGAATGCAGTTGGGAGTTTGTCTGTACATTTAGGTAAGTGCTTCGTTGAAGGATAAACGTAAAAGCCCATTGATGGTATTCTGTAGGTTAATCAACCGAATACAATCAATGGACTTGTGATATATGATGATTATGTTTTATGCTTTTTCTTCTTAGCACTTCTTCTCTTCCACCACAAATAGTAACCACTAATAGGGAGGAAACCGCCGATAAGGGCTGCGATAGCATAGAGAACGCGTGAGAACCATCCGCCCCATGTTCCTGTGTGTAACTGCTTAAAGAGCATACCGCCCTTTGGCTTCTTACCATGCTGATCGCCTTTCATGTCTTTTGCTCCCTCTTTGTGTGCTTGTGGTTGTCCCTTCATCTGACTCGCGTCCGTAGGTGCAAAAGCTTTGTCGTTTGTTGCGGCTTGCTGACTTCCATCTTTAGGTTGCTGCATCTTCATTTCCTTTGGTGGCATAGGCTGACCGAAGAGTTTAGACATTCCCGCTCTGTACCACCCGAAAGAGAAGACAGGACCTGTGAGGGCTATGAGGAAGAGGAAGATAAAAACATAGATACCTAATGACACGTGAGAGTCGTAAACAAAGCGACGGAAACCCTTGTTAGTGCTGACGGTCAAACGACTTTTCAAAGCCTTCTTGGTCTTTGGCCACCAGATGACAACACCAGATAGTAATACGACTGTCATACACATAGAAGTCACAGCAGTAAGGATTCGTCCAAGTGACAGTCCACCCTCATGTGCATTCTCTGGTTTCATAAAGAGCCAACGATGTAGTCGTACGATGGTTGTATAGATAGGCAACTCCTTTGCATTCATATCAAAGAGTGGTGCGAGATCTTTTATTAATAGTATTGCGAGTCCACTGAAGCACAAAATAGCCATGATTACGCCTAATGGTAAAGCAAACCAACGGTGAATCTTTAAACAGAATTTTCTCATATCCTAAATAATTATTGTTTTGTTACTTGTTTATCTGTTGTTTCCTCTTTTGTTTATCCTTTTCCTTCCTTTCGTTATGGATAGCTTTTAAGACTTATATGCTTAGATGATTGAAAACCCTGAAAGTTTATTTTATGAGGAAAGAAATTAGTGTTTGTTTATGTTGTTGTGGAGATTTTGTTTGTTTTCTTTGTATGAAAAAGAGGTTAACATAGCTTCATTCGCCTCCATATCCAGTTAGGGATATGTCGCCATAAGTAGGTGAGTACGCACCAACGGCTATCGATGACGCAGATGTGTCGTCGGCTGTTAATAGCCTTTAAAATACTGCGTGCCACCTTTTCTGTGGTCATCAGCATCGGAAGGTGAGAGGTACCAGCGAGTAGGGGAGTGTCGACAAAGCCGGGACGAATATCGGTGAAGTGGATGTTATGATGTTTACAAGCTGCGAGTTGTTCCAATGCTTGTAGATAGGTGTTCTGCATTGCCTTTGTTGCACTGTATGCAGGAGCCGGTCCGAGTCCTTTTGTTCCAGCAATAGAGCTGATACAAGCGATGTGTCCACCTCCCTTATTGGCAAAATAGCGATAGGCACAGCCAATCATTCGTGTGAATCCAACAGCGTTGGTTTCCATTGTTTTGAGTTCTATGTCTGCATTAAGACTTGGGTTTTGCCAACCGATTCCTGCGGCATGAAAATAGAGGTCGATGCCGTTCATACGTTCTATAAGTTGCAGTAAGGAAGTCTCTGCATCTTCGTTAGTTACATCAATTTGGGCGGTGTAGACTCGCTCTGGTGCCATAGCTTGCAAGTCTGTCAACTTGTCTATACGACGAGCAGCCACACCAACCGCCCATCCTTGTGCGATGAGCAGTCGTGCTACTTCATGTCCGATACCGCTGCTGGCACCTACGACGATTGCCTTTTTCATTTCAGTAAGTCCTTAGGTAAGAGTTCGTTGAGGCTATCTTCACGAATAATCTTCGGTGCAGCCTTGCCGGGCAGCACTAAAACTTTTTTGCCATTGCGATAGATATGCAACTGTCGTGAACGAATCACAGCTGTTATCTCATCGTCATTCTGCATCGCCTGCCATATAAGATAGTAGACACCTTCTTCGTTAAAGAGCTTCTTCTGCAGGTGTGAACACATATTGGTAGTATCGAGTTCTATCATTTCTTTCGTTAAATTTGGATGTTATTACGTGGATACAATATCCGTTTCCTAATCTTACTTTCTGCAAAGTTAGGAAAATAAAGTCGTATAACATGCAATGAATTGAAAAATACGTGTTTTGTGTAAGGATGTGTAGTTGTGGTTATTAGAATGCTTCCCTTTCGTTATTAGGTTTGTAGAAAAGAAAAAGGTGTAAGCCACGTAATCCATTGGCTTACACCTTTCTTGCGGAAAGAGGGGGATTCGAACCCCCGATACCCTTTAGGGGTATACACGCTTTCCAGGCGTGCCTCTTCAACCACTCGAGCATCTTTCCTTGTGAATCCTAACGTATATCGTCTATATGTTAGTCTCAAATTGGTTTGCAAAAATAGAACTTTAGTTTTACAATAAAGCGGCAGTAAAGAGGATTTTAAGTTTCTTTAAAGTTTTAGGCGATTGTCTACTACGATTTTTTTTAAGCAAACCCCTATTTTGTTTATGTATGAATTCCTGTCATTAGTGCAAGAAAGGTTTTAACCCAAATCGGTCATTAGACCACAATACTTACAATTCTTACTATGGTATGGTAAGAGTAAGTGAGTTAATATGGACTAAATAAGGAGATGTAGCAAGCGTAATAGGGGTAGAGAACCTTTGTATTCTATCTTTTTTTAGTGATTTATGGCTTAATTAAGGGAAAATGTTTATCTTTGCGCAATAGGTATATCTGTAACTCTTCAGATAAATAAGCAAGTGAATGCTTGTCTTAAAACAAGCGAATCCGCTTGTAATAAGCCAAAACAAGTAAATACACTTGCAATCCTATAAAACAAGTTAATATGCTTGAAATAAATGTTTGATAGTTTTATTCGTTGTTCTTTCTCAGTATGAGGCAATTGGATTTCTTATCGCTGCAAAATCTGTCTTACGTTTTAGTGAGGCTACGTCAGGCAGTGTTAAGTCTGAATATGTACTGACTGGCACGCTGTTATCCTTGACGATAGCATTGTGTTTGGGACTTGTTGCAGTTAAATGGAATGTTTGATGCTATTTTTATTACTTAATATCCTACCTAATTCATGGAAAATTAGTATCTTTGCACTTTAGTTTAGAACCAACGATTTTCGTTTTAGAAGATAATAATTAAACATACATACATCGTGGCTGAAACAAAGTACATTTTCGTTACGGGCGGCGTAGTTTCTTCACTTGGTAAAGGAATTATCTCGTCATCAATCGGTAAGCTTCTTCAAGCAAGAGGTTACAACATTACCATTCAGAAATTTGATCCGTACATCAACATTGACCCGGGTACGCTGAACCCTTACGAGCACGGTGAGTGCTACGTAACAGAGGATGGTATGGAGACCGACCTCGACCTCGGTCACTATGAGCGCTTCACAGGTATTAAGACCACAAAAGCCAACTCTATGACTACGGGACGTATCTATAAGAGCGTTATTGACAAGGAGCGTCGTGGTGACTACTTGGGCAAGACTATTCAGGTTGTTCCTCATATTACGGACGAAATCAAACGTAATATTAAGCTTTTGGGGCAGAAGTATCACTATGACTTTGTGATTACTGAGATTGGTGGTACTATTGGTGACATTGAGTCAGCTCCATTCCTTGAGGCTATTCGCCAGTTGAAGTGGGAATTGGGTAAGCGTGCTATCAACCTTCACTTGACATATGTTCCTTATCTTAAGGCTGCAGGTGAGTTGAAGACAAAGCCAACTCAGCACAGCGTAAAGGAATTGCAGAGTGTAGGTATTCAGCCAGATGTGCTCGTGATGCGTACAGAAAAGCATCTTGATGATGATATCCGTAAGAAGGTTGCAGCTTTCTGTAATGTTGATTTCGACTGCGTTGTACAGAGTGAGGACCTCCCAAGTATCTATGATGTTCCTGTAAATATGTTAGAGCAGGGTTTGGATGCTGCTATTCTGCGTAAGTGCGGTGAGGAAGTTGGTCCTAAACCAGCACTTGGTCCTTGGAAAGAGTTCCTCGATCGTCAGCGTAAGGCAACCAAGGAGGTACACATCGGACTTGTAGGTAAATACGACTTGCAAGATGCTTATAAGAGTATTCGTGAAGGTTTGTTGCAGGCAGGTACCTATAATGACCGCAAGACAGTTATTACCTTTATCAACTCTGAGGAACTGACAGGGGAGAATGTGGCTGAGAAACTCAAGGAACAGGATGGTATTGTGATTTGTCCGGGCTTTGGTCAGCGTGGTATTGAGGGTAAGATTGTTGCTGCTCACTATACACGTACACACGATATCCCAACCTTCGGAATCTGTCTTGGTATGCAGATGATGGTGATTGAGTTTGCTCGTAATGTCCTTGGGTATAAGGATGCTAACTCACGAGAGATTGATGAGAAGACTACACACAATGTGATTGATATTATGGAGGAGCAGAAGAATATCACCAATATGGGTGGTACGATGCGCCTTGGAGCCTATGAGTGCGTACTGCGTCAGGGTTCACATACCTTTAATATCTATAAGCAAGAGCATATACAGGAGCGCCATCGTCATCGTTATGAGTTCAATAACGACTATGAGAAGGAGTTTGAGAAGCATGGTATGATGTGTGTTGGTCGCAATCCAGAGAGCGACTTGGTTGAAATCGTTGAGATACCAGGTTTGAAGTGGTATATTGGAACACAGTTCCACCCAGAGTATCAGTCAACTGTACTCGGTCCACATCCGCTCTTCCTCGACTTCGTAAAGACTTCAATTGAAAATCAGAAAAACAAATAAATGGATAAAAGAACAATCACAGGGTTTGTACTTATTGCCCTGATCCTCTTTGGTTTTGCTTGGTGGCAGCAGCCATCAGCTGAACAGGTAGCACAGCAGAGAGCTGAATTTGTAAAGGATTCTATCGCTTCTGCTAAGAAAGCACAGACTGCGAAACTTACTGCTGAGAAGCAGGCACAGCTGAAGGCTGCGCAGGCTACTGATACAACAGCTCTATTTTATGCTGCTTTGAATGGCAAGGCGCAGGATATTATATTGAAGAATAGTAAGGTTGAGCTGACTTTGAGTACCAAGGGTGGTGTTGTAAAGAAGGCTGTTATCAAAAACTATATCGGTCATAATATAGCTGTTAAGGATGGTTCACAGGACCAAAAGAATGTTACTTTATTTAGTGGTGACGACCAGAGCCTTAACTTTATGTTGGCTACAAAGAATAGTAATATTGAGACAAAAGACCTTATCTTCACTCCTTCAAATGTGACAGATTCTACTGTTACGCTGACTGCTGTGGCAGGAGAGGGCAAGACACTTACCTTGAACTATACACTTGGTAAGAACTATTTGCTCAATATGTCTTTGCAGGCAGAGGGTATGGGTGGACTCTTTGCTCCAAATTATAACCAGATAGATATTAACTGGCAGGAGCGTTGTAAGCAGCAGGAACGTGGTTTTACATTTGAGAACCGCTACGCAACACTTACCTATAAGAAGCATGATGGGGGTACTGATTACTTGAGTGAGACTTCTGAAAAGGAAGAGACAACAGAGGACCCAATAGATTGGGTAGCTTTCAAAAACCAGTTCTTCTCTGCTGTGATGATTGCAAAGGATAACTTTGCAACAGGTGCAAAGCTTAAGAGTACACCACTTGAGAAGTCTTCTCATTACCTCAAGCACTATGAGGCTAACATGAAGGCAGGCTTTGATCCAACTGGTAAGCGTCCTTCTGAGTTCGAGTTCTACTTCGGTCCTAACGATTTCCGTCTGCTTCAGTCTGTTGAAACAGAGAGTAAGTTTGCAAAGGAACTTGATATGGAACGTCTTGTATATCTTGGTTGGCCATTGTTCCGCATTATCAACCGTTGGTTTACTCTTTATGTATTCGATTGGTTGAGTAAGGTGTTCCCAATGGGAGTTGTATTGATTCTTATTACCTTATTATTAAAGCTTATTACCTTCCCAATGGTGAAGAAGAGCTATATGAGTTCTGCTAAGATGCGTGTGTTGAAGCCAAAGTTGGATGAAGCAACGAAGCAATTCAATAAGCCAGAAGACCAGATGCAGAAGCAACAGGCTATGATGCAGAAGTATTCTGAGTATGGCGTGAGTCCATTGTCGGGCTGTCTCCCTATGCTGATACAGATGCCTATCTGGATTGCTATGTTCAACTTTGTGCCAAATGCTATTCAGCTTCGTGGTCAGAGCTTCCTTTGGATGCACGACCTCAGTACTTTCGATCCAATCTTCTCATGGAATCATGACGTTTGGCTCGTTGGTGACCATATCTCATTGACTTGTATCCTCTTCTGTGGTGCTAACTTGCTTTACACATGGTTTACCATGCAGCAGCAGAAGGACCAGATGGTGGGACAGCAGGCTGATCAGATGAAGATGATGCAGTGGATGATGTTTGGTATGCCATTGTTCTTCTTCTTCATGTTTAATGACTATTCATCAGGTCTGAACTTCTATTACTTTATATCTCTCTTCTTCTCAGCTGCTATCATGTGGGCATTGCGCAAGACAACCAATGAGGAGAAACTTCTCGCTATCCTTGAAGCACGTCGTGAAGAGCGAAAGAACAACCCTAAGAACAATATGGGTAGTGGACTCTTCGCTCGTATGCAGGCTTTACAGGAGTTACAGAAGCAGCAGCAAGAAGAACTTCGACGCAAGCAAGATGAGCTAAATAAGAAAAAGAAAGGTCTATAACTATGAACAAAAACTTAACCATGGCAATGACTGCGGCTCTGATGATGAGTGGTAGCGTTGCACAAGCACAGGATGTGAACATCGGACGTAGCAACATTACGCTGACAAGTGACCTCATGACTCCTGAGACACTTTGGGCTATGGGACGTATCGGTGCTGCACAAGCCTCACCTGATGGCAAGAAGATTGTCTATCAGGTGGGTTATTACAGTGTCAAAGAAAACAAAGGACACCAAGTACTACGCGTGATGGATGCCGATGGTAAGAACGATCGTCTGCTGACTACCTCTGCAAAGAGTGAGGGCGATGCAGCATGGCTCGACAACAACACCTTGGCATTCCTTACAGGTGGACAGCTGTGGACAATGAATGCAGACGGTACAAACCGTAAGCAGTTGACACATTCGGATATCGACATCGAAGGTTTCCGATTCTCTCCAGACCGTAAGCGTGTTGTTCTCATCAAGAGCATCCCTTACTATGGCACTATCAAGCAGAACCCAAGCGACTTGCCAAAGGCTACGGGTATGGTCATCACCGATATGAACTATCGTCACTGGGACCATTACGTTACAACCAATGCACATCCATTTGTTGCAGATGTTACTGCTGAGGGTGTTGGAGCAGGTGTTGATGTACTCGAAGGCGAACCTTACGAGAGTCCGTTGGCTCCATTTGGTGGTATTGAGCAGATTGATTGGAGCAAGGATTCTAAGTTCATAGCTTATACCTGCCGTAAGAAGGAAGGTACACAGTATGCTATCTCTACCGATGCCGACATATATATATATAATGTGGAGACTCGTCAAACAAAGAATCTCTGCAAGCCAGCCGACTATGTTGAACCAAAGTGTGATGCGACAAAGAGCCTACGCAATCAGGCTGTGAATCATCAAGCTGGCGATATGAATGTAGGTTACGATGTTAATCCTAAGTTCTCACCTGACGGCAAGTACATTGCATGGCAGAGCATGAAGAACGATGGTTATGAGAGTGATCGCAACCGCCTCTGTGTCTATGACTTGGCAACAGGCAAGAAGACATACGTCGCTGAAAGCTTCGATTCAAATGTAGACGACTACACATGGAGCCTTAATTCAAAGGACCTCTATTTCATTGGTGTATGGCATGCAACGGTCAACGTCTATCAGACGAATCTTAAGGGCGAAGTAAAGCAGTTGACAGAAGGCGATCATAACTATGTAAGCATCTCACTCCTTGGTGATAAGAAGTTGCTTGCTATCCGTCAGAGTATCTCTCAAGCTAATGAAATCTTCGCTATAACTCCTGCTAAGAAGGAGAAGGCAAGCACTCAGACACAGCTTAGCTTTGAGAACAAGCACATCTATGACCAGTTAGCTTTGGGCGATGTAAAGTCTCGTTGGGTAAAGACAACTGATGGTAAGGAAATGATGGAATGGGTAATTACTCCTCCACACTTCGATCCAAATAAGAAATATCCAACATTGCTCTTCTGTGAAGGCGGACCACAAAGTCCTGTTTCTCAGTTCTGGAGCTATCGTTGGAACTTCCAGATTATGGCAGCCAATGGCTATGTCATCATTGCACCAAACCGTCGTGGCTTGCCAGGCTTTGGTAGCGCATGGAATGAGGAAGTTAGTACCGATTGGACTGGTCAGTGTATGAATGACTACCTCTCAGCGATTGACGATGCAGCTAACAATCTGCCATTTGTAGACAAAGACCGCTTAGGTGCTGTTGGTGCTTCATTTGGTGGCTTCTCTGTTTATTATCTTGCTGGTATTCATAACAAGCGCTTCAAGTGTTTCATCTCTCATGATGGTGCTTTCAATCTTGAGAGTATGTACACAGATACCGAGGAGGCTTGGTTCAGCAACTGGGAGTATGACGATGCTTATTGGAATAAGGACAAGAGCGAAGCTGCAAAGCGTACTTACGCAAACAGTCCTCATTTGAATGTTGATAAGTGGGATACTCCAATCCTTTGTATCCACGGTGAGAAAGACTATCGTATTAATGCTAATCAGGGAATGGGTGCTTTCAATGCAGCTCGTCTGCGTGGCATTCCAGCTGAGTTACTTCTCTATCCTGATGAGAACCACTGGGTATTGAAACCACAAAACAGTGTTCTCTGGCAGCGTACATTCTTTAATTGGCTCGACCGTTGGCTGAAGAAGTAGTTGGCAAGTAGACAAGTGAACGAGTTAACAAGTAGACAAGTTGCTTGATAGTATTAACTCGTTTACTTGTCAACTTGTTCACTCGTCAACTCGTTCACTTTTAACTTATAATCTAACAAACAACTTGTTTACTTGTCAACTTGTCAAACTTGTCAACTTGTCCTCTCGTAAACTTGTTAACTAATAAATTCATCATGACTGATAAAATTCAAACATCATTGAGAGATTCAGCAGCGATGCGCTGGACGGCTCTCCTCCTTTTATCCCTGGCAATGTTCTGTGCCTACATCTTTGTTGATATCCTTTCACCAATCAAGGAGTTGATGCAGGAGCAGAGAGGTTGGGATTCAACTGCATTCGGTACTATGCAGGGTTCAGAGACATTCCTTAATGTCTTCGTGTTCTTCCTCATCTTCGCAGGTATCATCCTCGATAAGATGGGCGTTCGTTTCACTGCTATCTTGTCTGGTGCAGTGATGTTAGCTGGTGCTTTAATCAAGTACTATGCCATCAGCGACAGCTTTGCTGGTAGTGCACTTGACGTATGGTTTACCAATAACCTCAACCACATTCCTGTCTTCGAGCAGTTGGGTGTATCTCCTTTCTATCAGGGTATGCCAGCCTCTGCAAAGGTTGCAGCTTGTGGTTTCATGATATTTGGTTGTGGCGTTGAGATGGCAGGTATCACTGTTTCTCGTGGTATTGTAAAGTGGTTCAAGGGTCGTGAGATGGCATTGGCAATGGGTTCAGAGATGGCTTTGGCTCGTCTTGGCGTTGCTACCTGTATGATTTTCTCACCATTCTTTGCTAAACTCGGTGGCGATATTAATGTTTCTCGTTCTGTAGCTTTCGGTGTAGTACTTATCTGTATTGCATTGATGATGTTCATCGTTTACTTCTTCATGGATAAGAAGCTCGACTCACAGACTGGTGAGGCAGAGGAAAAAGAAGATCCATTTAAGATTAGCGACCTCGGTAAGATTCTTTCAAGTATGGGCTTCTGGCTCGTAGCATTGCTCTGTGTGCTTTATTACTCAGCTATCTTCCCATTCCAGAAGTACGCTGTAAATATGCTTCAGTGTAACCTTACCTTCCACGAACTTCCTTCAGGTTCATACTGGGCTTCATCAAGTGTGACTATCATACAGTATGTTATCATGCTCGTTGTTGCTGCTACTGCATTCATGTTCAACTTCATGAAGAATAAGGCTTTGAAGAATCTTATGCTCTTCTTGTCTATATTCTTCCTTGTTGCTTACTGCTACATGGGTTATATGCGCCAGTCTGCTGAGTCTATCTTTGCTGTATTCCCATTGCTCGCAGTAGGTATCACACCTATCCTTGGTAGCTATGTTGACCATAAGGGCAAGGCAGCGTCTATGCTCGTATTGGGTTCATTACTTCTGATAGTTTGTCACCTCACTTTTGCCTTTGTTCTCCCACAGTTTAAGTCAAGCCAGGTAGGTGGTGTTATCGTTGCTTATGTAACCATCCTCGTTCTCGGTGCTTCTTTCTCACTCGTACCAGCTTCATTGTGGCCAAGTGTTCCAAAGCTTGTAGATGCAAAGATTATCGGTTCTGCTTACGCCCTTATCTTCTGGATTCAGAATATCGGTCTGTGGTTGTTCCCACTCCTTATTGGTAAGGTACTTGATAAGACAAACGTAGGTGTTACTGATCCAACACAACTCAACTACACAGCTCCGTTGGTTATGCTTGCTGGTTTGGGTGTGATAGCTCTTATCATTGGTCTTACTTTGAAGGTAGTAGATAAGAAGCGCAACCTCGGTTTGGAAGAGCCAAACATCAAGGAATAATAGTTGTATGACAACGGGTAAAAGCCCATATACTCAAGTAGTAATGGGTCGCTCGTAAATTGTTCTACAGCTTAAAATAAATCATATTGAAAAGTCCTCGCAAGTATGTTTCTGCTTGTGAGGATTTTTTTATTTATAAAATGATAAAGGTTCTGTGAGTTCGGTACCTCCTTATTAAGTTCTTCTTAAAGTCTTTTAATTTATTGGTTCTGTCAAGAAAAATCAAATATGCGATTTTAATTGATGCTTAACAGCGTTTGAATTAACGCCCAATTGGCTTCTAAAAGATGCCCTTTTGGGGTCTAACTAACGCCCTTTTGAACCCTTATTAAGCACCTTTTAAAATGCTACTTTGTAACTGTTTCGTTAATAGGGAGTTATAGGCGTATGGCTTATGTTGGTTTTGAGTATTAAAAAGAGGCTTTTTGTTGAGTTCTATGTCAATACTTTTCGCAGCTAATGATGTGTGAAAAGTGATGTGATATGAGCTGATATAATCGAGAGATAAATTGTTTGAATAGGGGAGGAAAGCATGAAAACGAAGAAACCCACACATCGACAGTGTGGGCTTCTTTGTATGTTTCATCCTTTATAGAAGGATTTTTGGTTATTCTACGCTATTAATTATAGGTAGATAATGTTCTTACTCCTCGTCCTCTTCATCATCATCTAAAACGACGTCAGCAACCTTCATACCCTCAATAGGTAAGGTGCGGTCGATAACAGCATTGTAAGAGATTGAGCTCTCACTGCGTGACAGACCGAGTGGCATCAGCTTGTCGTGAATGATAGACATAAGGTGATGGTTGTTGTATGCGTAAATCTTCAAGAAGAGGTCATACTCACCTGTGGTGTAGTGACACTCTACAATCTCTGGAATCTGACGCAGAGCTTCAACAACATCATCAAATTTCTCAGGATTCTTAAGGTTCAAACCAATGAATGCACAGGTCTCATAACCGATACGCTCTGGGTCTATAATAAACTGTGAACCCTTTAATACTCCAAGATTTGTTAACTTCTGAATACGTTGATGAATGGCTGCACCGCTGACGTTACATGCACGTGCAACCTCAAGGAATGGAATTCTTGCATCCTCAGAAATGAGGTGCAGAATCTTCTTATCAAGACGATCTAAACTTCTATGTGCCATTATTTACAATTTGATTTTGCTTACAAAGGTATTAAAAAAACTCTTAATAAGCAAGTTAAAAAGTCGTTTTTTACAACAAATTACAACTTTATAACCTACTTCAGTTTGTTATTCCTACTCATTGTGGCTGTAAAGTTGATATTCAACACGTTAGCCTCTCTCAACACTTGTTTGAGATCCATAATCGTACCCATATCTGCATGGCGGTCTGCCTTGATGCTTACACTTAGCTCCTTGCGCTGTTCTGGCGGTAAGGTGGCAGAAAGTTGAATCAGATATTTCTTTATTTCAGGAATCGTTGTGATATGGTCATTTAATTGTACAACCATCTTCTCTCCTTCTACTTGACCGAGACTATTGATGGGACGACCAATATAGATGTGCTGTATAGTTGAATTGTTATACATGCGTGAAAGCTCTGTTGCCATTGGCACTTTGTACTTTACGTGTACATTTGCTTTCCTCATGTGTACAACTAACATGAAGAAGAAGAGAATAGAGAAGATAAGATCGGGCATAGAAGCTGTGTTCAATGCAGGAATCTCATGATTTCTTCCACGATAGAGTTTCATTCTGTACCCCCTTTCTCTGTGTTGTCTGCTTTGCCAACATTGTATACCTCTGATATTCGCATAGGTAATTCGTCGGCTATTTGCTTCTGCTGTTCGTTGCTACATAGCTCAAACTCTTTTCCAAAAAGATTGAGTGCGCGTTGGTTGCGAAGGGTGTTATACGCTGCAACTAATTGGTTTTGCACGTGGATATAGGTGTCGTATGAAGCGTTACGGCTGCTCTGCAACTGGATAAGATGCCCCTTTCCGTTAGTTTGAATAAGCTGTATTGCACGCTGTAAGAGTTCCTTCATCGTCACAGCCTTTCCATCAAGTGTCACTTGATTCTCCGCATCGATAACAATACGCATCACTTTTCTGCTATCTACGGCAGCAGGTGGTGTCTTTGTTTTATCGATAGCAGGCAACTGACGTGACAGTCCTTTGTCGAGGTCCATAGAAGAGGCAACAAGGAAGAATATCAACAGCATGAACGAAATGTCTGCTGTTGACGTCGTATTTAGTATAGGAACTTTCCTTCGTTCTCTCTTACGAAACATCATTTTTCACGTCCCTTTCTGTAATAACGAGTCGCTCCAAAGGCTACTACTCCTGCTGCAAGAACAAGGAGAAGCAGTGAACTGTTCACAAACATATCTGTTATACGAAGCCAGAAGCTATCTGTGAAGTTCTCTCCATTGACCATCATTGTCTGCGTAGAACCGAAAACAAAGGTCAAGAGTAAGATGAGTGCTGTTATTCCATATGTTGTATAGGTAATCCTTCTTGCAGGAATACCATTCGTTATTCCTTCATTTCGGTTGGCTCTTCGTATGCCACGAACTACGGCAACGATAGAGGCTATAGTTGTGATAGCAAGCAATCCCCACATAAACCAAAGCAAAACGTCGGTAAGCATAGGTGCATTGAATGCTGTATTGCCTGCAAAAGGGGTGTCATAGCCAATGAGATAGAATGCCAAAAAGACAATAGCCGATAGGGCTACTATCACGTAGAGAACGCGTTGTGATATGCGTTCCTCGTCCATCTTTGCTATTCCTTTTATTTTCTTCATACCAGTTATTTTAATTCATAATTCAAAATTCATAATTCATAATTGTGATTACTTATGATCGACAATTCATTAATGAGCTTATTAGTACGCAAGAATTATGATATTCATATTAAACTATTCTTACCAAGTTTCTTTCTATAGCAGACATAGAAGACATCGGTAATCATAATTATGAATTATGAATTTTGAATTCTAAATTAAAGAAGTAATCATAATTATGAATTTTGAATTATGAATTATGAATTCTCTTTAGTTTATATTTCATGATTGCATCCAACAGTGAGATGGCTGATTCCTCCATCTGGGCTGTGATATGGTCAATCTTTGAGAGGATATAGTTGTAGAATATCTGTAGTACAAGGGCTACGATGATACCGAAGATGGTGGTAATCAAAGCCACCTTCATACCTGATGCCACAATCGTTGGACTGATATCGCCAGCCTCTTGAATCTGATCGAAAGCCATTACCATACCGATAACGGTTCCAAGGAAACCGAGTGATGGAGCCATTGCAATGAAGAGTGTAATCCATGAACAGCCCTTCTCAAGGTTAGCACTTTGAACACTACCGTATGAGGTAACGCTACGTTCGATATTTTCTATAGAATCGTCTATGCGCAACAAACCCTGATAACAGATGGAAGCTACTGGTCCACGTGTGTCGCGGCTCAGTGCTTTTGCTTGTTCAATCTCGCCTGCAACAATCATATCTTCCAACTTACCAACAAATCGCTTGGCGTCTATTTCTGAAAGACTTAGGTAGATAATGCGTTCAATACAGAAGGCTAAACCTAACACCAAAGCTAATGCTACCAACGACATAAAGCCAGCATTACCCTCGATGAACTTACGCTTTAAGGATTGGTGGATGCCCGTATCTTGTGCGGTTGGTGTTTTAACGGTTGCTGTATCGGCTACACCTGTCTCGTTCAGTGCATCATCTGAAAGTGTGTCAGCAGTAGCTGCGGTCGCAGCTTTGGCTGGTGCCTGTGCTGAAACGATGGTTGAGCAAGAGAAGGAGAGTATTGTTATGATTGAAAACAACGCTATTAATTTCTTCATATTCTTAAAACCTGTAGTGGTCTCCTTTTTATAACGGCATTGCTGCCTTGGTTGTGAAAGGCTTTTTAGCCTATGTATATGACGGCTGAATTACCTCTATAATTATCTGCACAAAGGTATATAAAATTGTAATAACAGCCAAATCTTGTGCTTGAAAAGATTAAACCTAAATCGGTTTATTAGATTACAACGCTCATATTTTTACGATAACTATCCCCAATTAGATGCTTTCACAAAGGGGAATAAATACAAGGTAAAATGTGAATAAATTTGGTGTCTGACCGTTTTCTACAAACAACTTATTCCTTGATGATGCAATATATGTAAACTATTTTCAGACGACTTAAGTCTAATACATGCCCTTTAGGCTTCTTAAAGACGCCCTTTTGGCTTGCAAAAGGTGCCCTTTAAGCCCCTTACT
>ERZ772978.60-NODE-60-length-44302-cov-71.6961_pt1 | contig 44302 bp, 66 predicted proteins | sample MGYA00511675_ERZ772978 | MGnify/ENA primary metagenome ERZ772978 (study PRJEB29015, sample SAMEA2738092) | human oral metagenome | biome: human oral; feature: human-associated habitat; material: saliva | place: China | collected 2156 ... | reverse complement strand
CCGCCGACATTCTGCTTGTAAGGCAGACGCTCTACCAACTGAGCTAATCACCCGATAAGCCGACATTAAATCAAAAAATCAGATTACGCGCAAGATTTTTATTTAAATAAAAATATATCCCATTGAAAGAATATAGAATATTTTATTTAACAATAAAAATAACCGTTATGCCCGTCTATCAATCAAAAATCAAATGCCCCAATTTATCCGCCTTGGTATGCAGATAACGCTCATTTTCCACATTTTCGCCGACATGTAATGCAATCCGTTCAACCACATTAATGCCGGAATCTTTCAACGTTTGAATTTTCTCAGGGTTATTGGTCAACAATCTGACCTCACGAATATGCAGATAATCATAAATCTGCTTGGCCAAAGTAAAGTCGCGTGCATCAACAGGAAGGCCGAGTGCAACATTGGCCTCAACCGTATCCAAGCCCTGATCTTGCAGACGATAAGCACGGATTTTGTTTATCAAACCAATACCCCTGCCTTCTTGGCGCAAATATACGATAACACCGCGCCCTTCTTTCTGAACGGCCTGCATCGCCGCTTGAAGCTGAGGACCGCAATCACATTTCACCGAAAATAAAGCATCTCCGGTCAAGCACTCGGAATGAATACGCGACAACACAGGCAGGCCGTCTGAAACATCGCCCATCGTCAATGCGACATGTTCCTGCCCGCCCTCTTCTTCGAAGCCGTGCATCGTAAATTCGCCCCACTCCGTAGGCAAACGGCATGACGCGACAAACTTCAACGCGTTACTCATTTTCCGCTTCCTCGTTTTCAGCCACGCCCAAGAGGTTTTTCAAAGGTTCCACCAAGGCTAATGCAAGGGCAATCCAGGCCACCAACACTTCGTCAGGCGCACCGTCCTTGACATCAAATTCAGCATGTATCACGCCTAAAACTGCACCGCTGGGCATACAGACGGGAACAGAAATCTGGCTCAAGCCGGGATGATTGCGTTCGGCCGACAATTCACCAATTTCCTGCCAATACGCCACATTCTGGCAAACATTCATCCAGCCGCTTTGCGCCGTACGCACAGCCAAAAAAGCCTGCCCGGCCGGCTCATCGATTGGAATCACATTTTCCAACGGCACGCCCCAACGGCTCAGCCGAACCAGCGACAACGCACCATCTTTCGGAAACGCAGTATAAACGGCTGCACTTTTCAAATGCTCGGTGCGCTCGGCAACCGAGTCTAAAGCCATAAAAATCTGTTTCAGCAACCATTCATGTTCGGCATCGACATAATCCGCCAACTGCCAACCATTTTCAGACGGCCACAAAATCGAACGCTCAACCGAAGCATTGCCCATTTTAATCACAGCCTGGGCAGTCAAATAAGCAACATGTATCTCATCCGCAGGCAACTTCAAACCTTGCGTCTGCAAAAAATCTTTAATCAATAAAGCAGGCATCAGCCCTTCCTCACCAAATGGAAAGTTGAGGCCGTCTGAAAACAAACCCTGCTTTCAGACGGCCGGAATAAGTCATTATATAAGGGATAAACCGACAAATTCAAGCAAACAAGACTTTGCGCCCCCATTAATCTTGTGTATAATCCACGATTCAAATTAGTGCGGACGTGGCGAAATTGGTAGACGCACCAGATTTAGGTTCTGGCGCCGCGAGGTGTGAGAGTTCGAGTCTCTCCGTCCGCACCATTAATAATAAATAAATCAAGAACTTAAAACGCATTGGGACAATATAGGGACAAAAAACACAGGCCATCTGCTTTGAGTAGATGGCTTTTTTATTGGGCTTAAATAACTTTAAGTCAATACAAATCAGCTACTTATAAAAATATTCAAAAAATCTCTTGCATTACCGCATTAAATGCGGTAATATACACACATAGAAACACTACTCGCTAGGGAATAAAAATGAACGAAATTCAAAAAATCATCAACATCATTGAAAACGACGATGACTGTTTCGCTTTTTATGGTATTCGCGCAACTACCGAAGAACATTCAGCCGGCGAAGAGTTGAGTAATTCATTTGTTTGGGTTGACGGCGAAAAAACCGAAGAAGAGTTAGACGGAATCAGCACTATGGGGATTAAAGACTTGACCGAAGAAGCTGTTATTCGCGCAATTAAATGCCTTGGCCGTGACGCTTGCGAATATTTCGGCGTTAAAGAAAATGTATTCCACAGCTATGTCGGACAGAATTTTGTTTTGATTAAAGGCGATTCTGCCACTGCTGGCGACGATAACGGCGAATGGGTAATTAAAAACCCTGTTGTAGTGGCTGTATTGTAATAAACCCAAACAGATTAAATCACGGCAGACGATTTGATGTTGTCTGAAGATGGGGATTTGTATGATTGAAAATTTTGAGCTTGGTTACACACCAAGCAATTTGAAGGCATTGCGCCGAAGATATGGGCTGACACAGCAGAATGTTGCCGATATAACAGGCTCAACGTTGAAAACCGCCCAAAAGTGGGAAGCAAGCCCAAGCATGAGCAGTTTCGCAAACATGCCTCACACTAAATGGCTGAAATTGTTGGAATATTTGAAGAATAAATGAGAAAAAGGCCGTCTGAATTTAAACGGCCTTTGTTTTATTTAAGCGTATCGGATAACGCCTTATGCCGCGCCTTGCAGTCATTGTACAAGCCAATGACTTGCAACGACCAAGGCAACACATCCGCGCCTGTTCCGCCCTCAAGTTTAGGCAGATTCGGGCATGGCTGCACAAGGTCGGCCGGCGGTTTAATTGCCGTCGGTAATGGCGGCGTTGATGACTGACAGCCCATCAGAATTATTGCAAATAGGGTATAAAAATAGTATAATTTGTTCATAAACAACAACCTATGCAGAACTATGTCAAAATTTAAAGACGAAACAGGAATTAAGCACGGCTTATTAACCCCTATTGCATATAAATCCATAAAAACAAAATCAGGCAAACGAAGAATTTATTGGGATTGTATATGTGATTGTGGCGGACATATTACTGTGGAAGCATCAGCATTGAGAAGAACTGATAGATTCCACTCTTGCGGATGCTACGCAAGATTGATGGTGTCTAAAGCCAATTCAACCCATAGACTAACAGGAACAAGAGTATATAGGTCTTGGTCGTCCGCCAGACAGAGATGCAATAACCCTAGTGATACAAATTATAAAAACTACGGCGGGCGCGGTATCACTATGTGCGAACGCTGGAATAAATTTGAAAACTTCTTAGCAGACATGGGTTATCCTCCATCCGAAAATCACACAATCGAAAGGATTGATGTCAATGGGAACTATGAACCGGAAAATTGCAGATGGGCTACCCCTGTTGAACAAGCTAGAAATAGGCGGAGCAGTAAGTATTACGAATTTTCCGGCAAGAAAATGATATTAAAAGAATGGTCTGAGTATCTTAATGTTAAAGAAATGACATTAAAATATAGGCTTAAAAACGGCTGGCCTATTGAAAAGGTATTCAGTCAAAATAACCATAAATTTAAAACAAGAAAAGTCCCATTATTAGCTAGTTATCAGAAATAGCATTATTAATTAAGCCCCTGCCTTGCTCGTCAAGGCAGACATTGCGAAAAACAGGCTTCTCAACAATCTTTTGCACTTGGACATAACGCACCCTTTCCTTTTCTTCTCGCGCGGCTTTGGCGGTCTGATATGCAGCGGACGATTCACGGTCTTGCTTCGCTTTCTCAATCGCTGAATCTTTCAGACGGCCTGAAATTTCTGCCGCCATGGATTCACGTCCGCGCCGATATTGGGCGGCATGGTCGTATTGCCACGCACCCACAATCAGCACAAAACAAACCGCGATCAGAATCAGTTTCCAGTTTTTAAGCAGGCTGTTCATAAGTTTTCAACATCGCTTTGTAGTTTTTAATCTCGCTTTCGGCAAATTCAAACGCTTTAAAGTCGGCGTTTTCGCCTGCCTGTTTGCGTTTTTCTTCCCATTCGGCGATACGCGCTTTCAGAAATTCGACAGGATCCATGGCTACTCCTTAGACGTGCAAGCCCGGCAAATAGACAGTCTTGCCATTCTTTTTGGTCGCCGTCATGATTTGGTTACGCATTGGGCTGTTTCGGCGGAAACCTACATGCACCCACGCGCCATCGCCACGCTCAGGAAACTCAAGAATCAACTGGTCAAAGGTAAGTTTGCCCTCGTCCCGCATCTTGATTAAGAGTTTCGCAAATGCCAAAGAGGTCAAGCCAATAGCATCACAGTCAGCCGCCAAGCCGAAACGATGGGCGGACGTTGGACTACCGCCTACCAGCTTATTCACGCGCTCACTGCGGAAACAGCTTGTAACGATGATTCCACGACCAACATAGGCGCGGATTTTCTCAAGCTGTTGCGCCGTGTAATAGATGTTGTCCATTTCGGTAGATGACGGCTTGTTCTCAATACCGGCACGGCGTGCAGATTCGCTGCGTGTCAATTCTTTTAAACTAAAGTGTTCAGTGATTTGCATTTTCTTTCTTCCATTAAAAAAGGCCGTCTGATTTCAGACGACCTGTTGTTACTCTTTGCTATCGATAAATTTGTCAGCCGTTTTCTTGACCCACTTTTTCATCAAGCCCGGGGCAAGGGTTTTGACGGTATCCATGGCGTGGCCTGTCAAAATGCCGACAAACGCGCCGGCAATAGCACAAGTCCATACCTGATTTACCATCAAAAACCGTTCCACTACCGCCGCCGCTGCCACTGCTGACACAACCGCCTCAAATACGCTTGAAACGATTTTGTCGTGGTCTTTGATACTCGACCACGCACTACCGACAATGCCGCCCCCTATGGCAAACAAGTAGCCAAATTGGAAAAAATCCATCATTCCCCCTTTAGGCTATCTTTCAATTTTTCGCCCGAAAACAAGAATTTAAGTGAGTTATTGCCAGCCAAGAGGCACAGAAAAGACAGAATCGGCGGTATTACCATGCCTGTGTGAGCAGGCGGAAACGCTCCCCAAAACGCTTGAGCCGTCAGATACCAAATGAACGCCGACACCAGCAATAAATAGCCTGAAAAGACGTTGCCCTTGTACGTCTGCCAGTACATCGAGGCCAACTGTAACAAGCCGATACCACCAAACACTGGAATCAAAATAGATTCTGGTATCGTTTTGAATTTGTAATAGATAGGCCAGTTATAAATGTCCACAGGCGAAAACGCGAAAACGGCGGCGTAACCAATCATCGACAGCCCACTGGCAAACTCGACAACACGCGTCCCCGTGCCGAAAAGCCACTTTTGAAAACGCACAGGCAGAAAACGCCATTCCAAAACATATTTAACCCATTTCAATGAGTTACTCATTTCCAATCTCCAAAGAAAAAGGACTTTTTGACAAAATTATCAAAAAGTCCGTTTACAAAAAAAAGGCCGTCTAAATGACCTATGCCAGTTTGCCAGTTACGGCGTAGTGAATCGTCTGAACGCCTGCGCTGAAGTAGTTTGAACGACAGGTAAAGCCGTTTTTATCCACTGAAAGCAGGTACAGAAAGCGGTTTTCTCCTGCTCCCATCAAAGCAGGCTGACCGTGAAGTGTCGGCGTTTCGGAAAACTTCGCTTCAAATTCAACCGTTTGAATGCCTTGAGCGTTGACCGTAACAGGTACGGTCTTGATTTCCGTGTGTAGGCCACTCGACTGACTACCTCCACCAGTAGGCAGGACGAAGTTCAACACTGCCGCCGATTCTGTGCCAGTATTGGTTACGCTTGCTGTCTCGCCTGTCGTTACCGTGCCGATGGTAACAGTTGCCGACTTGCCGTCGTCGCCTTTAGCTCCTTTAAGGGAAGCTACCCATTCTGATTCAGTATCAAAACGCAGATACCCGCCAGCACTTTCAAAGGCTGATTTCCCTGTTGCCCCAGGTGGACCAGAAAAGCCTTGTAAGCTATAAACCCATTGCTTCTCATCGCCTGTATAGCCGTGCGCAACCGCGATTTCATAGGCTGATTTGCCGTCTTGCCCACGCTCGCCTGTGTCGCCTTTATCGCCCTTGGCACCAGCAGCACCGTCTGCGCCTCGTTCGCCTTTTACTCCAGGCAGGCCATCTGCGCCTTTATCGCCAGTGTCTCCTTTCGCGCCAGGCAAACCGTCCGCGCCTCGCTCGCCCGGAATCCCTCTTTCGCCGGTGTCGCCTTTTGCACCAGCCGCGCCATCTTCGCCTTTCTCCCCACGTTCGCCCTTGAACTTAGTGAGAAATTCCTCAAAAGTGCCGGTAAAGCCAAGTTCTCTTTTCGCGCGGTCGTATAAATCCTGACCTGCACCTTGAGCGATAGCGGTTTCCTTAACGTCAATCTCAACGGACGGCGTTTTGTCTGACAGTGTAAATACATATTCCGTCATAGCGTTACCACCTCCAGTAAGCAAATTTCGCCACGAATCAGCGTGTGCCGGGTCGATACGTTCAAAATATCGTACTTGGCACGTCGCCATTTTACGTTTTTTGAAAACTCAGGCGGGAACTCCAGCGTTAGGACGTTTTCAGCCACTTGGATATTGCCTGTAGCCTCGAACGTTTCGCCAGTGCTAGGCTCGACCATCATTTTCAAATTAGCGGTCGATAAATCAAAAGGCTTGCCGTCCGCCGTTACCGTTACTTCAAAACGCCGCGCATTTCCTCGCGGTATCTCGATGTTTATAATCGGGATTTCCGCTTTGATTTTAATCATAATTCCTCCTTTCAGGGTTTTTGACAAAATTATCAAAAAGTTCAAAATAAAAGGCCGTCATGTTTCAGACGGCCTCTTCGGTTATTTGGATTTACGCTCCAACGCCTCGACTTTTTCTGTCAGCTCCTGAATAGCTTTAGTCAAAACTGGAATGAACGTTTCATATTCAAGTGTATATGTGTCGTTCTTCAGGTTAACCATTGGAAGCTGACCATATTCAGCTTCAAGCGCAGCAACGTCTTGAGCGATAAACCAGTGTCGCAGTCTATCTTCCTTGTGGCTGCCGTCTTTCTTCGGCTTCGCCCACCACTTACGCAATTTTTCCGAACGCTCATCTTCAGGCAGGTCGTTGAAAAGCTCGTCAACGTATGAATCGCGGCGGTCATAATAGCCAGTAACAGGCTTCAGCTTCATGACAAATTCCAAGCCTTTTTCAAGCGGCTTGATGTCCGTTTTATCGCGGCCGTCTGAACGGATATTCACGGTCGTAGGCGCGTAAAGCCTTTGACCCTGCCCGCCGATTTGAATTTCGTTATCGCCGTTGAGCCGCGAACCGTAACCGATGGCGATTGAGTTTGTGATTTTCCCACTCAACACATTACCTTGCACGTCACGATAACCTGCTGAATCACCAATAAAAACAGATTGTTCGCTACTGATATTAGGGGCACTCCAATAGCCGACTGCTACGCTCGATAAATGACTACCTTTTCGCATAGCAGAAGCACCGACAGCGGTCGCTTTCTGGTAATCAGCACCTGACAACGCTGCGTCTGCACCGATAATCGTAGTGTAGGCTGCCGTCAATGCGCTATTCATCGCATTGGCGCCGATGATGGTTAATTCCTCGTTCTTTGCGGCGGACGATGTTGTTGAGTAAACATACTTCAATTCCGCATTGCCCGAAGTATTGAGCGATTTAGGGCTGTTTACCGTAATAGTCGTATCGGTAACGGAAACAACCTCAACCGGCACAACATCGCCCTGCAACGTCTGCGCCGCGCCTGATGTTAAGCGGATCCCAACCCAATAAGTCGCTTTCGCTCCCTGAAGATTCGAGAATGTCAGCGTAATAGTGTTGCCTGATTGAGTATAAGTACCTGATTCAGTTCCACTCCATACAACATCTCCGCCGTTCGGGGCGCGGTTTCGTTCGAGATTCTCCATCGCGGCAGAACCGATGACGGTTGTTTTATCAACCGCTTTCGCGTTCTTCGCCGCGTCTCCGCCGATAACGACTTGCGCCTCTTGGTTTTGGTATTGCGCCAAAACAGACTGACCGATTGCCACGGTCTTGCTGGTTTTAGACGGCCAGAAAACTTCAATATCGCCAGTCAAGCCGACTGGTGCAGTGCCACCCAATGCGCCGCCACCAAGGGCAACGTTTGAATAACCTGTTCCCAAGCCTTGGCCTGCATTACGACCAATGGCAACGTTTGAATATCCGCTTGTGATACCACGCCCAGCATTGCCGCCGATACCGATGTTGCGAGTACCTGCCATTTTTGACTGTTCATACCATTCAGTCTCAGCGTTAACGCTAATCAAACTATCAGGGCCGATGGCAATGTTGTCGCGGCTGATGCGCGAAAAGCCCTGCGCGCGGTCTCCGATGGCGATACCGGAAACACATTTTTCCATCTGCGCCATTGCGCCCTCGCCAATGACGACCAATCCAGTGCCGGTCCATTCGTTGGACTTGAGATTAGCCGCCGCGCCCGAGCCTGTAATGAATCGACCAATGCCGCTGCGAATCGGCTGATACTGCATATCAACGGTTTTACCGCTAATCGTAAATTTACCGTTTGTGTATTTGTTTTTCGTTGGGTATTTCGTCCCCATGTCAACAGTCAAGCCAAGACAATCAACAAATACGCCAAGCGCGGCAGCTTCTGCGGTGTTTACGGCTTCCTGAGCGTTGTTGCTAGAGGCTAAATAACCAAAATCATACAGGCTCATTGCGCCGCTAAATACGCGCTTCCAGCGTGTGCCATTCGTGCTTACAATGATTGTAGATGCGTTGTCTGTTGAGCTTTTATCAGTATCAGCAGAGATAAACAAACCACCACCGAAACTTAAGCCGTCCTCATGATAGCCACGAACGAAAGCCACGCCGTTACCGGCGAATTTACGCAATTCAGAAATACTGCTGATAATTGAAACTTTCTTAATCAGTTTCTTGTCTAAATCATCAGCAACTGAACTACTTGCAATCACTTTCCAGCCGCGTGAATTGCTTGTATTTGGATTGGTTTTATTGTTTGGTAAAGTGTTGACGTAAAGGCTTAATGAATCATCACTTTGTAATACGCAACCAATATCATAACCGCCAATCTCTTCACAGAAATCAGCATCAAATTTATAGCTACCGCCTTTGTTGATGTAGGCGATATGGCTAGACAGCTCGTAAAGGATACCGTTCATATCCTTACCGCTTGGCGGTTGGCCGCCGACAGCAATAGGTGTCATGGTTACTGCCGGAAAGCCTTTTGTATAAGTCGCCGCATTTGCAGGCGTTGTTTCGGTAACATCTTCAGCAATACTGTTACGCAAGCCCTCAGACGCAAATGGTTTGGTCAATAATTTTGGATTCACTTTTTAAACCTCCAAATAAAAAACCCCGTTGTTAAACGGGGAATAACCGGCTTCTTCAAAGCCGAAATATTTACTTCTCGATGGTTCGAGAAAATCAATCAATACGCCTGATGGCCTTGGCAAAATATCGGACTGCAACAAAATAGCCCGCTCTTCGTTGCTTAAATCAAACTCGAAGATATAACGGGCTGTCATTGTTCCAGTTTTGTAATAGTAGGCACGGCCTCTCTTCTCAAACATCGTCATCAGCAAGCGGTTGATGTTATATGCCGTGGCGTACATGATATTTTTCATCGCCTTGATTAAAATCATCTGGCGATATGCCGTATCACTCATAGAGAAAACGCTTGTATTGCCTGCGCCCCTGCTCCATACACCATCATTGAATGGTAAGAACCCATCTGCAAAGCCGAGATAGTCGCCGCTAACCATCTGAAACGACCGCTCCATGCCGACAATCTTGCCCCACACGTCCAAGCCGTATCCCTCAGCGGTTTCAATATCCCAGACAGAACGGCGAAACTCCTCGATTTTATCGGCAGGGCATATGCACTGGTTCAGCCGTTCAATCAAGCCAAGCAAGACAGGACTATGAGCATATTGACTGATAATCGTCTTTTTAACGTCAATCATCTTCTACAATCTCGATATTGCCTGCCTGTACAGACGGGATTTTTGAAATGCCGACAGAAACAGCCTCACGCCAGCCCGAACGTTTATCGGAAACCTGAATATCAAGCAGTCGCACATCGGCATGATTCTGCAAAATAGCGGTAAAGAAATCCGCCGAGTAAACAGTAGCCCCAATTTTTGACAGCTTCATTTTTTCAAACGTTTCCGCTATGGTTTTTTGAATCTTCAGTTCATACCCAAGCGGCGCACCTTTTGCTATTCGCACCTTAAAGAACACTTGAACAGGTTCAGGTCGTTGGAACAGGATTTCATAAGACGGCTTAGGGTCTTGATACAGGTCGTCATAAATCGTAACCGCCGTATTGCCGTTGTAATCGCAACCGCTGCCTGAGTATCGCCAAATCGTCTTTGCGATTTCCTCGTTATCGCCGCCATTGACGGCAACGAAAATACTATGCGGCGCAAGCGTGTAGCCGTTTTTCTCTACCGCCATTCCTTTGGGGTTGTCGATAACATAAACGTCCGTCACGCCGGGCAATTTAGCCACGTTCGCATAAACAGAAGCAGGCATACCCAGCGAGTTGATGGCTACGCTTTTTTGCCGTCTGTCTTTGAAATCTTCACGGCTTTCGGCAGGCTTACCGGCAATCGAATCATGCGGGTTACTCACACGGTCAAGGCCGTTGATGTATTGGGTCATGGTTGAGATTGAACCGGCTCGCGCGTGAACATCGCTATTTGCTGTTACAACCGCTGAAACCGTACCACTTGAGCCGATAACGTACCGTTTACTCACGCGCCAAACCTGCCCATTTTCATCTTGGACAGGATAATCTTTCGGGATAACCACACCAGCCAAGCCGATAAATTCACAGATGGCCTGCGCTTTCGTTTCAGGTTTGCGCTCCAAGAAATAGATTTTTGCGATCGCATCTTGCATTGCGCCCTCTGCATAATCAGGATTAACCTGATTCATCAGCCGGGCAAGTTGGTTATCACGGTCTGCGATAATCGCCGCCAGTGATGAAGCCAACTGACCTTGAGGCGTATCAAGGTTTTTATTCAGATTCCCACCAAACGCCTGATTAAAATCCTCTAACAAGCCCTGCAATACCGATTCTTCAGTCGGAATAACAACGCCTGTATCGTTGATTTCAATAGGGGGAACATTTGTTTTAAAAGTCATAAAGCCACCGTATGAACTTGGTTGTTTTCATCTTTGAACCTAACGCTCCCACTCAAGCCACGATTTGTAATATCGTTTACCGACACAATCACGTCTTTCGCACCTACTACGCGCATAGCTGCTTCTTCCATGCGGTGCTTAAACAGCGCAAAAGAATGAGGGCGCCCAAGCACTTCATCGAAGTATGGAACGCCCTGTTCAGTGTCATAGTAAAGTTCGCCCTCAAACAGCCTGATTGCATTTGCCACGCACTGAGCCGTTGAGTAAGGGGCTTTCGCATAAGCAATATCGCCGTCAGCCGTTAATTCCAAATCCCAAGTAGAGGGATTTAAATAAAGTGTTTCCATCGCTTCCTTTCTAATCCACAGGGCTGCCGCCGTTCGTATGATTAACCAGCGATTTACCACCACCGACAACATCGACTTTTGATTCAATTTGGCCGTCTGTTGTCAAAGTACCTGAGAATGAAGCCGCGCCGCCGCCAGTTTGCGAGAAACTGCCGTTTTGCGTGGTGTTGCCCTCAATCTGCACAGTCGGCGATTTAATCATGGTCTTTGGTGCTTCAAGCTCGATTCCAGTAGGGGAATAGATTTTGATTCCACCGCCTGAAAACATAATGTATTGAGATGGCGTACCGTTCAGGAAACCGCCAAAATAAAGGCCGTCTGAATAATCAAAACGGCGTTTGCTTTGCGGTGCTGAAGCGGCTTTATTCGCCTTTACGCTCGAAATATCACGGCTGCAAAAACCGCACATCCCAATATCTCCAACTTGAGGGTCAATAACGACAGCATTACCGCCGCCTTGCAAGCGCATATAAGGCACGTTGAAGATTACCCCATGAGGAATCACGCCGCCGCTGCCGTCAATCTGAGAAACAAGCGGCTGAACGTCAACCATGCCGACAGGGGCTAACCCACCGCCTTTTACAGCAACAACCTTTACCAGTGTTACCGTCTGAAGCCTCGACAGGATACTTTCAACGATATAGCCTATCTCGCCCTGTCCGCCTCGTTGCCCAGGCTGTTCAAAGCCTAATCTACTTTGCGACATGTACCGTCTCGCTTTCCGCGTTAGCCGCTTTAATAAACACTTCCCACTTACCGCTAGGGCTGAATGATTCAAGCGTGATATTCATGCCGAAAACGCGCCATTTGCCGTTACAGGTAGGGATAATGCTGTCCTCAATCTCAACCAAGCCGCCAAAACGCAAGGCAGGGTCATAAAGGCATGAGAACTGGACGCCTATTTGGTCGGGTATCGGATAGCCGATAAGCCCTGTACTTGGACGAATAACAGGCACGTCAACCATGCGCGGCTCGCCTTTGGGCGCGATTGCGATTGTGTCGTTGTCGATATACAAGTCCAAGTCGGCATTTTTCGCCAACATCTGCACCTTGCCCAAAGCTGAATCAGGCAGGTATTGGTTACTCAGTTTCGCCGTAACGCCGTTATTCTCAAAGCTCATACCCATATCGGTTGCAAGTTGCGATATAGCCTCTGCTACGTCTATCTCGCCCTCAAAACTTCGCGGCGGGGTTGGTACGATTTGATGGTAGTAGCCCGTGCTACTCTCGATATTCAGGCAGACATTGGGCGCTGAACCAAAATCAGGCTTAGCAAATGTGATATTGCCTTTATAGACAACAGACATTTTGTCATCGTCGCCTGCTTCGATTTGGATCAGGTTTTGCAAAGCCTCTTTCGTGTTCCATTGCACCCTGAGCAATGCCAGCATATTGCTTAAATGCAAGCCAAAGATACGGACGTTTGCGGTAGGCATGACTGAACCGTTGCCGTAATTGATACGACATTCAGTCCGCAACCCGTCAAAAACAAGCGTATTGTTTCCGTCTCCGTCAAAGTCTTTATCTTCGCCTGACAAGATGATTGTTACCTTGATTCGTTTCTCTTTAAGACTAGGCATTTTTTACCCACCTTAAGACGTAACGTTTGCCAAGGCCACCGAAAATAGGGTCGTCATTACCTTGCAAATCCTCAAAGTACAATTCCCCCTCAAAAGGGCGGAAAGCCTCGTTTACGATAGGCTCGCCATTCAAACAAACGCGCCCACTTACTACCGGCACACGGTTTGCTTTCACATCGGCGTATAACTTACCCAGCCGCATTGTCAGCACAATATCGACTACTTGCTGACCCAGCGTTGTTGTTACTTTTTGCGACCGCTCGTCTGAAATAGGGATTGTGTAAACTTTCATATCAACCCCCTGTTACTTTTGTTGCGATTTGAGAAAGCACGGATTCCTTTACCGGCTCAGGCGGCGTTGCTGTCGGTGCTTCTTTCGCCTGCACCTTTCCTCCATCGGCCTGTAATCCTGCTTCCGATTTTGTCTTTTTATACTCAACCTTTGCCAACCGCACCTCTTGAAAGTGGATATTGACCTTAATCATCCGCGCACCGTTCCCAGCCTCTCGCACATAGTCGTAACCAGTGATTGAGCAGTTCGGATATACGGCTTCAGGCGTGATAATCATGAATAAATCGGTTGAGTTTGCGAATGTGCTTAACAGTGCCAAAAACGCACCACGCTGCACTACGCCGCCAGTCGCCTTTGTCATCATTACACTGGCTTTAAAAGGCTCATTTACCTTGTTGTAGCTCGTAAAACTCCCGTTTTCGATAGGGGAATTAACGACAGATGACTTGTTTTCATACCGTACAGAAGCAACGTTGTCTGCCAGCAATAGCGGAATACCGCGCTGATTGAAGATTCCCCATTTTTCACCAAATACCAAATTAATCAGTTGCGCCCCGCCAAAACTAATCAGGGCATTGCCGATATTCGCCGGTATCTTTGGAACGTTAGGGATTCCGACACTATTCCACTTCATATCTTTACCTCAGAAACAACAAAAGCCGCCTTTTCAGACGGCCTTTATTGCCTAGTTCTACATTTGAGCAACAGCATATTGCCCGGCACGGCTGTTCAAACCGTCCATAGCATCTTGTACATTACCCCGAACGGTGCTTGCACTGGTTTGGACGTTAATACCGCCATTAACCGTGATTTGCGTGTTTTGGGTATTGCTGACGTTATGAGGATTCGCCGCGCCTCGTGAAGCATTAATGCGCCCCTGTTGGTCGCTGAGATTCTGTGCAACAGCCTGACCGCCCAAAGGCCTAGACATCATGCCGCCTTTGCCTTTGTAAGCCATCATTTTGTTAATGCTGTTCACATATCCCTGCGTTTCTTTCGGCGCATGAGACAGCCAGTCATTGCCATAGCGTTTAATAGCTTGGTCTAGGTTGCCGTTGCCCCAGTTATACGCTGCAAGGGCTTTGTTATGGTCGCCGTTGTAATGCTTCAGCAACCATTGGAAGTAACGCGCCGCTGCATCGCTGGAAGCGTCAAAGTCCCATTCCCTGCCTGATATACCGTAAGCCTTAGCTGTGCCGGGCATAAACTGGAAATGACCTTTCGCACCGGCGGCAGATGATTTCTTCATGTTACCCTTGCGGCTTTCCTGCGCCCATACAGAATAAAGCATGTGCTGAGGAATACCATACTTCTGACTTACAGCAGACAATCGGGAATCAGCGTTTGAAACAGAGTCTTTGGCGTTGATTTTATTCAGCCAATCTTCTTTACCTGTAACGGCAATAGATGACCTTGCTACACCGCCACCTCTACGCGCGATAACAGGAACGATTCTGCCGCTTTGGATTTCTTTCCAATATTGCGCGCTTGCCGCTCCAGTGTTGCCGTACTTCTCGCCTTGTTTGAAATCAGAAACCCAGCCCTCTTTAGTGTAAATAGCAACGTGCCCCCAGTTATGACCCGACCTTGAGTTTGATTTCATACTCATGACATCGCCAATTTGAGGGACATAATCCTTACTATATGCGACCTGATGGAACCCTTGCCCACTTTTAAGTAGGTTACTAGCAACATCTACGCCATTGCCACTACTACGGATACTTTGCGCGCGTAACGCATTATTGACATATAGCGCACACTGTTTAAGGCTTCGTTTCGCCGCATGGGTAACAGCAAAAGCAGCGGCTTTAGACACTTTATCGTCAATGCCTGAAACCATATTATCGACAGAGTTATTATTGCCTGATAACGTGCCGACATTATGGCCAGTTGCTACGTCAACAGTGCCGGTAACTCTATCCCATGCCGCGCCTGCAAATGACTTCACAGCCTCCCATCGGCGGTTAAATGCCACCTTTACCGCCTCGCCCGCGCCTGAAAAGTCTCCCTCCCTCAATCGGTTGAAGATTTCGACAATATCCATCAGATACGGCATGAGGCCGTCTGACAATTCAGAAGCAAGGTTTTTAAAGCCGTTCATCAGCGAACCAACAGACACGGTGTTACCATCAATGAAGCCTTTGAGCCTCATCCAGTCAAGCATACCGTTTGCGGCTTCCGACCAGCTTGTATAACCAGTCGTCAGGTAAATGAACGACTTACCAAGCGAATCAGTGGAAACTTTGGAACTGTTGATATAACTGGTAAAACGACCCCAATCAAACAGGGATTTGCCACCCTCTGCCCAAGTTTTATAGTCGTCATACAGCAAGCCAAACGCCGCGGCCAAGCCTGCAACCGCTGCAATCAACGGCGCAAACGGCGCGATAAAGGCAAACACCGCCGCCGTTGCAGTAACCAGCATTGGGACAAGAAACACGCCGATAGCCGTAGCAATGCCGAGAAACACGCCTTTCGTGACGTGTTCATGCTTAACCAAGAAGCCTACAAAGCCGCTCACAATCTCCGTGAGCGTTGTCAACACTGGAATCAAGGCATTGCCTATCATCAGCTTCAGGCTTTCCCACCGTGCATTTAAGACGGCTCTAGCTTCTGCGAGTTTGCGCGAGTTTTCAATATCCGCTTCGCTTGAGTGATACATATCGCGCTGAATCTCAAGCATACGCTCCATTTCAGCGCGGCCGCGTGAAAGCGTGTTAAATGTACCGTCATCAATGCCCATTTGTTGGGCTAACGTGTAGGCTTGTTTGCGATCCATCGTACTGAATCGGTCTGCCAAATCAAGCATTACATCATCAAGTTTTCGGGCTTTGCCGGTACTATCCAGCAAAGAAACGCCCAAAGCGTTGAAATACGGCAAGACGGACGTGTCGCCCATCATAATCAGGCTTTGCATATCGCCTGACAGGGTTTTCATGTAGCCGCTCATGCCGTTGGCGCTTTCGCCGGCCATCTCTGCCGCACCTTGCCATGCGCTCAACTCTTTACGCGCCATGCCAAGATTTTTAGCAGTAGTGTCTAGTTCGCGGTTTGCTTTCGCCGCGTCTAGTGCCAGCTTTGAAAGGCCGCTTGCGCCAAGCAGCAAGCCTGTAAAGGCCGCAAAGCCCTTAATAGAAGCGTTTACGGTCTTTAGCAAGCCTTGCATTGAGACATCAGCTTTTTGCGTATCAACTACGCTCTTGCGCCGTGCCTCGCTGTTTTCTTTGGTTGTTTTCGCGGCGTTCTTTTCCGCTTTCTCAACCTTTGAAACAGAACGCTCTAAGCGGTCGTACTGCTTTTCTGCTTTCGCCGCTTCGCCTGAAAACTTGGAAGAATCGATACCAAGCTCAAGAAATAACGTGTCTATAACAGTCGCCATAATCAAACCTTTCAGACGGCCTGTCGCCGTTTCTCTTGTTGCTGTCGGTTGTAGCCGTCAACACTCAGAACCTCCCATAGATTCAAAGCATCTTCCAAGCTATAAACCGTCTGCAATTCGTGCAAAGTGCAAAGACGGCTTGAAACCAAGCCGCCGATAAGCGCGGACAGGTTTAAATACTCCATATCCGCGCCATAACCGCCACCTCCTAACTCAGGCCAGCCCCTTGTTGCAAAAAATCAATGTGCAGATTGAATACCTCCTTTCGGAACATCCAAAGATTGGTAAAGTCCTCTACATCGCCCAATTCCAAATCAAGCGGGCGGGGCGAACCACCAGCAGGAATAAATTGCACACATTCCAGCAATTCATCCAACAGCGGAACAGCAATAGCAGGCGGAATCTTACCCAAAGCGGCAAATGCCACTTTAGCCAAGCCCATCATGCCCTCATTGGCTTCTGCAACATCAATGCCTGCACCAGCCAAAGCCAGCAAGACACGCATTGCCCAGTTATCAATCTTCGCCGCCGGCATTTCAGTAATTTCAAACTTCTTGCCTTTGTCGCGGCCTTTTTCGATCGTTACGGTTTTGGTTTTTAAAGACATTAGGAAATTTCCTCTTCAGTCACTACGCCCAAATTGAATGTATAACTACCGGCATCCATGTGTTTTTTAGCACTGAAGCCAGCCAGATTAATCATGAAGCCTTTGGCAATACGGCGAACGCCCAATGATGGAATATCCACCTGAAACTCAAACGGGAATGTTTCCATCTGCTCAGTCATGCGCTCGTACATCTTTGCAAAGTGGGCGCGTGTAGGGCTGTTTGCTTCAAAAGTGATAGTCAGTTGGTGTTCATGTTGGATATATGCGCCGGACTGAATACCATCCACGCCCATCACGGTTTCACCAATGGTTGCGTCTGAAAAGTCAAACGCTGAATCAGTTTTGTAGCCTTGCGCTTGGACAAATTGGTCGGTGTAACCCTTAGCCTTCCACAGTAATACACTGTTGGCAGAAGTAAGGGTTTTAGGTGCGATTTGTGCCATGTTGTTACCTCAAAAAATTAGGCCGCCTGTTGTTTCAGACGGCCTGTAAGTTACAGAATGTTGATAGAACCCATATTGACGGAATGAACGCTACCGCCATCGGTGTACCATAATTTAATCGGCATTGATTCACGGTTGCCGCGTGTTTGCGCCGTTGCTTTGCCGACATACAGGTAATAGCCACGCGCTTCGATTTGAGTAGCGGCATCTACACCAGCCTCGTTGTTGATGATTGCGCGTTGTTGCTCCGACAGGTCAACGCCTGCACGGATAGAACCGAAGTTCAACGCTTCATCAATAGCGTCTTGGCAGGCGGCACGGTGCAACGCACGACCGACAGTGTTATATGGCACAGACTTGGCAGAAGTGAGCATAGTCATCAGTGCAAGCTGTAACTGACTGTTCAGGCGGATTTGGTTGACGTAGTTATCAAGCCATTTCCATTTACCAGTCATTTGGCCGGGATACATGAACAAGAAGCGGTCGTTAGCCGTTGCCCATGCGCCATAGAAGTTATAGCCGTTGTCTTTCAGGTTTTGCGCTTCAGTTGCATCGTTTACGTCAACTTCCAAGCCTGATTGACCTTTGAAAGCAACAGTAATACGGCCCTCGCGTTCACTGAAATCGATAGAAGCAATCGCGCCACACAAGAACGCCGCTTTATCCAAGCCACCATAAACAGCGGTCGCGCCTGAATATTGGGATTCTTTCAGTTTCGCACCGAAAGATGTTGTATTACCTGCCTGCAATGCAGCGGCTTCTTTACCCCAACCAACATAAAGGAAGCGTTCGTTTTGCAAGTTCGACCATTTAGCCAGTGCCAATTTATCTTCGATTGTCGGCTCTTCAATGGTCGTAAAGGTTGCGAAGTTCAATGTAGCGGCGGTTAAACCTGCCATCATTTCATCCACGCTTTCCGCGCCTGTACCTTTTGACACACGCGCACCGGCGGCTTCACTCAAGCCCAGTTTGTCGGCAATATCACCAGTCGCAAAGGAAACGGTAGATTCTTTTCCGGTAGTGCCTGAAATAACTTTAAAGGCTTGCAACTGCTCTTCAAACTCAACAGTAGCACCCAGTGCCGTACCAAGTTTTTGAGCCGCATCTGAGAAGCTGGTAGCGTCTTTCAAATCAACAGCAGGGGCTTTTTTCTCCGCGCCGTCAATGGTTACATTCAGCGAGCCTTTGATTTTCTTCAATTCTGCAAGGCTTGTAGTTTTCACACTCGCACCAAGCAGATAGCCAGCTTCAGCTACGCTGTTCAATGCGTAGAAGTACAGACGGCCTGGCTTTTTGTTTGAGCCGTCAAAGCCTTTGAAGTAGATTTGAGCGGCTTTATATTCGTCCGAAGAGAAGCCGAAATGCTCACCCACAGATTCAGCCGTTGCAAACAGCAGGGCTTGGCCTGTCGGGATATTGGCATTTTTACTCAAGAAAACGGCGTTAAGCGCAAGAGGGGAACCGCCTGAACTCAACACCGATGGATTCACGCTCACAATCTGTGAGGCAGGAATTGATTTAAACATTTAATTTCCTTTTATGATGGAATACGATTAATTGAAACAGACGCGCCCTCGATAAAGTCTTGCGCATGTGTAACAGTAGGGTTGTAGGTCAGACTTGCCGTAATACTCCAACGCGCTTCAAATTCCTGCTCTTCGTTTGTGAGCGGAATATATCGCGCCTCGTCCGTATATAAAGGTTGACACACTTCCAGCCGCTCGCAAGCATGATAATCACGCCACAAGGTCGAGAAAACGCGCACATTACGCCCTGAATCAACGCCGTAGAAATCAAGCTGCATAGCCACTTCTATGCTTCTTGTTACGTCTGCAAGGCCGTCTAATGGCCTCCATTCGTTTATCTGCGTGTTCATTTCCGATTCGCGGATAATGTTCATCAAGATAAATGGCGCGTTTGGAAGCGGCACATTATTGGAATAGCCCTGTATCACTTCGCAATCAGGGAATAATCCAAGCAGATACCGCCTTACGTCCTTGTAGATTTCAGACTGAGTAACGCTTAATGTTGTCGCCATACCACCACCTTGCACCAATCAGGCCATGATTCGGAAACAGACTTAATCAGCCACTCTGTCGGCTCTGTTTCGCCATAGGGCGCAAACACCAGCTTATCCGAACCTTTACCGGCAATGCGCCGTAATACGGAAAATTGACCCGTTACATACACGTTGAGCATATGCCCTTGTTGTAGCAATCCGTCAAACTCTTGCCGCTCCTGACTGCTTAGGCTTTGTGTCTGAATAGTGACCGTTTCAGATTCGTAATCAGCCGTCCTTACGCCTGCTTCGTCTGTTTTATAGCCGTTATTCAGCATTAGCGTTGCCGTCATGTTTGGGTTTACCGCGCGTGTCACGCCGTTTGCAATAGCCCTCAAGTTCATAATCTTCCTTTCGCCTATTCAACAACTTCGCTTTGAATCGACCGCCACAAGTCCCCCGTGTCAATTAATGGCTTGTTAAAGCCTTTTTTCTTCACGGTTGACGGCGCGTTTTCAGGCTCTCTGAAGTTCTGAATCGTCTCGACAATATCGCCTTTCACACCCTCACCAATCAACGCCAAAGCCTTGCCGACATCTCCGTCCGCGTGTTGCAAGATACTGGCCGCGTTATCCGCCCATTCGTCCTGCTTCTCCGCTATCGTATTACGGAAAAAAGGACGTGCCGGAATGTTAGCCGTGCCGTATTCATTCCAGTAGGCCACCTGAGCCACGCTTACATCGCCTTTCCCATCTTTGGAAGGGTATGTTTGCGTTTCCAAGATACCGACCCGAACCGTACCGCCTGCCGCCTTACTGACAGCATTTCGCAAGGCTGAACGGAACTTACTACCGCCGCGCATAACAACCACCCGGAACATATCGGAAAGCGCGATACTTAGCCGTCATTTGCCAGTAGGTCAAACCCCAAGGAGTTTGAGCGAACCATGCCGCCTTACCGCTAACGCCAGACAAATCCGCGCTGACCGATACGCTACCCTCAGTAGCCGAACCGATACGACCAACCAAGCCGCCTTGTTCTGCTCTTTCGTCCAAAGCGGCTAAATGGCGCATTAACAACATCAGCAACCGCTCACGCTCGCCCAAGTCTTTGACGATACTGCAATCAGTGTTATTGAGTAGCGTTTCAGCCTGAGCGAACCACCAGTCAAGCCGTACATTGGGCGTGTCGACAAATTGCGGGTAAACCTCGCGGAAAGTGTCGGGATTAAATACCACCACGCCCATGATGTTACTCGTCTGCTTTGGTTACGCCTGCATTAGGCGCATCAGGGTCAACTGCTTCCAAGCCGGTAGCGTTATTTTCTTTTTCCGCTGCTTCTGCTTTGGTATCAGCCGCCTTGTCATGGGCGAAGATGAAGCCGTTGCGAACCATTGCGCGGTCTGCGTGAGCTTCCATCCAAGCATCGAAAAATTCAGCGTCAACTTCATAGGTAATGCCATGTCCGCCGATAACGCGTGAGCTTGTAGAACCGTTAATTTCAACAGTTTGGCCGTTCAGTTCGAGAATCAACCCGTTTGGCAGTTTGCAACCGACGGTAACAGTTTTGCTTTTTGTGTTTTTTGCCATTTAGCCAGCTCCTTTTAGCTAACAGTCATTGTTGCAATACAGAATGGACGATAGATAATCGCGCCCCAAGTACCTTGAGATTTCTTCTGTTTGATAGAAGAGGCTTCCAATACCATGTTATGGGCGCGCATTTTTTCGGTAAACGCACAGTCCAAAGTACGTTGGCCGTCCAATTCTTCGACAATCAGTTGCACGGTTTCGCCGCTTGTGGCTGAGTATTCAGGAATGGTCTCAACGCGCAAGTTCGGGAAGTTCTTTTTCAACTGGTCAATAACATTGACGTTGTATTGGTTGGTTTTGGTCAAATCAACGCTTGCGGTAGGGCTACACACCAGCAACAGAGGCGTATTCATATCAATCTTACCGCCTGTCTGTTTCAGCAGAGTTTGGAACAGTTTACGGATAGATTCATACACTTCTTCGCCTGTTGAGTTTGCCCAAGTTTTAGCGGCAGTAGTAGTGGCAGGCAATGATGGGTCATTCAATACGCCATAGTTTTGCAAGCCTTTAACGCCAAACAAATACGTTTTGTTTTGAAAACGATTCAGGGCGTTTACAGACGCTTCGTTTACGCGGGCAACGTAGTCGATTTTGGCTTCACCGGCACGGGCTACTTCACGCTCGCCCCAACGGGTGAACACTTGGTAATGGTAGCTTTGGCGTTGAGGGAAGTTGACGTTCACGCCGCTCACGCCGTTGTTGTTGTAGTCGCCGTAAGAGGAAACTTCGCCAGTAGGCTCAACGGTCATGAAAGTAGCGGTTTCTGTTGTCCAGTCGCCTTTTTTCATTTCGCCGAAAACTTCAGCGGCTTTGGTAGGCTGCAGGATGATTTCAATCAGTTGAGGGTCAACATAGTTCAACATCCATGCAGGGATACCGCTGTTGCCTACGGTAGTCAAACCGGGCTGAGCATCCATAGCCAAAGCAGCGGCGATTTTGTCGTCCATCAGCTTCTTGCCGCCGCCCATAAAGACGATACCGGCGTCGCGTTCCAGTTGGTTAAATGTTTGATTCATTGATTACTCCCAAGAAGTGATTTTCGCCAGTTCGCCAGCAGAGGCGGTTGAGGCTACTTTGAATTTAGTCAGGGTATAACCTGATTCAGTCGCTGCGGCAGATGATTTCAATGTGCCGTCAGTGTCTTTGGCAAATACGTTTTGGCCGATAACGGCACCGGCAGGGAAGTGCGCCCAAAAATCGCCACCAGTCATCAGTGTCATGGCTTGACCTTTCAGAATGGTGTTGCCTTGTTCATCCAAGAAGCCGGTAATGCTTGCTTGTTGTTCACGATGCACAAAGCCGATGCGACCGTTAGTTGCTTTCTTGTTGCTTACTTTGCCGTCTGTATCTGCCCATGCAAACACGCCGACAGTAACGCCGCTATCGCCTGCTACCAAAGCACCCTCGCCAGCCAACATGGAAGCGTTAGGGTTTGTAGAAGCAAAATCCCCTGCAACGGCAGGGGCTTGGTATGAGTTAACTACTTTTTGAAATGGCATTTTTTAACCTTTCTTGATTCGTGCTAAACCTTTGAACTGCTTAGACGCGGCGTTTGCGCTGTCCATAGCAACTTTAGGGCTTGATTTACCCAACATGCCGACCATTGCACGATATGCGGATGGATGAACGCCTGATACGTCAACGCCTTGCTGTTCCAGTGCGAATTTGTACACATCTTCCGCGCTGTCCATAGTTACATCGCCGACAATGTGCGCTACTTCGCGCTGAGCGGTTGCCAGTGCCTGCATACGTTTGCGCTCTTGAGATACAGCCGCTGCGATTGCTTTATCCATGGCTACTTTAGAAATACCACGGTCTTGAGCTTGTTCCGGCGGTTGAGGTGCTTCAGATTCTTCATCTTCGGCAACTTCTTCCACATCTTCGTCTGCGGCGGTTTCTTCTTCGTCTGTACCAACTTCCTCAGCGGCTTCCTCGGCAGGCGGCAACTCGTTGTCGTCCTCGTCCTCGGCAGTCTGAACTTCGTTAGTCAACGAACCAATAACCTGCAACAGTTCGTCAGGGCTTAATTCAGCGTCCTGAGCCATCAAAGGCTTCAGAACTGCATGAATACGCGCTTTCGCGCCTTTCTTCAGTTTCATAACATTCCTTTCTGAAAATGGGTCTGCATCGCTTACTACTACATCACGCCCTGCCCGACCCACATCGACAAGGGCTACATGGTTACCAACAATATCGCGCATAACGCCGTCATAGCGCATACCGTTAAACTCGCCTGCTGTCATATCCGCAACGTATCGATACGCGCTAGATAGCTCCATTTGCTCACCGCTTTCAATACCGGCAATGGCTTCTGAATCCCAGACGGCTAATGAACATTTCAAATAGCCGTCCTCAAACTTGGCATCGCTACCAGTCGTACCGACAATAACGTCCTTTTGCGGCTCGTCTGCTGATACTGGAATATGCTTACTCAATAACGGCAGGTTGTTGAACGTCTGAACAGCCTTTTCAAGCTCTTCAGGGTCTCGCAACATGTAATAAACCTTTGTCGGCTCTAATCCCAATTTGTCATGATTTGGGATTTCGCTACCGTAATAAGGATTTACCGTTGCTTTACTGATATTAGAAGTCTCAACGTGCAATCGACCATCTTCATCATACGACCGCATGGAACGGTCTTGAGCTAATTGCAGTTGCTTTCTATACCAGCGCGGATCATCGCAATCCATTGCGTAAGTTTCGTCTAAATAATCCATAATCTAATCCGGATACCAGCCGCCATTACGTTTAATTTTTTCGTCCAACTCTCTCATTCTATCCTCGTAATCTTTCTTAGCTTTCGCGTCTATTCTGTCGAATAATGCCTGTTTTTCAGGCTCAAATTTACGGGTATATTGAGAACTAAACTCTCGTATAGCGGCATCAAATGGGTTAAATCCCTCTCCGCCCTCATTTACAACATCGTTATAACGTTTTCTTTTCTTGTACAAGTCATCTAAATGAGCCTTTGCTTCAGATTTAGACATGTTGTTTATATCTGCTTTCTTCGTAGGCGTATTTTGGCCGCTTGTAGAAGAATTAGATTTAGGCGTAACAGGTGCTTTGTAATCAGGGCTGAAATGCTTAATCTCTTCTGCTAGTTCAACACCAGGCGGCAGATACCATTGCTTCTTATCAGGATTCCATTTTGCGCCGTGTTTTTTAGCAAGCTCTCGCTGTTCATACGGCACTTTTAAATAAGTACCACCTGCCTGCTGAGAAGCTTTGAAAGACGCCCAATCCTTACGATGTTGTTCAAGCTCTGATTTCTGCTCACTTGTGATTGTGTACTCCTTACCGGAAACAAAGATCCTATGACTATCCTTTTTCTTTCCGTCATAAAACTTGCCGTTCCAATAAGGGTCTGAATGTTTATTGCGTATTTCAGCGTACCAGTCAGGGATTTTTGGCTCTGTTGTAACAGGGTTGCTAGATGCCTTTTTCTCTTCTGCCCTATTTTTGTCTATTTGCGGAGTAATAACTTCTTCGCTTGCGCCCACAAAATCGATACTAGTTAAACCGGCATACATTCCCGATAATTCGCGTTGCTTTTCTCGGATAATTGACATTGAGGCATTCCCATCATCCCCAATTTGAGATTTTGGAATCCATACCCCAACTTTCTTTTTATCCCCGGCAGCGTTAACAATTTCAGCATGAACCATTACCGCTTTATCAGTCTCTTTGGCAATGTGGCCGATATTTGTTTTCGCGCCCTTGCTTGACGGCGTGGCTTCGGTTGTCTTTGAGGCGGATTTATTTAACTGCTCTTGGCTTGGTGTTTTCGCACCTACAAAGCTCTTCCGAACCTCGTTTATTTTCGTGCCGTTAAACTTACCGCCCATGCCTTTAGTAACACGGCCTGATTCGTCTAACTCGACATGCGCGCCTTTACCCTCTGAACCGTTCGGCTTGACCGTTATCCACTTGTTATCTTGTGCAATCAGTCGCCGCGCCTTGTTCAGTATGGCTTTTACTTCTTTTTTCATACTATCCCCACTTGATTACTGCGCGGCTTGAACATCGGCAGTTAATCTCTTCGCCCGGCTGAACCCATTTGCCGTCTAAGTACATCCCCTTACTGACATCAAAGCGTTTGCCGTTTGCCGCTACATGGCTAGGGCGTGGCTCTTTGCCTGCGTGAGAATGAAGCCAAATAGCTTCAGTTATCCCAAGCTCTTGCCGTCTCGCTTTCTCAATGACGGCCTTTGCCTTGTTGGTTTGGTCTCGTGCAATAAACGCCGCTCTCCGCTCGCTTACGCCAAAGTCTTTGCGAAGCTCTTTAGATAACTGCGACATGGTGTAGCCAGCGTTAACCGACCGCCAAACGCTATCTTCAACACGGCTTAAATACTGCTGACCAATGGAACGTATCAAGCCGACATTACCGCTCAACGCTACGTCAAATGCGCGGCGTGTTGCTTCTGTCTGCGTGAATCGAACCGTTAGCCCGGCAGAACGTAAAGCCGAAAGAAACGCCTTGTCCGTATGGCTCATAGAACGATGTAAAAAAGCCCCTGCGATTTCAGGGGCTAGCGTTTCCAATCGGTTGAACCAGTAACGGAATAAACGGCGGATAGCGGCTTGCAGGCCGTCTGAAAAGCCGTCTTGCGCCAGTCCTTTAGGGTAATGGCTGTCAATCAGGCTTTGCACGTCCTTGCGCATTTCCGCCAGCAGTTTCTTCAGGCTCTTGCGATACGCCGCCTCCACTCCAAGATTCGGCATTATCGGGGACAGTATCACTTCGTTGCTCTGTTTCATCACTCATTCCCAATTCGCCAAAATCATCTTGCATTGGCACTTCATCAACATCAATGCCGTTATATCCGCTGTCAGTATCTGAAGCCAATCGGCCGCGCACCTCTTCAGCGGAAATAACACCAGCCTGAATATATGCGACATCGCGGTCGGAATCAGATTTGCGGATAGTGGCAAGCTGCGATTCGTCCATTTGCGCCAACGGGACAAACTCAAATGTGATATTGTCGTCAGTCTCGCCGAATAAATGAAGCTGAACCAGCTTTAACACCTTATCCAGTGGGTCGCGCAATATGTTTTCTTGCAATGCCTTGATGTAGTCGTAATAAACGGCTATCTCGCCCTCACTGCTTGCGTTTAATCCGCTAGGTGTTACGCCCAACAGTTTTACAAGCGGCGTATGGCTAGGCATTGCCAACTGCTCCTGCGCCTGCGCCAATAACGCGTCTAATCCGCTCAATGGCGTGTTGAATTGGAAGAACTCTTCGTTATCCTTATCCAACATCATCAAGCCGCGATTGTCTCTGAAGCGGTTGTACACTTCAGCGCGTAAGGTCATATTCACTTCATCATCACAACCGCCTGACAAGATGGTTGACATATCTGTCTTAATGCCTGACAGCGAGAAGCTATGCAGTAGGTCGCTTATTGAATCAACCGTTCGCAACCATCGGTCAACATAAGGCATCATCAACTGCGACATACTCACGCCGCCGAAGTTATAGGCTGACTTAAGCAAATCAGGAACAGGACGGCTAATCAGCGTAAACAGGCGGCTATGATGAATCTCACGCCCCATTACGAACCACGATTTAGGCTTATAGAAGTCTTTGGCCGTCGGGTCTGTCGTATTGCATTGCGCCGGCGCTGTCCACATCGGCTCAATCGGAACTAATGCTTCTAAGCAGCCTTTGCCAATGGTCTTACTTGTCAGCAGAAGCGGATTGCCCAGCTTGTCGTTATCCTGACCCTTAATTTGGATCATGATTTGACCACGACCAAAGAAGCCGTCCGATTCAATCGCCTTACGGAAAACATCACGAATGTTCAGTTTCTCGTAACACTCTTCAATCTGCTTAATCTTTTCGCTGTTGTCGTCCTCGCCGATAGACTTAATCTCAATCCATTGGCGGGTCATCTCGCTCGCTGTCGTTTCAGTAACGCTTCGATACTCTGAAATTTGCGCTAATTCAGCCAAGCGCGGATAACCGATAAAGCCAGTATTAAAAAAGCAACCTGCGCCAAATGTGCCTAGGTTGCTATTACAGTCCATCGCTATTGAGTTATTCGCCTTTACACCGTCTGGAAGCTCCGGCATATCTAACCCATACTGCTGAACAGTTTTATCGGGCAATTCCTGAAGCAGTCGGCGCAAGGCTTTCACATTCACAGCCTTTTGCTGTTTCTTCTTTTTACTCATATTCTGCTCAAAATGTTTGGATTGATATTCAGGCCACCTTGTACAGGCGCAAAAGCCATAATCAAGGCATCGGCACGGTTAGGGCTTGGAATGCCTCGTTTCGCCATATCCTTTTTACTCTCAACCTTAACACGTCCGTTATTGTCATAATCGACACGCGGGCGGCTTAGTTCGGCCTTGAGATACTCAAGGTCTTTAAGATTGCCTGATATGGATATAAGCTCGTCAACAGGATAAGTATCCCCAAACTCGATAGCACGCCATGTTTTATAAAACCGTTCGCGCACCATCCACCAAGCCTGCGCTTTGATGTTTGAGAACATATCCTTATTTTTCTTGTCATCAGTGTATCGGGCTTCAGGCTTAAACACAGAACCACCGGCATTAAAGCCAATCGTCTGCACTTTGCCTGTCTTACGCCTAAACTGCGCTTTCACGCCAGCACCTACACCGATACTGTCATAGACAATCTTATCGGCTTTCGCCTCTTGTCCGTACAGATAAACCTTGTCGGCGGAATAGATAACGTCTTGGCCGCGCCATTCGTCCATATCGATAACGACAGAACCATGCCGCAATATTGTTGCACTGGCGTCATCGCCTTCATCTGCAACGTCAAAGCCCAGTATTCTCTGCCCAGTCGCTTCAAATCCCAACTTGATATGTGAATCAATCGCCGCGTCAATCCATTTGGGCTTAATTACAGACAACTCACTATCTGCTACCGGCTCGCCTAACCATATATGGCGGTAAAGGTCATAATCACGCGCTTTACATGATTCAGCCTCTAAGCGTAGCACTTCAGGCAAATAGATGTTGTCAGTGTAGTTCACTACAATATCGACCATATCATCAGGCGGATTGACTACAAACCGCTGATAGGTAGGGTCAAGAATGTTTTTCGGATTCCACGTCAGCCAAATCTCCGACCCTGCTTTACGGATAGTCGGGATTAGGATATTCCAGCTTTCATCAGAAACGTTTTCAGCTTCCTCAATCCAGCATATATCAATTGCCTCAATGGATTTGATTTTTGTCGGGTTGTTCTTGATACCGTAAAAAAGAAATTCCGAACCTGTCGATAGATGGATAATGCGGTTACGCTGTACTTCATATTCCTGCGTATAACCTGCCCTGTCTATCGTGTCTGATAACAAAGAGATTACGGAATCACTGATACTGTTTTGAAGCTCACGGGCGCACATGATACGAAAGCGGCCTTTGCGCGCAAGCTCTACCAATACCGTTGCCACTGCCCAAGACTTCATGCCGCCACGGCCACCGCGCAAACTCTTGTATCGGTGCTTATGTATCAGCGGTCTGAATCTAGGGTGTAGCTTATTCTTCATCGCTCAAGAACAAATCAGAAAGTTTCACATCAGCCTGTATTGCAAGGTTGCCAGTGATTTGCTGTTCCACTTTATCGCCGTATTTCTTCGGCGCAATCTTGGAAGCCGCCCATTTTCTGGCATCTATCTGCAATTTTGCCTTTGAGACTGCCGCGCTCTCTGCTTCTGCACTGTCGGCAATCTCGATAATTTCTTCTGCGAAATAGTCCGCCTGCTTTTCTCTCGCGCGCGCGTATTGCTCCGAAAATTCTTTATTCTCACTAAGCCACTTACACACGGTTGACATTGTAGGCATACCATCTTCAGCGCATATTGAGCGCAAGCTTCTGCCATTTGCGATTTTCTCGCATATCTTTTCTGCCAGCTCGTCGCCGTATTTACTTGGACGGCCTGTTTTGCGTTTTGTGTCGCTCATAGCACCTCCTTTAAAAAAGAAACCGTCTAACTCCGACCACTCTCAGAATTAGACGGCTAAACACACTCGACTCACAGGAAAAATGGAACGCCCTACACCAGCAAGGCATAGGGCGAAGTGCAAGAACCGCTTTATAGTCTGTCTTGGCATGACAACCATCTAGGTCGGGCAACGCGTCTCACTTGCACAGCGTTTTACAGAGTATCAATCAAAGTAAAGTGGGGCGCGACCCCCTATTTAGTTGGAAGCGTCCGCGTCATCTTCCTCAACGGCTACGCCGCCCCTTTTGCCGTCGCCAGTTATGGCATGGCTGGAAAATCTGAAATTCAGGCGGCCTGAAATAAATCGGGCTGCAACAGGTTCACTTCGCACTGCCTGATTTTGGCGGCAATATAGTGCTTTTCCTGCTTACGCAGATTCAAATCACGCCCTGCATGACTTCCGCGCTCAAATGACGCAGTTTCCTGATTGCGCCATGCGTCCAATTCGGCCTGCACTTTCGCCCGCACCGCTTCGCCACGATTCCAATAATCGTGCAAAACTAAAAAACATTCTTCCTGATACCGCTCCACCGTTTCCCGTAAATCGGCACGGACTTTGGCAGGATTGATACCAAACAGCCAGCCATTCAGCTTCTTCAGCGGGATATATAGCATTTCCTGCATCTCGCTGGAAGTGGGTGTATTCATAAGAATACAGCCATATTTTTTAACGTTTTTTTGTAGCTTGTTTCGTTGCGTCGGCCAGCTCATTTGCAAGGCTTCCACAATCGGACGCATGGCAACATACACTTGGCCGTCATACTCGGCGGCAATCAGCTTTGCCCCTTCAAAAGGGATATACAGGCTTTTACTCACTTACATTCTCCAATAAAAAAGCCCCGGCTCGAAAGCACGGGGCTGATTTACTGCGGCACTCCCACCGCAAAGCGGCTCGGTACCTACACGATTTAAGGCTGCCTGAAATGCAAAAACCGCCCTATAAAGGCGGTTTATATAGCTATTTCCAAACTATAGCATAATTGTAGCAAAAGTGTTTCATGCCGTCAAGTGTAAAGCAAGAAAAATCCAACCAGTAGGACCTTCAGAGATAATCACTTATTCCGTGTCCAAAATTAGGCAAGCCAAATTTGATGCCACCTGATGCAACGGGTTTAATTCGCTTACCCTGTTAGACTGCCCATTGCCATCATAAACAACATTTGTGCCACAATCGACGGAGTACGTTTGTGCGAATTGTCCATTTCTATTCACCTCATCAAAATTTCGAGCGGGAATAATCGCATACCCGGCTTGCTGTTGTTGTTTGATTGTTAAAATGGACATTGAGGCAAATCTGCCCGTGGCCCTAGCATCAATGAACATGAACTCGCCGCTTCCATAGACTTTATAGTTAGTCCCCGGCGGGGTCTCTATATATTGCAATCCAAATTGTTCTGCTTCTGACTTTGCCATCGCCATGCTAGATATTACTGCCAATATCATTGCCAACAATGTTTTTTTCATCTTCATCTCCTAGAATAAACCATCTACCTGTTTAGGTTTACCATCAATCGAAATATATTACCGAACAATTATACATATTTTTACACAACCTATCAGCATAAACACAAACTACCCAATAATCCCCGCTTGCCTAAACTCCGGGTCCAGTTTGCAAATGGCACTATCAAGCAGTCCGGCCACAATTCCTCCAACCTGTTTCTTTTTCCGCCACAGCGTTACGCGGGCAATATCAAATCTGTCTTGTATCTCCATCAGCTTCGGGACTTCCTTTAAGATATTCGACACCAGCGCATCACATATCAGCAAGTTCACGCCCTCGTTCTGTTGCTCAATATAGGCGGTAATATCAACAATTCCGCTTAAGTCCTCGCTGTACTTACACTCTACTACCGCAAGCTCATAGCGATTCAATACGCGCTTAATTCGGCTGATAATCATCTCCGCATGGGCATGTTTTTCCGCTTGCGTCAAACCACCCCAACTACCGCCCATCACACCTTTAGATTCGCACCACTCGCAAACTAACGCGGTTGAATTTATCGGCTCTATTCGCGTCCCTTTAATCCCATAAACATCTTGTAAGACTTGTTCCACGTTTCTGTACATCTACATGCTCCAACTGATTTTAAATTCGTTCGCCGCCCATGATTGGATATTGTTTTGATACTCTGTCATTTCTGCCACATTCAGCCTTGTCGTGCTTATCGGCGTTTTAAGCTCTGTTCCGTCCGGCATGGCCTTAAGCTCAAAGCCAAGAAAATAACCCTTACAGTACTCGTGCCATGTTTCCGCGCTGTATCGCCTGCCGTTGACCCACGCCTTATCTGCTAATTCTCCATAAATCGCCCAAAGCCGTTTATTCTGCTCATGGCTGCGCTTGGCTTTGTATGGTCTGATCGTGATTTCTAAATCCCCGTTTTTCAGCCAGCTTTTTAGCTCGTTGGTAAACAGGGTTATGATATTGTCCGCGTTATCAGCGGTTGCTCTGAATTTCTGACTATTCATATTCTGACAAACACAAGCCACGCGCTACGAAGCACACAAAAGACACACCAGCCAACACCGCGCCGATACCAATCAATCCCAATAAAATCATCTCAATCCCCTAGTAAATCCTGAACCTGTTGCAATAACTCTCGCTCCGTGCCGTACAGGCTCTCAAACGTTCGCGGCGCGGCGTGAAAGGCTATCCCTACTCCACCAGTCCGATGATGTGCAGGGCATAGCGGAATCGTCTCAAAATGGCTGTTCCGCCGTCCTATCCCTGCTCCGTTTCGGATATGGTGTACCTCTGCCGGCATGTCGTATCGCCCACTGTTTCGGCAGACGATACAACCGAGAGAGGCCACGCGCTCAAGGTGTCGTTTTTCCTCTTTGGTTTTGCTCATTCCAACTCATCAACCTTTACCACCAGCCCCCCACCTGCAACCGGCTCACTACCATACTCAGCAATAATGCGTCTAACCTGTTTGTCGTTTGCGTATGCCACGCCCTGCAATGCGTCTAAACAGACTTTTAAGCAGTTATCCAAATCCAAGCAGACTTTACTTGCCGACCCGTCTTTATTTGCTTTAGGTATCAACTGGACTGTCAGACTTACTGCTTTATCAGTCGGCTTGATACCGTTTTCAGCGGCAATGGCGGCAACCCGCGCCTTGTATGCCGTCGCCTCTTTGCTGACGATTTGGCGGTTGCGAAACGTCCGCCAATATCGGTTAGTACTTATCGGATATGGCAGGGAAAGAACATTTGCCCTTTCCGCCGCCTCTACTATTTGCTCAATCGGGATTAATACGGCCAATGCCCACCCCAATCATCATCTTGGTTGCGTACTTTCTTTGCGACCCATTCAACAAACCCAATCGCCAACACCACGACCGATACACAAATCAAAAATACTGCGAATTTCATAAATAGCTCCATTTCATACCGAAGTGTTTGTAAATGCTTTCTGCCACGCCGATAGGCCAGTTTTTAGGGTCTAATTGCGGGCAAGCCTCGTTTGCAAGCTCTGCCGAAATACTCATGCTTACCGCGCCTCTCTTGGCGGAGAACAGCCGTTCTTCGTCTGCGTCTGTAAACTCTTTCGCCCTCTGGCGCGTACCGGGCAATTTTGGCTTCTTGACCGCATAGTATTTCGCGCGATATTCAGCCTGACACTGCCGGCATCTGCTGCTGTATTGCTGAATCCCCTGTTTGTTGAAGCCTTTTTTGTAAAACTCGCTGATAGGCTTTCTTTCTTCACACTTTGAGCATCGTTTCGTTTCCATTTCCCTTAATCCTTTTCACGTTGTCCAAATTCATCAATCGGCGGCATATCTACTAAAATCGTGATTCCGATAAGTGCCGCGATAGCACCAAGCCCAATTAAAAACAGTGTCATCATTTGCGGCCTCGCTTGAATTTATTGCGTTTCAACAGTTCCAACTCAGCTTTCAGACGTTGGTTTTCTGCTTTCAGTGTCGTGTCTGCTTTGTTTTTTGAGATTGCGATAATCTCTGATTTAACCCTTGCAAGCTCTGCGTTCTTCGCCTCAATTTCCGCTTGCAGTTCTTCGATTTTCTGCACTTGAGCGGTCATTTTTGCCATTAGGCCGTAGGAAGTGCGTTTTTCATAGTTCAGACGGCTGATTGTTTCGAACAGATTCTCGCTAACCATTTCCACCGCCTTTTCCATTTCAGCTTTTTCTTTCAGGCCGTCTGAAATTCTCTGACTGTAATCATCAGCCATATTTTTTAAGCTATTAGCGGTCTGAATAACTTCTTCATGCTCTTTCTTACTCACGCCGCCCAATTTCTCGATTAACCAATTTTTCATTTTCCGTTTTCCTTTCCGTATTTCTTTTCAATCAATCTTTCCACGCGGTTGACTGCCACTCTCAGTGATTCGTAGTTTTTCGCGAAGGCCGCATATAACACGGCATCCAGTGCGTTCAGGTGTGCATGTTCAAATCCGCAACATTCCACCTTGTCCGCCAACAAGTCATAACCCGGCAGTGTAATAATCGGCATTACCGGTCTATTCCCGATTTGGTCTCGCAAATACCATAAAGCCTTTTCCAAATCCTCTTTGCCGTTCTTGTGCTCAAATCGCCAAATGTATTTAAACGCGTTCCCAAGATTGAAATTCAGCAGTCGGGTAAACTCGATACATTCGTGCTTTCGTGTCTTGTAGTGATTGGGGTTGATGTTGTCTTTCATTTTGTCATTTCCTTTTGTTGCGCCATTCTTCAAACTTTTCGCGCCGTTTTTCCATCGTGTCGGCTGTTGCCGGGTTAAATTCGCCTTTGTCGCATTTGTAGCCGCCGAAGTAGTAGCTCGCTCTATCTTCAGCCGTCTTTGCTTTGGTACATCTTGCAAATCCGCGCATCGTGCCGTTTGCTTCGGCTTTAAAATCTGCGTGTAGGCAGTGGTAGCAGGTTTCACGCACGGTAACTATCCCAGTCAAACGGTATCAACTTGCCGCCGCCATCTCTCAATCGGTCTCTGATTCGGGCATCAACGTTTTCGCGGAAATCCTTAGCCGACAAGTTAGTTAACACCAGCGTCGGCATAAGCCGCTCATATCGACCGTTAATGACCGAAAACAAAATCCGACCGTCCGTTTCTGATAGGTTGCCCGCGCCAAATTCATCAAGCACCAGCAAATCAGGTTTTACAAACGTTCCAACAGCCTCTTTTTCGCTTCCGCCGTTGAAACTGTCCTTTACGGTCTGCAACATATCGCCGACAGTAATTACAACCGCACTGCGACCCGATTCGATAACCTTGTGAGCAATACCGCAGGCCAAATGATTTTTCCCAGTGCCGCGCTTACCTGAAAAAATCATGCTCCGTCCGGTCTGCAAAACATCCTCGAAGTTTTCCGCATAGTCGGCGGCGGCAGCTTTTGCTCTTGCCATTCCGATCACGCCTTCATCGACTTGGAAATTTTCAATTCGGCAGTTTTTAAACCGTTCGGCAATGCCTGAGCGGCCAATGCGTTTTGACATTTCGTCCTGCTTTAATTCGCTGACAAGGCGTTCGGCATATTCAACCGCTTCTTTTGCCGCTTTCAGCTTTCCGCAAACCGGGCAATCAGTCCAAACATTGCGGAAAACACTCTTCGCCAAATACTCGCCATGCTCCGTGCATTTGCGTGTTTCCGTTTTGGCGTTGCCATAGTTTTTTAAAAAATCGGCGGTACTTTTCAAAGCCATATCCACCCCCTAGAAATCCGTTGTCGGCTGGTCGCCGTATTGTTTGTTATCCAGTACATCAGCCGTCATGTTATGGGTTAAGCCACCATTCCCGCCTGACTGTTTGCCAAAGGTTTTATTCCTAACCCAATCCGCGCGGAAACTTCCCCAGCCGTTGCCAATGGAAAACATCACTGCCTGAAATGCCGTCATGCCAACTTTTTGAGCCTCACTTGCAATTAGGCGCATAGCCGTTTCTGTCAACGGTTGGCGTTTAGCCTTGCGAATTGTCAAAAAGTCCTCAGCGATTTGCCCGGTAATTCCATGCTCTGCCAACAGTGCTAAATCGGCTTCATGCTTGGTCGGTTTTTTCGCTGTTTTTTCGGGCGCTGTATTAATATCTACGTTAGTAGATATTTGTTTTTTGTTTTTTGTATTTATGTGCCCCCCCTTTTTTGGGGGTGGTCCTACCCCATTTTTCGGGGGTGGTGTTACCCCATTTTTCGGGGGTGGTGTTACCCCTTTTTTGGGGTCTGAAATTAAAAAATATTCGTTCGGTAAACCAATTCTGCTTTGCTTGCCAATCAGTCCTAAATCGACCAGTTCATCAATGGCTTTTTGAACCGTTTCCTCTTTCCTGATCCCGGTAAATTTTTTAATCTGTGAAATCGAAAGACTGTCATGCGTTTTCTGCCAACCTCTGGTTTTACGAACAATCAAGCCGTAGCACTTCCACGCGTTCCCGCTCATCTTCGACAGGTATTCATCGATAACCGCGTTTGAAATCTGAAAACTGTTTGGAATAAATTCATTCATGGCTCAATCCCTGATTTAGCTATCGAATAATGGGCAACTGGATTCTTACAACTGCCAACCTTGAATCGTGGCTTGTTGAAAACAAATCCCCTGCTTTCCAAGTCGATGATTCGTGAACATAACTGCGTAATATTCAAATACTTAGAAGCCTCTAAAGACGTGATATGACCGTTTGCGCGGATGTAATCGATAATCTTCTTGCACTGAGTGCCTTTTTGATTCATAATGACCTCTCTTTCACGTTGTCGAGCAGTTCGTTTCCTGCTCACCGCCCCACGTTTCCGCGTGGGGTTTCCCTTTTTCTGCGTCCTGCGTCCGTACAAGTAAATGGATATTCAATCTGAAGGGAACTTTTTGACCTCATAAGAAGTTACTTTCCCATCTTTCTCCTCAATATAAATTTCTCGTTTATATTTCAGAGCTTTACATATTGCGGACTGCGTAACGCCAAGCAACTCCGCTGTTTTGACTTGCCCATTTTTACTTGCATATTCCAGCAATGTAGTTTTCGTCATGAATACCTCCTATTCATGAATTATAACCGCTCGTAATTTAAAATGCAATACTTGCGGTAATTATGTTTTATATAAAACTTCCAGTAATATTATTTAAAAGAGGTTTTTTATGAAAAAGCGTGAAATTTCAGATATTGAGAAAGAAGAGTGCAAGCTTCTAAAGCAAATTTTCAATGATAGAAAAAAGGAGCTAGGTCTATCACAAGCAAAAATTGCTGGCTTGATAGGGGTTACACAAGCGGCGATAAACCACTACTTAAACGGGACTAACGCATTAAATGCGTCTATTGCAAGTGAATTTGCAAAAGTATTAGGCGTTCCTGTCGGTAGCTTTAGCTGGAGACTGGAAAAAGAAATTAATGAGATGTCAAACTCACTAATAATATCGGGTGGTGTTATAAATGGCGCACTTAACAATAATATTGGAGGCGTACACAACAACACCAGCTACACCCTAAATCAAAATTCTGTAAGCAAGCCAACAAAAGAAGAGCTTGCCGACGCAGACAAGCACTTTTTAAAATCAATGCCGCTTTTGGATATTGATATCGCTGTTCGCCATCTCGCCAACCCTGATAAGGACAGGACGCAAATTCAGGGCGATGGGGACAGGGCGGCAACATTTATTCCACACTCGGGGAATACCGTCGGCGTCCGCATGGCTGACGACGTGGAGTTTGCAGGGATAAAACGTGGCGACATACTGATAGTGGAGCCGAATATCCCACCAAGAGATAAAGACTTGGTGCTTATTTGTATCGACAATACAGGCTACCTGCGCGGCATGGTGGGTAGGTTGTCCATTGCGATTGATGGGACGCATACCATTATCTACGATGGTGGATCAGGCGTTCCGCTGCCTGATGGCGCGTTTATTGCCGGAGTAGTTGTAGAGGTTAAGCGCAGGCTGATCCCAACGGACATCCTATTAAGCCGGCTTGATCCTGATTACAATATCCACCAATCAAAACAAAGATGATATGAGTGAGGCCGTCTGAAAACAGGCGGCCTTTCGTGCGTCTTATTTAAAAAAGTCGGATTTACAGATTTACACAAAGTGTAAATCTGATATAATGGAGATATTAATATGCAGGTGAAATTTGAAACAGATTACCTGTATCTGTTGTTTGCTGATTCATTTTTTCAGGATAAGCAGATAGGGGCAAAAGTAACTGCCGCATACAGGATTGTTGTCAATTATCTTCTGTCTGCCCACAGCATATCAGATCTTCATCAGGCTCAATTTTTAGATTTGTCGCCATGTGATGATGATTCGGGTTTTTACTCTGTAACCGTCAATCCGAAATACAAACTGATTATCAGCATAGAAACCGAACAGATCGTATTACACAGACTTGATTCACAAGACCCAAAATGAATATTCAAACTTTACCCGCCCAATCGATACACGCAGGACAGGTTCTGAAAGCAGAACTGGCAGCCCGTAACCTGACACAGGCAGACTTGGCAGAAATTATTCAACGGCCAACAAAAACCATCAATCAGATTATTACCGGCAAACTGGGGATTACGCCCGATACCGCCATGCAGCTTGCTCAGGCACTGGGCATTTCAGCTGAGACATGGCTCAATCTCCAATCACGCTTCCAACTGTCGATGCTAGAAGCAGACAAGTATCAAGATATTCCGCTAAGGGCAGCACTTTATCAAAACTATCCGGTTAAAGAGATGGTCAGACGCGGATGGATTGCCGCCGGTAAAACATTTGAAGAATTGGAAGCGGCTATAAAAAAATTCTTCAACATCGAAGCAATCGGCCAAACGCCGCAATTCCAATTTTCCGCCAAGCAAAACGCGGCCGCTTACCAACAAACAATCAGCACTACCAACTTGGCATGGCTGTTTAAAGTCAGACAACTGGCAGCCGAACAACTGACGACGGGGAAATTCAGCACCACCGCCGTAGAAAAAGCTATTGACGAATTATCCGCCCTGCTCCGCTCGGCAGAGGAAGTCCGCCACGTTCCCAAAATACTGTCCGCCTGCGGTGTCCGTTTAATTTTTGTCGAAAGCCTGCCAAACAGCAAACTGGATGCCGCCTGCTTTTGGCTGGACAATCAAAAACCGGTTATCGGCATGACCTTGCGTTACGATCGCATAGATAATTTCTGGTTTACCCTCCGGCATGAATTGGAACACATCCTAAATGGAGACGGCAAAAATCAAGCTATCATTGATGAAGATATCGGTATTCAAATCGACGGACTACCTGAATCGGAACAGTTGGCAAACAAAGCAGCGGCAGATTTTTGCGTCCCCGCCGCAAAACTTGACAGCTATATTGTCCGCGTAGGTGCCTATATTTTTTCCGAAAGGAAAATTATTGCCTTTGCAGGTGTCAATGAGATACACCCTGGCTTGGTGGTTGGGCAGCTTCACAACCGCACAGGAAAATATCAGCAATTGCGCAAACATCTTGTTCCAGTACGGAATTTCATTTTAAACGGCTCAACCTATGACGGCTGGGGTTTTGCAAATAGGAGTAATGATGAGTAACGCCACAAAAAAACAAATCGCAGAAATCGTAGAACAATACAAACAGGAAAAAGGCATTAAAGATGGAAGAGTAGATGTTCATGATTTGGCAGGATGGGCATTGGACAATAAACTCTACCAGCCCAATATGCGCGATGAAATCCAGCTTGCCGCAAATACATTTTCACGCCACTTCAGAGAAGAACTGCGCGCAGACCCTAAAGGACGCAGCTATCGTGCCAAACACGCGGTAAGAGAAAGCATTAACGGCAAACAGCTCACATTTTGGGCAGATTTGGACGATCCAAATGTTCCCGTAGAACATTTCCATAAAGCATTTTCGCAGCGGCGTCAGCAAATTGTCGGCGACTGCTTCCAGCTTAAAACCGACGTTGATGTATGCAACGACAAAAAAGGCAGTGTAATACCGCTATCCCTAAATTTTGAGGATGACGTAGCAGAAGCCGAATACTTGAGGGACAACCCTGAAAACGCAGCCTAAACTTACCCCATTCAACCAGCCCGCCATGCGCGGGCTTTCTTTTTGCCTGTTGATGGGGGTTAACCCCCTTTCGATAGGGGTTATACCGTTATTTGCTTCACATTTACCGCCCAAATGGGCGGTTTTTTATAAAATTTATCTACATAAAATCATAGTGTTATATTTTTTTAAATAAAAATATTACCGCAGGTATTTACTAAATTAAAAACCGCTGGTAATATACACACATCGAAGCAAAACACAGTTCTTTAACAACTCGGGAACGTAGTAACCGCCCTTCAGGTAGGCGCAAACCGATAGCAAGACATGGTAAAGCATAGGGGAAATCGAACAAACGGTTACAGGCGAAGGCGGCCTAAAAGATAACGGCCTATGACGGTTACAGCCCTTTTGAACAAAGAGGGCTTATTTAAGCGGCTGATTCGGCTGCTTAAATAAGACAACGTGAAAGGAAACACAAATGATTACTTTAGGCGCATTACAAAGCCAGTACGACAACATGCTCCCTTATGACGACGACTATGACGACGCGCGAGTTGAGCAGATTGTCGATGACTACCTGAAAGAATGGTCAGCGGCCGACCTGTTGGAAATCTTGAGCGGAAAAATCTTAGAGGGCGTGAACGAAGCCCTTAAGCAAGTGGCAATCAATCAATGCAAACAGGAAGCCGCCGAAGCTCAGGCGGAATATGAATATAACCTCAGAACTTGGAACGACTAGGAGGTCAGCATGAAATACGCAATCAGAACAGTTTTGGCCGTGTCAGCAATCACTATCGCGGCTTGTAGCTTTTCCGGCAAAGCCGAGAAGCCGGTAGAACCTGAAACCATCAGCCAAGAAGCTCAAATTGAACAGACATACGAAACCATGCCGGACGACATGAAAGTCATGGGAGACGCGGAGATTAAGCCATGCAATACATTCTAACAGCCTGTTATATAGCCAAGCCAAAAGGCCATAGCCATATCAGCAAGCATTGCGGCGCGCGCATGAGAAATGAAAACGGCGTTTGGCACGTTTGGCAAGACGTTGAGACATTCGCCCGAAACACTCACGCGCTGATTCTGAAGAAAAACGCAGGGTGCAAGAAAATCAACGAGAAAACATTCAAGACAAAAGCAGCGGCTGAAAAGTATTTCAACAAGTTGCTGGAAAGCTAACCATATGTCATGAATTGATGTTTTATTGCCAAGTCATGCAAGAGCTTGAGCAACAAGAAAGCATAGAAAACAACAGCTTAACCAGCAAAGAAAAATTCATTTGGAGATTAAAAAATGAGCGTATCGGTTTTCATCCTTGGAGAGAGCGGAACAGGCAAAACCGCCTCAATGCGAAACCTTAACCCTGATGATGTGTGCCTGATTCAGGCAGTTAAAAAGCCTTTGCCATTCCGCCCGAAAGGTTGGAAAACCGCCGCAGAAAAGGACGAAAAAGGCAGTCTGAAGAAAGTGGGAGATTCAGGAAACATCTACATTACAGACAATTCCCAACAAATCTGCACGATTCTGCAAAAGACAAGCAAAGACATAATCATCATTGATGATTTCCAGTACATCATGGCAAATGAGTTCATGCGCGGCGTTACCGTTGAAGCCAAAGGCAATGAGCAATTTATGAAGTTCAACCGCATTGCAAAAAACACATGGGACATTCTTCAGACGGCCAACGCCTTGCCGGGAAACAAGCGCGTTTACATCCTTTCCCACACGCAGACAGACGATTTTGGCAAAACCAAAGCTAAGACAATCGGCAAACTGCTTGACGAAAAAATCACGCTGGAGGGCTTGTTTACGATTGTTTTAAGAACGCAGGCAGTCAACGGCAATTACAGCTTTTTAACCCAAAACAACGGCAGCGACACCGTGAAAAGTCCTATGGGACTTTTTGAAAGTCAACAAATCGACAACGATTTAGCGCAGATTGACTCAGAAATCTGCAATTACTACGAAATCCAACCGAAAGGACATCAAGATGTACAAGCTCAATAAACAAGATGCAATCGCCTACGACCAACGTGGCGGCTATATCAACCAAGCCGGTAAATATGTTGTAACCATCGAATCAGCCGTCTTTCATGTAGGCAATAACGCCAATGGCCGAAGCGAGAATCTGAAACTGTCTGTTATCGATAACCAAAAACGCAAAGCGACTTTCTTCATCAACACCAGCTATTCAAACGGCGTTCAGAATGAGGGCGGCTTGCGAACCGTGAGCGCAATCTTGGCTTGCTTACGAGAAAAGGACAGTGGCGAACCAACACCGGCACAGGTCAAAGAATACAACCGCGAAACACAACAAGAAGAAATGGTTATGCGTGATTGCTTTACCAAACTGCACGGCAAACAGCTTGGCATTGTCGTTCAAATGGTGCATGAAGATGGCCGCGAAAATCCATCACCGAGCCTGTATAGCGTGTTTGAAGCCTCAAGCGAATTGACGGCAGGCGAAATCATGCGCGCCGAAACACAACCGGCACAGCTTGGCAAAATCATGGCTTACATCGCAAACAAACCGCTTGTAGATAAACGCAAGAATAGCCCTGTTCCGCCTCAACCGACACGCCAACCAACGCCGCAACCAACAGCACCAACCGCGCCGGTTGAAGATATTGACGACGATATCCCATTTTAACCAAGCTCATGCCGTCTGAAGTTTAGACGGCCTATTCTGAACGACATTAAAGAAAGTCAATTATGCTGAATGTTTTTATTGACATTGAGACTATCCCGAATCAGAAACATGGCGCATTTGATGCAATTCTTCAAGATGTTGCCCTGAATTTCAAAGCACCGAGCGACTTGACGAAAGAAAAAGCCGCCGCCGATTTGGGAATTACAGACAAAGACGAAATCAAATTTACGTCTAAGGCTTCAATGATTGAACGTTGGGAGGCCGTCATGGCTTCTTCAAAATCCCATGATGTTGCAGAGGATAAGTACCGCAGAACGGCTTTAAATGGCGGCTACGGCGAAGTTTGCGTTATCGGCTTGGCAGTGGGTGATGGCAAACCTGAAGCAATTACAGGCGGAAACGAGGCGGAAATTTTAACTAAGTTCAACCAATTAATTACCCGAATTAGATTCGATGTTCCGCGCCCGAATATTCGATTCATCGGGCATAACGTTGAGTTTGATATCCGCTTCCTGCTCCACCGATTTATCGTGAACCGTATCAAGCCTGCTATTAACTTGCATTACTCGCAATACAGCGAGAACTTCGCAGACACTATGCAGATTTGGGCAGGACGTGGAAACCGTATCAAACTGGCGGAGCTATGCGAAATTTTAGGGATTCCAAGCCCTAAAGACGGCATAGACGGCTCACAGGTTTGGGATTATGTGCAAGCCGGGCGAATCGATGAAGTTGCAGAGTATTGCAAGAAAGATGTGATCGCAACACGCGAAGCGTACAACAGAATGACATTTAAATTTTAAAAGGAAACAAAATGCTGAATAAAGTAATTTTAATTGGCCGTCTTGGTCGTGAACCTGAATTGCGCTATATGGCAAACGGCGAAGCTGTCTGTAACTTCAGCGTTGCCACGAGTGAAAGCTGGAAAGACAAGAACGGACAACGCCAAGAGTCCACTGAATGGCACAACGTAACCATGTACCGCAAACTGGCAGAGATTGCCGCCAAATACCTGACAAAAGGCAGTCAAGTGTATTTGGAAGGCAAAATCCAAAGCCGTAAATATCAAGGCAAAGACGGAATCGAGCGCTCGGCTTACGAGATTATCGCCAACGAAATGAAGATGTTGGGCGGTAATGCACAAACACCAGCACAAAAACCACAGCCAGCACAGGCACAGGCGCAAGATGATATTTCGGACGACGTGCCGTTTTAAATAACCCACAGGCAGACGGCCTAAAACGTCCGAGCCGTTGAGAGGACGGCTTCAACAAAAGGAAAACCCATGACCCTTATTCTTTTAAAAAGCACAATTTGCCTGATTTGGGCTTTGATGATTCTGAACGTAGGCGTGTATCTGTATTTAGTGCTGATTAAAAAGCGCAACGCGCGCAAAGAGTTAAATATTTTAAATCCGTTGCGTGATTGCCTTGTATTCTTTGGTTTTGCGTGGTTATTGTTAGTGACCCACGCCCTGCTGATTATGAAAATCACGATCCAATAGGTGCGATATGAAAGCAAGTGAAATGTTAGCCTCACGGAAAGCGGCGAAGAAAGAACAGGCCGTCAAGAAATATGCACGAGACAACATCGGCAACCAACGCGCCGACCGCAATAAACTGGCAAATATTGCTGTAATCCAAGTACAAAACAAGCTGGCTTTGCGAAGTGGAGCGCCTCAAGACTTAGACAGCAAATTGACCGAAAACATTAAAAATCTCATGCACTATCAGGCGTTGGTTTACGAAAACGACCAAACCAGTGTAACCGTGTTTGAGAAACTTATCCGCGCTATGCGTGTTGTCGCTTGTATTTACTCAGACAACGACTTAAGCAAGACGACCAACGAGGCTCAGGCGGCGATTGAGCAGCTATCAGAATCAGCCGACCTGTCGCCAAATCAACGCCGTGAGATTCTGAAGCCTGTTCTTCGCTTGACTGAATATCAGGAAGCCTACGGCGAAATTATCCCAGAGCGTACCGTTTCAAAAATCGGCTTGTATTGCGCAAGCGTACAAATCGCACTGTACACAGCGAGCCTATACAATCGCCCGAAACGTTACATTCAGGCGTTATTCGACATCATCAACGGCGAATCGTTACGCACGATTGCCAAGAAGATAAACGAAAAAGAAAACGTATTGCGCGAAGAAGTATTAAATGCCGCTTGGCACTTCTTCCGCGTAGCAGAGTGTAATAGTGCCGTTCAGCCGGTAAGCAGTATTCCCGAATTGCGACAAGACGGCTACAAGACGCTGGCAGACTTTGAACGGCTGAAAGATTTTATTCAGACGGCCATGCAAAAAATCCTGATTCCATTTGAGCAAAACACAGGAATCAGCTTAATTAATTACAACCAATTCCGCAAAGACTTGGTACAAGCGGAAATTATTTAGGATT
>ERZ772978.53-NODE-53-length-49494-cov-188.11_pt1 | contig 49494 bp, 40 predicted proteins | sample MGYA00511675_ERZ772978 | MGnify/ENA primary metagenome ERZ772978 (study PRJEB29015, sample SAMEA2738092) | human oral metagenome | biome: human oral; feature: human-associated habitat; material: saliva | place: China | collected 2156 ... | reverse complement strand
CGTGGTGGTTTCCGTGATGATCGTCGTGACGGTCGCGGTCCTCGCGGCAACGACCGCCGCAAGGACGCAAACTACCAGAGCTACTCCTCGACCGAGGAATACGTGTCCCCTAACGGCAACGAGCCGACCATTCCTGCTGGCGTGAGCGCCCAGGAGCTCGACGCTGACGCCGCGCGCGCCCTGACCACCCTGTCGGGCCCCAACCGCGATATCGTTGCACGCCACCTCGTCATGGCCGGCCAGCTTATCGACCTCGACCCCGAGGCCGCCTACCAGCACGCGCAGGCTGCGGTTAGTCGCGCCGGACGCGTCGACGTGGTTCGTGAGGCCGCGGCCCTGACCGCCTACGCGTCGGGCCGCTACGAGGAAGCCCTGCGTGAGGTTCGCGCCGTTCGCCGCATGCGCGGTGACGAGTCGCTGCGCGCCGTGGAAGCGGACGCTGAGCGCGGGCTCGGCCACCCCGAAAAGGCGGTGGAGATCATCGACGCGACCGACTCGTCGTCTCTGGATCTCGCCGAGCAGGTCGAGCTCGTGCTCGTTTCTTCCGGCGCCCGCGCTGACCTCGGCCAGCCCGACGTCGGCCTCGTGATCGTCGACGACGCGCTGGCGGTGCTGCCCGCGTCCGCTGACGACGAGCTGCGCCGCCGCCTCATGGCGGTCAAGGCTGAGCGCCTGACCGAGCTCGGTCGCACCGAGGAAGCCGAGGAGGTCATCGCAGCGATGCCTGCCGAGGCCGAGGACACCGACATCATTGATATTGCCCTGTACCAGGATGCCGACGTCGACAATAAGCGTTCGGCGCTGCGCGGTTCCGAGAGCGCCTTGGCCGAGGACTTTGACTGTGCTCTCCTCGACCTGGACGGTACCGCCTGGTCCGGCGACGAACGCATCGAACACGCGGCTTCCTCCGTCATCGAGGCGCGCACGATGGGCATGGCCTCCGCGTTTGTGACGAACAACGCGATGCGTACCCCGCAGCAGGTCGCGGACAAGCTCAACGGCATGGACTTCGAGGCGACCCCCGAGATGATTATGACCTCGGCGATGGATATTGCCGCGATCATGGCGGAGGAACTCGAAGAGGGCGCTAAGGTCTTCGTGCTCGGCGGACCCGGCCTGCGCCTCGCCCTCGAGGAACGGGGCTTCGAGCTGGTCGACAGCGCCGACGACGAGCCTGCCGCCGTCGTCCAGGGACTCGACAAGGAGGTCAACTGGACCCTCCTGTCCGAGGGGGCATTCGCCATCGAACGCGGTGCAGTCTTCTACGCCTCCAACCTCGACGCGACCCTGCCCGTTGAGCGCGGTCAGGCTCTGGGCAACGGCTCGCTCGTGCGCGCGATTCAGCACGCCACCCGCAAGCGTCCCACCGCGGGAGGCAAGCCTGAGCCCGGAATCTACCGCCGCGCGAGCGAGCTCGTCGGCGCCACGAACCCCGTGGCAGTGGGCGATCGCCTCGAGACCGACATCATGGGTGCCGTTGCCGCCGGCGTGCCCGCCATGCACGTCTTGACCGGCGTTCACCGTGCCCGCGAGGTCCTGCGCGCCCCGCGCGGCCAGCGTCCCGCTTACCTAGCGATCGACATGCGTGGTCTGCTCGAGTCGCACCCGGCGCCCAAGCACCACCGCGATGGCACGTGGACCTGCGGTCTGTCCCAGGTGGCCAAGGTGACGCGCGCGGGCGTGCTGACACTTGACGACATCGAGCTCACCGACGCGGTCACGATCTCCATCGACTCCTACCGCGCACTCGCCGCGGCAGCGTGGGAGTGGGCCGACGGCTCCGGCAACCCGGTGACCTGCCCCGACATCACGGTCGTTGACAACGACGACCCGGCCGGCATCGTGACCGCCCTGGAACCGGTCGTCGACGCGGATGACGACTTCGTCGAGGGCGCCGACGCTGACGCGCTGCCGGAGCCCGGTGAGGACACCCCCGCATTCCTGCCCGGTGAGGAGGAACTCGAGGCGCTCCTGGAGTCGACGGCCGACATGGATGACGAGGCCTGATGGCCCTGAGTGAACAGACGGCGGCCCGTTTGGTCGGCTTCGATGAGCTTGGCGCGCAGATGCAAATCTCGACGCTGACGGCCATCGAAGCCGACCTGCGGCGGGCCCTGTCGACCGACGTGCCCCCGGGAACGCCAGTTTCGGGTGTGGGCGTCGGATCGCGAGAGGACGGGAGGGCTCACACGTGAAGCTGAGAAGGATTGACTCCGAGCTGGTGCGACGAGGCCTGGCGAAGTCGCGCTCGGCCGCGGCGTCCATGATCGTGGAGGGACGCGTCAAACTCGACGGCCAGGTCGTCCTCAAGCCTGCGCGCCAGATGGATCCCGCGCAGGCCATCGTCGTGGCCGCCTCCGACGACCCCGAGTATGTCTCTCGCGGCGCGCACAAGCTCGCCGGGGCCCTCGACGCCCTGGGCGATAAGGCCCCGCGCATTGAGGGACGTCGCGCCCTCGACGCGGGGGCCTCGACGGGAGGCTTCACGGACGTTCTGCTGCGCAGGGGAGCGGCCTCCGTCGTCGCAGTCGACGTGGGTTACGGCCAGCTCGCCTGGAAACTTCAGTCCGACCCGCGCGTGGAGGTTCACGATCGAACCAATGTGCGCACACTGGACCCGGCCTCGGTTGCTCCTGCCCCCGGCCTCGTTGTGGGAGACATGTCGTTCATTTCGTTGACCCTTGTCCTGCCCGCGCTGGTCGCAGCGGCCGCTCCCGACGCGGATTTCCTGCTCATGGTCAAGCCGCAGTTTGAGATCGGTAAGGAGCGCCTCGGACACGGGGGAGTGGTCCGCAATCCCGAGCACCACGTCGAAACTGTTGAGAACGTTGCGCGCTGCGCCATCGGCCTGGGGCTGGACATCGCCGCCATCGCGGCCTCCCCGCTGCCCGGTCCCTCCGGTAACGTCGAGTATTTCCTGTACATGCGCCGCGGCTACCCGGATCCGATTGACCCGCGGGAGCTGACTGACTACATTCGCGCAGCCGTCGCGCAAGGACCCGCAGGAGGTGGGGCATGACGCGTGTTCTGATGGTGCGTCACCGTCATCGCACCAACGCGGTGACTTCCGCGGTCACGCTGTCGCAGGCTCTGTCTGAGCGCGGCATCGAGGTCGTCGAGGACGCTTCGGTCGGCGACATTGACATGGTCGTGTCGATCGGCGGCGATGGCACGTTCCTGGTTGCCGCGTCGAGCGCGCGAGGCCTGGACGTGCCGCTGCTGGGCATCAACGCCGGACACATGGGATTCCTGACGGAACTCGGTGCGACAGGTACGGGCGACGTCGCTCGCAAGATCGCCCAGGGTGATTTCACGGTCGAGCGGCGTATGACGCTGGACGTCACCATGGAACGCCCCGACGGTTCGAGGGCGTCCGACTGGGCACTCAACGAGGCCGTCATCATGCACACGGATGTCGCACACCCTGTTCACTTCGCTCTCGTTGTCGATGGGCAGGAAGTGTCCACCTACGGCGCGGACGGGATGATCCTGTCGACGCCCACCGGCTCGACGGCGTATTCCTTCTCGGCTGGCGGTCCCGTCGTGTGGCCTGACACGGAGGCGATCGTCGTGGCTCCGCTGGCCGCACACGGCCTGTTCACGCGCCCGCTCGTGGTCGGCCCCTCCGCATGCGTGGAGATCGTCGTCCTGGACGACATGTGGACTGCCCCCGAGATGTGGTGTGACGGCCTGCGGCGCATGACTGTTCCGGCGGGCAGCGTCGTTCGTGCCCGCGTTGGGTCGGCGCCCGTCCAGCTCGTGCGCGTGGACGACACGCCCTTCTCGGCGCGCCTCGTGCGCAAATTTAATCTTCCCGTGCGCGGGTGGAGGGACGGCTCGCGGTGATTGAGTCTCTCGATATTGCCAACCTGGGCGTCATCGCGTCGGCGCACGTCGATTTTGGCGGCGGCCTGATCGTTGTGACGGGCGAGACCGGCGCGGGCAAGACGATGGTCCTGTCGAGCCTGCAGCTCCTGCTGGGGGCCAGGGCTGACGCGGCGCTCGTGCGAAGCGGCGCCGATCGATTGTCGGTGGACGGTATCTTTTCTGTCGGCGAAGACGTCGCTTCTCGCGTCGAGGAGGCCGGTGGCGTCGTCGAAGGGGGCGAGCTCATCGTCGGCCGCTCCGTCCGCGCGGCTGGCAGGTCGCGCGCGCACCTGGGTTCGCGCCCCGTTCCCGCATCCGCGCTCTGCGAGATCGTCGGGTCAATGGTCACAATCCACGGGCAGTCGGATCAGATTCGCCTGACCGGCGAGGCTGCCCAACGCCGCGCACTCGACCAGTTCGGCGGGGCCACTCACGCCGCGCTGCTGGAGGAATATCGCGAGGCCTTTCGCGCGGCAGTCGACACGAAGCACCGACTCGACTCGCTGCGTGGGGATGCGAACGATCGCGCGGAGGAGCTTGAGGACCTGCGCGGTGCCCTCGCCCAGATCGACGCGCTCAACCCGCAGCCCGGCGAAGAAGAAGAGCTGGTCCGCGAGGCGTCTCGCTTGACGAACGTTGAGGACCTGCGCGCACTCATGGGGGTCTCGCTGGGCTATCTCAAGGGCGACGACCGCGGCGACTACGCGGGGGCCGTCGAGTCAGCGCGCGGCGCCTACGCGCAGCTAGACGACGCTTCTCATTTCGACGAGGCCGTGGCGGAGTTTGCCGCTCGCGCTCGCAGCCAGGCCCTCGAGCTGGACGCGCTGGCAGACGACGTGTCCGCCTACCTCTCCCGCCTCGACGCCGATCCCGAGCGCCTGGCCCAGATCCACGCCCGTCGCGCGGCCATCAAGGACGCGTTGCGTGGGCGCGCCGGTGACATCGAGTCCCTGCTGACGTGGGCAGACCTGGCGCGCGGGCGCGTCAAGGAACTATCGGCCCCGGCCTCGGATCCTGCGGTGGTCGAGCGCGAGCTCGCGCAGGCCCAGCGCCGCGTTCTTGACGTTGGCGCGCGCCTGTCGAAGGCCCGTGCCCGCCTAGCCAGCGAGCTCGCGGCCGGAGTCAACGACGAGCTGCACGCCCTGTCGATGCCCGACGCGACTCTTCACATTGACCTGGAGGCAACGAAGCCGAGCTCTCACGGATGCGAAACGGTCGTTTTCCGGCTCCAGCCTCATCCGCACGCCCCCGCGCGCCCCCTCGGTCAGGGAGCCTCCGGCGGCGAGTTGTCCCGTGTCATGCTCGCCCTCGAGCTCATGCTGGGACGCACCGAGGCCTCGTCCACCTTTATCTTCGACGAGATCGACGCCGGCATCGGCGGTCAAACCGCGACCGAGGTGGGCGCGAGGCTGAAGAGGCTCGCGGCGAGTCGGCAGGTCATCGTCGTCACCCACCTGGCGCAGGTCGCCGCCTTCGGAGACCAACACCTCGTCATCGAGAAGCACGACGGCACGACGAACGTCAGAGAGGTCACGGGGGCGCAGCGCGAGGCGGAACTCACCCGAATGATGGGTGGCGATCCGCACTCGCAGGCGGCGCGCCGCCACGCTTCGCAGGTCTTGGCCTCCGCCGTGTCACAATCGCAGGGATGAGTGACACACGTTCAACAACAGCACACGCCCGGACGGGGCGGGTCCGTATCGACGACCGCCCCAAGCACCTGGCGACGCGCCTGGAGCGCGGCGATATCGCCGTCATTAACGTCGCGGACCTGGACAAGGAGAGCGCCGCTGCGCTCGTGGCGAGCCAACCCGCCGCCGTCCTGAACGCCCAGCCTTCCCTGACGGGCCGAGTGGCCGCGATGGGTCCCAGGCTCATCCTCGACGCGCAGATTCCCCTCGTGGACGACCTCGGCCAGGACATCATGTCGTTGCGCGAGGGGCAGGAAGTGACGGTTACCGGGGGCACAGTGCTGCTCGAGGGCACCGTTATCGCGACGGGGACGCCCGTGGAGAGCGAGGACCTCGACATTGAGGTCGCTGATTCCGCGCCGCTGTTCGCCGGCTTCGAGGGCGCGATCGAGGACTACCTGGCCAAAGACGGAGCCACCGTCTTGCGAGGGCAGGACGTTCCCGAGCTCTCCGGGCTTCGCGGTCGCCCGGTCCTGCTCGTCACTGGAGCCCCGGACGCGGCCGTTCAGCTGCGTGCCCTCGCCCGTTGGCGCTCGGAGGCGGCCCCCTACGTGCTCGCCGTCGACGGGGGAGCGGACGTTGCCCTGAAGGCGCACCTGCCCCTTGACGCTGTGATCGGCGACGCCGACCTGATGAGCGAGAAGGCGATCCGCAAGGCCAGGTCCTTCATCGTGCGCGTGGGCGGCGACGGGCTGGCCCCTGGCTCCGATCGCCTCGACCGCATGGGAGTCGTCTACAGTTCCGTCCCAATGGCCGGCTCCTCGCTCGACGCCGCGCTGGTCGTTGCGGCCCACTCCGATGCCCCCGCCGTCATCACGGCTGGCGTCTCCTACGGTGAAGCCGAACTCGTTGACGCAGGACGCGCCCTGGTCGCCCCCGCCTTCTTCTCGCGCCTCGCGTGCGGGTCGCGCCTCATCGGCGCGGACGCCGTCGCAGCTACGTTCCGTCCCCGCCCGCGCGGCTGGACGCTCGTGCTGCTCGCGCTCGTCGCTCTCGCACTCATGGGCGTCGCTTTGTGGTCCACCCCCTGGGGTCACGACCTCCTCTATCCGCTCACGTCCTTCTTCTCGTCGCTCATGCACCTTGCTGGAGGAGCCCAATGATTAACTTCCGTTACCACGTCGTCTCGATCATCGGGATCTTCATCGCGCTGGCCGTCGGCGTCGTCCTCGGCGCCGGCCCGCTCCAGCGCAGCATTAACGCCGGCATGAACCCCTCGTCGTCGCAGGCCGCCTCCGACCCGGTCCTGAGCGCGCAGGCCGAGGCCGAGGCGGCGGGCCTGAAGGCACTGGCCTCCTCGACGCTCACCGGATCGCTGACCGGGACCTCGGTGGCGCTCGTGGTCCTGCCCGGTGCCTCCGACGACGACGTGTCCGCCATACGTTCGACCCTGACCGACGCGGGCGCCTCTGTCGTGGGACGCGTCACGCTGACGGATAACTGGCAATCGACCTCGATGAGTCAGTACCGCACGACGCTGGCCACGACGCTGGCCTCCCACCTCCAGTCGGGCGGCGCCAAGACGGCGAGCGCCGACGGCGTCGTGGGCTACTCCATCGTCCAGGTCCTAACCTCGACGGGAGCAGAGACTGACCTGCTGCGCCAGATCCTCACCGACAAGTCCACGCCGCTCATGACGATCGACGAGGATCCCGCCGGTAAGGCCACGACGCTCGTCGCCGTTGGGGCGCGTGCGCAGACCACGACGTCCACGCAGGCGTCGGTCGCGGCGAGCTCCGATGCGTGGATCGGTCTGGGCCTGGCCGTGGGTTCCACGTCCGGCGTGGTCGTGGGCGACGCATCGTCTCGCGAGGCCATGATCTCTCAGATCCGCACGTCGGGAACCGCGGTGACGACCGTCGACTCGGTGGGCACGACCCTCGCCTCCGTCGACACCGCGCTCGCGTTGTCCACCGCTTCGAGCGGTGCCCGCGCCTTTGGAGTGGGTAACGGGGCACAGTCCGTCATTCCGAGTAGCAAGTAACGCGCGTGTTGACGCGATGTGTCTTGTCGGCCCCCGCTGATCTGCAGAGATAGCGGGGGCCGAGTCGTCGGTGGAGTGTTAGGCTGGAGTTCCATGGTGAGTACTTCAATGCGCGCGGTGCGCGCGGAACATTCCATGACCAAGCACATTTTTGTGACGGGTGGTGTCGTCTCCTCCTTGGGCAAGGGCCTGACCGCCTCCAGCTTGGGCAGACTCCTTCGATCGCGGGGACTGCATGTGGTCATGCAGAAGCTCGATCCCTACATCAACGTCGATCCCGGCACGATGAACCCCTTCCAGCATGGCGAGGTGTTCGTGACGGAGGACGGTGCGGAGACCGATCTGGATATCGGCCACTACGAGCGCTTCCTCGACGTGAACCTGTCGGGCGCCGCTAATGCAACGACCGGCCAGGTGTATTCCACGGTGATCGCCAAGGAGCGCCGCGGCGAATACCTGGGCGACACGGTTCAGGTCATCCCTCATATCACCGACGAGATTAAGAACGTCATGCGTCGCCAGGCTCAGCCTGACGAGAATGGTGACCGTCCGGACGTCATCATCACGGAAATCGGCGGCACTGTCGGCGACATCGAATCCCAGCCGTTCTTGGAGGCGGCCCGTCAGGTGCGCCACGACCTCGGCCGCTCGAACGTTGCCTTCGTGCACGTGTCGCTTATTCCTTTCCTGCCCGCGGCGGGCGAGTTGAAGACAAAGCCGACGCAGCACTCCGTCAGCGCACTGCGATCGATTGGCATCGCGCCTGACGCGCTGGTGCTGCGTACCGATCGCGCGCTGCCTGAGGGCATTAAGTCGAAGGTGGCCCTCATGTGCGATGTCGACCCCGACGCGGTCATCGAGTGCGCCGACGTCGCCTCCATCTACAACGTGCCGCCGACGCTGCATCGCGAGGGCCTCGACGCCTACCTGGTCCAGCGCCTCGGATTGTCCTTCCGCGACGTCGACTGGAAGGAGTGGAAGGAGCTCCTGGAGCGCGTGCATTCTCCTAAGCGCCGCGTTGAGGTTGCCCTGGTCGGCAAGTATATCGACCTGCACGACGCGTATCTGTCGGTGTCTGAGGCGATCAAGCACGGCGGCTTCGCACACCACGCTCGCGTTGACATCCGCTGGGTTGCGTCGGACACGTGCGAGACGCCCGAAGGCGCTGCCCGCGAGCTCGCCGGCGTCGACGCGATCGTTGTCCCCGGTGGCTTCGGCATTCGTGGCATTGAGGGAAAGCTCGGCGCGCTGCGCTGGGCGCGCGAGCATCGTGTTCCGACGCTGGGGTTGTGCCTGGGCCTGCAGTGCATGGTGATTGAGGCCGCCCGTCATCTCGCTGGCATCACCGGGGCGTCGTCGACCGAAATGGATCCGGACACGACCGAGCCTGTCATCCACACGATGGCCGACCAACACGAGTTCGTCGATGGCAGCGGTGACATGGGCGGAACGATGCGACTCGGCGCATACCCCGCGGCTCTCGTCCCGAATTCGATTGTTGCCACCACCTATGGCGCGACGGAGGTCAGTGAGCGGCACCGCCACCGTTACGAGGTCAACAATGCCTACCGCGACCGCCTCGAACAGGCGGGCTTGAAGGTGTCCGGAACCTCTCCGGATGGCTCGCTCGTTGAGTTCGTCGAGCTTGACTCGGCGCTGCACCCTTATTATGTTGCAACACAAGCGCACCCGGAGTTCAAGAGCCGTCCGACGCGCCCGCACCCGCTGTTCGCGGGGCTGATCGCAGCCGCATTGAAGCGTCACGTGGGACGTTACTCATCGCGCGTGGATGAGAAGGAATGAGAGACGACATGCATTTTCTGTCGAGCGAGCAGGTCCGCGCTATCGCGGATCAGCGAAGCCCACACACGGTTGCGTCGAGCGAGGTCGTATGGAGCGGGCGGATCGTTGACATGGTGGAGGACCGTGTGGTGGTCGTCGAGGGCGAGGAACCTGTCGTGCGCCAGTACACGCGACACCCCGGTGCCGTCGCCGTCGTCGTCATGCGCGGCGAGGAGGGGGCCGAGGAGATCCTGCTTGAGCGCCAGTACCGCCACCCCGTCAATGCGTCGCTGTGGGAGATTCCCGCGGGTCTGCTGGACATCCCGGGGGAGGATCCCCTTGTTGCCGCCGAGCGTGAGCTTGCCGAGGAGGCGGATCTGGTGGCCCGACGCTGGGACGTGCTCGTGGACTTCTTTACTTCGCCCGGTGGTTCGACGGAGCCCCTGCGCGTCTTCCTGGCCCGTGACCTCGAAGCGACCGGCACGACTTTCGAGCGTGAGGACGAGGAAGCGACGATGGAATACGCGTGGGTGGCACTGTCCACGGCGCTCGAGTGGGCGCTGGCTGGGCGCCTGCACAACCCGTCGACGGTCATCGGCATCCTCTCGGCACATGCGGCGCGAGGCCGTGGCTGGGAGGGGCTGAGGGAGCCGGGTGCTCCGTGGCTTCGCTGATTGCCCGGTAATAGGCCGTAAGTCCCTCGACATGTGGGTCGTGTAACACTCCGACACGCTTTTCGCAACGCCTCTTTATCCAAATTAGCGTAGACTTCTTTCCAGAGAAAAGCACGGATTGGAGCGCGCGAGATGCGTGTCGGAGCGGAGGACAGGTGGCTGAAGAAGTAGACGCCACAACCCGTCAGCAGGTGCTCGATCTCATTGTCGAAAAAGGACCTGTGACGGCATCGGCGATTGCCAAGGTCCTGGGCTTGACGACGGCGGCCGTGCGCCGCCACATCACGCTCCTCCTCGACTCCAAGGAGATCGCCGAACACGAGCCGAGTGCCCCCTCCAAGCGGGGACGTGGACGCCCCGCCCGGCACTATGTGGCCACCGAGCGGGCGCACGTCCACCTTGCCGACGGGTATTCCGACCTTGCCACCAAGGCCCTGGGGTACCTCGGACAAGTCGGCGGAGAAGAGGCCGTCGAATCCTTCGCGGCCGCGCGCTCGCGCGAGATCGAGCGTCGCTACGCGCCCATCGTGCGCGATGCGGGAACGGATCCCAGGGTCCGAGCCCAGGCGCTGGCCGACGCGCTCACGCAGGACGGATACGCCGCGACCGTCCGCGACATCGGGGGAGGCACGCTGGCTGTTCAGCTATGCCAGGGACACTGCCCGATCCAGAACGTGGCGGGGGACTTCCCCCAGCTGTGCGACGCCGAGACAATTGCCTTCGGCAAGCTGCTCGACGTGCACGTCCAGAGACTTTCCACGCTCGCAGGCGGGGGACACGTGTGCACCACCCACATACCGGTGGGCATGCCGATCATCCGCCCCGGCGCGAGGAACGTGCGACGCAAGTAGCACACGGTTAAGAACGAGAGGTTGACACAACTATGACGCAGGCACCCGCCTCGGGCGCTGACGACCGTCGTATGACCGATGACGAGATCATCGAGTCCATCGGCGGTTACGAATACGGTTGGCACGATTCCGACGACTATTCGAAGGACGTCCCCACCGGAATTAATGAAGAGATCGTCCGTTTTATCTCGGATGTTAAAGACGAACCGCAGTGGATGAGGGAACGTCGCCTGAAGGCCCTGGAGCTGTTCGAGCGCAAGCCCATGCCGGCCTGGGGTCCCGACCTGTCCCACGTGGACTTCGATGCATTCAAGTACTATGTGCGTCCCACGGACCGTCAGGTCAACGACTGGGAAGACCTCCCTGAGGAAATCCGCGACACCTACGATCGTCTCGGCATCCCCGAGGCGGAAAAGTCCCGCCTGGTCTCCGGCGTCGCCGCCCAGTATGAGTCCGAGGTCGTCTACCAGCAGATCCAGGAAGACCTGGAGCGCCAGGGCGTCATCTTCACCGACACCGACACGGGCCTGCGCGAGTACCCCGAGATCTTCGAGGAGTACTTCGGCAAGTGCGTGCCCGCCGGCGACAACAAGTTCTCCGCGCTGAACACGGCCGCGTGGTCCGGTGGCTCCTTCGTGTACGTCCCCAAGGGCGTCCACGTGACGATCCCGCTGCAGGCATACTTCCGTATCAACACCTCCGCGATGGGCCAGTTCGAGCGAACGCTCATCATCGCCGACGAGGGCTCCTACGTGCACTACGTCGAGGGCTGTACCGCGCCGATCTACGACGAGAATTCGCTGCACTCGGGCGTCATCGAGATCTTCGTGAAGAAGGACGCTCGCGTTCGCTACACGACGATCCAGAACTGGTCGACGAACGTCTTGAACCTGGTGACCCAGCGTGCCATCGTCGAAGAGGGTGGCACCATGGAGTGGGTCGACGGCAACATGGGTGCCGCAATCACCATGAAGTACCCGGCCTGCTTCCTCATGGGTGAGCACGCCCGCGGCGAGACGCTGTCCATCGGCTTTGCCGGCCCCGGTCAGCAGCAGGACACGGGCGCCAAGATGGTGCACATGGCGCCCCACACCTCGTCCTCCATCGTGTCGAAGTCCGTCTCGCGCGGCGGCGGACGCACGTCCTACCGCGGCCTCGTCCAGGTCAACGCGCGCGCCCGTCACTCCAAGTCGAACGTGCTGTGCGACGCCCTGCTCGTGGACAAGATCTCGCGCACCGACACGTACCCCTACGTGGACGTGCGCACGGATGACGTCGAGATGGGCCACGAGGCCACCGTGACCAAGGTGAGCGCCGATCAGCTCTTCTACCTCATGAGCCGCGGCCTGGACGAGAACGAGGCCATGGCCACGATCGTGCGCGGCTTCGTCGAGCCGATCGCCAAGGAGCTGCCGATGGAGTACGCCCTCGAGCTCAACCGCCTCATTGAACTGCAGATGGAAGGATCCGTCGGCTGATGACGACCCCCAACACTATTGTCGACACCATGAACAAGGCCCACTCGCACGGGGCGCACGCCGAGAAGGCGCACCCCTCGCGCGCGGACCGCCCGACCTCGTTCAACCTGGACGACATCGCTGTGCCCCACGGACGTGAGGAAGACTGGCGTTTCACCCCGATGCGTCGCATCGAGCGCCTCTTCGAGCCCGCCAACTACGACGCGGGCGACGCGGCCGTGGCCGTCGAGGCTCCCGCCCCCGTTTCCGTCGAGACCGTCGCGCGCGATGACAAGAGGCTGGGCACCGTCCTGGCTCCCGGCGACCGCACCGCGGTCGTGGCCTGGAACGGCTTCAAGCAGGCCACCGTCATCGAGATCCCGGCCGAGGCCGAGCTTGACGCCCCGGTGCGCATCAACGTCGCAGACGTCGAGGGCACCCGTGCCCAGCACATCGTCATCCGCGCGGCCGCCTTCTCCAAGGCCACCGTGATCCTCTCGCACACCGGCTCCGCCCAAGCCGCCCTCAACCAGACCGTCGAGGTCGAGACCGGCGACAGCGCCGACCTGACCGTCGTATCGCTACAGGAATGGGACGACACCGTCCTGCACGCCTCGAACCAGCGCCTGGCCCTGGGCCGCGACTCCAAGCTCACGCACATCGTCGTCACCTTCGGCGGCGACCTTGTGCGCCTGTGCGCGGACACCGACTTCCGTGGCCCCGGCGCCGAGCTGACCATGCTGGGTATCTACTTCGTGGACGGCGGCCAGCACCTCGAGCACCGCGTCTTCGTGGACCACTCCCAGCCCAAGTGCTTCTCGCGCGTCACCTACAAGGGTGCCCTGCAGGGCAAGGACGCGCACTCGGTGTGGATCGGCGACTGCCTGATCCGCGAGGCCGCCGACGGGACGGACACCTACGAGCTGAACCGCAACCTGGTGCTCACCGAGGGCGCCAAGGCCGACTCGGTTCCCAACCTCGAGATCGAAAACGGCGAGATCGAGGGCGCCGGACACGCCTCCGCGACCGGTCGCTTCGACGACGAGCAGCTCTTCTACCTGATGAGCCGCGGCGTCCCCGAGGCCGAGGCCCGCCGCCTCGTCGTGCGCGGCTTCTTTGCCGAACTCATCAATCAGATTGGCGTCCCCGAGGTGGTCGATCATCTCATGGCAACCGTCGAGGCCGAGCTGGCCAAGTCCCGTAACAACTGAGCTGTAAGGAATACACATGTCGACTCTTCGCATTAAGGATCTGCACGTCTCCGTCGAGACCTCCGAGGGCCCCAAGGAGATCCTCAAGGGCGTCAACCTCACGATCAACTCCGGCGAAATCCATGCCATCATGGGCCCCAACGGCTCCGGTAAGTCCACCATGGCCTACGCGCTGGCCGGTCACCCCGACTACGAGATCACCTCGGGCGAGGCCTGGCTCGATGATCAGCTCATCACCGAGATGAGCGTCGATGAGCGCGCCAAGGCGGGCCTGTTCCTGGCCATGCAGTACCCCGTCGAGGTCGCGGGCGTGTCCGTGTCGAACTTCCTGCGCACCGCTAAGACCGCCATTGACGGTCAGGCTCCCGCCCTGCGTTCGTGGGTCAAGGACATGAAGACCTCTATGGAGAACCTGCGCATGGACCCCGACTTCGCCGAGCGTGACGTCAACGTCGGCTTCTCCGGCGGTGAGAAGAAGCGCCTCGAGATCCTCCAGATGGAGCTCCTCAAGCCCTCGTTCGCCGTCCTCGACGAGACCGACTCCGGCCTCGACGTCGACGCGCTGCGCATCGTCTCCGAGGGCGTCAACCGCGTCCACGGCGAGACAGGCTGCGGCGTCATGCTCATCACGCACTACACCCGCATCCTTCGCTACATCAAGCCGAGTCACGTTCACGTGTTCGTTGACGGTCACGTCGCCGCCCAGGGTGGCCCCGAGCTGGCCGACGAGCTCGAGGAAAACGGCTACGACAAGTACCTGGGACTCTGATACCTGTGTCCACGGATTTCACTGCCGCCGAGCTCGACGCGATCCGATCGGACTTCCCGATCCTGGGCCGCGTCGGGCGCGGCGGCGCGCCCATTGCGTACCTCGACGCGTCAGCGACCTCGCAAAAGCCTGAGGCCGTCATCGACGCCGAGGCTACCTTCTACCGACGCTCCAACGGTGCGGTCCACAGGGGTACGCACCTGCTGGGTGACGAGGCGACCGACGCCTTCGAGAGCGCGAGGGGCACCCTGGCCTCGTTCGTGGGCGTGCGCCCGGACGAGATCGTGTGGACGAAGAACGCCACCGAGGCCATCAATCTGGTCGCCCTGTCGATGGGCAACGCATCCCAGGGCATGGGCGGGGCACTGGCCGCGCCCATGCGCGTGGGGCCCGGCGACCGCATCGTGTGCACGCGGGCCGAGCACCACGCGAACATCGTTCCGTGGCAGCAGCTGTGCGAGCGCACGGGGGCCGAGCTCGCCTGGCTCGACCTGACCCCGGACGGGCGCATCGACCTCGATACCCTCTCGGTCATCACCCCGAACACGAGGCTCGTCGCCTTCACGCACGTCTCCAACGTGACGGGTGCCGTCTCACCGGTCGCCGCGATCACCGCTGCTGCACGCGCGGTGGGGGCGCTCATCCTGCTGGACACCTGCCAGTCGAGCGCTCACATGCCCCTCGACCTGTCCGCCCTTGACGTGGACTTCGCTGTGTTCTCCTCCCACAAGATGCTCGGTCCGACAGGCGCGGGCGCCCTCTGGGGTCGGCGCTCGCTGCTTGAGGCGATGCCCCCCGTCCTGACCGGCGGATCCATGATCGAGTGGGTGACCATGGAGGGGTCCACCTTCATGGCGCCACCCGAACGCTTCGAGGCAGGCTCTCAGCCCGTCGCACAGATCGCTGCATGGTCCGAGGCGCTGCACTACATGTCGGCTCTCGACATGACCCGCGTCGAGGCCCACGAGCACGCGCTCACGCGCCTTATGCTGGAGGGTATCTCCTCGATCGAGGGCATCACGGTCCTGGGACCCAACACGGACGTCGACCGCATCGGCGTCGTGGCTTTCACCGTTGACGGCGTGCACCCCCACGACGTCGGCCAGTTCATGGACTCCGTGGACGTCGCCGTGCGCGTCGGGCACCATTGCGCCATCCCGTTGCACACCTTTTTCCAGGTGCGTTCGTCGGCGCGAGCCTCGGTGGCGCCCACGACCACGCCGGAAGAGATCGAGCGTCTAGTGGATGGCCTGTCGAAGGTGCGAGCCTTCTTCGGCCGGTAGAATCGTTCACAGCCCTCGAAGCAGTTTGGAAAGGTAGCTATGGGTAGTCTCGACCAGTTGTATCAGCAGGTGATCCTGGATCATGCGCGCGAAAAGCACGGCGAGGGCGATCCTGCGGGGATGGACGCAACCTCCCACCAGGTGAACCCGACCTGCGGCGACGAGGTGACCCTCGGAGTCACGATGGATGGGCAGACACTCGCTTCCGTACAGTGGGACGGCGACGGCTGCTCGATCTCGCGCGCGTCCCTGTCCATGATGACGGACCTGACCCAGGGCAAGAGCACCGAGGAGATCGGCCGCCTGTACCGGGACATGGAAGTCATGATGCACTCGCGCAACCTGGGCGTCGACGACGAGATCCTCGACGAGCTGGGGGACGCGGCCGCCCTGGAGTCCACGTCCCAGTTCGCCAACCGCGTCAAGTGCGCGCTGCTGGGCTGGTACGCCCTGCGCGACGCGATGGCCAAGTCCGGTATCGACATTTCCAATGCGGGCGAGCCCGCCGAGCAGTAAAGGATCCGCAATGAGTAACCCGATGGCTCAGTCCGAGCCCGTCGAGCAGCGCTTCGGTGCGCCGGCCTCGAACGAGGCCGAGCAGTCGCCCACCCCCACCCGTCAGATCGACGGAACGGACGTCGTCGAGCAGGGGAGCCTGGCCGCTGACAACGTGCTGGAGGCCCTCAAGGATGTCATCGACCCCGAGCTGGGCATCAACATCGTTGACCTTGGTCTCGTGTATGGCGTCGTCATCGGCCCCGAGAATCAGGTGCGCCTCGACATGACGCTGACGTCGGCTGCCTGCCCGCTGACCGACGTGATCGAGCGTCAGGCCCAGACGATCCTGTCGGGCGTGACCGACGAGGTGCAGATCAACTGGGTGTGGATGCCGCCGTGGGGCCCCGACCGCATCACGCCGGACGGACGCGAGCAGCTACGCGCGATCGGCTTCAACGTCTGAGCTCCCCGTGTTCACAGCTGTCCCCGGAACTTCACGGTTCCGGGGACAGACGTATGCGGTGCGCTGTCACTGTCGCCGCCTCCCTGCGCTCCTGTGCGAGCAGCACCGGTGTCGCTCGTGCCGTTCGTCATGCTGTTCCGGTAACCTAGTGTGAGTCACGGCATGAAGGAGAGGGACAATGCCCATAGAGATGCTCGACAACACCGAGGGCAAACGCTTGGGAGACTCCCTGCGGGCCGCCCTCGATGACGAGGCGAAACTGTCGATCATCAGCGCGCACGTCAGCTTGTTCGCCTTTGGAGAGCTACGGGAAGAACTTGAACGTTTGGATTCCGTGCGCGTGCTGTTCAACGAACCAACCTTCATATCGGACATGAAATGGCTCGCCGATGCTCCGGAGTGTGAGCTCACGCGACGTGCGCAGCGCGAGAGAGAAAGAGCGCTCGCTGACTCGGCCCTGGAACTGTCGTTGCACAACAAGCTCAACCAGCGCGCTCTCGCGCGGGCGTGTGCATCCTGGCTGAGGGAGAAGGTCACGCTGCGCTCCGTGCGGCGCGAGCACATGCTCCAGCATCCGCCGACCTACGTCATCGAAGGCTCTGGCGCGAGTCCCCATTTGTTTTCGGGACAGGGCGCCACCTTCACCCTGGAGGGACTGGGAGTTGAACGCCGCCCGGACACGCTGACGATGATCACCCATTGTGCGGGGGACGAGGCCAAGGCGCAGGTCGAATTCCTCATGGCGCAATTTGAGTCCGTGTGGGCCGACGACGCTAAGACCTGCGACGTCACCGAGCAGGTCGCTTCGAAGATCGAGGCGCTGCACACTGACAATTCCCCCGAGTTCATCTATTTCCTGACCCTCTACCACATCTTCCGGCGTTTCCTCCAGGAGAACCAGAACCACAATCCGCGTGAAGACACCGGCTTTTTCGAGTCGGTGATCTGGGGCAAGCTGTACGATTTCCAGAAGGACGCCGTCATTGGGGCGATTCGTAAGTTGGAAAAGTACAACGGTTGCATCATCGCCGACAGCGTCGGCCTGGGCAAGACGTTCGAAGCACTCGCCGTCATCAAGTACTACCAGCAGCTCAACAAGAACGTCCTGGTACTGTGCCCCAAGCGCCTGCGTGAGAACTGGACGCTATGGACGCTGACGAGCGATGAACGTAATCCCCTGGCTAAGGACCGATTCGCCTACAAGGTGTTGAACCACACGGACCTGTCGCGCCGCCGTGGGAAGAGTGGGGACACCGACCTGGAACACCTGCAGTGGGGGACATTCGATCTGCTGGTCATTGATGAGAGCCACAACTTCCGCAACAGGAGCGCGACCGGGTCGAGCACGAATCGCTACACGCGCCTGATGAACGAGGTGATCCGGGCCAACGGACGCACGAAGGTGCTCATGCTGTCGGCGACCCCGATCAACAATCGTCTGACCGACCTGCGTCACCAGATTGAGCTCATCACGGAGGGCCGCGATGACTACCTCGAGAAGACCGACGGCATCAGCTCCATTGAGTCGGTGATGCGGCTGGCACAAAAACGCTTCAATCTGTGGAGCTCACAGGCGCATGGACGACACACGACGCAGAGCTTTGCCGAGTACGTCAACGCGGACTATTTCAGGCTCCTCGATGCCCTGACAATCGCGCGTAGCCGCAAGCACGTGGCGAAATACTACGGCACCCAGACGGGCACGTTCCCCATCCGCCGCGCTCCACGCAACGTCCAGGTGCCCATTGATGAACGCGGCGAGCTGCCTCCTATCGGGGTGCTCTACGACATGATCAGCGACCTGACGTTCGCCCAGTATCAGCTTCTGTCCTATGTGCGCGAGGACGCTCGGCCGACCTACGAGGCCGACTACCGCGAGGGCTTCGGCAACGACTTCGGCAGTGAATTGCATCGGACAGACGCGGTTGCCGTGCTGATGCGTGTCAACCTCCTCAAACGCATGGAGTCCTCCGTGAGCGCCTTCCGTTCGACGCTGGACCGCGTGCGTAGTTCCTGCGCCGACATCCTGGATCGACTCGCGGCGCTTGACGCGCGCGATACCAACGATGCTCTCGCTTGCGTCGACGCGCTCTACGGGACCGAGGGGCTCGATGACGGCCTCGATGACCGCGATGCCGAAACATTCGAGGTCGGGGCCCAGATTCGCGTCGACCTGCGCGACGTGGATCGCGGCGCTTTGTCCGCGGATCTGTCACGCGACATCGAGATCCTCGACGAGCTCATCGGTTACGCCCGCGCGGTGACCCCCGATCGGGATGCCAAGCTCGGCGCGTTGAGGACACTGATCGCGGAGAAGACCGGAGCTGGACAGATCAATCCGGGGAACAGAAAAATACTCATTTTCAGCGCCTTCGCTGACACCGCGACCTACCTGTACGACCAGTTGGCGCCGGATCTGCTCCGGACCCATGGCCTGACGTGCGCCCAGGTGACGGGCACCCGTAACCGCGTCGCTGGGAAGCGGCGGGCGCGCGGTGGCTTCGAGGATATCCTCGGCCGTTTCTCGCCGCGTTCGAAGGAAACCATTGGACTTGCGCAGCGGGAGGGCGAGATCGATATTGTTGTCGCAACGGATTGCATTTCGGAGGGGCAGAACCTCCAGGACTGCGATTGCGTGATCAATTACGACGTGCACTGGAACCCGGTGCGCATCGTGCAGCGCTTCGGCCGCGTCGACCGCCTGGGTTCGACGAACAAGCACATTCAGATGGTGACCTTCTGGCCGGACGTCGACCTGGAGTCCTACATCAAGCTTGAGTCGCGTGTGAAGGCACGCATGGCTCTGGGCGATGCGAGCGCCTCCGGTGAGGAGAATCTGCTCACCCCCTCGGAGGACATGAACGACCTGGAGTATCGCTCGGATCAGTTGCGTGCCCTGCGCAGCGAGACCCTCGACCTCGAAGACATGCGGCGAGGAATGTCGATCACTGATTTTGCGTTGGACGATTACCGCATCGAACTGGAGCGCTACATGAACGCGAACCCGGGCGTGTTGGAAGGCGCAGCGACGGGCTTGCACGCGGTCGTGTCAATCCCGGACGACCTGCGCGCTCAGGTGAGTCCGGGAGTGGTTTTCTGCCTTCAACAGCGTGACGGCACCCGTGATGCCAACCGTGCACACGCCCCGCTCTCTCTGATTTACGTGCCGCGGGACGCGACGGACGCACCGACGCTGTCCCATCCAACATGTTCCCTGGACCTGCTCAGGCGGCTGTGCGAGGGACACCGTGAGCCACTGGAAGCCCTGTGCGTGCAATTCGATCGAGCCACACGTGATGGTGAGGACATGAGCGAGTACACGGCTTTGCTGAGCCAGGGAGTCGCAGCGGCGATCAGGCAGGGAGAAGAGGCAACCCTCGAATCGCTGTTCACACCCGGAGCGATTGCCCAGGGGGCCTCGTCAGAAGTTGACTTCTCACTGGTGAGCTTTGTGGTGCTCCTGTGAGTTCCATCGATTGGGTGTCGACACTGGCCATGCCACCCGGCGTGCGCCGCTTCGAGCGCACGATTCCTGTCCACGTGCTGGCGCGCGAGGCGGATCTGACGCGCACGCAGCGCGAGGGTCTGGGCAAGATTGAGGCGCTGACTCTTCTGGGAGTCGCACAGGAGACGACGACTCGCATTCCCGCCACTCCAGCGACGGATCGTCGTATCGACGCGGTCTTGTTCGTGCGGGCCTCCCTCGGCAACACGCGGGCGCTCGAGTCGACTGCCACCGTGGTGCACGCGTGCTTCCCGCATCCATCGGTCCTGATCCTGGAGAACGCCCGCGGCGATGTCTGCCTGTCGGCTGCGCTCACGTCGCGTCGCAAGCGTGCGACAGGGTTCGCCGTCAACGCCATGGAGGTGGACAGTGACATCGGTTCGTGGCGGCGCACCGAGCAGGGGAAGGCGTTCCTGTCCTCGTTGGCTTTCGAGACCCTTGATCAGCGTTCGCTGGGTCATCTGACCCAGGACATCATGGCCAGAATCCGTTTGGCTCGCGTCGCTCGTCTTGTTGGCTTCTATCCGGATCCGGGTCTGTGCCGGAGCCCGGATGTGGTGGCTGTGATCGAGCGTTTGCTTGAGTGTCAGGGCAGGCAGGATCGACTGCGCGCTCGGTGGAAGGCACACGGGACCACGCAGCGTGAACGCCTGCGGCTACGAATTCCTCTCAGCGAGGCGATCGACCAGACGAAGGCAGCGGTCGATGAGCTGACGCGACGTTGCGGCCGTTGACGTGCGCCTAGCGCCCGAGCTTGTCGCGCACAACCTGAGCGACCTTGCGGCGCAGGATTTTACCCATCTGGTTGCGGGGAAGCTCCGCGATGAAGACGATCTGGCGAGGCAGGGCGTAGTGGGCGATTGACTTTTCCGCCCACTCGCGCACTTGCTCCAGGGTGAGGCGCGCGGCGCCCTCCTCCAGGATGATCGCCGCAGTGACCTCCTCGGTGGCATCGGAGACGGGCACTCCGACGACGGCGACGTCAGCGACCCCGGGCAGCGACCTGATTGCGTCCTCAACCTGGGAGGGATAGACATTGAAACCGCCGGAGAGGATCAGTTCCTTCTTGCGGTCGGCCATGGAGATGTAGCCGTCGTGGTTGACGCCAACATCCCCGGTTTTGAACCATCCTTCCGAGGTAAACACGCGCGCGCTCTCCTCGGGAGCATCAAGGTAGCCCTCGAAGACCTGCGGACCCCGCACGATGATCTCGCCGGGCTCGCCGTCCTCGACGTCACGCGTATCGTCCTCCAGGGAGACCAGGCGCAGCTGTGTGGAGGGGAAGGGAACGCCGAGCACGCCGTGTCGGCGCCGGTCGGATAGGGGAGCGCCGGTGAGGACGGGCGCCGTCTCGGAAAGCCCGTATCCCTCGACGATGAGACCGCCCGTGGTGGCCTCCCAGTCTGCGGCGAGCGCCGTCGACAGGGGCATCGCGCCCGCGACCGAGTAGTGGATCGACGAGATGTCGGTGCCGGTCTGCTTCGCGCGCGCGAGGATGCGCTCGAACATGGGAGGGACGCCCACGAAGAAGGACACCGGGCGGCGCTTGTGCGCGTCGAGGGCCATCTGGGCGTCGAACTTGGGCAGCAGTACCTGGGTGGCAGCCTTGCGAACGGCAGCGCACAGGAAGAAGGTCAGGCCAAAGGCGTGGAAGTAGGGCAGTAGAGAGAAGAATGTTTCGGCGCCCTCGTGCAGTTTCCACACCCAGAACATGCACTGATTGACGTTGACGCCGATGTTCGCGTGGGTCAGGGGAGCCGACTTGGGAACCCCGTTCGTGCCCGAGGTGTGCAAGATGACGGCGCGGTCGTGCGGGCCGGGCAGCGGATGGGAGGCGTCGATGGGCCGCGCCGAGGCCGTGGCGCGGTCCCACGACACGCAGGCCGCGGGCACGGCGCCGCGCAGCTGAGCGCGCATCTGGCGCGCGCGAGGCACCGGCAGCTTCAGGAGGAAACGCTGGGAGGCGGGCATCGCGAAAGAAATATCGACCGTCAAGACCGTGTCGAGCGCATCGAGGGGATAGGCGTCGACGCACTTTTCCCACACGATCGCGACCCGACCGCCGTGACGGGCCAGCTGCCCGGCTATTTCTTGCGCGGGAGCGAGGGGATTGTGCTGGGCCGCGACCGCCCCGATGCGCATGCAGGCGTAGAAGGCCACGAAAGCCTGCGGGCAGTTCGGCAGCGCGATGGCCACCGTGTCACCCGCGCGTACCCCGGCCTCGTGCAGGACGCGTGCGGCGCGCAGCACCTGATCACGCACCTGCGCGTAGGTGGTCGTGGACCCGAAATAGTCCAACGCCACGCGATCGGGGTACAGGCGCGCGGCCGTGTCGAGGAGCTCGTACAGGGAAGCCTCGGGCACGGGTACCTCGTAGGGCACCGCGTCGTAGAAGTCGTGTGCCTGCTCGACGATACTCCGTGTCATGACGTCCTCCTGTGATCGACCTCAATAATTGTAGCGACCGGCACGGGCGCGCTCACACGCGAGAGGCGCTCCAGGTGTCGCACGTCGCAATATCGCCGGAGTCCAGCCCCTTCTGGAGCCAGGTCGCGCGCTGTGTGGCGCTGCCGTGCGTCCACGACTCGGGGTTCGTCGTGCCCTGGTACTTGCTCTGGAGTCGGTCGTCGCCGATGGCCTCGGCGGTCTGCAGGGCGCCCATCACCTGGTCGGCGGTGGGCGTGCGCAGGTAGGGCGTGCCCGTCGTCGGATCCGGGGTGGTGGAGGCCCAGTGCATCCACACACCCGCGTAGCAGTCCGCCTGTAGCTCGGAGCGCACGCCCGCCCCCTGTTCGCCCGTCTCTCGCGTGTCGTAGGTGCGGAACACGCCCTGCAGGTTCTGGATGTGGTGGCCCCACTCGTGGGCGACGACGTACTCCTGCGCCAGCTCGGAGTCGGACGCGCCGTACTGGGAGACCATGTCCTCGAAGAAGCCGAGGTCGAGGTACACCGTCGAGTCACCCGGGCAGTAGAAGGGACCGACGGCGCTCGTCGCGGACCCGCACGCCGTGGACACGGAACCCGTGAACACCTGGAAGTCGGGCAGCTCGTAGCCAACGCCCGTGTTCTGCTGTGCTAGCTGTGTCTTCCACACCTCGTCCAGGGACTGGGCGGTGGCCACCATGCGGCACTCCACGCGCGCGTTCGCGTCCGCGCCCGTGCGGCACGTCGAGACATCAACCGTGGAGCCGGACGAGGACGATGTCGACGACGGGGAGGAGATGAGACTCGTCAGGTCGATGCCCGTGACATAGGAGAAACCCAGGATCAGCAGGACGCCCAGGAGTGAGCCTCCGCCGACGCCGGCGGCTTTACGGCCAGCGCCCGAGGTGCCCACGCGCGAGGGGTCCAGGTGGATGTTGTCGTTGAAACTCATTGATGCTCCAAATCATCAGGGGCGTCGACCGGCCTGGTAGCGGCCGAGCATGTCTGAACGGAACTCCTCGAAGCACCCGTCCTGGATGGAGGCGCGGATGGCGTCCACGAGGCGCAGCGTGAACCACTCGTTGTGGATTGTGGCCAGCGTCGAGGACAGGATTTCCTTCGCCTTGAAGAGGTGATGGACGTAGGCGCGCGTGTAGTGCGTGCAGGTGTAGCACTCGCAGCCCTCGACGAGCGGCGTGAAGTCGCGCTTGAAGCGCGCGTTCGTGATGTTGAAGCGGCCGTCGGGCGTATAGATCGCCGCGTTGCGTGCGACGCGCGAGGGGTTCACGCAGTCGAAGGTATCGGCTCCGGCCGCGACGCCGGCGAAGAGGTCCTCGGGCTCGGAGATCCCCAGGAGATGGCGGGGGCGGTCCTCGCCGAGCTCCTCGCACACCCACGACACGATTGTGCCGAGGTTCTCCTTTTCGAGGGCGCCGCCCACACCGAAACCGTCGAAGCGCTGCCCGTCGGCTTCCATATCGGCCATCGTGCGGGCGGCCCGGCGGCGCAGGTCCTCCCACTGGGCACCCTGGATGACGCCCCACAGCTGCTGGTAGGGCTTGCCTGCGCGTTCGCGCGTCAGCCGCCGGTGCTCGACCAGGCAGCGCCTCGCCCATGCGTGCGTGCGCTCGAGAGATTCGACCTGGTAGTCGCGCGGGTGCAGCAACGACGTCAGCTCGTCGAAGGCAAACATGATGTCGGCGCCCAGCTGATGCTGGATGCCCATTGACACCTCAGGATTGAAGCGGTGTTTCGTGCCATCGATGTGGCTGGAGAACACGACACCGTCATCGTCGACCACGGCGTTCGAGGCCTTGATCGCCTGCATCTGGACGGCCGGGTCGCTCGGATCGGCGTGGCCGGAAAACTCCTGCGAGAGGACCTTCTTGAAGCCAGCGCCCAGGGAGAGCACCTGGAAGCCGCCCGAATCCGTATAGGTGGGCCCCGACCAATTCATGAAGGAAGCGAAGCCCCCGGCCTCGTCGACGATGTCGGAACCTGGCTGGAGATAGAGATGATAGGCGTTGGCCAGCACCGCCTGAGCGCCGAGCGATCGCACCATCTCCGGGGTGAGCGCCTTGACGTTTGCCTTGGTTCCCACGGGAATGAAGGCCGGTGTGGCAATGGTGCCGTGCGCTGTGTGAATGACGCCGGTCCGCCCCAGGCCGCGCTCGGCCTCCAGGCGCACGCCGACCTCGAATCCGCGGTCGGGGCGGTGGGCTCCCGACGAGGCCGGGGCGGGGAAAGGCGCGACCTGTTCGGGGGCTGGGGCGCCGAGCCAGTGAGCGTTCATTGACCAAACACCTCGTCTTGCGCCAGGCCCTCGCTGCGGCGGATCGCCGCGATCACCGGGTAGGTCACGGGCAGGAGCACGACCTCGAGCAGCACCTTGTAGAAGTACCCGGTCACGGTGTAGTTAATGAGGTTACCCATCGACATCTCGCCGTAGAACAGGATCGTGCAAAACAGGATCGTGTCCGCGGCCTCGCCGACGATCGTCGAACCGATGAGGCGGGCCCACAGGTGCTTCGAGCCCCACTTCCGGCGAATCCACACGAGCACGTAGGAATTCAGTAGCTGACCCGCGAGGTACCCGACCAGGGACGCCAGCACCGCGCGCCACACGACGCCCAGAACTGCGGCGAAGGCGTCTTGGTTCTCGTAGTCGGGGGCCGGGGGCAGGTACTGGACGATGAAGAAGGTAAGGGAGGCCAGGAACGAGGCCACAAAACCCATGATGATGACCCGCCGCGCGCGAGCGAAACCATACACCTCGGACAGGACGTCGCCGATGATGTAGGTGAGCGGGAAGAGGATAGCGCCCCCATCGAAAATCAAATAGTGGGTGGAAGACCCCACCATGAAAGCCTTCGTCGCTGCGATATTGGAAATAAGCAGCAGCGCGACGAACGCGACCGAAATGATGTCGAGGGCGCGCGCGGGGCGCGCCGATCCAGACGGGACCGGGCTATCTGTCATGGGATGAAATCCTCACTTATGAGCACTGTAACGGTTATATGCACCACCCATTGTGCCCGGAAAAGGTGCCGTGTGACCCAACAGGGCACTGCCGGGGCGGGTTGATTCGCCCACAACGGTCCCTCCCTCTACTCTTGGAGCGTGATTAACGTCCAGGACTTCTCGCTGCGAATCGGTGCCCGTGAACTCGTCAACCACGCGAGCTTCCGCATCGACAAAGGAATGTGCATTGGCCTCGTGGGGCGCAACGGCGCCGGAAAGACCACGACAATGCGCCTGCTCGCCGGCGAAGCCGACCGCGGGGGAGCGGCCGAGTACACCGGCACAATCACCTCCAACGGAACCATCGGCTACCTCGCGCAGGACACGCACGTCGGCGACCCGCAGATGCTGGCCCGTGACCGCATCATCTCCGTGCGCGGCATCGACTCCATCATCGCGCGTATTCGCAAGGCAGAGCACGAGATGTCGACGACCGAGGGCGCCCGCCAACAGCGAGCCATGGAACGCTACGTCAAGCTCGATCAGCAGTTCACGAATTCGGGCGGCTGGGCAGCCAACGCGGAGGCCGCACAGATCGCCCATTCCCTCGGCCTCGAGGATCGCGTCCTGAATCAGAGGCTCGACACGCTCTCGGGTGGTCAGCGCCGCCGCGTCGAGCTCGCCCGCGTGCTCTTCTCCAACGCCGACGTCCTCCTCCTCGACGAGCCCACCAACCACCTCGACCACGATTCCATCGTGTGGCTGCGCGACTGGATCAAGACCTTCCCCGGCGGCGTCATGATCATCTCCCACGACGTCAAGCTGCTGGGCGACACCGTCAATCAGGTGTTCTACCTGGACGCCAACCGCGCCCACGTCGACATCTACCATCTCACCTGGGCCGCCTACCTCAAGCAGCGCGAGGAAGACGAGCGCCGCCGCCGCAAGGAACGCGCCAACGCCCTGAAGAAGGCCGAGCACCTCAAGGCCCAGGGCGAAAAGATGAGGGCCAAGGCCACCAAGGCCGTCGCCGCCCAGCAGATGCTGCGCCGCGCCGAAGAACTCTTCGCCCAGGCGGGAGGGGAGGTCGCTTCGGACAAGGTCGCGCGCCTGCGCTTCCCCGACCCCGCTCCCTCCGGCCGCGTGCCGCTCACCGCCGAGGGCCTGTCCAAGTCCTACGGGTCCCTCGAAGTTTTCACCGGCGTCGACCTGGCCATCGACCGCGGCTCCAAGGTCGTCGTCCTGGGCCTCAACGGCGCCGGTAAGACCACGCTGCTGCGCCTCCTGTCCGGCATCGAGGAACCCGACTCCGGCCGGGTCGTCCCCGGTCACGGCCTCAAGCTCGGCTACTACGCCCAGGAGCACGAAACCCTCGACGACACCCGCACAATCCGCGAGAACATGGCCGAGGCCGCCCCCACCCTCGACGACACGCACGTGCGCAACATCCTCGGACAGTTCCTCTTCCAGGGCGACGACGTCGACAAGCCCGTCTCCGTGCTCTCCGGCGGCGAAAAGACCCGCCTCGCCCTGGCCACCCTCGTCGTCTCCGGCGCGAACGTCCTGTTGCTCGACGAACCCACCAACAACCTCGACCCCGCCTCCCGCGAGGAGATCCTCGCCGCCCTGCGCGACTACGAGGGCGCCGTCATCCTCGTCACCCACGACCCCGGCGCCGTCACCGCGCTCAACCCGCAGCGCGTCCTGCTCCTGCCGGACGCCGACGAGGACCTGTGGGACGACAGCTACCTCGACCTCGTCACCCTCACCTGAGGAGCAACGCAGCCCACGACAAAGGCCGGGACTGGACGAACCAGCCCCGGCCTCGTCGCACCTGTCAGAGGACCTTGGAGAAGAACTCCTTCGTGCGCTCCTCCATGGGGTTATCGATGACGTCCGCGGGAGCGCCCGCCTCGACGATCACGCCGCCGTCCATGAAGACCACCTGATCGGCGACCTCGCGAGCAAACCCGATCTCGTGGGTGACCACGGCCATCGTCATGCCCGACGCCGCCAGGTCCTGCATGACCTGGAGGACCTCGCCGACCAGCTCCGGGTCGAGCGCGGAGGTGGGCTCATCGAAGAGCATGATGTCCGGATCCATCGCGAGCGCACGGGCGATCGCCACACGCTGCTGCTGGCCGCCCGACAGCTCGGCGGGGTAGTGGTCCGCGCGATCCGCCAGCCCCACACGCTCCAGGAGTTCCAGGGCCTGCGCGCGGGCTTCTTTCTTAGAACGCTTGAGCACCTGAATGGGCGCCTCCATCACGTTCTCCAGGGCCGTCATGTGGGGGAACAGGTTGAAGCGCTGGAACACCATGCCGATGCGGGAGCGCTGCGCGGCGATCTCCTTGTCGTGGCGCTCGAAGAGCACGCCGCCCGCATACTCGCGATAGCCCAGCAGCTCCCCATCGACGTACACGCGACCCGCGCTGATCTCCTCCAGCAGATTCAAGCAGCGCAGCAGCGTGGACTTACCCGAGCCCGACGGCCCAAGGATCACGCACACCTCGCCCGGCGCAATGTCCAGGTCGATGCCCCGCAGCACGTGCAGGTCGCCGAAGAACTTATGGACGCCGCGCACGGACACCATCGGCGTCGCATCGGTCGTTGTCTCCACAGCCTTGTCCGTCATGGTGTCACATCCAAAAACTTGAGCGTGCTCGTCTTCTTGTCGTGCCCATCCGAGCTATCCTCGCCGGTGGACGCATGTGCGCCGGCGTCGTCGCGGCGCTCGAACCCCTTGCCGAAGTGCTTTTCGATCATCGACTGGATGACCATCAGCAGGCTCGTAATCACCAGGTACCAGATCGCGGCTGCGATCAGGAGCGGCACGGGGGCGAAGGTCGCCTGGCCGCGCTGACGCGCGATGAAGGTGAGCTCAAGCGTGAAGGGAATCGCCGACACAAGGGAGGTGGTCTTGAGCATCGAGATCGTCTCGTTGCCGATCGGGGGAACGATGACGCGCATCGCCTGGGGCAGGATGATCCTGCGGAAGATCGTCGCCCGCGGCATGCCCAGGGCCGTCGCCGCCTCCCACTGGCCCTTCGAGACGCTCAGCAGGCCCGCACGCATGATCTCCGCGAGGTACGCGCCCTCGTTGAGGCCCAGGCCCACGAACGCCATCCAGAACGGCGTGAAGTAGGTCGCCGTATTGAAGCTGACCTCCCAGCCCAACAGCGTGCCGAGGAACGGCACCCCAACGGACAGTGACGGGTAGAGCGTGGGCAGAAGTGACCAGAAGATCAGCTGCGTGTAGATTGGCGTCCCACGGAAGAACCAGATGTAGGCCATCGCCACCCAGCGCAGGACCGGGTTGACCGACTGGCGCATGATCGCCATCGTGATGGCGAGGACCGTGCCTACCGCCATCGCGAGGACCGTCAGGATGATCGTGAAGGCGACGCCCTGCATGATCGAGGCGGAGAAGAGCCACTGGAACACGACGTTCCATTGGAAATTCACGTTGGTGATCAGGCCGTGAATGGCCATTGCCGCGAGGATCGCGACGATGATCGCGCTGACCCACCTCCCCGGCCGGGGGACGGGTTTGGCATCGAGCAGCTCGACGCCGTCTTTCATGTGTGCCATGTGAGCCTCAGTCGGTGGTTGCCGGGTTGAGTTCCGCCATCGTCAGGGCGGCTTCCTTCGCGCCGTAGGTGTCGAGGATGTCGGCGAGGTAGCCGTTGTCCATCAGGTACTGCATGGCCTTCTGGACCGCCTCAGCGAGCTGGGCATCATCCTTATTGACGGCCACACCCTGGGGGGCGGACTCGACGACGTCGCCGACCTGCTCGATCTGGCCGCCCGAGAGGGAAGCCGTGTATCCGATGACGGTGGAGTCGGCGAAGGTCGCATCGTACTGGCCGCCGATCACCTTGGTGGTGATGTCTGTCTGCAGGTCGTGCGGCATGATGGTGATCTTGTCCTTACCGTCGGCCACGCATTTCTCGGACAGCTCGGTCGCGTAGTCTTCCTGAGCGGTGCCGGTCTGGACGCCGATGGTGGTGCCGCAGGGGTTGGTCGGGTCGAAGTTTTTCGGGTTGCCCTTGGCGACGCCGAAGGCGGATCCGACCTGGACGTAGGAGATCAGGTTGGCCTGCTCCTCGCGCTCGGAGGTGATCGTGAAGGAGGAGATGCCCACGTCGAACTTGGTGCCGAGGGCAGGGATGATCGTCGGGAACTCCGCGTGGTTGGTGGTGCCTTCCTTCAGGCCCATGACCTTGGCGAGGGCGCGGTTGATGTCGACGTCGTAGCCCTGGGGGGTCTGGGAGTCGTCGCCGAGGAATTCGGCGGGGGCGTAGTCCGCGGAGGCGCCGTTGCGCAGGGTTCCTCGCTTCGCGACGTCGTCGGGCACCAGGGCGGCGATTTCGTCGACCGTGGGGATCGCCGAGACGTCGTACGAGGTCGTGGCAGCGCTCGAGCTGGAAGCGTTCGCCCCGGTGGACGGTCCGTTCGAGGACGTGGCCGGGTCCGCGCAGGCGGCCAGCGGGAGTGCGGCTGCTGCTGCCAGAGTGATGAGAGCGTGTGCCTTCGTGATGGTCATGATGTGCCTTCCGATGGGGTGGGGCTGTGTGCCCCTGCGTTGCTACCATTATGCGCCTATATGCATAATGATGCATATTATGCGTTGATTGTCACGCGATCAGTCGACGACTGGGTTGACATCCGCGCTCGTCAGAGCCGCACTGTCGGCGCCGTAGGTGGCGAGAATGTCGGTGAGGTAGCCATTGTCCATGAGGTACTGCATAGCCTGCTGGACCGCCTCGGTCAGCGCTGCGTCATCCTTGCTCACCGCGACGCCCTGGGGTGCGGATTCGAAGGTATCTCCGAGCTGGACGATCTTTCCGCCCGACTGGGCGCTCGTATAGCCGATGACGGTCGAGTCGGCCAGGGTTGCGTCGTACTGGCCCGATATGAGCTTGGTGGCAATGTCGGTCTGGAGTTCGTGTGGCATGACCGTGATCTTCTCCTTCCCGTCGGCCACGCACTGATTGGACAGATCGTCTGCGTAGGTCTCCTGGGCGGTGCCGGTCTGAACGGCGATCGTCATGCCACACGGGTTGGAGGGGTCGAAGTTCTTCGGGTTCCCCTGTGCGACGCCCCAGGCCGATCCTACGTTGAGGTAGGAGATCATGTTGACCTGCTGCTCGCGTTCGGAGGTAATCGTGAAGGAGGATAGGCCCACGTCGAACTTCGTGCCCAGTGCGGGGATGATCGTCGGGAACTCGGAGTGCTTCGTCGTCCCCTCTTCAAGGCCCATGACTTTCGCGAGCGCCCTGTTGATGTCGATGTCGTAGCCGATGGGGGTCTGCCCATCGGCAGCCATGTACTCGGCGGGGGCATAGCCGGTCGATGCGCCGTTGCGCAGTGTGCCCCGCTTCTTGATCTCGTCGGGGACGAGGGCCGCGATCTCGTCGACCGTGGGGATGGCCGAGACGTCGTAGTGCGTCGTCGATGCGGCGGTGGAGGAGTTGCTCTGCTCGGTCGTGGTGGAGTTTGTCGTCGGGTCCGCGCATGCGGTCAGTGCAACCGCCGCCGTGGTCGCCGTCAGGGCTGCGAGAATCTTTGTCGAGTGCATGGTTATGTTCCTCAGTATCTGTATTGTTGCGGATCGTCGATACTGAATATGCAAGCAGACGCATACTATGCATGTCTAGGGAGTCTCACATCCCGGATACGAAAGTGGGCGAGCACACTGTGCTCGCCCACTTGACTGCGCGTCTTAGTTTCCCCGCAGCGCACGCCGCGACGCGCGGGCGCGCAGGGGATCAATGCCCTTGGGGATGGGAGGCTCATTCGAACGCAGCGCGTTAATGCGCGCCGACACCTGCGGAACCTCCTCCGCAGTCAGAACGTTCTTCAGGCCACGCAGGGCGCGCTGCAGGTCCTTCAGGGCTGTCTGACCATCCTCTCGACCCACCTGAATCTGGTGGACGGGAACGTTTCGCATCACCTTGGTGACGCGCTTGGCCTCGGACTGCAGGAGTGGGCGCACGCGGGACGCGGGTCCCTCGGAGATGAGGACGACGCCCGGGCGTCCGACGATGCGCCAGACCAAATCCTGCTCACGCGTGAAGGCGACCGGCTGTTCGGGAATGATCCAGCCACGCTGAATCTGGGAGAGCGCGACCTTCACGGCCCCGGCGGTGTCTTCGACCTGCGCATAGAGTGCGCGGCGGGTCAGGAAGCTCAGGATTGCGAGGGCTGCGGTGATGGAACCCAAGATGCCGATGACGAGCCAGCCGATCCATGATGTGTTCGTCAGGAACGCCAGCAGCATAAACACGGCGATGACGAGAGCGGCCGCTCCCAGGAGGATCCACGGCAGCGCCGGATACGTGCGTGCGGTCAGTCGATACGCGTCGAGCACGTTCTGGTAGAAGCGCCTCTTCGCAGGGGGATTCTTTTCACTCATAGGACCATTATTCTACGTGCTAACACCCCGACAAAGCCCGTGCATCCGGCCTGGCACTATGTGAGATGAGTTGCATCACATTGAGTGAGTTTAGACAATGACCGTATGGATATCGGGGGATATGACATTGGTCAGGTGTTCCACATCGGTGCCCGTGGCCCGCTGTGGAGGACGCGAACGAACGCCGGAGAGGCACTCATCGCCCTGCGCTCAGCAGACGATGGCCGGCGCTGCCTCCCGCGATGGAAGGCGTGGGCGCGTGTGTCGTCGCATCACGTCGTCGCGCTGCGTGACGTCGTCCAATCCGACGACGGTCGGTGGGCCATCGTCTATGACTACGTCCACGGTCGCCCGCTGGACGTCGAGATCGGATCGGCGGACCTGCGCCCCAAGGCAACCCGACGGCAGATTGTCGAGGGAATTGCCGCTGGCCTGGGTGCCCTTCACGCGGCGGGTATCGTCCACGGCGACCTCACGCCCGCAAACATCATGGTGACGCCGCAGGGCAGGGCAGTCATCATCGATCTCATCGACGAGATCGGGGAAGGGGAGGGGACGCCCGGATGGAGCGTGGACAGCGTCGGCATGGAGGGGGATCGTCAGTGCCTGCGCCGCATCGCCTCGCTCCTCGAGATGGACGAGGTCTTGGCACAGCTCGGCTACGACGATGTCGCCGCCGCCGTGGCATCGGGGGCAACCCCAGTGCTCGCCGACCCCGAGGAACACGTCATTGCGCGCGAGCCCGTTGATCCCGAACAGGTCATCGCGGATCTTCGGGCGGCTGCCCTGCGCGAAGACACGGCTATCGAAGACGAGGGACACGCGCGGCGGACGAGGAGGCGAACGCACGCAGGAGAAATGGGTCCCACCGAAACGACAGGCCAGATCCGCACCAGGGCGGCGCTCATTGGCGGAATCGTGGTGCTCATCCTCGCTCTCGGTGTCGGCGGTTACGCGGGATGGTGCACCCTGACTTCGACGGCGAGGCCGAGCGATGGGGAGGGCATTCAGTCCCAGCCCCCGGCGGACCCGTGCGATGTGACGGCGGTGACCGACCTGATCAATCACGCGATCAAGGTACGCGATCAGGCGGTTATCGCGGGAGATGCCTCGGGACTCGATGCCGTCCTCGGCGGAGAACTGCTCGATCAGGACACCGAACGGATCGAGTCAATGCGATCGGGAGGGGTGCGCGTCGAAGCACTCGTATCCCGCGTCGACGACGTCTCCGTTCTCGCCTGTGAACCCGGAGCTATCGACGTGAGCGCGACCCTGAGCGTCTTAGAGTCGCGCACCTGCGTGGAACAGACCTGCGACCAACACGGGGCGCCAAACTCCACCACTCTCACCCTGAGGGTCGATCCGGTGTCCGGCAAGGTCGTCGCGGCCACTGCGCCGCCATCCCCGGACTCGGAGCAAGCCGAGTCGGGGCACGAGGAATAGCGTGACAATGCAGTGATGGGGTGGGCCCGCGGGCCCACCCCATCACGAGCGTGGAAGAGAATCAGAGAGCCAGGTCGGCCTCAAACGCGCCCTCCTCGAGGCGCCTCTTCACGTCCATGAGGTAGCGAGAGGCATCGGCACCGTCAATCAGGCGGTGGTCGTAGGACAGCGCCAGGTAGACCATCGAGCGAATTGCGATGACATCGGAGCCGTCGGCACCCTTCATCACGACGGGACGCTTCACGATCGTACCGACGCCCAAGATTGCGCTCTCCGGCATGTTGAGGACCGGTGTATCGAAGAGCGCACCGCCCGAACCGGTGTTGGTCACCGTGAACGTCGCGCCGGACAGCTCGTCAGGGCCGATCTTCGAGTCGCGAGTGCGAGCAGCCAGATCATTGATCGACGCCGCGATACCGGCAATGTCCTTGTCTCCGGCGTTCTTGATCACCGGCACCAGCAGACCGCGCGGCGTGTCAACGGCGATGCCCACGTGCTCGTAGTCGAAGTACGTGACCTCCTTGCCATTGATGGTCGCGTTGATCTTCGGGTGATAGGCGAGCGCCTCGGTCGCGGCCTTCACGAAGAAGGGCAGGAACGTCAGCTTCGTGCCGTGCTTGGCAAGGAACGCGTCCTTCGAACGCGCACGCAGCGCGGCAACCTTCGTCACGTCGACCTCGATGACCGTGGTCAGCTGAGCCGAGGTCTGCAGCGACTCGATCATGCGGCGGGCGATCGTCTGACGCAGACGCGACATCTTTTCCGTCGTGCCACGCAGCGGCGAAGGCTCGCGAACGGCGGCGGCCTTCGCGGCGGCGGGTGTGGCCGGGGCTGAGGCGGGAGCGGCGGGAGTCGCCGCCGCGGCGCGCGCGGCAGCAGCTGCAGCTTCGACATCCTCGCGACGCACGCGACCACCGACGCCGGTGCCCGACACGCTGGCCAGGTCAACGCCGAGATCGCGGGCAAGCTTGCGCACGATCGGGGTCACGTAGGTGCTGCCGGTCGCGGCCGCGGAGGTTGCGACGACGGGTGCGTTCGAAGCGGCCGCCGCAAGCGTGGAGGCGTTCGGGAACGGATCGACGGGAGCCTCGGGAGCCGCGGGCGCAGCGGGGGCAACCGGAGCCGCGGGCGCAGCGGGAGCCGCGGGGGCCGCGGGAGCCGCGGGGGCCGCGGGGGCGACCGGAGCAGCCTGAGCAACCGCCGGGGCGGCAGACGGGGCGGACGCGGAGATGACCGCGACGACCGTACCGACCTCAACGGTCTCATCCTCGGGCACGCGAATCTCGGCGAGGAAGCCAGCGACGGGAGCGGGGACCTCGGAGTCCACCTTGTCGGTGGACACCTCGAGCAGCGGCTCGTCGGCCTCAACGGCGTCACCCACGGCCTTCAGCCACGTGGTGACGGTGCCCTCGGTGACGGACTCGCCCAGCGCGGGCATGCGGACCTCGGTGCCCGAAGCGGGTGCGGCGGAAACGGGGGCCGCGGGGGCGACCGGCGCAGCGGCAGCCGGAGCGGCAGCGGGGGCGACCGGCGCAGCGGCAGCCGGAGCGGCAGCGGGGGCGACCGGCGCAGCGGCAGCCGGAGCGGCAGCGGGGGCCGAGGCCTCGGACGCGTCGCCGATGCGCGCGATCTCGGTGCCGACCTCGACGGTCTCGTCCTCGGGAACCAGGATCTCGAGGAGGACGCCCGCGACGGGGGAGGGGACCTCGGAGTCGACCTTGTCGGTGGACACCTCAACGATGGGCTCGTCGAGCTCGACGGTATCGCCGACCTGCTTGAGCCACGTTGTAACGGTGCCCTCGGTGACGGACTCGCCCAGCGCGGGCATGGTCACTGGCGTTGCCATGTGTGTTCTCCTAATAAAAGCTGTATCAGTTGTGGACGTGGAGGGGCTTGCCGGCCAGCGCCATAGCTGCCTCGCCGAGAGACTCGTTCTGGCTCGGGTGGGCGTGAATGAGGGATGCGACGTCCGAGGGGTACGCCTCCCAGTTCACCATGAGCTCGCCCTCACCAATCTGCTCTCCGATGCGCGCGCCGATACCGTGGAAGCCCACGATCGGTCCGCCCTCCACCGAGACCAGCTTGATGAGACCCGACGTTGCCAGGATAGACGACTTTCCATTGCCCGCGAGGTTGTACTCAACCGTGCGCACCCGATCACCGTACTTCTCGCGAGCTTGTTTCTCCGTCATGCCGACCGAGGCGATCTCGGGCTCGCAGAAGGTCACGCGCGGGATGTCGATGTCGGCCTGCATGGTCGGGTTCAGGCCCGCGATCTCCTCTGCCACGAAGATGCCCTGCATGAAGCCGCGGTGAGCGAGCTGCAGGCCGGGGACGATATCGCCGACCGCGTAGATGTTGCCAACGCCGGTGTGCAGGCGCTCGTTCGTGATGACGAAGCCGCGATCCAGCGTGATGCCGACCTGCTCGTAGCCCAAGCCCTCGGTGACGGGGCCTCGGCCAACCGCCACCAGGAGCACGTCGGCGTCGAAGGCCTTGCCGTCTTCAGTGCTCACGTGCACGCCCTGCTCGGACTGTGAAGCCGACGCGAAACGGGTGTTCGTGTGGAACTTGATGCCGCGCTTGCGGTAGGCGCGCTCAAGCTGCTTGGAGATGGCCTCGTCCTCGTTGTTGGCCAGGTGGGGCAGCGCCTCGATGATCGTGACCTCGGCGCCGAAGCTGCGCCACACGGAGGCGAACTCGAGGCCGATGACGCCGCCGCCGAGGATCACGGCGGAGGAAGGAACCCAGTCCATCTGGAGGGCCTGGTCGGAGGAGATGATGCGTCCGCCGATCTCGAGGCCGGGGATCGAACGCGAGTAGGAGCCGGTCGCGAGCACGATGTTGCGGCCGGTGACGCGCTGGCCGCCCACCTCAACGGTGTTGGCGTCGGCGAGGCGGCCCCAGCCAGAGATGAGCTCGACGTTGCGGGACTTGAGCAGCCCCTGCAGCCCCTTATACAGACCCGAGATGACCGAGTCGCGGTACTTGCCGACCTGAGCCATATCGATGCCGTTGAAGGTGGAGTTGACACCGAACTTCGCGGACTCTCGCACGGCATCGGCAGTCTCGGCCGCGTGCAGGTACGCCTTCGTGGGGATGCAGCCGCGGTGCAGGCAGGTGCCGCCCACCTTATCGCCGTCGATGAGGGCGACCTTCATGCCCAGCTGCGCCGCGCGCAAGGCCGTCGCGTAACCGCCGGAACCCGCACCCAGAATGACGATGTCGTAGATCGATTCGCTCAAGGTAGACAACTCCTCGTTGATGAACTGAACGCTCAGTATGGTTGATTTCATGACGGGCCTCACGGTCCATATGGGCCCATTGTCCCACGTTTGCCCATCGCTGTCCCACAGGTCGGTGTGCCGAGTTGGTGTATCGGGACACACGATCCCGTGCGGCGGGTCGCCTGGCGGAACGCGGTGCATCAAGGCGGGCCTGTCGGTAGGATCGACGTGTGCACACACAAGACGCGACTCATGACGATGGCGGCGCTCGCGACAAGCGCCCACCCTCCCTGGGGCTCGGGCGCATCATTATCGCGCTGTTTTGGGTTCTCGGTGTCTGGATTTTTGCGACGGCTATCATCGATCTTTTTCACGGGCAGGGCAAACCTTGGGGGCCGCAGCTCGTCGCCCTCCTGGCGGGTGTTGACTACCTCGTCGCCGCGACTGCCTTGACGCACAACGGCAAGCGCATGCGCATAGTTGGCTGGACGGCCATTTCCCTGTCGATTGGGATCCCCCTTGTCCTGTGGGTTGCCTCCCTCGGGTTGGACGAGCTCAACTCCGCGCGCTCGGCCTGGACCGCGATGGGCGCGGACTTCTACTACCTTCCCCTGGTCGTCTCGCTCATCGGCGTCGTGTGGATGTGGCGCTCGAACCCGCGCAGGATCGTTTCCCTGGCGGAGCAGGTCGAGCGTTCCAGCTCGCCGTGGAAGTCGAGCTGAGGCGGGCTAGGCCCGTGGTGGCAAGACGAAACGGGGCCCGGCGGAGCGATCCGATCCGGGCCTCGTGACGTCGGGGGCGTTACACCCCGCCCGGGAAGCCCAGCTGACGCCACGCCTCGTACAGGACGATTGACGCCGAGTTGGCGAGGTTGAGCGAACGCACCCCCTCGCGCATGTGGATGCGGACGCGTTCGCGCACGCGCGGATGATTCATGGCCTCCTCGGACAGGCCGACGGACTCGCGCCCGAACAGCAGACCGTCGCCGTCCTGGTAGGCGACGTCCGAATACATGGAGGTCGCGTGCCCCGTCAGCGCCCACACTCGTCCGGGAACCTGGGCGAGGGCGTCGTCCAGGCTCTCGTGCACCATGACGTGCGCGAGGTCGTGGTAGTCGAGGCCCGCTCGGCGCAGCTTCGCGTCGTCCATGTCGAAGCCCAGGGGTTTGACCAGGTGCAGCATGGATCCGGTGCAGGCTGACAGGCGGATCGCGGCGCCCGTGTTGCCGGGGATTTCGGGCTCCCAGAAGATGATGTGCAGCATGTCCTCAGGCCTGGTGGGTGACGGTCAGGGTAGCACGCGCGATCGTGTGCTCGAGCGCGGCGAACGAGGCCATGGCGGGGGTCGCGTCGTCGTCGAGCCCCAGGGTGTCCACGTCGAGCGCGTGCACCGTGAAGATGTAGCGGTGGGGGCGGTCGCCGGCCGGCGGGGCGGCTCCGAAGTAGGAGGCCTCGCCCGCATCGCCGCGCAGGTGGAACGCGGGGCCGTCGAGGGTGAGATCGGATGTGCCCGCGCCTTGGTCTAGGTGGGTCATCGAGGCGGGGATGTCCAGGATCGTCCAGTGCCACCAGCCCGAGGGGATGGGGGCGTCCGGGTCGAAGCAGGTCAGCATGAAGCTGGCCGTCTGCTCGGGGAAGCCCTCCCATGTGAGGTCGGGGGAGAGAGAGCCTCCGCGCGCGGTCGCCGACTCTGGCATGGGTGCGCCGTCGGTGAGGGTGGACGAGGTCAGGGTGAAGCTGGGCAGATCGATGCCCTCGAAGGGGGCGGGTGCCGGGGGGCGAGTATCGATGTTCATGAGTACTCCTTTTCTTGTGTCCCCATTGTCGCGTATGAGATGGGGAACGTGCGCCTGGGACGCAGATGTGTGAGCGGGGTTCTACACTTCCCCTATCGAACAGGTGTTCTACGATTGTGGAAGGGGGAGACGTGTCCGATGCGCGCGTGCGCCTGCTGCGAGCCCGTGAGGCTCTGAGCCGCGCCGAAGATTCTGTCGGTCTGCGCGGCCGGGTCGCCGTCGAGGCACCTCGTGTATCCGGCGTACTCGCCCCGGTCCTCCTGGGCCCACAGGAAAGGGGACGGCTGATACGCATCCTCATCGACGCCTGCCCGCCAGAGGGGTGGATCGGGCTGTGCGGGGTGCGCCATATCGGGTGGGAATGGGCCGAGCGCCAGGGGATGGACCTGGAGCGCGTGCTCGTCCTGAGCCCCGGGGAAGGGACGAACGTGGGGCAGCTGTGCGCGCTACTTCTCGACGCATGCGACGTCGTCTGCCTGGATGTCGCGGAGCTGACCCGCTCCGAGTGCCGCACGCTGGCGGCCCGAGCCCGCTCGCTGGGGCGCACCCTCGTGACGCTGCGCGCGTGGCCGGGGCTCTCGCGCGCGACGAGCGTCGCGGGAGAAAGACGGGCGGTGGTCTAGGTGCGCTACATGGTTGTGTGGGTGCCCGACTGGCCCGTGAATTGCCTGGTGGTCGACCTGCCTCCCGGCGGGTGCGGCGCCGTGACCCACGCGGAACGTATCGAGATCGCCAGCGCCGCAGCCAGGCGCTGCGGTGTGCGCTCTGGGATGAGCGTGCGCCAGGCGACCTACCTGTGCCCGGAGCTCGTTTGTCTGCCGCGTGACCCCGACCGGGAGGCGCGCGCCTTTGGCGCGGTCGTCGACGCCTTCGACACGGTCGCGGCGGGTGTCGAGTGCTTGCGCCCGGGGCTGGCGCGCTGCCGCGCTCGGGGGCCCGCGCGCTGGGCGGGCGGAGAAGAGCAGGTCGCCTCCCTGCTGGTCGAGGCGATCGAGGCGACCGTGGGTGTCGAGTGCTTCGTTGGAATCGCCGACGGTCCTCTTGCCTCCACGGAGGCTGCCAGGGCGGGGCGCATCATCCCCTCCGACGACACGCTCTCGTTTCTCGGCCCACTCGGCCTATCCAGCGCTCTGGGATGCGTGCCGACGTCGATGGACGAACGCATGCGGGCCACTATCCAGCTCCTGGCGGGGCTGGGCATCACGACGTGTTCGGACCTGCGCGGTCTTGGCCGGGGCCCCGTGTGCGAGCGTTTCGGGGACGTCGGCCAGCGCCTCTGGGCGCTGGCATCGGGCGGGGATGTCGTCGTGCCGCTCGGGGTGCGCGCTCACTCGGACCTGTCAGTCGAGCGCGATATCGACAGCGGAGGAGAGCGCATCGAGACGATGACGATCCCCGTGACACGTGCGGCTGACGAACTCTCCGGACGCCTCTTCCGAGCGGGCCTCGTCTCGCACACGCTGCGCATCGACGTGACAGACGGTGGCGGCTCCTCGCGCACCCGCACGTGGAGCGGATGCGACCTGTCGGTGAGCGCCGACATTGCGTTGCGTGTGCGCTGGACCCTGACGGGGTGGATGAGCGCAACGCAGGGGCCCTCCGGCGAGGTCCGATCAATCCGTCTAACGGCCTGCGACCCGCATCCCGGCGATTCCGCTTCAGCCCTGTGGGGGCGCGGACACAGGGAGGCAGACGTGTCGCGCAGCGCCGTGCGCATCCAGGGCCTGGCTGGGCCGGACGCTCTCCTGATGCCGCGCGTGCAGGGCGGGTACGACCCGCGCAGCCGCGTCGTCATGGCGCCGTGGGGGGCAGGGGAGGCGTTACGTTCCCGTTCTGGCGCCTGGGAGGGGGCCGTGTCGGAGCCACCGGCGACCCTGTTCGAGGAGCCGTTGCCGGTGCGTCTCACAGCGTCGATCGGAGCGGGCAGTGACATCTGCGTCGACCAGCGCGGCGCGCTGACGGCGCCCCCCGCGTATCTGTGCGCTGGACGCTCCGCTCATCGCGAATCGGATAGGTGCGACGCCCTCGCGGACCTCGTGGGGCCCGCGAGGATACGCAGCGTCGCCGGCCCCTGGACCGTCGCCGGGCGCTGGTGGGAGGGTGAGTGGGCCCGCGCCTACATGCGCGCCACGCTCGAGGACGGGCGAGTGGTCCTGCTCGTGTGGAGTGGGGGTGAGTGGATGGTGGAGGGGCTTGACGAGTGACGGCGCCGCACCTGAGAGCGTGCCGTAGACTGAAAGGATGGTAGCCCTGCCTCTGAGCGAGACCCTCGCGTCGATGTCCGACGACGACATCATGGCCCTCGTCGGCCCCGCCACCTGGGCCAACGGCCTGCGCCTGGAACGCGCGGGCGCCGTGCGCGACGTGTTGTGGGCCACGGAGGATGGCCAACTGGAGGCGCGCGTGAAGGACGCGGGCCTGACCTATCGGGTGCGCATCTCGCACGGGGCGCTGCGCCCTACGCTCGCCTGCGCCTGCCCGCTGAGATCAGATTGCCCGCACGCGGTGGCCGCGCTCATCACGGGCCGCGCGCAGGCCATCGAGCGCCAGTCCCGCGTACCCGAGTGGAGCCGCGTCCTGGGTCAGGTGCTGGGGGGCGAACGCTCGCGCGGCGGAGATCCCCTGGCCCTCGTCATCGACGCGCACGATCCGGCCGTGGAGGCCTCACTCACGCCGCTGCGGCGAGGAGCCTCCTCGTGGACGCCGAAGCGGGCCTCGTGGCTCGACCTGACGGCTACGCAGTGGGCATCGGTGACGGATGGGCTCGATCCGACCCACGTGTCCTTGCTTCGCGAAGGGTATCGACTCTCCCGCGAATCGCGCTCATGGCATTCGCGCACGGAGGTGACCCTCAGCTCGCTGGGAGAGCACGCCTACGCGTGGCTGACTCGCCTCGTGCGCGCGGGAGTCGAGCTCTTCGCGTCCGCGGACGCGCGCGAGCCCTTCGTGCTCTCGCACGCGACGTGGGACGCCGATATCGACGTGACCTGCGGCGACGAGGGGCTGGACGTGCGAGTTGTGGCACGCAACGGCGACCACGTGCTGGCCCGCCCGAGGATCGATCGCGACGCCGGCCTGCTGCTCCTCGATGGAGGCGCGGCGGCCGCGCGCATCGAGGGGCTCGCTGCGCTGGACGGTTTTCCCCTCGGGCGCGCGCTGAGGGTGCCTACCTCGGACGTCGCTGATTTTCGCGCCTCGTGGCTGCCCGCGCTGCGCAGACGTTTCGCGATGAGCTCCGTCGACGGCAGTTTCGACCCGGAGGCGACACCACCGGTGTCGGTCGTGGGCACGGTGCGCCGGGATGGGCAGACCGTCGTGGTGCGCTGGTGGGCAGAATACGACGAGGGTGGGTTGCGCTCGCGCACGCCGCTTGCGCAAGGCGTTGGGGATCAGGCCGTAGCGAGCCTCGTGGAGCGCATCAACCGGTGGGGACGCGGCGTGGGAGGCGACCTATGGACGATGCTTCCGGCCACCGGGCGGATCGCCCCGTGGCGGATTCCGCAGTTCCTGGCGACCGTCGTCGATCGCGAAGCCGTGGAAGGCCTCGTGTGGGACGTGGCCGACGACGTGCGCGCCATCGAGGTCTCCGACGACGGCATGACCGTTGATCTGCGCGTCGAGGACGCACAGTCCGACTGGTTCGACCTGTTTGTGCGCCTGCGGGTCGGCGCCCACAGCCTGAGCGTGCGCGAGGCCCTCGAGGCCATCGGACGCGGGGACGACTACGTGGAGGTGGAGGGCGTCTGGGTGCGCCTGGACGGGCCGCGCATCCGCGCGCTGCAGGCCCTCTTGGAGGAGGCACGGGCGCTGACGGGCTGGGAGGGTGAGGGTCTGCGCCTGTCGGCTATGTCGGCGGGCGTGTACGAGCTCTTCGAGAAGGAAGCCGACTCGGTCGTCGCATCGACGCAGTGGCGTGAGCGACTCGCCGCGCTGAGGGAGCAGGAATCGGGCGGCGGACTGGCGCCCGTGCCGGCCCTGGCGCAGGTGCTGCGCCCCTATCAGCGTCACGGGCACGCCTGGCTGACGTCTCGCCTGGGCGCCGGGCTCGGCGCCATTCTGGCGGACGACATGGGCCTGGGCAAGACCGTGCAGATCCTCTCCGCCGTCGCTGCCCTGCGCGCCTCGGGCGCCAGCGTCGGGCCGGTCCTCGTCGTCGCGCCGACCTCGGTCGTGGGCGTGTGGGCCGAGCAGGCCGCAAAGTTCACGCCCTTCCTGCGCGTTCGCTGCATTGTCGAAACAGCGGCGCGCAGGGGAACGACGATTGCCTCGCAGGTGCAGGACTGCGACATCGTGGTCACCTCTTACACGCTGGCACGCCTCGAGGCCGACCAGTGGAGCGGGGTCGCCCTGGCCGGCGTCGTCATCGACGAAGCGCAGGCCGTCAAGAACCCCCGCACAGCCACGTATCGGGCGTTGCGTGACATGGATGCGCCCTGGCGCCTGGCGGTGAGCGGCACGCCGATCGAAAACTCGCTGGGCGACCTGTGGTCGCTCCTGTCCCTGACCTGCCCGGGGCTTCTGCCCGGGTGGGACACCTTCACGCAGAAGGTGCGCCGCCCCATCGAGGGGGGCGACGCGGGCATGGCCGCCCGCCTCACCTCCTACGTTGCCCCCTTCATCCTGCGCCGCACGAAGGAGGAGGTCGCCACGGATCTGCCCGACAAGATCGTCGACGTCGTGCGCGTGGAGCTCGGCAAGGAGCATCGCCACATCTACGACCAGTACCTGGCCCGCGAGCGCGCACGGATCCTGGATCTGCTGGCCGATCCGGAGGCGAATCGCATGAGCGTGCTGGCGTCGATTACGCGTCTGCGTCAGCTCGCGCTCGACCCCGCGCTGGTGGATGAGTCGTATGCGCACGTGGGATCGGCCAAGGTCGAGTACGTTGCCGATCGCCTCGATGAGATTGTGCCGGGCGGGCACCGGGCGTTGGTGTTCAGCCAGTTCACGTCGTTTCTTGCTCGTATTCGGCGTGTGTTGGAGCGGCGCGGTATCTCGGTGGTGCAGCTGGACGGTTCGACGCGCAACCGCGAGGAGGTGGTCGAGCGTTTCCGTTCGGGCCAGGCGTCGGTCTTCCTGATTTCGCTCAAGGCCGGCGGCTCGGGCCTGACGCTCACGGAGGCGGACTACGTGTATGTCATGGACCCGTGGTGGAATCCGGCGGCCGAGGAGCAGGCGATCGACCGCGCCCACCGCATTGGTCAGACGAAGAAGGTCAACGTCTATCGGCTGGTGGCCACCGACACGATTGAGGCGAAGGTCGTGGAGCTTCAGGACCGTAAGCGGCGCCTGATTTCCTCGGTGATGAACGGGACGGGGGCGGGCGCTTCGCTCAGCGCTGCCGACCTGCGAGGCTTGCTCGAATGGTGACGCCCCGGCGAGGGATCACCCCTGCCCTGGGCGCACGGCGACCTTGAGGCCGACGCGGGAGCGGACGGCGTCGAGGGCGGCATCGACCTCGGTGAGGGCGAATTCGTGTGTGATCAACGCGGAGAGGTCGAGAGCGCCCGTCGATAGCGCCGTGACGGCTGCCGCGTAGTCTGCCAGGGTCGCGTTTGCGCTGCCGGAGACGGTGAGCTCGCGGTAGTGGACCAGGTTCGGGTCGATCTGGGCCAGTGCGCCGGCGGGGAAGCCCGCGAAGCAGGAGACGCTTCCACCGATGGCCGCGCACTGGGCGGCGACGGGGACGAGGCCGGGGTCGCCGACCGCGATGATGACGACGTCCGCGCCGGCTCCGCCCGTCCAGTCGCGCACCTCGGCGACGAGGTCGTCTCCCTGGGAGGCAGTGGTGACCTGTGCGCCGAGGGCGAGGGCGGGGGAGAGGCGGTTGGGGCGCCCGCACGCCATGACGGATGCGTGGGCGCTGGCCGCGAGCGCGCAGTGGATGAGTCCGATGGGGCCGGTGCCCAGGACGAGGACCCGCGTGCCCTCGGTGATGGGCAGGCGGGTGGTGGCCCGCAGGCAGCAGGAGAGGGGTTCGGCGAGGGCCAGGAGGGGTGGGGCGATCTCGCGCGCGGTGGGGGTGATGCACGCGAGCGCACGTGCGGGTACGCGGATGACCTCGGCGAGGCCGCCGTCCACCCCGGTTCCGAACAGGGCCATGGAGGCGCAGACGTTGGAGCGCCCGGCGGTGCACGGCTCGCAGTGGCCGCAGGCGATTTCGGGGGCGAGGCCGACCTGCGTTCCCGGGGCGGGGACGTCAACGCCGGGGGTGAGGGCGGAGCCGACGCGCCAGACGCGAGCGGCGATCTCGTGGCCGAGGATCACGCCGGGGGTGACGCCCTTCGTTTTTTGTCCGGTGACGATGCGCAGGTCCGTGCCGCACAGCGTCGTGGCCTCCACGGTGAGGAGGGCGTCGCGCGGCCCCAGGGCGGGAAGTGGGCGCCGGTCCAGGGTGAGGGTGCCGGGTGAGGCGAGCGACGCTGCGAGCATGGAGTCCATGTGATCAGGATAGGGCGCGGTGGGGTTGTTATGAGTGCCTTGCGTCGCGCGTGTGTGGGCGGCGAGCGACGGGCTATCGAACAGGTGTTCGATATAATGGTGTGGTGAGTGATGAACCCCGATACGCCGAGCTGCATGCCCACAGCGCCTTCACCTTCCTAGAGGGCACCGACGAGCCTGCCGACATGGTGGCGCAGGCCTCGCGCCTGGGCTTGGACGCGCTCGCCATCCTCGACGTGGACGGCATGTATTCGACCGTGCAGACCACGATGGCGGCCCGTGACTGCGGGCTCCCCGTCGTCTACGGGGCCGAGGTCACCCTGGACCCCCACGCGCTGGGTGCGATTGTTCCGGGCTCCCATGCGCGGGGCTGGGGGCTGGCTCCCGGGGCCGAGGAGCCGGGGATCCGTCTGCCGCTGCTGGCCGGGGGGCCCGACGGGTACGAAAACCTCGTGGGCATGATGAGCACGCGGGCGCTGGCCCGGGAGGGGGAGCGCTCTCCCCGCTTTACCCTGGAGGACGTGAGCGGGGCCGGTGGCGGCCTCGTCGCCCTGACCGGGGGCAGGCGGGGCCCCCTCATGCGCGCCCTGCGTGCGGGTGGGCCCACGTGGGCGCGACGGGTCATCAGCGCCCTCGCGGAGGCGCTCGGAGGGGCCGATCGCGTGCTGGTCGAGTGGCAGGCGGCGCCGGGGGATGGGCCGCAGGACGCGGATGTCCTCGCGGATCTGGCACAGCGGACGGGAGCCATGCTGGTGGCCACGACGGGGGCGCGCATGTCTTCTCCGGCCAAGGCGGCCCTCGGCGATGTCCTCGCGGCGACCCGCATCGGCACCTCACTGGAGGAGGCCTACGCCCACCTGGGGGCACGCCGCTCGTTCCTGCGCTCACCCTCCGAGATGGCCCGCCTGCACGCCGCCTATCCCGAGGCCCTGAGCAACTCCTGCGAGGTGGCGGCGCGCGCGGCCTTCGACCTGCGCCTCGTCGCACCCAGGCTCCCTCGCACGAGCGTCCCGACGGGCCATACTCCCCAGACGTGGCTGTCCCACCTGGCCCGGCAGGGCGCACGCGAGCGCTACGGCAGGCGGGAGGAGCATCCCCGGGCGTGGGAGACGATCGACCGGGAACTGGGCGTCATCGAGCGCCTCGGTTTCGCCGGTTATTTCCTCATCGTCAAAGAGATCGTGGACTTTTGCGCCCAGCGTGGCATCGTGTGCCAGGGGCGTGGCAGCGCGGCGAACTCCGCCGTGTGTTTTTGCTTGGGCATCACGGCGGTGGATGCGGTGCGTCATCACCTGCTCTTCGAGCGTTTCTTGTCGGACGCCAGGTCGGGCCCTCCCGATATCGACGTCGACATTGAGGCGAGCCGGCGCGAGGAGGTCATCCAGCACGTGTACGAGCTCTATGGGCGCGATCGTGCGGCCCAGGTCGCCAACGTCATCACGTATCGTCCGCGCTCGGCGATGCGTGACGCGGCGCGGGCCCTGGGCTATCCGGCGGGCAGCGCGCAGGCGTGGTCGCGGGGGAAGGGGGAGGCGCCACTTCTCGTGGGCGAGGCCGCCCGGGCCCTGTCACGCCTGCCGCGACACATGGGCATCCACTCGGGGGGCATGATTCTGACCGATCAGCCGGTCTCGCGTATCTGTCCGGTCGGGTGGGCGGCGATGGAGGGGCGCACCGTGCTCCAGTGGGACAAGGAGGACTGCGCGGACGCGGGCCTGGTGAAGTTCGATCTGCTCTCTCTCGGCATGTTGACGGCTCTGCGCATCGCCTTCGACGAGTTGGGTGACGGCTCGGGACGCGGCGAGCACCATCCTCCCCTGCGCGGCTGGGCGTCGCGCGCCCTGAATGGGGTGGGGGAGCGTCGGCTCGGCCTGCACACGCTTCCCGCAGAGGATCCTCGCGTCTACGACCTGCTGTGTGCGGCTGACACGGTGGGCGTGTTTCAGGTGGAGTCACGCGCACAGATGAACACGCTTCCGCGCCTGAAGCCCCGATGCTTCTACGACATCGTCGTCGAGGTGGCTCTCGTTCGGCCGGGACCCATCCAGGGTCGCGCGGTCAACCCGTATCTGCGCCGACGCGCTGGGAGGGAAGCGGTCACCTACCTGCACCCCCTGCTGGAGCCCGCCCTGCGTCAGACTCTGGGCGTCCCCCTCTTTCAGGAGCAGCTCATGCGCATCGCCTCGGACGCGGCGGGCCTGTCCGGTGCCCGCGCCGATCAACTGCGCCGAGCCATGGGGGCCAAGCGCAGCCCGGAGCGCATGGAGGCCATCAAGGAGGATCTCATGGCTGGGATGGAGGCGCGCGGTATTGACGCTCCCACGCGCGAGCGCATCTTCGATCAGCTCAAGGGTTTCGCCGACTTCGGTTTCCCCGAGTCTCACTCTTTTTCCTTCGCGCATATCGTGTACGCGTCCGCGTGGCTGAAGGTGCACGCACCCGAGCACTTTTATGCGGCGATCCTTTCCTCTCAGCCCATGGGGTTCTACTCGCCGGCGACGCTGGTCCAGGACGCGCGCAGGCACGGCGTGAGGGTCGCGGGCCCGTCGGTGAACGCCTCCTTCCTGGACGCGGGCGTGCAGCTCGCGACCGTCGCGCCAGAGGAATATCGGGAGGGGCGCCCCGACCCGCTCCCGTCGCGCCAGGTCGTCCCCCTGGATGTGGATCCCTCGCTGGTGCTGCGCATCGGCCTGTCCTCGGTACGAGGCCTGGGCGGGGCCGCGACGCGCATCGTGGCGGCCAGGGAAGCGGGAGCCTTCACGAGCCAGGCGGATCTGGCCGCGCGGGCCCACCTGAGCGCCACGGACATGGAGAAGCTGGCCCTGGCCGGGGCGCTTGAGTGCCTGGGAGTGAGCAGGCGTGAGGGCGCCTGGTCGGCCGGGGCGCTGGCCGCGCCGACGTCGAGGCGGGGGGAGTGGCAGCCCTTCCTGCCCGGCACCGAGGTGGGCACCCGCGTACCCGACCTGCCGGCTCTGACGCCGGCCGAGCAGATGTGCGCCGACGTCGAGGCGATGGGGCTCACCCCCGGGCGCCACCCGTTCTCTTACCTGCGCGACTGCCTCCCGAGCACGGTTCTTCGTGCCGCTGACCTGGGAGCCCACCTGGACGGGCGCATCGTCGAGGTGGCAGGCCTGGTCACGCACCGCCAGCGCCCCCACACGGGCGGCGGCGTCACCTTCTTGTCCCTCGAGGATGACACCGGCTACGTCAACGTCTCGGTGGCCGTGGGCACCTGGAATAAGTTTCGCCGCGTCGGCCTCGAATCGGATGCCCTGCTCGTGTCGGGAACCCTCGAGTGGGGCGACGGCGCGATCAACGTGCGAGCCTTCCGCCTGCGCGACGTCGAGCTGCCCATCGACGTGCGCTCGCGTGACTTTCGTTAATGCCCCTCAGCGACCGGCAGGCATGAGGAGCGCACGCAGGTCCGCGACCGTGTCGCACACGACCTCGGCGTCGTCCAGACCGTCCGCCGTCGCATACCCCCACCGAACGCCGACCACCGCGATGCCGGCCTCGTGGCCGCCGCGCACGTCCCACACCGAGTCGCCGACGATCACGGGGTGTGACACGTCGGCGCCCATTGCGTCCAAGCGAGCCACGGCCTCGTGAATGACCGTCGCCTTGGAGGAACCCGGGTCCGGCGTGGCCCCCGTGATCACGTCGAAAGCGCCCGCCAGTCCCAGGTACTCCATCTGTGACAACGCCATGGGAGCCTGCTTCGACGTGGCCGTCGCCACTGGCACGCCCGCCCGATGCAGGTCCCACACCAGCTCGGGCACCCCCTCGAAAGGCACGGGGTCCAGATAGTGACGCATGTAGCACTCCCGGTAGCGTTTTACAAGGTCAGCCAAGAGTTGACCGGAGTAGCCCAGATCGCCGAAAGAATGCCACAGAGGAGGCCCCACATAACTGCGAAGACGCTGATCATCGGGGATCGGCAGTCCGAAGTCTGACAGGGTTTCGCGGAAGGCGCCCATAACGGCCGGGGCGGAGTCGACGATCGTCCCGTCGACGTCGAAAAGAACAGCAGAAATGGGTAAAGACACTAAATCCCCCGAGTTGTTGGTGCTTTCTTAGTCACTATGCCCTATTATCCCGAGAGAAGCATCCGACACGACTACGAGAGAGGCAGACGTGGAATCACGAGCGCGGCTCACCCCGATCGTTCAAGCCAATAGTGCGCGTGCGGCCGCGTGGAGAGTCTTCTTCGAGGCGTCCGGACGCCTGCAGGGGATCCTCGAGACGCGCCTGAAGCGCACCTACGGCGTCTCCATGCCGGACTACAACATCCTCCTGGCCCTGTGGGAGGCGCCCGGCCACCGCCTGCGCATGGGCGAGTTGGCCGACCGCGTCGTCTACTCGCCCTCGCGCGTCACCTACCTGGTGTCCAACCTGTCGCGTGATGGCTGGGTCGAGCGCATCCCCTCCAAGGTCGACCGACGCGGGTACGACGCTTGCCTGACCACCCAGGGCATTCAAACTGTGCTTGCTGCCACAGAACTGCATCAGCAGACGGTCAGCGAGTACCTCCTGGACGGCATGACGGACGAGGATATCGACGCAATTGCAAAGGTTTTCTCGACCCTGGACTCCCGCCTGAAGGCCGACACAGCCGATTCATAGTTTCGATTGGCGCAAGTCGACGCAATCGTGTTAAGCTTCTACTCGCTTGCGGATCGCAACGGTTCGCATCGCTCACCTGCGCGGGTGGCGGAATAGGCAGACGCGCTAGCTTGAGGTGCTAGTCCTC
>ERZ772978.49-NODE-49-length-50777-cov-5.97818_pt1 | contig 50777 bp, 38 predicted proteins | sample MGYA00511675_ERZ772978 | MGnify/ENA primary metagenome ERZ772978 (study PRJEB29015, sample SAMEA2738092) | human oral metagenome | biome: human oral; feature: human-associated habitat; material: saliva | place: China | collected 2156 ... | reverse complement strand
GGCCATAGGTGCTGTCGGCGAAGTGGCCCTCGAGTTCGAGGGGAAGGCGCGGCACGTCGGGGGTGAGACTCGCACGCCGCGTTTCGCTCTCGCCGCGCGCGGAGAGGAGGGTGCACTCGTGGGTGAGGCCGCACCAGCGGAGGGCGATGTCGGCGCGGTTCTCGACCGTGGCGCTGAAATCGAGGGGCGAAGTGAGCGCGGAGCCGTCGGTGCCCACGGTGTAGGCCGAGAGGTCGGGGTAGGAGAAGTCGATGACGACAAACGGGCGGGGGTCGGCGGGATCGTCGGAGGGGTATTCGGTGCGCTGGGCCACGACAGTGATGCGCACGGTGTCGAGGGGGGAGAGCAAACTGTCGGCGCGCCGCAACACCAGTCGGGCATCGGCGGGCAGGTTGCCGAGGACGAGGGCGAAGAGCAGGGCGAGGAGGAGACCGACGCGGTGGGCGGTGCGAAGACGGGCGGGGGCTTGGACGCCGCTGCGGGGGGCGGAATACGTGCTCGTGCGGGGCGTGTGGGCGGATGAGTGGGCGAAAATGTGGAAATGGCAGAGAATCATGGGTGGGTTTGGGCGAAATGATTTTACAAACGGTGAGCGTGCGTGCCGACGGAGGGACGTGCGTGCCGACGGGCCCGCAGGGCGATTTCGAATGCTCGGGTTGGGCGCGGAAGGTGGGCGGATGCGTGCCGACGGGAGGTGGAGATTAGCGCACTTCTACGTGCGTGGCGGCGACAGCGCCCACGGGGCCATGGACACCGCGGGTGAGGAAGGCAACGAGCGTGAGGCGGCGGAGATTGAAACGCGTGGTGGTGGCGAAACGTGCTGACAAACCGAGACCGACGGGGAGCTTTATTTCGCCGTGTACGCGGTAGGGATCGGCACCGGCCACGGCACCGGGACTTGCGGGCGAGGTGGGGGGCGCTGCCGCGCTGCTGCCGACGGAGGCAGGGAGGGGAGTTGCCGCCGACGGGGCGAAATGGGACGCCGCCGCCGATCGGGCGTCGGTCGAACGGGTGAGCACACCGGCCTGCGGGGTGGCGACGGGGCGCGTCATGGCCGGAGCGGAGCTGCCCGGGCGGGGCGCTGCCAGACGGTGGGCGCCGGGGCCGGTGAGATCGAGGCGCAGCACGTGGCGGTGGAGGTAGTCGGCGCGTTCCGTGCCGTCGGCCAGCGTTTGCGGGGCCGTGATGCTGTCTTCGACCAACCAAAGGTGGAGATACGTTTCGGCATCGGCCTGCCCTGCGGCGTCGGTGAGGTGGCGGGGGCGGAGGGTGTAGGAGAGGGTGCGCGTGGCGAGCGCCACGTGGGCATCGGCCACGAGCGACTGCTGGGCCGCTGCGTCGGCGTCGGCCGCGAGGGCGAGACGCTCGGCGAGGGCGGCATTCCAGGCCGAGGGGCGCAGCAGTGTGCCCCCGACGGGGCGGTCGACCGTGCCTTGGGGCCAGGAACTGACGCGGGCTTCGTCGGTGAGGCGGCGGGCATCGGGGCCGGCGAGGCCGCGGGGCGAGGCATCGGTGGAGAGGGCGAGCGCACCGCCGTGGACGGAGACCGCGATGATGCGGGCGCCGGCGGGGCCGGCGGTGAGACTGTGCAGGAGGTCGGCGGCGGCGGGGCAGTTGCTGCACCGTTGGCCGGTGAAGTCGACGAGCAGCACGTTGCGCCGCGGCACGATGGGGGCAGGGTCTTCGCGCCAGCGGTCGGGGCGCTCCACGGCGTCGCAACCGACGAGGAGCAGGAGGGCGAGGAGTGGGAGGAGGAGACGGGACATGGGGGTGAAGCGGTGAGAAAGGGTGGGACTGTGCAGTGCTTTTTGCCGAAGTATTCAATTGAAAACCACGGCCTTGCAATGCTTTTCGCCGAGCCGTCAGCGGATCATCGAGGGCGTTCGTGGAAAACGCGGGCGTCAGCGGGTGGGGTTCACGAGTTTGCGGGTGACCACGGCGCCCGGCGTGACGATGCGCAGCAGGAGGATGCCCGGGGCGGCGGAGGGCAGATCGGCCGGCGTGATGACGACTTCGCTACCCTGCGCGGGACGCGAGAGCGTGCGGCTGAAGAGCGTACGACCGTCGAGCGCCGAAACCGTGACCACCGCGTGCGACTCGGGCGCGTTGAAGAGGATGCGCCAGGCATCGGAGTTCAGGCTCAGCGAGACGGGCGCCGCCGAGTGGCCGGGGCGCGCGATGCCCGTGGTGGCCGCGTGTTTCAGCGCAAGCAGCAGGCCCTTGTAGGCGTCGATGCGGCCGTAGCCGTAGAGCGGTGTCCACTCAGCTTTTTGCATCACGGAGGGGCGGCGGGCACTCTGGCGGATGATGTCGGTGATGTCGGCCGGTGTGAGGGTGGGGCTGGCCTGCAACCACAGCGCCACGCAGCCTGCCACGAAGGGCGAGGCCATCGATGTGCCCTGCATCGCGCCATAATAGTAGGTGCGGTCGCCGCGGCGGAGCACATCGGCGATGAAGGTGGTTTTGGCCTCCGGGTTGAAGCCCGGTGCAAGGGCATTGAGCGCGCTGCACACCATGCTGCCGGGGGCCAAGACGGTGGGGCGCAAGCGGATGGTGTCGAGACCCGGGCCGTTGGACGAGAAGTAGCTGCGCAGGCCCACCTGGTCGATGCCGTTGAGCACCACGTTGGGGCGGTTGCCGCGGGGCGTGGGGTGGAGGGCATCGGGGTAGTCTTTGCGCGAGGTGAAGCTGCCCACGGCAATGGCCGAGGGAATGGTGGCGGCCCCTTCGCCCACGAGGTAGTCGGCGGTGGGGGCGAGGTGCTCGGCGGCGTGGCCGGGCACGGCGGTGGGCGAGAAGCGACCTTGGTGGCGCTCACACCAGAAGTGGAAGGTGCGTTCGCTCCGCACCGAGGCGGGGAGGCTGATGGCAAAGACCACTTCGGCGGCGGGATCGTTGAGGTCGACGCGCACGCGGTTCACGTGCAGGCGCACACTCCAGTGCTCTTTGAGGTTGTGGCGGTCGGCACCCGAGCGGATGTCGGCGCAGCGTTGCCAGAAGGCGGCGTCCATGGGCAGGAGTTTGCCCTGTGTGAGGACGTAGGGGCGGAGTTTGAAGCGCACGGCGCGGTCGGGCGTTTGACCCCAGAGGGCGAGTTCGGCATCGGGATAGACGCCGTCTTCGCCGGTTTTGGTGCGGGTGAAACGTACGTAGCGCGTCTGTCCGGGTTGGAGGGTGGCGCCCACGTGGAGGTCGTCGATGCCCTCATTGCCCATGGCGGCGACGATGATGCCCCCGGGGCCGGTGAGGGCGGAGAGGGTGCGATCGTAGGGGGTGGTGCCGTCGTGCGGACCGATTTGCGAGCCGAAGCTCAGGTTGGTGACCCAAGGCATGTGGCGCCGGCGGGCGAAACTGCTGATGAAGCGCACGTCTTCGATCACCTCGGCGCCCTCGAAGGTGGAGGGGATGAGGAGGAGCGAGGCACCGGGGGCGACGCCGTGGAAGTGGTTGCCCACTTCGCTGCCGGCGGCGATGGCCGCCACGTGCGTGCCGTGGCCCCCGCCTTGTAGATCGACGTGGTCGGTGCCGTCGACGATGGTGGTGCTGTCGACCGGCAGCGAACCGTCGCGTGTGGGCGTGTAGCCGCTGCGGTCCCACAGGGCGATGATGCGACTGCGGCCCTCCTTGTCGAGGAAGGCGGGGTGGCGATATTCGAAACTGCGGTCGATGATGCCGATGATCACGCCGCGGCCGTCGAAGGGCGTGTCGAGTTGGGTGCCGGCTTGCACGCGGTCGACGTCGGCGGCGCGGCGGGCTTTGTCGAGCAGCGGGGCGAAGGTGCGGCGCGGCGTGAGGCTCTGCACACGAGGGTCGGCGGCGAGGCGGCGCAGCGTGGCGGCGTCGGCCGTGAGGGCGAGGAGCCCTTCGGAGAGGACGCGGGGTTGTGCCGCGGGGTAGTCGGCGGCGAGGCGGTCGGCGGGGAGGGTGGTCTCGACGTAGACGGCGGTGCGGAGCGTGTCGGCCGCGGGGTCGGCACCGGCGCGGAGGGCGTGCGGGGCGTCGGCGAGGAGGAGACTGTGGAGGGCGGGATCGGCCTTGGACAGGGCGAGGGAGTCGACGCGGGCGGGGATTGCAGCGGCCGTGGCGAAATGGGGGGTGCCGGACTGGGCGTGGGCCTTGGGCGCTGTGGCGAGGGCGGCGGAGAAAAGGAGGGGGAGCAGGAGCATAACTCGGGGGCTGTGGCGTGAAGATTCGGGGTTTTGCGCCGGGGGCGCGGGAGTTTTCGGGGTGGAGCGGAGGGCGGGCGTGAGCGGGCAAGGGTGGATTGCTGCCGTGGGGGGCGTGGCCGTCCGTGCGGGCGGGCACGTTGGGCTTGGGCAGGCAGATTTTCGGTATGTGGCCTTGGGCGTTCACTGCCGATGGGGCACGGGGCGCGGACAGGAAGGCGCCGGACGTGTGGGGAGGGCTTTACTTGCCGGAGGGGGTGGGGCTGCCGGTGGTGGCGCCGCGCTGGGTGTAGGCGATGCGGGTGGTGACGCCGCCGGCGGTGAGGGTGAGGTGGGCGGTGCGGGCGGCAAGGTGTAGGTTGGGCCGCATGGCGAGCTTCACTTGGTGCCGACCGGGACCGGGCTGTGCGAGGGAGTCGGGCACGGTGAGCCAGGAGGCGTCGGAGGTGAGGCGGTGGGAGGGCGTGTCGCGGTCGTAGAGCGTGAAGCGCAGGTAGGCCTTGGTGTCGGCCGCGCGGTAGTTTTCGACGAAGACGGTGCTTTCTGTGGCGTCGTCGTACTGGGCGATGGGATAGTCCACGTTGTGGTGCGGGAACTGGAAGAAGTGCACCTCGATGGGGCGCAGCACGGGTGTGGCGGCGGTGAGGGTGAGGGTGCCGGCCAGGGTGCGCCCGAGGGTGTTGGGGGCGAGGCGCACGACGAGGGGCAGGCTTTGCGCGGCGGCGGTGCCGGCGGGGAGGTCGAAGCGGCGCGGGGCGAAGAGCAGGCGGGTGCTGTCGGCGGGGGTGCGGTAGGTGAGGTTGAGGTGCCAGGAGTCGGTGCTGACGAGGCGGAGGGTGTCGGTGGTTTGGTCGGCATACCAGCGGATTTCGCCGTTGACGGTGGGGCCGAGGGCGAGGCGGTGGAAGTTGGTTTCGCTGTCGCTGTTGCAACTGCCCAGGAGCAGGAGACCGATGAGGGCGGGGAGGAGGAGCAGGCGGTGCATGGGTGAGGAAAGGTGGGTGAGGTGGGACAAAGGTGGGCGGCGCCGACGGCCGCAGGGCGGGGTGTGCGCTCAGGGCCGCGAGGTCGGCACGCAGCGCGGCGGAGGGGGCGCGGGCGGCGGGGGATTGATCCCTACCGCCCACGCGCCGAGGGGCGTGATGCGCCTATGCCGTGCGGCGTCGGGCCGCGGGGAGGGCGGGCATCAGGGTTTGGCCGCCTGGGTGTAGGTGATGTAGGTGGTGACGCCGGCCGAGGTGAGGGCGAGACGGGCGGTGCGAGGGGCGTGGTCGGGGTTTTCGGTGAAGGTGAGGGTCACTTCGTGGTGGCCGGCGGCGGGGGTGGCATCGGCGGCGGAGAGGGTGAGCCAAGAGGCGTCGGAAGTGAGGCTGTGGTGGGCGGGATCGGTCGTGTCGTAGAGCACGAAACCGCAAACCACGGTGCCTGCCTTGTAGGGGAGGGGCTCGATGAAGACGGGGGTGGCGTCAGGGAACTGGAGCCGCTGGGCTCGAGGAGCCGACGCGGGGGTGTCGGTCTCGGCGGCGGGACGCAGCATGGTGGGGGCGGGACGGCGGATGTCGAGCCAGGAGAGTTGCACCACGGGCAGGCCGATGGTGCGGGTCGTGCCGGCTGCGGCGGTGACGTTGAGGCGGGCGGTGCGGGGGGCGCCGGTGGTGTTGGCGCTGAAGCGCAGGGCGAGGGGCTGCGTGACGAAGTGGTTGGCCTCGACACGACCCGATTCGGGCGCGGCGGTGAGCCAGGCGGGGGTGCCTTGCGGCGTGGCGACGGCGAGGGTCCACGAGTCGGTGCTTTGCAGCCCGACGGTGTCGGTGGACTGGTCGGCGTAGCAGAGTCGACCGCCCGACTGGAGGGGGATGAAGTTGAGCTGGTGGAGCTGATTGGGGGTGTCGTTGTCGCACGAGGTGAGGAGGGTGGGGGCGGCGAGGCCGAGGAGGGCGACGACGCTGAGGAGCAGGGTGCGCATGGTGTGAAGGGTTTTAAGGGTAGGGTGGAGTGTGTGAAGGGCGAGACGGGGGCTGCGGGTCGGCCGGGGCGGGGGTGCTGCGGCAGGCGGGCGGCGGGTCTTGCGGAGTTGGCGGATGATGGGCGTCGGTGCGGAGCCGGCGCGGGACGGTGGGGAGCGGCGGTCAATACCAGTCGATGTTCGACGAGTAGGCCGAGCGCTTTTCGTAGCGCAGGGCGTCGGCGAGTTCGGCGGCTTTGGCGCGGATGGAGAAATTGAACGAGGAGTAGGGGTAGAGCACCACGTTGCACGTCATTTGGAAGCAGTGGAGGTCGCGGGAGAGGGCGGCCGTGGTCATCGAGATGGCGTGGCGCGTGAAGTCGTAGCCCGAGGTGAAGTTGATGTTCCAGCCTTTGGAGAGGGTGATGTTGCCCGAACAGTTGAGGGTTTGGGTGAAGCTGTAGGGGTAGCGCATGTTGGCGCGGTGGATGGGCTTGGCGCGGTCTTCGGCCATGGAGATGCCGTAGGAGAAGGTGAGGTTCCAGGGCAGGGCAAAGAGGAGATAGCCGTCTTCGTCGACGCGGGCTTTGGCTTTCTGCTCCTTTTGGGGTTTGCGTCGGAGCATGGGGTCGATGTTGGCGTCGTCTTGCGGGTCGCCCTGCTCTTCGTCGGCGTCGGCTTCGTCGTCGGGCCCGTGCTTGCGCTGGGGGAGTGTGGCGGCGTCGGTGTCGCGGTCGGGATGGAGGAGTTTGTCCCAGCCGTGGCCCGTGAGCAGGCCGAAGAGGGTGAGGAGTTTCTGGCCGTTGAGGGTGTAGGAGAGGTTTTGGCTCATGCCTTGGAAGCGACCGAAGCGGCCGTAGCTCCACTCGGTGCGGTTGCCCACGACGACGTTGCCCTTGTCGTCGAACTCATAGGCGTAGGTGGCCCACTGTGCGGCGAGGGAGAAGGTGTAGCTCTTGGTGAGTCGCAGGCGGAGGTTGGTGGAGAGGTCGGACCAGGGTCGGACTTTGGCGGCGAGGTTGTAGGAGAGGGAGGCCGAAAGTTCGTCGATGAGCGAGATTTTGCGGAAGCCCGAGGTGTCGGCGTCCGACTTGATTTTCATTTCCAGGTTGTTGGAAACCGAGAAGTTGAGTGTTCCCTGTCGGGTGGCGTTGGGGTAGCCGAAGGCTCCGATGGCGTAGGGCGAATAGCTCACGGTGGAGACGGTGCCGTCGGGGTTGGTGCGGACGTAGTGGGTGGTGAAGCCGCGCGCCTCGTCGGTGAAGTCCGGGGCGAAGGAGAAGCTCACGGCGGGCTTGAAGACATGGCGGAAGGCCTGCACGCGATCGCCGAAGAGCAGGCGCACGGGCTTGTAGAATCCGTAGAGGGTGGTGTTGGCCGAGAGGGCTACGTTCCAATCGAAGAGGTTGTAGAACCCGTAGACTGTGTCGGTGCGCTCGCTGCCCGCGGCGGTGTTCCACGTTTTGCGCTGCCGCGAGAAGTAGGTGCGGCCGCTGAGGTTGAACGAGGGCGAGATGTTGATGTACTTGAAGAGTTGGAAGGTGGCTTCGACGGGGATGCGGTGCTGCATGCCGTTGCGCCATTTGAGCAGCGGGGTGTGGAAGAATTGCGACTCGGAGGAAGCGAGCGAATTGGTCATCTGCCCGGTGTAGGAGAGGGCGATTTTCTCATACCAGCGCTCTTTGCCCACGGCTTTGCTGCGGCGCAGCGGATAGAAGCGGGCCACGGAGAGCGAAACGTCGGGCAGGGAGACGGAGAGGGAGGCGTTGCGCATGTCTTGCGACACGTTGGCCGAGGCCGAAAGCGACAGGCCGAGCGAGGGAACGCTGTGGCTGAAGCTCACCGACGAGGCGCGGGTGCTCTGGGTGTAGGCCAGCGGCGTGTAGAGGGAGGCGAGATTGGAGCGTTCGTAGTTTTGCGTGGCGAAATTCACGCGGGCCGAGAAGGAGGTGTTGGGGTTGGCCTTCGGGTCGGAGCTGTGGCTCCACTGCACTTTGAGCGAGGTTTGCTTGGTGTAGTCGGGCATGTTCTTGTCGCCGTTCACGGTGGTGAGGTAGGAGAGGAAGACATTGCCGCGATAGCTGTAGCGGCGCGCGTAGTTGCTCTCGGCCGAGAGGCCCCACGAGCCGCGGGTGTAGATTTCGCCCAGGAGTTTGAGGTCCATGCGGTCGGAGAGGGCGAAGTAGTAGCCGCCGTCGCGCAGGTAGAAGCCGCGGGCGGTCTCGTCGCCGTAGGTGGGCATGATGAGGCCCGAGGAGTATTTCTTGTTGACCGGGAAGAAGCCGTAGGGGATGGCCACGGGCAGGGGCACATCGGCCACCACGAGATAGGCCGGGCCGAAGAAGGTTTCTTTGCCCGGCGTCACTTTGGCGCGCGTAAGTTGGAGGTAGAAGTGGGGGTGGGGGGCGTCGCAGGTGGTGTATTGGGCGTTTTGGAGGTAGAAGTTGCCGTCGCCCGTGCGTTTGGCGTCCACGCTGTAGAGCAGACCCGTGCCTTGGGTGGTTTTCACGTCGTTGATGAAGCCCTTTTTGGTCTTGAAGTTGAAGGCCATTTCGCGGCTTTCGTACTTTTCGCTCCCTTGGGTGTAGACGGGTTGTCCCTGGGCTTGGCCGGTGCTGTCGGGCACGCCGGTGGCGCGCACCAGCGAGGAGTCCATGTTCAGGGTGATGAAATCGGCTTGCAGGCCCATGTTTTGGTATTTCACGCTGGCGTCGCCGTAGAGGTAGGCCAATCCGCTGTGGGCATCGTAGACGAGGCTGTCTTTGGCCGCGTATTGCACCGGTGCGTCGATGCCGGCTTTGCGCACCCGCAGGGTGTCGGCGTGCCGGCGCGTGGTGTCGGCCAGCGCCGCGGAATCGGCTTGGCGCAGGTGGGCGTTTTGTGCCAAGGCCAGGGAGTCGGCGGCGATGCGTGCGTCGAGACTGTCGGTGGGATGGGCGTGGCGCAGCGAATCGAGGTGGGCGCTGAGGCGGCGCGCGGCGGCGTTGAGGCTGTCGAGGGCAGCGGCGGCGCGACGGCCGGCGGTGGTGCTGTCGAAGCGGGCGGCCGCGGCGCGCACACCGGGGGTGCTGTCGCCCACGAGGGCCGAGGGGGGGAGCGAGTGGGGCGTGCCGGGGTGGCCGCCGCCCGTGAGCAGGGCGCCGGTGTGGCAGGCCAGGGTGAGTAGCCCGAGGAGCAGGGCCGCCAGCGGGGCGGCGAGGGGACGAAGGGCGGGGAGATGCAAGGTGCGTGGGGGACTTGGGAGGCGCGCCGACGGGCGGCGGGGCTTCGAAGTTACTATATATATAATGTGTGCGCGGCGGTGCCTGCGGTCGGCGTGCGCTTTTCGGGGGGCCGACTGCGGAGCGGGGAGCTTTTCGCGGAAGTGCCTGCGGTCGACGTGCGTGTTTTGGCGGGCCGGCTGCGGGGTGCAGGGCTTTTCGCGGAAGAACCGATGATCGACGTGAGTGTTTCGGCGGGGCGGCGGGGGCGGTTCACTCCATCTCTGCGCGCCAGCGGCGGAAGGTGCGGAGCCCCACCGTGCCGAAGCGGGCCACGCGCGCCTCCACCTCCGAGGGCGTGAGGAAACGCAGCGGGTGGCTCTTCGAATGGAACAGGTCGGCGTAGCAAATGATGCGCTCTTCCGGCGTTTCGGGCAGGAGGTCCACCGCAGGGAGGGGGAGTTCGAGCCGAAGGATGTCGGCCGCCGTGAGCCCCGTGCCGGTGTGGCGCTCGCAGATGCGGGCCAGCGCCTCGTGGCCCTCCGCCCGCAGCAGTTGGGCGCCGAGCGGGCCGTGCATCAAGTAGGGCGCCGTGCCGTGGCAGTGGATGGAGGGGGCGGAAGTGAGGTAGATGCCGATGTCGTGGAGCATGGCGCCGGCTTCCACCAGGGCGAGATCGGCCCCGAGTTCGGGGTGGCGGCGCGCGATGTCGAGGGCGCGACGGCACACCTGCCCACTGTGGAGCAGCAGGAGCCGCCGCAGCGACGAATCGGTGGGATAGTGGCGGGCGATGAGGGCGCGGTAGTTCACGGGCGGGGGGCGTTTTTGGGTGCGAGGCGCGGCGCGTCGGGACGCGGCGCGGTGGGTTTTGTGGCCGAGCGCGGCGTGGCGTCGGGCCGACCGGGGGCGGTGCGCGGGTCGCCGTCGGGGGGGGCGTCGCCGTCGTGCGCATTGTCATTGTCGTTGCGCGGGTCGGCGCCCACAGCCTGCTTGCGCCCGTCGGCAAAGCCCGCGGCATAGCCTCGGCGGTAGGCCGCGGCGTAGCTTTGGCGCGCGTCGGGGGTGGGATATTGCGACGACTCGTCGTAGGTGGCGCGCTCGTCGTTGTTCATCCCGTCGGTGTTGCCGCTCAGGTAGCCGTCGTCGTAGCCCGCTTCGGCCGGGTCGCGATCGGGCGCCGGGCTGACGTCTTCGGCGGGCGTGGATTCGGCCGGCGCTTCGGCGGGCGAGGCGGGGGCGTTGTCGAGGGTGTCGGGCACCGCCATGTGGCGCGTGCTGTCCCGACCGGCGAGCCCTTCGGGGGTGAGGGGCACATCGGTCGAGCGCTTGAGGAAGAAGATGAGGCCGCCGGCCACGGCGAGCAGCAACACGAAGAGCAGGCTGCGCAGCAGGGTTTGGCGACGGGATTCGGAGGACATAGTCGAGTGGATGTGTTGAGGGGAGGGGAGACGGGGCGCAGGCACCGGGCCGCCGCAAGGGCAGCGCGGGCCGAGGCCACCGCGGTTATCGTTTGCGACCTGCGTCGATGCGCAGGAAGATGAAGAGCAGCAGGGTGAAGCCCCAGAGCGACGAACCGCCGTAGGAGAAGAACGGCAGTGGGATGCCGATGACCGGCGCGATGCCCAGCACCATGCCGATGTTGATGAACACGTGGAAGAGCAAAATCGACAAGACCGAGTAGCCAAACACCCGCCCGAAGGTCGACGTTTGCCGTTCGGCCAGCGCAATGAGCCGCCAGATCAGCAGCAAGAAGAGCACCAGCACGCCCGCGGCGCCCAGAAAGCCCTCTTCTTCGCCCACGGTGCAGAAGATGAAGTCCGTGTCTTGCTCCGGCACATAGTCGAGTTTCGTCTGCGTGCCGTTCATGAATCCCTTGCCCAACAGGCCGCCCGAACCGATGGCGATCTTAGATTGCGTCACGTTGTACGAGGCGTCGCGGTCTTCCTCCACGCCCAGCAGCACACGGATGCGCGTGCGCTGATAGTCCTTCATGGCGTTGTTGAGCACATAGTCCGAGGTGTAGAGGAAACCCACGCTCGAGATGGCGAAAAGGCTGATGAGCAGGTAGGTGTTGGCGCGGCGCCCGATCCACTGCATGCCCAGATAGCCGATCATCACGATGCAACCGCCCAGTTGCGCCCAGCTGATGTCGAAGGGGTGCACGAAGGCCGAGACGCCGTAGGCCACCACGTGCAGCGCGATGCCCCAGAAGAGCAGGCGGTGGGCGTGTTCCGGTTCGCGCGGCACGTACACCCGCAGCAGACCCGCCGTGAAGAGCCACACCAGCGCCAGCACCACCGATTCGCCCACGCTGGCTGTCGTGCCGGGCAGCGGCGTTTCGCCCTGACCGATGCCCACCACGAAATAGACCACCGCGGCGGCACCGCAAAACAAGATGCTGCCGGGCATGCCCTCGCGGTAGAACATGAGGAAGAAGGCGAAGTAGACCAACGCCGAACCCGTTTCTTTCTGCAGCACGATGAGCACGAAGGGCAAAAGCACCACGCCGGCGGCGCGAAGAAAGTTGCTTCGGCGGTTGAGCGTGAACCCATATTGGCCGATCACTTTAGAGACCATGAGTGCCGTGGCGCACTTGGCAAACTCGGCCGGCTGCAGCGAAACGGGACCCAGCGAGATCCATGAGCGCGAACCCTTGATGTCGTGGGCGATGAACGGCGTGACGAGCAGCAGCACCATCATTGCCCAGTAGAACAGGTCGGCCAGCATGTCGAAATAGCGGTCGTCGAACATCAAGATCATACCTCCCAGCCCCAAAGCGCAACCGATCCACACCAACTGTTTGCCGGCGCGGGTGTCGAAGGAGAGAAGGCTTTGCAGGTCGAAGGTGTGGCTCGCGCCGCACACGCTGAACCAGCCGAAGGTGACGAGTGCCAGGAAGATGAGGAGCACCCAACCGTCGGCGCGGAAGGCGGGATTGAGCTGATTATCGCGCATGGCTGCCGTAATTGATGTGACGAAGGCGGAACGACTCGGCCCGAGCGCGAGAGCCCGCCGAGAGTTTGCCGTTGAGATACTGTTCCATGATGAGCGAACCGATGGGCACGGCGAAGTCGGCGCCGAAGCCGCCGTTTTCTACGTACACGCACACCGCGATCCGCGGTTTGTTCATCGGCGCGAAGCCCATGAAGGCCGAGTGGTCGTGGCCGCGGTTTTGCGCCGTGCCCGTTTTGCCACACACCTCCCCACCGGGGAAGTCGGCCCCGCGGCAGGTGCCGGCCAGCACCGAACGCCGCATGCCCGCCACCGCATAGTCGTACCAACGCCGCGCCACCAGGGTGCGGTGCGGCCGCGTGTAGGTCGTGTCGAGCCGTTCGCCTTGAATGCGTCGCGCCACATGCGGCACGAAGTAGTGGCCGCGGTTGGCCACGGTGGCCGCCAGGTTGGCAATTTGCAGCGGGGTGGCCGTCACTTCGCCCTGTCCGATCCCGATCGAGATCACCGTCAGCGCATTCCACGACCGTTTGTAGGCCTTGTCATAGTAGGCGGCGTTGGGAATCATCCCGCGGCGCTCGCCCGGCAGGTCGATGCCCAGTTTGTAGCCGAAGCCCATGTGCACCACCTGGTCTTTCCAGCGCGTCATCGCCGCCTGCACCGAACCGTACTTCCCGCGATTGCTCAGCAGGCGCAGCAGGTTCCAGCAGAAATAGGAGTTGCACGACGTGCCGATGGCCGGCACCAGATTGATCGGCGAGGCGTGGCCGTGGCAGCCCACGTGCAGCCCTTTGTAGTTGAAGCCGTGGGCGCAGGGGAAGGCCACACTCGGCGTGATCGACCCCTCTTGCAGACCCAGCAGCGCTTGCGAGATCTTGAATGTCGAGCCCGGCGGGTAGGTGCCGGCGATGGCGCGGTTGAGCAGTGGGCGCCGCTCGTCGCGCATCATGGCGGTCATGGCCTTACCGCGGTCGCGCCCCACCATGTCGCGCGGGTCGTAGGTCGGTGCCGAGGCCATGGCCAGAATCTCGCCCGTCGAGGGTTCGATGGCCACGATGGCGCCGTATTTGCCCTCCAGCAGTCGCTCGGCGAGCTCCTGCGTGCCGTAGTCGATGCCCAGCGTGAGGTTGCGACCCGGCTGGGCCTGCGTGTCATACTTCCCGTCCATGTAGTGCCCCTTGGTGCGCCCGTGCACGTCGCGCAGCAGAATCCGCATGCCCTTCTCGCCGCGCAGCACTTTCTCGTAGCTCCGCTCCACACCGAGCTTACCGATGTAGTCCCCGCTCTTATAATAGGCGTCGGAGTCCACGTCGGCCTGGTTCACCTCCGCCACATCGCCCAGCAGGTGGGCGGCGATGCCCGAGGCGTAGCGGCGCACCGAGCGCTTCTCGGCCGTGAAGCCGTTGAACCGAAACAGCTTTTCGCGAAACTTCGAGAACTCGTCGGCCGGTATCTGGCTCATAAACAGCTGAGGCGTGTTGCGAGAGTAGCCCGGATTCTTCTGCGGATCTTTGATTTCCGCCATCCGTTGCATGTACTCCTCCCGCGTGATGCCCATCGTGCGGCAGAAATCGGCCGTGTCGATGCCGTGTTGGTCTTGCATCGTCACCAGGATGTTGTACGAGGGTTCGTTGTACACGAGCAACTTCCCGTGCCGGTCCGTGATCAGTCCGCGCGAGGGGTACAAGATCTCCTTGCGAAAGGCGTTCGAGTCGGCGCTCTTGCGGTAGTCGTCGCTCATGAGTTGGAGCGCCAACAGCCGAAGCACAAAGACAACAACGATCGACAGCGCAATGCCGCCGATCACAAACTTGCGCTTCTCAAAACTATAATCTTGGGGCACGGGCGATGGGGGGGGATGAAGGGGGTGAATGGATGCGGACACCGCCGCACAGTCGGGATTCCGGGGACTGCGCGGCGGAGGTCGTGGGGAACGGCCGCCGAGCGGCGGACGGGGCAGCGCCACGGGGGCGGATGCCTGAAGGGGGGCGGGCGGAGCGGCGAGGACGGGCAGAACCTGAAGATGAAAAAAAGGCCCGTTGGAACCTCGCCGCCGTGGAGCGGAAAGGAATGAGGAGCAAACCGCCCCGATGCCCGCAGGACGATGGCCGACCGCGCGGAGCGGAGGGCCGATGGGTGCGGCGACAGGAAACAGAGATGGACTTAACAGAAACTTATATGAAGAGATTAGCCTCCTGTACGTCGCATGTGGGGAAAAAATGAGGGAGCGTGCGTGCCGCGTTGGCGGGGCGAAACCCGCCGCGGGCGTTCGGCCGCCGCGGGGTGCCGCCGCTCGATGGACATCGCGGTCGGTCGGCCGAAGGGTGCCGCATCGATCGAGACGACACGCCATTATAATAAGACGAGCGCCACGCTATGAATAGGCCGCGGGCGTCTGCGTGCCGAAATGCACCGCCTGCTGCGTGGAAATCGCGGTCGGTCGGCGAAGGGTGCCGCATCGATCGAGACGACACGCCATTATAAATTAAACCGAGCGCCACGTTATTATAGGCCGCGGGCGTCTGCGTGCCGAAGGGCGCCGCCCACTGAGTGGACATCGCGGGCGGTCGGCCGAGGGGTGCCGCAACGATCGAGCAAGTGCGCCATCGCGCTATGGGAAGCGCGGGCGCGGGCGGAGCGGCCGCCGCTGTGGGGAAGCGACGACGTGAGCGCGATGCGGAACTACAGATACAGGCACCGCGACTCACCGTACGTCGCTAGGAGAAGTGGGGAACGAACATCCCGGGCCGGACGACCGTGGGCGGTCGGCGGCGAACTTCCCGGAGCGCGGTGGCGCGGAAGGCCTGTGTGTGCGCGAGGTGGTCGGCCGTGCGGGGGGCAGCGGCGGCACCAACGCGCGGGTGTCGGTTTTTTTCATCCACATCCACCCGCGGTTGCGGCGCAGGGCACCGGCGGGGCGGAAAGGCGGACCGATCAGTTCAGCGTCCGGTTCGTTTAGTTCGTTGTGTTGGTCATGGGGTCGGCGCGCGAGGCGTCGGCGCCGTGGGACTGTACGTGCGCGGCGGGGCGAGAGGCACAGGCCGTGCGGGGCAGCGAGGAGAGCGGTGCGCAGGGGCGCAAAACGCATTGCGCAGCTGTGGGCTACGATTGGCACAGCGGGGCGACCGTTCGCGCCGCCGTGGGCGTCAGCCCTCAGCGAGCGGCCGTTTCGGCCGAGGAGAAAGCCACGCGCACCCGTTCGAACGTGGCCACAAAGGCCAGGGTGAGCACAAAGCTACCGCCGATGTTGAGCAGCAGCGCCACCACGCGGAAGAAGGTGAAGCTCTCCAGCAGGTGGAAGCCCGCCACCGTCACAAAAGAGAGCGCGGCGGCAAATTTCAAGAACCCCGACCACGTCATCGTGCGCGCACCCGGCAGAAAATCCTCCTCCAGTTTGTCGTCGGGAGCGAAGAATTGCAGTACACCGGGCGTGCACAGCCCCGTGAGCGTGAGGGAACCCGCCGCCACGCCGGGCGTGGTGCTCACCGCGTCGATGCAAAGCCCCGTCACGAAGCCCACCACCACATACAACCACCGCGGGGTGCCGTGGCGAAGGATGAGGAGCACGAAGACATAGGGCATCGGCGTGGCGTAGCCCCACAGGTGAATGTGGTTGAACACCAGTGCTTGGGCGATGACCAGCACGATGAACCAAAGGCTGCGCGCCAGGGAGGAGTGGAACATGCGATGAGGGGGTGAGAGTCGGGTCGTAGGGGGGGAGAGAAGCGGGCGAAGCGTCAGAGCGCGCGTCCCGAGGGGAGCGTGCCGAGCGGGGCGGTCGGATCGGCGCGGCGGGGTTGCGGCCGGAAGAGCCCGTGGGGAACTTCGGCGCAGAGGGTGCAGCGTGCGGGAGCGCGGAGCTCGGCAGTGCGAGGTGGGGTGCCCGAATGTAAGGTCTGTGGAGCGGTGCGCACACTCCGCGGGGGGAGGCGGGCGCCGCAGGGCACGAACCGGTCGCCGGCGGGGGAGAACGGGCGCCGCCGCGGGGGCGGAGCGAAAGGGTGGCGAACGAGGTCGCGAGTGGCGGCAACGGAGGTGGTCGATCCCTCGACCTACAAGCCTTGTCCGTGAGATTCCGATGCAGTGCCTCGCACAAGGGCGGCTACCGGCGGGATACCAACTCCGCCAAGCCCCGTCGCCCTCGTTCGCCTTGATAACCTTCAGTGTGTCGGGTTTACTCTTATAAAAAAACAAGGAATGACACAACGCGAATTTCGGCAAAAGAAGTGAGACCACCAAATTTTTCGACCGAAAAATGCGCACGTCTTCTTATAGTGCGCGCGTCGCGTGCGTGCGACGGGCCCACGCCTTGCGCCAACGCCGCAGGCGCGTCCGCACGCGGCACACCGTTTGCCGCACCGCCGTGGGCGAAGCCCCCACCGCCAGCCCGATTTCCTCCGCCGTCCACCCGTCGGCCGTCAGCAGCACGAGGGCGCGGTCGCGCAGCGGCTGGGCGGCGAGGGCCGCCGCGGCGTCGGCACGCAGCACCGCCCGGTAGGCGAAGGCCGAATGCGCCTGTTGCGCACGGGCCCGCATGGCGTTCCATAGCCGACCGCCGCGCGTGCGGTGAAAACCCCGACGCGGCTGTTCGCGGTGCCAGCATTCCAGGCAGTTGTCCACTGCGCTGCCCGCTCCCTCGCCCGCCGCCGTGGGGCCGCCCCCGGCTGCTGCCGCCGCCTCCGCGCCCGCAGGCGGTGCAGTGGAAGCCGCGGTCGAGGAAGGCGCTCGCTCGTCGGGGACATGGGTGCTCGCGGCCTGCGCAGTCCGTGCCGCCGCGGCGTCGCGTGTGGTGACGCCCGCCGAGCCTCCCGTTCGCTCACGCCCTGCGCCCAAGGTCTCCTCCCATCGCGAGGGTGCCGCCTGCCGCCGTGCACCCGCCGTCGCGGTGTCCGCCCCGCCCGACCACAAGTCCCCGTCGGGATCGGCAGGGTCGAAGAGTTCGTCGCTGTCCGCCGAGGCCGGGGTGAGATGCGTCTCGCGGTGGCGCAACGCCCTGTGGTTGAGCGTCGAAAGTAGGCGCAGCGTCACCCCCGCCAACCACGGCCGCGGATTGAAATCCCCCACCGTGCGCAGCACCTCCTCCGCCGTCACCGGGAGCGGCGCCGGTGTCCGTTTCGCTCCGTCGGGCGCGGCGTCGGCATACGGCTGCCGTTCGTCCGCGCCCGCCGCATTCGCCTCGTCGTCGGCCACAGTTTCGTCCACTTCGCGCAAAGGTTCGTCACCCCCGCGCAGCGATGCCTCGTCGGTGTCCGTCAGGGCTTCGAAGTCCACCGCCGCAGTGTCGATCGCGCGCAAAGGTTCGTCGTCCCCGCGCAGCGTTTCGTCCACTTCGCGCAGCGTTTCGTCGTCGGTGTCCGTCAGGGCTTCGAAGTTCCCCGTCGCAGCGTCGATCGTGCGCAAATCCTCGTCGGCGGTGGGCCGCATTTCGTCCACTTCGTGCTGCGTTTCATCAAGCGAAGCCGCCGATTCGTCGATCTCCGCCGTCGCAGCATATAAATAAGGTGCGCGTTCGTCGGGGTGAAGCGACGATTCGTCGACCAAAGCGTGTGTTTCGTCGAAATCGCGGGCGGTCGGCGTCGTGGGCTGCGCGGAGGGCTCGTCGGCCGGGGCGAGACAGTTCGCCGTCGCGGCGCGGAGTTTCGCCGTGTCGCGGCGGGCGGTCAGGCAGAGGGCGAAATGCGCCAGATCGTCGAGGTGTTCGAGCAGGTGCAGCACCGTAGTTTGGTAGTCGTCGGCGCGTTCGCCCACGAAATACGTGTGTCGCCTCACGAGCCCGCGCACCATCGGCAGATGCGGGGCGAGCCACTGCGTGAAGAGCGCCGTGCGGTCGTCGGCTGAGCGCAGCACCACACCCGCCGCCACCGCCGCCGCCCGCCGTTCGGCCGAGAGGGCACCCGTCGAAGCGGAAGTTTTTTTCGTCGCTGCGCCGTCGATTGCGGCAGGTCGGGCGGGAGCAGCGGAAGGCCCGTCGCCCGAGGTCGTCATGGCCGTGGGAGCAGCGTGGGGCGCCGCAGGCGTCGGGGTTTGCACAGCGGCGTCGGTGGAAGCGTTCGCCGAAGCAGCGGAGACCTGGGCAGTATCGGCCGCCACCGAGGGGCCATGCATTGCCGCCGCGGGGGAGTGATTTACCGCCGTGGGGGCATTCGCCGAATCGGCGCACCATTTCGCCGAAGCCGTGGCACATTTCGCCGTCGCGGCGCAGGCCGCGGTGCCCCCTCCCGCGGTGGGGAGCGAAGGGCGGCACAGGGTTTCGCTCCCGCGCGACGCAGCGGCCGACCGAAGGGAACGAGGGGAAGATTTGACGCGAACCGATGTGCGATTCGCCGTAGAACAATTGGATTTCATGGAGTAGTCTTTTTTTCAGTGTGAATGAACTCGGCAGCGGCCGCACCGTCTCGGGTGCGACCCCGCCGAAGGGGTGTTTTTCCGGCTGTTCGTCGGTCGGGGGCGGCCCGCCGTTCGTCGGCACGTGGGGCGAGGGCGAACTCCCGCGGGACAAACCCTTTCGCTCGTGCGCCGTGTCGGGAGGCCTTCGCCGAGGAGAGCGTTCCTGCGCGGGCAAATCCTTTCGCTGGTGCGCCGTGTCGGTAGGCCTTCGCCGAGGGAGCGTTTCTGCGCGGGGCAAACCCTTTCGCCCGTGCGCCGTGTCGGGAGGCCTTCGCCGTGGGGAGCGTTCCCGCGCGGGGCAAATCCTTTCGCTCGTGCGCCGTGTCGGGAGGCTTTCGCCGAGGGGAACGTTTCTGCGCGGGGCAAATCCTTTCGCTCGTGCGCCGTGTCGGTAGGCCTTCGCCGCGGGGCGTGTTTCTGCGCGGGGCAAATTCTTTCGCTCGTGTGCCGTGTCGGGATGCCTTCGCCGAGGGGAGCGTTTTCGCGCGGGGCAAATCCTTTCGCCCGTGCGCTGTGTCGGGATGCCTTCGCCGAGGGGAGTGTTTCTGTGCGGGGCAAATCCTTTCGCTCGTGCGCCGTGTCGGTAGGCCTTCGCCGCGGGGCGTGTTTCTGCGCGGGCAAATCCTGCCCACCACCCCGCGGCATCGGAAGTTCACCCCGCGGTGCGCGTCGACCTGCGGGTGGGGCGGGTTCAGCGTGCGGCCTCGGCGGGCGAAGCAGCCCCCGTGTCGGTCTCCCAAAAGCGCTCCTCCAGCAGCCGCAGCGCCTCTGCCTCGTCGCCACCCGCCAAGACGCGGGCACGGGCGTGGAGCACCTCATACTGCGCGTACGTGCAGCACCGCGCGGCGCGGGCGTCGAGTTCCTCGGCCAGCGCACGGTCGGCAGCGCGGCGCTCGTGTTGCGACAGTTCCTCGCGGCGCTCTTTCATATAGAGCGGGAGGTTCGACACCATCGCGTCGGCCGACAGCGAACCGTAGGCCACCTTGCCGTAACGGCCCCCGCGCAACCGACAAAGGTAGACCATCACCTCGCCCACATTGAGTTCGGCGTACGACGCCCCGATGGCTTCCGCCGCGCCCCGCAGTTGGTGGCTCGTCAGACCGTCGGCCGTGCCCCAGAGTTGCGCCGCATAGTTGAGTTGCAAGCACAACCACGTCACCACCGTCTCCGACCCCAGTTGGTCGCGCAGCCGCCGCAGTGTGGGGCGCGGGGAGGAGTAGCACCACTCGGGGTGCTCGCCGAACGACACCTGCCGCTCGGGCGAATAGTGTTCGAGCAGGCGGGCCCGCCAGTGGGGGCGTTCGGCCTCGGGGGTGTCAGAATGCGACGCAACAGTGGGCCAGGTGGCGAAGGGCACCACAGCAAGCTTCGCGCTCGGCCCGCACGGCGCGTCGGTGGGCGGCGGTGTCGAGGAGGCGCTGCCCGGCGTCGAACTCGTCTGCGGGGGCGTTGTGCTGGTCGGCGGGGCGGTGTGGGTGTTCGTCTGAGTGGTGTTTGCCGTCTGTGGAGCGGCTTGGGTGTTCGTCGGCGGGGGAGTTGTGCTGGTCGGCGTGGTGTTTGCCTGCGTCGGAGCGTCGTTGGGGCTCGTCGGCGGTTGAATTGTCGATGAAATCGGCCGTTTTGGGCTCGTGGGTGCTGCCGACGGGGGCGTCGGGGTGGCGTTTTTGGGCAAAATCTCGGTGCTCGGGCTCTTCGGCGGGGTGTTTGCCGTCTGCGGAGCGGCGTTGGGGCTCGTGGGCGACTGATTTGTCGATGGAATCGGCCGTTTTGGGCTCGTGGACTCCGTCGAAGGGGACGTCGGGGTGGCGTTTTGTGGCAAAATCTCGGTTGGGGTGCCCGTCGGCGGGGTGTTTGGGCTCATGGGCGCCGCCGAGGGGGATGTGGTCGGGGGTTGCGCGTCGGTCTTCGGCGGGTTGGGGGCGAAGAGGTCGGCTTCCGGCGGGGCGGGGGGCGTTGCCGATGTCGATACGCCCGAGGAGGGCGCGGCCGAACGGAGGTTGTGCTGACTGAACACGGAGTGTGTTGCCGAGGCCGACAGGCGCCGGCGGGTAGAGGGGAAGGAGCGGGTGTGCATCATGGTTTAAGTTGAGGGTGAAGGGGTGTTTTTCGGTGGTGTGGGAGTGAGGCCTATGCAGCGCGGCGCTGGGGCTGTGCGCATCGTCCGTCGGTGGGGCGGGCCCGTGGGGCGAATGAACGCCGAACCGCTCCTTTGTCGTCGAAATGGCTTGTGTGTCAATTCTTTCCTTGGCATCGGTGGCGAGTTCGTCGCAATTGCAATCGCCTTCTTCGGTGTCGGTGGCGTCACTCTCGCACGTACGGGCGTCTTCCTCGGTGCGGTTAGTGGAAAATGCTTGTGCTTCAATGCTTCCCTCGGCATCGCTGGCGAGTTCGTCGCCATTGAGCTCGCTTTCTTCGTTGTCGGCCGTGGAAATTTCGTCCGCACGATTTTCTTCTTCGGCAGGGTCAGTGAAAAACGCTTGTGCGTCAATGCTTTCCTTGGCATTGCTGGCGAGTTCATCACAATTGCCATCGCCTTCCTCGATGTCGGTAGTGGAAAGCTCGTGCGCACGGGCGTCTTCCTCGATGTTGGTAGTGGAAAATGCCTGTGTGTCAATGCCTTTCCCGATGTCGGCCGTGGAAATCTCGCACGCACGATTTTCTTCCTCGACAGGGTCAGTGGAAATCGCTTGTGCGTTAGTGTTTTCCTCGCCGTTGGTGGGGCGTTCGTCGCAATTGCCATCGCCTTTCCCGTTGTCGCCCGTGGAAAGCTCGTGCGCACGGACTTCTTCCTCGCTGCGGGCAGTGGAAAGCGCTTGTGTTTCAATGCTTTCCTTGGCATCGGGGTCGAGTTCGTCGCTATTGCAATCGCCTTCCTCGCCATCGGCAGCAGAAATTTCGCACGCAGGAGCGTCTTCCTCGGCAGGGTCAGCAGCCAACGTTTGCGCCTCAATGAAATGCGCGGCTTCGGCGGGCGAGAGGACGCGGGGTGTGGGCACGGACGTGGGCACGGAGGAGGTGGGAGTGGAGGTTGCAGCGGGCGCATCGGGCACTGTGGAGACTGCGGCAGGGGCTGCGCCGGGGGCGTCGGCAAAGAGGTGGTGCACCATGTGCCGGAGGTCGCAGAGGCGCGACTGTTGCAAGGGCGTGGGGGCGGGCAGGGAGAGCGAACCGCCGAGGGGGACGCCCGACGCGGGCGACGACGGGCGAGTGCCTGCGGGTGCTGCGCCGAGGCCGGGGGATGAGGGGTTCGCGCTGCCCGTGGTGGAGATGATGCCTGCGGGTGAGGCGTTCGTTCCTGCGGATGAGGGACTTACGCCGGGAAGCTGGACGCTCGTGCCTGCGGGCGAGGGGCTGGTGCCTGCGGGTGCTGCGCCGGGGTCGGGGCGGTGACGGAGCAGGTGCTGGGCCACTTGGAGAGGGTGGGTCAACCAATAGCGCGCCGTGGTCTGCCACGAACGAACGGGATGCCCGTTGTGGCGCTGCCAATGGCGCGCGGTGTAGTAGTGCACGAACCATTCGGCGTCGAACTCGGGGTGGTGGAGCGCTTGGGCGAAGCGGCGCACCTCGTTGGCCGTGGGGGGCACGAAGGTCTCGCCGTCTTCGGCATCGGCACCGTGCGCATCGGCTGCCGCCTCCGTGTCGAGTGGGGCGGTTGTGGCCTGCGGGGTGTCTGCTTCGGGGGCAGTGGCGGCGGTTGTGGCCTGCGTCGTGTTTGTTTCCCCGTGAGGCGTGCGCGGGTCGGCGGGTGCGTCGGAGGTTGTGGTCGGCGTCGTGTCGGTTTCCCCACGAGACGTGCGCGTGTCGGGGTGTGCGGCGGAGGTTGTGGTCTGCGTCGTGTCGCCTTCTCCACGAGATGTGCGCGTGTCGGGGTGTGCGGCGGCGGTTGTGGTCGGCTTCGTGTCGCCTTCCCCATGAGGTCTGCGCGGGTCGGCGGGTGCGGACTCGATTTCGGCGGTGGGGCTGTCGGCAGGGGGCGTTTTCGGTTCCTCTTCGGCGGGGGTGAAAGGCGGGTCGGCTACGGTGGGGACTGTGCCCTCTACCTCCGCAACCGATGTCCCCTCCTCCTCCCCGACGACGGGCGTCGAAGAGTGGCTCGCGCGGGTCCCTTTTCCACTTGGGGGAAAGGGGACTATAGGGGTATGGGGTATTTTATTCTGTTCTCCTCTCTTCTCCTCTGTTCTGGGGGAAGGCGCATTTTCGTTCGCGGCGGGTGCGGGTTCGGCGGCGGAGCGGGGAGCGTCGGCCGGGGTCGTTTTTTCCCCCTCGGCGGGGGTGAAATCGGTTTCGGCGGAGTGGTCGTTTCCCTCCTCGGCGGGAGCGGCATCGGTTTCGGCGGCAAGGTCGTCGTCGGCATCGGGGGGCAGGGCGTTGTCGGCCGCCAGGCGACGCACCGAACGGCGGTAGGCTTGGGCGGCCGTGCGCACCCGCCGCACCCGACCCGTGCGGGTCGAGGTGCGCCCCGACGACGGGGAGTCGGAAGTGCCCAGTGCGCGCACCGCATCGAGCGCCGGCGAGGTGAAGGTGCCCGAGGCGCGGTCGATGTCGAAGAGGTCGAACTCCTCCACCACGCGGCGCACCGCATCGGCGTCCTCGTGGAGGTCGAAGGCCAGTAGGTCGTAGTCGAGCGGAGCGCGGTAGTCGCGACAGTCGCGCAGGTGGGAGAGCAGCATGACGTAGATGCCGATGCCCGCGGCGCCCATGTGGCAGCGCAAACGGCCGCCGTTGCCGACGCGGTAGGCGCTCGAATCGAGCGAGAAATAGGGGGTGAAGAGGGGCATGTGTGTGTAGAGTTTTTCGAATTGTTTAAGGATCGCAATGACGCACGCCTCGACGACGGAGGGCACTGCCGACGAACGCCGCTCACGGACGAACCGGGGGACGATCGCTGCTGCAAATGTAGGCATCTTTGCCGAGACGAACAAGCGAAAACGCCGTTTTGTTCCGAATCTTCGGGCGGGCGGTCGCAAATTGCCCTCTCTCGCGCACGCGGGGCCACAAAGCGTGTCGGCAGGCGGGGTGATGCACCTCGATGTTCGTCGGCCGTAGGGCGAGAACGGCCGAGGAAGGCGGGAAATTCGCAACTTTTCGACGATCGCGGCGGGTTGTGGGACGCATTTCGCGCTTTTCGCGAATTGTTCCCAAGAAGTGACGAGGACTTTCGCGATTTTTTTTGCTCCTTCCCGCCCTGCGGAAGCGCCTGATTTCGAACGATGAAACACTTTTTATGATTCCTCGGAGGGCTTCCGGATGTCACAATCGGCTTTTTCGGCGGTATTGGTGGGTGTGACGGCGCTGCTCCGTCGGCCCTCGCTGTTGCGGGGTCGGGGCTGCGGATTTTGCACTCTCGCTTCCGCCGCTTCTCGCTCCGATTGGGCTGCTCGTGGTTTCGACTTGGCTGCCCGGGCTTCGGTTTCCGCTGCTCGTGGTTTCGGCCTTCGCTGCTTCTCGCTTCGACTTGGCTGTCCGGACTTCGGTTGCCACGGCTTGCCGCACTGGGTTCGCTGCTTCCCGCTTCGGCTTCGTTGCTCATGGTTTCGGCTTCCGCCTCTCGTGGTTTCGACTTCGTCGCTTCTCGCTTCGGCTTGACTGCTTCTCGCTTTGGCTTCCGCCGCTTGCCGCGCTGGGTTCGCTGCTTCTCGCTTCGGCTTCCGCCGCTTGCCGCGTTGAGTTCGCCGCTTCTCGCTCCGACTTCGCCGCTTGCCGCCGCCGCTGCCCGCACCGCGAAAGCCGACGGGGCGCGCCGATCACACTCACACAAGTTCCACTTCAAAACACTGATCCCAACATGTTAACCTATCACATCGTTCGCCGCAAACACTTCAAAACCGGCAAACTCCTCTTCTATCCCCAACTCGTCACCCCCGTGGCCGACGACCACATGCACATCATCGAGCGCATCGAGAAGAAGTGCACCCTGGCCTCGGCCGACGTGAAGGCCGTGGTCGATGCCCTCGAGGTCGAAATCATCGACAGTCTGCGCCAGGGACGCAGCGTGCGACTCGGCGACCTGGGCTCCTTCCGTCCCACCCTCCGCTGCTCGGCGGGCGTGGACTTGCCCGAACTGGCGGGCGCGGGGCAGATCAAGCGCGTGCACGTGGTGTTCCACCCCTCGTCGCGCATTCGCCGCGCCCTCTCGGTGAAGGACCACGCCGTGAGCTTCGTGCAGCGCGACAAAAAGAAGCACGGTGCCAACGCGCAACAGGGCGGTTCGCCCACGGGTGGCGGTACGCCGGGAGCACCCGCGCCTTCTACGGGCACCTCGTCTGCGGGCTCGGCTGTGACGCCTCCGGGCACGCCCGTGCCTGCGCCTCCTTCGACGGGAACGCCCACGGGTACGCCTGTGCCTGCCGCGCCTTCTACGGGCTCCTCGGCTGCGGGTTCGGCTGTGACGCCTCCGGGTACACCCGTGCCTGCGCCTCCCTCGACAGGAACGCCCACGGGTACGCCTGTGCCTGCCGCACCTTCGACCACGACGTCGACCACCACGGGTACGCCCGCGCCTTCGACGGGCTCCTCGACCGCGGGTTCGGCTGTGACGCCTCCGGGTACGCCGGTGCCTGCGCCTCCTTCGACGGGAACGCCCTCGACGACGGGTACGCCGGCCGCAGGGGGAGCTTGACGCTCGCCCACGGCGCGACGCCGTGCCTCCGCCCGCTGAGGCGCACTGCCTTTCGTCTCGCTCCGCATCCCGCGGAGCGAGACTCGGCGGGGCATTGCTTATAGCATAGCCTGCGCTGTGCGCGTGCCGCTGCCTCGGTTGGCAGCCGGGGGTGGGGCACTATTGAATGAAATGCTGCGCCCGAAGGGCTCGTCGGTCCCAATGGCAAAAGTGATTTCTCGACACAAGGTGATAAATCGATGTAGAAGAAAGAAAAAAGACGGGTAGATTGCATGCATAGCTAATATAAAATGCATTCATTCGCCTTATTTTCATCGGAATAGTCTGCATTAACTCACGTATTAACTCCAATCACCACTCAATAAAATACACGATTACAAATGGATATACCTGTTTATCGGCTGATTGATTTAGCCCGTCTGCTTTTTTTCCGTGCGCTGTTGCTCGAAGCGGAGCGCCGGCGCGATGTTTCACCCTCAACTTCTGCTCATGACACACTACAAACTGCAAGAACACACCGCCGTCGCGCTGCTCGCCGCGGGCGTGGTGTTCGCCCTGCTGGGACTCCTCTTTCCGCCCGTGGGGTCGATTCACGACAGCGTGCTGTGGATCTTCGCCCAATGCCTGATCTATGCGGGCAGCGTGCTCGGCGTGGCCGGTTATTTGCGTTCGACGCAAACGGCCAACTGACCGAGGCGCCCTCCCCTGCGGAGCCTGTGCCCTTCCCCGAGCGGGGGGTGCCTTCGAAGACAGAGGCGGTGTATTCCCCTGAGCAGCTTGTACCCTTGGATCTCCACGATTCGCCTTTTCCCAAACGGTCGGTGCGCTCTTCCGAGCGGGCTGTGCCTTCGGCTAAGCGCTCGGTGCGCTCATTGACGGAGATGGTGCCCTCGGATCTCCTCGATTCGCCCTTCCCCGAACGGGCAGTGCCTTCGAAAACGGCCGACGGGGTTGGCACGGGCGAGGCGCGCTATGCCGCGCTGGCGGAACGCAGTGCGCAGACGGCCGACCGACTGTTGCGCCGCGTGCGCCGACACCGCACAACGGGGAGATAGCTCTGCCGGCGAGGCGGGACGACGCTCAGCGGGTCGCCCCGCCTCGTGTGGGCTTCGGCCGTTGGTATTCCTTGCCTTCGGGTTGGGCGGCGTTGGCTGCGGCGGTTGGGAGTTCGCACTCCTGCCGTGCGTCGGGACGCTGCCGCCAGGTTTCCGAACCTCGCGGGGCAGGCCTTGCCCGATCCCGACGGAGGGCGTTCGGAACGCTCGTTTTTCATTCACTTCATCACTCTTTTTCCAGATGTCTACACTGATTCTTTTGCGCCGCACCGCCCACCTGCCCGGGGGCACCGAGGGGGTACTGTTTTTTCCCGCCGAGAGCGGACAATCGCCCATCGCTACGCTCGAACCGCCTGCGTCGGGGGCGCATCCGGCCATCCCCGCCGGCGAATATCCGCTCCGGCTCGATGTGGTTTCGCCACGCTTTGCCCGCTCGCCCCGTCGGTGGTCGGCGGCCTGGGAGGCGCGACTGCCGCGCCTGATGCATGTGCCCGGCCGTGAGGGCATTCTCATTCATCCCGGCAACCGCCCCGCCGATTCCTCGGGTTGCGTGCTGATTGGCCGCGCGGTGTCTCCCCTTCGCCTGGCGGAGAGCGTGGCGACGTTCCACCGCTTGATGCACGTGCTCCATCGCCTGCCGCCTCCGCTGCGCCTTCGGGTGGTGGACTGAGGGGACGTTCCCCGACTCCGCCCCGCCGATTTTTCGGGTTGCGGCGTCTCCCACGGGGCTTCCTCCGGTCGCCTTGGGTAGGCCGCGCGGTGTCTCCCCTTCGCCTGGCGGAGAGCGTGGCGACGTTCCACCGCTTGATGCACGTGCTCCATCGTTTGCCGCCTCCGCTGCGCCTTCGGGTGGTGGACTGAGGGGATGTTCTCCGACTCCGCCCCGCCGATTCCTCGGGTTGCGGCGTCGCTCACGGGGCTTCTTCCGGTCGCCTTGGATCAGCCGCGCGGTGTCTCCCCTTCGTCTGGGGGAGAGCGTGGCGACGTTCCACCGCTTGATGCAGGTGCTCCACCGTCTGCCGCCCCCGCTGCGGATCCGGGTGGAGGACTGAGGGGGAGAGGAGAAAAAGCAGATCGTTCGATAAGAAATTACTTTCCTTGCTTGCGCAATTGCGTTGTTTTTCATATATTTGCAGCATGGGGATGCTGCAGAAATAGGTAAGTTTTCCAGCCTCAGTGTGTTTCTTTTTCGGCGAATCTATCGATTGCTGCGTCCATCTTTTGTCATGTTTCTTCGCTCGTCTCCTTCGTAGGACGCTAATTGCTCATCTCAATATGAAAATAGCCAAGTTCTCCATTCAAAATTATAGATGTATCCAAAACTTGGAGGTCAATTGTCTGGACGATAAGGGCAAAGTTCGGCAATGGACGGTCCTACTCGGAGAAAACAATTCGGGCAAGACGAATGTGCTGCGCGCTTTGGCGTTGCTGGAACCGGAAGAATTGAATATTCCGGGGTTAGATAAAACTTTTGTGCCATCTATTATTACGCGTTCTCGTGATAGATCGTTGTTTCGGTCATTCTATGATGGTCACTTGAAGTTAAAAGCAAAGCTGGAGAACGGTAAAGAGTTGGTTTATGATCCATTAGAGGTCCCTGTCTTTGACTTTGATCCCGAAATTCGTTTGTTTGGTTATGGGGTGAGTCGTTATCCGGCTCGTACTGCCTTGAATGAAGTCCCGTCATTGTCTACCGAAACTCTCTTTTCTTCCTACGTACGTTTGCTTGATTTCCAAGATTGGTTGTTGCAGTTGGATTATTCCGCGAAGCATGATAGCGAAATAGCTCGTAGGCGTCTTCAGCACATGAGGGAGTTGGTGAAAAGCAAATTGTTTCCCGGTGTGATCGATTTCTGTTTTGAGAAAACCGGTGAGAATGATCATGTGGTAGTGAAATTTACCACGGAACATGACGGGAATGTTTGTTTTGAAGACTTGGGTTTCGGCTATCAAACCACCTTGACTTGGTTGGCTGATTTCTGTAAACGGATGTTTGATGAATATCCTGAGTCGGAAAGTCCTTTACAAGAAGAAGCGGTAGTAATGATTGATGAGCTGGATCTGCACCTGCACCCCAAGTGGCAGCGCGACATCGTGCCCACGCTCTCGAAAGTGTTCCCGCGGGTGCAGTTTATCGTCACGACCCACAGCCCGCATGTGCTGCAATCGATGGCAGAGGTGAACCTCTATGTGCTGCGTCGCGACGAAACAAGCGGTGAAATTACGGTGGAGCGGTCGGACGTGACGGACTTCACAGGTTGGACGGTCGAGGATATTCTCAGTGTGACCATGGAATTGGGAGAGGACGTCTTGTCTATAGCGTACAATGCTGTAAAAAAAGAGTTTGAGGAGGCAATTCGTAATAAGGATCGACAGAAGGCACAGCAGTGTTACGATCGTTTGGACGAAATGATGCGTCCCGGCAACCCCATGCGGAGTATTTACAGAGTGAGGCTCGAAGAAATGGCGTAAACAAAACATGATCAAGTTAGAATTGCCCCAAGAACCGACTAAGTTGACCGACAAGAAGGAGGAGCTCACTCGTCGATATGTCGAAGCCTCAAGTAACGGCAAAGAGATACGAGTGTGGGCCCAGCCTTATATTAAGGAGGCTTTGTTGAAGATGACGCATGGAAAGTGTGCTTATGCTGAGGTTAAACTTGGAGTGAACGGGCATCGTTGGGATGTAGAGCATTTCAAATGCAAGAGTAAGTACAAAGCATGCGTGGTGGAATGGGGTAATCTGTTGCCATCGTGCGCTTTTTGCAACACAAATAAAGGGGATTACGATGTCGAAGCAGACGAACCTATTGTGCATCCTGTGTTTGATTGTCCGAAAGATCACCTTTTTATGCGCAATGGCTACCTCTTTGCCAAAGATAGAATGGGTGAAGTTACAATCAACGTGCTCGGGTTGAATGATGTGATGATGTTTGCCAGGCCTCGCGCAGAGCTTTGTACCGGGCTCAGTACGGACATTGCTGATTGTCTTCGTTTGATAGAGCGTTGCCAAACGGTGGCGGATCGTTACGAAGTGCGCAATAAATGTAGGGCATTGCTGAATGCCGGTCTCCCTGATCGGGAGTACTCAGCCACGGTGGCCACTTTCTTGATGTGCGAGCAGCGAGATTTGGTGCAGGAGATCGAGGAACGTTTGAACGCGTGGCAACTTTGGGACGAGGAAATGGAAAGCACGAAGGCCATTCTTGCGAAAAATGCTTTGCTGAAATAACTATCATGTGTGGTTTTTTGAGACAGAAACGCCTAAAAAACAGCGCGGTTTTTGCCCGTTCGCCGAAAAAGTCGTACCTTTGCGCCCGTATAGAGTCCGACGAGGCCCAAGAAGTCGCGTAGCCCCGTGCGTGCCGCGCCGTTTCGAAAGGAAGGGAGCGGGCGAAGGAGCGAAGCGCGCCCCCCGGAAAAAACCGTTTTATCCAAATCAATCACACATCTCATGTACGCAATCGTAGAGATCAACGGTCATCAGTTTAAGGTCGAGCAAGGCCGCAAGCTTTTCGTAGACCGCGTCCGCAATGCCGAAAGCGGACAAACTGTTGAATTCGACAAAGTGCTCCTCATCGACGCCGACGGCGCGGTGAAAGTGGGCGCCCCCACCGTCGAAGGCGCAAAAGTAGTCGCTGAAGTCACCACTCCCCTCGTTAAGGGCGACAAGGTGCTCGTCTTCCACAAGAAGCGCCGCAAAGGACATCGTAAGCTCAACGGCTATCGCCACCAGTTTACCGAAGTCACCATCAAAGAAGTTATCGCATAACCACTTAACACACACAACACAATGGCACACAAAAAAGGTGTAGGTAGTTCGAAGAACGGCCGTGAATCGGCATCACAACGTCTGGGTGTTAAGATCTGGGGCGGACAGGCTTGCGTAGCCGGCAACATCATCGTTCGCCAACGCGGCACCGCTCACTACCCCGGCAAGAACGTGGGTATGGGTTCCGATCACACCCTCTATGCGCTGGCCGACGGCACCGTCGTGTTCAAGCGCGGAGCACGCGACCGCAGCGTCGTGAGCGTAGAGCCCAAGGCTGAGGCCTAAGCCCCACGCCGACACGCCAACGCCCCGCAACGGCGGCGAACAGCGCGCGGCTCACCAACCCCAATGACCGACCGCAACGACGGTCGACCGAGACATTCGGCATCGCACATCCACTGTGCGGTGCCGTTTTTTTGTGCCCGAAGCGGAACGGAAGGAGAGGCAGCGTGGCGCTGCGGGTAATGGGTTGTGCGGTCGGCGGGCGTGCATCGCGCAGCCTGCGGGCGTGCGTCGGCGCTGCGTGGGGGAGCGGAAGTGCTCGGGAAGGGCGTGTCGCTGTGCGGGGCGGGCGAAGGTCTTCGGCGGGGAGTGAGTTGTGCGGTCGGCGGGGAATGCATCGCGCAGCCTGCGGGCGTGCGTCGGGACTGCGTGGGGGAGCGGAAGTGCTCGGGGAGGGTGTGTGCTGTGCGGGGGCGAGCAAGGTCTTCGGCGGGGAATGGGGTGTGCGGTCGGCGGGGAATGCATCGCGCAGTCGGCGGGCGGGCGTCGGGGCTGCGTGGGGGAGCGGAAGTACTCGGGAAGGGCGTGTCGCTGTGCGGGGGCGAGAGGAAGCCTTCGGCGGGGAATGGGTGGTAAGGTCGGCGGGGAATGCATCGCGCAGCCTGCCGGCGTGCGTCGGGGCTGCGTGGGGGAGCGGAAGTGCTCGGGGAGGGTGTGTCGCTGTGCGTGGGCGAGCGAAGGTCTTCGGCGGGGAATGGGTGGTAAGGTCGGCGGGTTTAACGCACATTCGCCGCAGCAGCACGCGCGCACGTGTATTATTATATATACGTCCGGCCTGTCCGCGCCGTGAAATCGCGGCCATGGGGCCGAAAGACGCCTTCTGCGAGTACCCATCGCCCGCGAAGACTTTCGCACCCGCCCCGTCCGCGTTTGCACTTCCGCGCCCGCGTTCACACTTCCCCCGTCTGCGTTTGCACTTCCCCGTCCGCGTTCACACTTCCCCCGCATCGCCTTCCGCGGCCCCCGCAGAGCAATCGGCATCCCGCAGCAGCAGTTATCCACAATGGGTTATCCACGGAAAAGTTATCCACATCGTTGCCCGCCGTCCTGTGCAAAACGTTCTCGCCCTCGCGCCTGCGCACGCGTATATAATATATCGTTCGCCCGTCGGCCGCTCCCGGGGAGTGTCCGCGCCGCTGTGGGGAAGAGGTCGCACCGTTGTGACCCCGTGTCCCGCGCCGGCGTGCGCAGGGTGGGGGAGGGCGAAGGCAAAGGCGGACGCCCCCTCGCGCAGTGCCCCGCACTTTCCCCGCCTACCGCCCTGCCCTTGCCTGCCTACGGCCGAATCACTGTGCGTAAAGGCGGAAGTGCACCAGGCCAACCCCGCCCCTGCCGTGCGTTCTCCCCGCGGCAACTTGTCTACGGCCGCGTCCCCGCCCGCTTGTGTGCCGAATCACTGTGCGCAAAGGCGGAAGTGCACAAGGCCAACCCCGCCCCTGCCCGTGCTCTCTCCCCGCGGCAACTTGTCTACCGCCGCGCCCCCGCCCGCTGATGGGCGAAGCGCCGTGCGCAGGGTGGGGGAGGGCGAAGGCAAAGGCGGACGCCCCCTCGCGCAGTGCCGAACAATGCCGCTTGCGTGCCGAGTAATGCCGCTTGTGTGCCGAATCACTGTGCGCAAAGGCGGAAGTGCACAAGGCCAACCCCGCCCCTGCCCGTGCTCTCTCCCCGTGGCAACTTGTCTACGGCCGCGCCCCTGCCCGCTGATGGGCGAAGCGCCGAGCGCAAGGTGGGGGAGGGCGAAGGCAAAGGCGGACGCCCCCTTGCACAGCAACCCGCCCCTGTCTGTCTACGCCCGCGCCCCCGCCGCCTAAATGGGCACCCCGCCTCCGCAGGCGGGAGGGAAAACGACCGAATGGCGCACCGCCGCACCGCAACGCCCACACACCGAACGCCGAGAGGAAACGATACTTGCACAATTCGCGTACCAAGACGCAAAGGCGCACAAAGCGTTGTGCACAATTTGTGATTTTCGTCTTCACGCCCTGCAAGCTTTTGCACAACTTTTCCACAGTCTTGCACAGATCGCCCCGCAACGCGCCGAAAAGAGCACAAATCGCCGCCCGAAGGCTTGATCTTCCGTGTTTTACCGCCGCTTTTCATCGCTTTCCTCCCGAAAGCCATCGTGCAAAACACCCCCGCACCGCCCCCGTTCTTCCCCCGAAAAATGCCCCGCTTCGCGCCTACGCGAAATCGCGCTCGCACTCTCGCGTCCGCGGGACGCGACAACACGCCGCGACCTGCGCATTCTTCACGTTTTCAGTGAGATACGAACGAATCGGCGGCCCGCAGAAAACTAATTTTTGCCCCGCCGAAGCCCGAAAATGGGGGCGTTTGCGGTCTTAAATGTTAAAAAACGGCCCCCAAACGAAGAAAAGCACGTTTTCATTTGGACGATTAGTAATTTAACCAATACCTTTGCACCATAATTTATCGGAGTCGACAGACCAAGCTCCGAAAAAACGCCCCGATCGAGCCCCTCGATCACCGACCGGAAGGGAAGCGGCGAGCACCACAGCGGTGCACCGCGACAACCCCAAGGGACACGGGGACGCACACGATGAAACAATGAGCTGAAACGCCGAGACGAAAACCTGAACGCTCCGTCGCTCCACACACATCCTGTGACCTCCGCAAGGAGAGAAGCCTGCAACTGACAACAGCTTGAGCAAACGAGATGCGAATCCGAACGCACTAGAGATGCCCAACCCGGCCACGGCGCCGCCGCCGACACAGCGGCAAGCGACGCCCGGCACGAACCGACGAGAGACCACGGACTCATCGCAGAGATGACCGGGCCCGCCGCCCACGCCTCCCCCTCGCCACGTGCCACACCGACTGCCCCGCGCAGCACTTCCCTCACAGCAACTTCCACACCGCCCGGGTTCAAACACGGCCCCCGAGGCCACGGCAAGCGCCCGCCGCCTGCCCACACATTCCCTCACACGCCACTCGTTCACACCCCCGCCCGAGCACAGCAGGCCCTCCGGCCGCGGCAGGCACCCCGTCGCAGCGACGACCCCCTCCCGCAACCCAGCCCGCCCCTCCGCACCCCGCGAGACAACGGCCGCCCATCGCCGGGCGAAAAGACCCCGCCCCGGCACACACCCACCGCAAGCATCACCACATCCCACCCCGCCCACACAGGCAAGCATACAACAACCATTAGATATGAAGAAATTCTTCTTGCTACTCACCCTCATGGCAGCCGCCTTCATCGGGACAAGCGCACAGCAAGTCGTGATCAAGAACAATCTGCTCTACGACGCGACCACCACGCCCAACCTCAGCCTCGAGTTCGGCCTGAACAAGAAGCAGACCTTTGACGTGCAGGTGGGATTCAATCCCTTCGACCTCGACAAAGCCGCCAACAAAAAGTTCAAGCACATTGCCATCCAGCCCGAATGGCGCTACTGGACGTGCGAACGCTTCAACGGCCTCTTCTTCGGCATCCACGCCCACGCCGGCCGCTTCAACGTTTCGAACATGAAATTCCCCGGCGGCATCTTCCACACCCTCGACAAGCACCGCTACGAAGGCTGGTTCGTCGGCGCCGGTGTCGGACTGGGCTACCAACTCGTGCTCAACCGCCGCTGGAGTCTCGAAGCCGAAGTGGGAGCAGGCTATGCCTATCTGGACTACGACAAATATCGCTGCAACACCTGCGGCAATCTCGAAGCCAGCAAAACCAAAGACTATTTCGGACTGACCAAGGCCGGCCTCTCCGTCGTCTACGTCATCCGCTAAACCCCACACACGTTAAGCCCCTAAGCCACATGATTTTCAAATCTCTCTCAGTCATCGCATTGCTCTCCGCCGCGCTGGCGCTCCCGGCCCACGCCGCAGGAGACGTTCGGGGAAACGTCGGGTTCACCCCCGCCAAGGTCAAAGCCGGACGCGACAGCATCCGCATCGCCTTCGACGTCATTCTCGACCGCATCGACCTCGGCTCCAACGCACAACTCAACCTTCGCCCCCGACTCGTCTCGCAAGACGGCACGCAGGTCTATGAGTTTGCCCCCATCTCCGTGGCCGGCCGCACACGCCACATCATGTGGCAACGCGGCGATCGCACCACGCCCCAACCCCTCCGCGCTCGCGGCGAACGCATGGTCGTGCCCGTCAGCATCACCGCACCCGCCTTCGAGTGGACCCGCAGCGCCAAACTCAACGTCGAGGAGCAAATCACCGGCTGTGCCTCCTGCGAACTCGAACGCCACGAGTTCACCGTAGCCGAACGCCTCTCTCGCGAACCCTATCGCCCCACCTTCGCCGTCGCCTACCTCACTCCCGAGGTTGAAGCCGTCAAGGTGCGCTCCGAGAAGTTCGTCGCCCGCTTCAACTTCCGCGTCAATCGCACCGAACTCCTCCGCAATCTGGGCAACAACGCCGTTGAATTCGCCCGCGTCGACAGCGTGGCCAACGCCATCCTCGGCAACAAAGACGTGACCGTGCGCACCGTGAATATCGACGGTTACGCTTCGCCCGAAGGACAGGAAGCCAACAACATCCGCCTCGCCGACGGTCGTGCCAAATCGTTCGTCAAGTATCTCGAACAAACCTACGGCCTCTCCACCCGCCTCTTCCACGTCGAAGGACACGGCGAAGACTGGGCCGGACTCCGCCAGTGGCTCACCGCCAACAACAACCAGTGGAGCGCACAACTCCTCGACATCATCGACGGACAGGCACGCAATAATAACGCGCGTAAGGAGGGCATGCGCAAACTCGACGGCGGCAACGCCTATCGTTTCCTCCTCGACAACGTCTTCCCGCAGCTCCGCCGCACCGAATACCAATTCACCTATGCGGTGCGCAGCTTCAACGCCGCCGAAGCCATCGAGCGCTACAGAACCAATCCGCGCCTCCTCAGCCTGGCCGAACTCTACCAGGTGGGCAACAGCTTCCCCGAGGGCAGCGCCGAGCGCCGCAGCGTGTTCGACACCGCCGAGCGCCTCTTCCCCGATGCGCCCGTGAGCCGCTTCAACGCCATCGCCGGCAACTTGGCCGCAGGTAACAACGGAAACTACGCTGATTTCCTCGCAAAGTTCCCCGCTTCGGCCGAACAACTCAACAACCTCGGCGTGCACTACGCCCTGGCCGGCAACTACAAGCAAGCCGCCGAGTGCTTCCGCCGCGCCGGCAACCTGCCCCAGGCCATCAAGAATCTCCAAGAATTGAGCAAGGTGGAGCGTTAAGACACCGCCGGCCTCACTGCCTCGCGCACCACAGGCCCAAGGTTGTCCGTACACTTCCCCAATCAGATAATCCATTTTATAATCAACAATTTATTCGTTATGAAGAAACATCTTCTCCTCGCAGCTATGCTCCTCACGGCTACGGCCTCTGTAGGAACGTTCACTGCCTGCTCGAATGACGATCCGGCACCCAACGTGCAGCCCAACAATCCTGAAGGCACGACGATGATGTCGATCCAATTCCAGCTTCAAATGCCCAAGCAGAAGCGTGCGGCAGATGACAAGCAGAACCTTGCTAACCCTGAGTTCAACTACGCCGGTAAGTGGATCGGTAACGACCTCATCAAGGCCGTAGACGTCTACATCTTCAAGGCCGACCCCGCTGCAGCCGGTGGTTACTCGCTCGAAACCAGCGACAACCTCGACGCTACGAAGATCGACTTCCAGCAGCCCATGGCCGGTAACAACGACGTGGCTTACATTCGTCCGAAGAAGGGCTTCAAGGTAAATCCGGGTCAGAAGAAGGTATTCGTTGTGGTTAACCCCACCACCGAAACCCAAGCTCTTCTCACCGGTGCTACCGACCTCACTGCCTTCGAAACGAAGTACAACGGCGTACTCGCTCTCCAGACCGCTGCCGGTAACCCCGCTCCCACCAAGTACACCGAAGCTGAGGCTACTACAGCTGCCGGTACGACCGATCCCTTCACCGTAGCCGATCACCTCGCCAAGGTAGAAGGCACCGCTGCCAACCAGAAGGACGTGATCGTCATGACCGGTCTCGCAGGTGAAATCAACGTTCAGGACAACGTGAACGAGACACAGACCTTGAACACTTCTGCTCCTGTGAACCGCGCTAAGGTAACCGTACAGCGTGCAGTTGCTCGTGTGCTCGTAACGTCCGACGCTACCAGCTACGACGTCAAGGGCGACAACCCCACGACTCCCGCTGTTGAATCGGAAGCTGACGGCAACGCAGTTGTCCTCGCTACGATCGACAACCTCACCTACGTAGTAGCTCAGGGTGAAAGCTCGCTCTACTTCAACCAGCAGGACAGCGACAACCCCACGAACTACCAGTACAAGACGCCCAACAGCACCTATATCCCCACCGGTACGGCTGACGACCCCGCTTCGGACTACGATGCAACGGTTTATCAGAAGTACGACTACACGGGTCTGTGGCGCAAGCACGACAACAAGCTCGGTGGTTACGACGTTCCCACGAACGCCGCTTACGACGCCTCGCTGAACAACGTTGTGGGTCAGGTGCAGAACCAAGACGGTCTCCACGGTGAATTCTTCCTCCCCAACACGCACGCTTACCATGACACCGATCGTGGACAGAGCGGCTACCGCAAGGGTAACACCGCCTACGTCCTCATCCGTGGTAAGATCAATCCTAAGTTCGTCTACACCGGCAACGGCAATGTAGACCAGAACTGGACTGCTACCCATCCCAATGCCGACGTATTCCTCGGTGACGATGGCAAATTCTACGAAACGGCTGATCTCGCAAAGGATCCCACCACCAGCGGCAACGCCGCAGCTGCTGCCATGAAGGTGAAGAAGTTCGTCAAGGGTAAGGTCCTCTACTTCGTATGGGTGAACCCCGACCACACCAGTGCTACGGAATGGATCAACTCGCCCGCGATCCGTAACAACATCTACCACATCCAGATCTCCGGTATCGCCAACTACGTGTACAACTGGAACCCGCTCATCCCGAACCCCAACGATCCTATCGATCCGACGAAGCCGGTGAGCCCCGAGAACCCCCGCGATCCTAACAACCCCAACAACCCTGATCCTCAGCCCAGCGTGCCCACGGATCCCACGGATCCCACGAAGCCCAACAAGCCGGATCCCAACGAGCCTCCTACGGACATCACGCCTAAGGATCCCCTCTCGTTGAAGGAAGCTTGGATGTCGGTTGACGTGACGATCCTCCCCTGGCAGGTTCACACCGCTAAGGTGATCCTCGGTAAGTAAACCGTTGTCGAAACGCATCTGCACAGTGCGGCCTTGAGCCCACTGTGACGAACATACCGCGGCGAGGGAGAAATCCCTCTCCCTCGCCGCAATTTTTTTCTACCCTCTCTCCCTATTTTCTCACATCACGATGCATTTACCTAACAAGCTTACCGGAGTGTTTTTCACCTTAGGATTGGGATTCCTCCTCTCCGGCTGTGAATCCATGTTCCACGATGATCTCGACAACTGCCCCCAGGCTGTGTATGTGAAACTCTACAACACGACTTGTAAGGCAGATTCCATCGGACTCAACACCCAGTCCAACGTTCACCTCCTGGCTTTCGACGAAGACAACAAGCTCGCTGCCAGCGCCGAACTTAAGGACATCGACCTCGGCAACAAGCAAAAGGGCTTCACTGAGATCAAACTCCCCATCAAAACCTCGACGCCCGACCAAGATCGCGTTTACAACATCTACGCCTGGACGGGACTCAACAGTAAGTTCACCGTAAGCGATGCCCAAATCGGCAAGAGCAAAGACGAAGTCTTCGCCACCCTCCGCACGGATGCCGACGCCTCTTACGTGAAACTCGACAACGACCGCGTGTTCTTCGGAAAGTCCGAACACTCCGTCGTGCTCAACAACCCTGCAAAAAACGGATCGCAGGATAAGCATATCGCCGTGGCGGTCGGCGAAAAAACCTACCGCATCAATGTTTCCGTGGTGCTCGACAAAAGCATCCGCGAGCGCACTGTGAACGTGCCCAGCACCCGCGAATTTGGCGTCGTCATCTCGTCGGCCAACGCCACCTACAACTACGACGGCGCGCACAACGTCAACTCCAGCTCGGCGCCCTACAGAACCAACGGCCCCGTGCAGTACGGAGATACCGCGCTCACCGCTAAATATACGCTCCTCGACCTCCAATCCGGACTCAAGAGTCAGGTGAAAATCACCTACCAGAAGAACGGAGAGACCAAGGACGTGACCATGCCCCCCGAGATCAAAAACGACCTCATCGGTGCCATCTTGACCTACGCCAGCAACGAGGACAACAAGTTCAGCTTCAACCTCAATTGCGAACACGACATCGACCTCAAATTCCTCATCAAAGACAAGTGTAAGGATTGTGGAGACTACATGTGTGCGGGCGTGTTTATCAACGACTGGCTGGTACATACCTTCAAAAAGAAACTCGGAGAATAATTGAATCAGCACGAGCGCGAAAGCAAGTCCTGTCTCCTTCCCACACCCCTCGGGACAACACAAAACCCACTTTCCGCTCGACGAATCTATAACGCGTACGCTCCCGGGGCGGGCCTCCCGCTCGCCCCGCCGCGTCCCACTTTCCCACCGCGCCGCGGCACTCAGCACGACGCATCACCTATATGACTATGCTCCCTTTACACGACATCTTACACCGCACCGGACTCGCCTTCGGACTTGCCGCCCTGCTCGGCTTGACCGCGGGGTGCCATGAGTACATCGGCCCGGAAGAGCCCCCCAAACCCGGGGATGTGTATATGTCGGCTGCCGTAAGTATCAGAGGCGTGGCCGGCACCATCAACACCAGTGCCGACTTCGAGGACCGCGTCAAGACGGTGCGACTCATCATTTGCGACACCAACAGCGGAGCCGTCCTCTACAATCAGGTGCACCCCGTCGGGGATTTCACCGGTCAGCCCGAAGGCGCCACCACCGTGTGGTCGAAACCTTTCCGACTCACCGAAGGACAGCGCGACTTCTTCTTCATTGCCAACGAACACGACTGGAACCTCGACGTGCCCCTGGCCTCAGTGGTCAACCGCAGCCAACTCTTTGCGCTCCCCGCTCTCACCCACATCGCCTTCCCCGCCGGCTACCGACCCTCGGAAGCCAAGCCCATGCTCATGACCCGCGTCTATCGCAATGTCACCATCCAGGCTTTGCGCAACGGTAAGGGCTCCTCGCAAACCGACCCCCAGCACTTCGTGGCCGACGGAGACGAACAGGTGGAACTCATCCGCACCCTCGCCAAAGTCAAGCTCACCCTCAAAGGAGTGGTCAATGTCGACGATGTGGCCGGCACGCCCACGCCCACGGACATCAAGTTCAAGCGTGTGGTGCCCTTCAAGGGCATGACCCTCGTCAATGTCCCGAAGTATTTCTCCCTCTTCGTCAACCCCTACTTCGACGGAGCCGGCTATCCCTCCACGGGACAGTTCTCCACCGACTTCTACACCGCGACCGAACTCGCAGAGACCAACGGATTCTCCAAGGCCCAGATGCTCGCCAACTCCGAGGCCCACTACCTCGCCCCCAGTGTGCAGCCCGGCCAGCCCACCACGCTCTACGATTACGTCACCTCCTACTACGTGCCTGAGTATCTGCGCCGCGTAGACAGCAACGATCCCGCCCGCCCCGGCTTTGTGCCCGGATCCACCTCCTTCTATCTCACCGACGGCGGCAACAACGACTACTACAAGTTCTCGATTTGGCAAAGCGCCTTCACCGAAGGACAGCAAGAAGTGGACAACGGTGTCTACTACACCCTGCCCAACGCGGCGAACTACTCCAAGTTCTCCACCGTGCGCAACAACGTGTACAACATCGAAGCGGAAGAAGGTTTCCAACTCACGCTCAATTACAATATTGAGGACTGGTGCACGGGCCGCATCGGCCGCGTCTATGCCGGCTACCGCTTCAACGTAGTGGTCGAAGAGCCCACCTTCCCGGGCGGCGAAAGCACAGTGCGCATCGTCACCGCCGAGAAAAACCTCGTGCAACTCGGCCTCGTCGAACTCGTTCCCCTCGTGCCCAACGCCAAGTTCACCGTGGGCGGCGCACAGCAAAACACGCTTCGCTTCGGCAACGCCGCGGGACAGAGCGGATTCCAGGAGCAGGTCGAAGGCACACTCCGCCTCCCCGCCGAGCCCACCGCCGGAACGCCTATCTTCCAAATCAAGTATAACAACAAGATCGTCCACACCGTCAAAAGCGAATAACGATGAAACTTCTCCATACGCTCACCTTCGCACTCCTGGCCGTCGCAGCGACCCTCTTCGGAGCCTGCAACAAAGGCTACGAACCCGACGGACCCACCGGCGGTGAAGGCAAGATCAAACTCCAATTTGGCGCGTCCGACCTCGTGCAACACGACACCCGCGGCATCGCCACGCCCGCCGAAAACACTGTCAACACCGTCGACGTGGTCTTCTTCCGCGGACAAAACAAAGAAGCCATCACGCCCAACAGCGGCGGCGCGGCCGTCGGATCCTTCCACTTCGAAGCCACCACCGTGGGCGACTGGGTGAACAACGATCCCACCACGCAAACGGTCTACATCCCTGCCAAGGCCTCGGACGTGAACGGCACCACCGCCGTGACGCTCATCAACCTTCCGGCCTCCGTGCGCGCTCGCCTCGCCGTGGGCGCCACCGATGAGATCACCACCGTCGACGAACTCACCAAAGCCGTGTCGCAAACCCTTGCCACCGTCGAAGATCTCACCACGCCCCTGCTCATGACCGGGCAAACCAACGTGACCTTCGCCAACCCCGCCACACAAGACAACAAGATCGACGTCAACGTCAAGCGTGCCGTTTCGCGATTGGACGTGGTGCTCTACTATGATTGGGACAAACTCATCCCTAATCAGCAGCGCGGCCTCTACACCTTCTTGCAATTCCCCTCGAAAACCTTCGTCGGAGCCAACGCCGACATCACCGGCCGTGTCGACGGTGCGAAGACCCAAGTGGCCGACCTCACGGCCCAGCCCGCGCCGCTCACCGCCACCGACCCCGTGCCCACATCGGAGCTCCCCTCGGTCTACATCAACGAGTACGACATCTCGGCCAAGACCGCTGCCACCGATCCCGCCCCCTACGTGCTGCTTGAGCTCCCCGCCATTCTCGGCGACGGCAACCCGCTCAACGGCATCTTCCCCCCGCCCGCCGGAGGTGACTTCAGCACCACACCGGTCAAGAGCTACTACAAAGTCATCCTCCCCCGCAAAATCGAACGCAACTGCCGCTATGTCCTCCACGCCCACGTGGTAGGCCCCGGCTCGCCCACCGCCGATCAGGCCGTGGTGCTGCAGTTCACCCTCACCGTGCGCCCCTGGATCGAAACCAACGTCCCCGGCTTCGACGGCACCACGCACGAGAACATCTAAGCCTCCCACCGCCACTCACAAAGGGCGAACGTCTGACGCACGTTCAGCCGTTCGCCCTCACTCATATCAACCCTCATCACAGCAGCTTACTCCGAAATGACCAAGAATATCCTCCTCCTGCTGGCCACCGCCGCGGCTCTCTCCTTCACCGCCTGCTCCGGCGACGAGGAAACCCGCTATCCCGAGGCCAAGTCTGAAAAGGTCGCCTGGAAAGTCGACGTGCGCTCACAAACCGGTGAGTCTGTCAACACCGACGCCGCCGACAAGGAAGACCAAGTCGACAACGTGATCCTCGCCGGCTCCACGTATGTGGCCTCACTCACCGGGCAATCCTACTCCGCAGCTGCGGGCGGCACGAACACCGCTGTCTTCAGTGTCGAGAGTTTCCTCGGCAAAAAAGACTTCTTCTTCGCGGCCAACCTCAACACGGCCGACGCTGAGCGCATGGGCATTTCGGGTACGGAACGCGACTTCAACGCGCTGGAGTTCAACACCAAGGACTATCTCCGCGGACAGTTTGACAACGACGCCAAAAAGCCCATCCCTATGAGCGCCGCGCTCCGCGATGTCGAGTCGCCCACCAACGCCGTGAGCGGACTCACCGCACTCACCAAGAGCGAGGTGCGACTTGAGCGCTGCTTCGCCCGCATCGACATCACCCCCCAGGCGGAAATCGGCGGCGCCTATGGACTGACCTACATCACACCCTACGATTTCAAGATCACCGGCATCCGCATTGTCAATGTCCCCGCCAAGTTCTCGGTGGGAGGCCCCATTGCCAACTACGACCTTAAGCACGCCGCCAACGCCACCGACTACGATTACCTGGCCTACGACCTGCCTGTCGGCACACCCACCGAGGATAACACCGGACTGGTGCGCACCTATCCCACCATTTCGATCTATGTGCCCGAAAATTTCGTGTCGCATCCCGTCTTCGGGTCGGCTGATTTCAACGGCATGACCTACCTCGAGATCACCTACACCTCGCAGTGGGGCACCGAGGGTCCCCGATCCGAATACCCCGACCCCCAGAGCGGCAAGTGCTACTACCGCATCGGCGAGGCCAAACAGGGCACACCATACTACGGACAAATCCGCCGCAACACTGTTTACAAGTGTTCTTTCAAGCTCGGCGAGAAGTTCGACGATTCCAACCCCACCATGCGCCGACTCAACGGACGCGTTCTCAACTAAAACCACCCATCTGCAATGAACAAGCATTCCTTATCCGTTCGCAGTCTCGCGGCTGCATTCAGCGCTAAGCGAAGCCTTCCCGCACTCCTTGCCGCAGGCTTGCTGATGGGATCCTTCGCCCAGCGCGCACAGGCCCAGACGCCGGCCACTCCCGCCACCCCCACGCCCACACTGGCCGAAGAAACCACCCACAACCTCCAAGACCGCATCACCCTCATCAAGGCCACGGCCGCAGGTACCGTCACCTTCACCCTCGCCCCCGAGGACCCCACGAAAGTGACCCGCGAACACTGGCCCATCGTCTTCATCGACTACGAAAACGACGGCCAAAACATCCGACAGATGTACAATCTGACGGAAGACCGCACCTTCACCGTCAATGTCTCCGCCACGCAGGGCGGTGTCATTAAGATCACCGGCGAAGAGGGCATGTGGAAACTCGTTTCGGCCTCGCAAAAGATCAAAGACGCCGACTTCACCAAGGTGCCCTCCATCCGCTACATCGATCTCCACGACAATGTGCTCGGATCGGCCAACGCACAGGCGAAATACACCTTCGACAACGTACTCACCAACGTCGAAACGCTCAACCTCGCCACCAATCAACTCAAAGATATCGACTTCGGCCGCACCGACGAGACGATCCGCGAACTCAATGTCTCGGAAAACCTCCTGGCGAACTTCCCTTCCACCAGCTTCACCAAGCTCCAGAAGGCCGATCTCTCCAAAAACCTCCTCACCGACATTGGCTATTCGGCGAACGACCGCCGCTTCGGCGACGATAAGTCGTTCAAGGAGGCCACCTGGACGGTGTACAAGGGTGGCGATGCCGCAGCCTTCAACCAGGCCCTGGGCGGCAACAATGCCAATATCTACGCCTCGCGCGCCAAAGCCACCGATGCTGAGCTCAACCTCACCGTCAACAAGCTCAACATCCTCACGTTGCCCACCAAGCCTGAGAACGTGACCGACGAGCACTACTACTTCACGCTTCAAGAGCGCTACGTAGTGCCCCAATCGCCCCGTGGCGACGACACTTGGCGCCCGCTCGAAACCATGACCCTCAGTTCGCAGAGCTATGCCAGGGGATTGGCCAGCTCCTTCAAGACCACCAAGTACGAACTCTGGCGCGAAATCAACCCCGGCACCGACGAATACATCCGCGTGCCTGACAATGAATTCTCCGTCGATCAGCACGGCGATCTCACCTTCCGCCGCGCCTACGGTCCCGGCACCCGCCTCTTCGTGGCCATGACCAACGAAGGCTTCAACACCGGCGGCGGACGTCCCCTCGAATCCTTCGAACGCGGCACCGGCACCATCACAACCGACGGTTTCGACCAGGTGCTCAAACAGCCTGAAGGCACCCCCTCGGCCGACCGCTCCACCTATTTCGCCACCGTTTCCACCACCGGCGCCAACGACATCGGTGATGGCGACACCCGCGCCCTCCCCAAACGCTTCTTCCGTACCAACACCTTCACCCTCGACGGTAGCAAAAACAACTACTGGTACGGCTATGTCAGCACCGACTGGGCCAACAAGGAAAACTGGACCGGCCGCTTCGTGCCCAACACCCTCGCGTCCAACTATGCCGACAACGAGCAGTCGGATGTGGTCTTCGCCTCGGTCAACGACAATACCCCCGATCCGGTCAGCGGCGCCGTCACTGAAAAGTATGGCGAAACCGCTATCCGCGACCTCTATGCCGACCAAGATCGCGTGGTGCGCAACTACATCAACGCCACCGAAACCGGACGTGCCATCGTGGCCACCCCGGGACACCAGATTCTCCTCAAAGAGAAAGCCCTCCTCTGGGATCTTACGCCCAACGCTGCCCCCGCCACCGAGCCCTTTGCCACGCGCGGCGTAGCCGACTACACCGTCGTGCAGGCCGAAGACGGCAAACCCAACGGTACCTTCCTCTTGGCCAAACCCGCCGACAACGCCAACTTCAAGGCCAACGTCGAGATGTTTGCCAAGTCCTTCGACGGCAACCGCAACAAGGCCTACGCCACCTGGCAATACTTCGGATCGCCCGTCAAGAGCGCCGACCGCAACCAGCTCCCCCTCGAGACCACTTGGGTGCGCAAGTACGATCGCACGCTCAATGTCCCCAACTCCGACGAGAAGTGGACCGACGTCGACAACGGCACCCTCGCCCAGGGACAGGGCTACGAAATCTCGCAGCCTAAGCCCGCCACTTATCGATTCATTGGCGAGCTCAACACAGCAGACTTCACCTTCCCCGTCGACGGCATGGCATCGGCCACCAACTATCAGGACATGAACATCCTGGCCAACCCCTACACCGGAGCCATGAGCATCGACAAACTCGACTTCTCCGGCGCAACGGCGGCCGACAAGGTGGTCTACCTCTTCAACACCGGCTCGCGCAAAGACTGGATTGCCAACAGCGGACCCACCACCAACGGCAACACGCAGGGACAATACACCAAGGCCGTCCCCGCCAACCTCGCAGGACACGTGGCCGGTATGCCCAACCAGATCCCCTCGCTCTCCAGCTTCATGGTCAAGAGCACCGCAGCCGGCAACCTCAAGTATCGCTATGCCGACCTCGTCACCGCCACCGAGGAGAACCGCGCACCCCAGCGCCACTTCCACTCCCTGGCTGTCGATGTCGAAAGCGCCAAGACGGCCGACCGCCTCTGGCTCGTTCAAGCCGAAGGCACCACCGATCGCTACGACAACGGTTGGGACGGTGAGAAGATCTTCGCACCCGGCGAAGCTGCCCTCTACGCTATGCAAGATCGCAGCTACCAGGTGACCACCACCGACGCCATCGGCGAAACCAAAGTCGGCTTCGTGCCCGGCGACGGCGAGCAGAACTACAAGCTCACCTTCCACCTGGACGGCGGCGACGGCACGCAGCAATACACGCTCCTCGACAAGCGCACCGGACTCACCCGCGCCATCCACGACGGCGACACCTATGAGTTCACCGCAACCAAGGGCGATGCCGCACACCGCTTCACCATCCTCGGCAACGGCGCGAAGGCCACCGTAGACCAGCGCGGATTCCAAATCACCGCCGACCTGCGTCGCAACTTCACCGTCAAGAACTTCACCGACGAGCCCGCCGAAGCCCTCGTCTTCGATGCCGCCGGTAAGATCCAAGCCCGTTTCACTGTCGAACCCGGCAGCGAAAACACCGGCACCGTCGTCATGCCCGGCGCTTATGTGGTGCGCGTGTCCAACAAGGTCACCACACTCACCCAGCGCTTCGTCATGCCCTAAGGACTCCCCCTTGCTCAAAGTGCGCCCCTCCCTCGTGGAGTGGGCTCCATATCCCCACCGCTCGCACCGTGCCCCGCATGTGCGAGCGGTTTTTTTGTCCCCCTCCGCCCCGCTCCGCCCGCTTTCCTGCGCATATCTTCCGCTTTCCTGCGCCAAGCCCCCGTCCGTCGGCCTGCTCCTCCCGCGTTGGCAAGTCGGTCCCCGCCGAGCCCGAAGGTAAAGCCCCCACCGGTGCGCCGTGCGCTTGCCCCCGGACCCGCCGCCTTCCCCGCACCCGACACAAAAACGCCCCAACCTTATCCCGTCTCGGCGAAAAAACGTAACTTTGTCCACACATTCATTCTAACTCCCCCATCATCACCATGGCACAAATCACCAAACAAGAAGCACTCGACTACCACGAACAAGGGCGCCCCGGCAAAATCGCCGTCGTACCCACCAAGCCCCACGCCACCGCCCACGACCTCTCCCTCGCCTACAGCCCCGGCGTGGCAGAACCCTGCCTCGAGATCCAGAAAGAGCCCCGCGACGCCTACCGCTACACCAACAAGGGCAACCTCGTGGCCGTCATCTCCAACGGCACCGCCGTGCTCGGCCTCGGCAACATCGGCGCACTGGCCGGCAAGCCCGTCATGGAAGGCAAAAGCCTCCTGTTCAAAATCTACGGTGGCGTAGACTCCTTCGACATCGAGGTCGACGAGCACGACCCCGAGCGCTTCATCCAAGTGGTCAAGGCCATCGCCCCCACCTTCGGCGGCATCAACCTCGAAGACATCAAGGCCCCCGAATGCTTCGAGATTGAAACCCGCCTCAAAGCCGAGCTCGACATCCCCGTCATGCACGACGACCAGCACGGCACCGCCATCATCTCCTGCGCCGGCCTGCTCAATGCACTCCAAGTCGTGGGCAAGCGCATCGAAGACGTCCGCATGGTTGTCAACGGTGCCGGAGCCGCCGCCATCTCCTGCGCGCGCCTCTACCTCTCCTTCGGCCTGCGCCGCGAAAACCTCGTCATGCTCGACTCCCGCGGCGTCATCTCCACCGCCCGCACCGACATCAACGAGCAAAAGCGCGAGTTTGCCACCACCCGCACCGACGTCCACACCCTCCAAGAGGCCATGCGCGGCGCCGATGTCTTCGTCGGACTCTCCAAAGGCAACATTGTCGACGCCGATATGGTCCGCTCCATGGCCGAGCGCCCCGTCATCTTCGCCCTCGCCAACCCCGTGCCCGAAATCACCTACGAGGAGGCCAAAGCCGCCCGCCCCGATGTGCTCATGAGCACCGGCCGCACCGACTATCCCAACCAGATCAACAACGTCATCGGCTTCCCCTACATCTTCCGCGGTGCCCTCGATGTCGCCGCCACCGCCATCAACGAGCCCATGAAACAGGCCGCCGTGCGCGCCATTGCCGCCCTCGCCCAGCAGCCCGTGCCCGAATATGTGGCCCAGGCCTACGGCTTGAAGGAGCTCACCTTCGGTGCCGACTACTTCATCCCCAAGCCCGTCGACAAGCGCCTCATCGTCGAAGTCTCCTCGGCCGTGGCTCGCGCCGCCATCGAGAGCGGAGTGGCCCGTCGCCCCATCGAGGACTGGGATGCCTACCGCGCCCGTCTCGCCACCCTCATTGAGGAATAAAGCGGCGAACCGGCTCTTATTCGTCAAACGCTCAACGCGAGCGACACTCCGTCATGGAGTGCCGCTCGCGTTTTGTTTTTTACCCGTGCGCCCACTGCTTTGTCAGCACGGCGATGGGAGGAATAATAAAACCCGAGCGGCACGCTAATCGTTAGCGTGCCGCTCGGGTTGATGGGTCGACGCGTTTATTGTGTCAACTCGTCGGTTGTGGGTTCCGCCGCGTGGGCGTTTTGCTTTCGCAGTTTGCGTTCGCGGAAATACTTTTCGATGACTCCGGTGCCGCCGATGACGAAGCCCATCATCAGCGCAGGCCACAGCAGCGACCAGGCCTGCTGCAACGGAAGCTGGGTGAACATTTCGACCAAAAGCCACAGGCCCATTACGATGAAGAAGGACCGAAAGAAGTAGAGTGTAAGTTTCAGCATAAGATTTGAACCTCGGGAATATACTTAGGTCACTTGTCTTGCGCCGGGCGGAAACCGGTTGTCCCGACCGGACGATCAACGAGAGAAATGTTCCCGGGCGGCGCATCTCCCGTGTTTTATTTTAGTGGAGACTGCGCGTTCAGGGCAATGTGCCTCTCATTGCGCGCCTTGTGTGTCGGCGCAGTGCCGACTATTCGTCGTCGTCTTTGTCTTTGCGGCGGAACAGGCTGAACAGCGTGAAGCCGATCAGCGCGGCCAGAAAGCCCATGCGCACCAGCGTGGTTGTGGGCGAAGGCGTGGAAGTGAAGTAGAAGACGGCAATCACCACTGCCAGAGAGATAATGATTTTCAGGAAGTTGGGCATGGGGCGGGGAGGGTTTGTTGTGCGGCGCGCAATACGGTCGCCGCGATCGCTTGTTTACTCGTCTACCGGTTTACTTGTCTACGAGTTCACGCGCTTGCTCGTTGACGGGTCTGCGGGTTTACTCGTCAACCGGTTTACTTGTCTACGAGTTCTCGTGTGGGCTCGTCTACGGGTCTACCTGTTTACTCGTCTACGGGTTTACTCATCTACGAGTTCTCGCGTCGACTCGTTTACGTGTCCACGGGTTTACTCGTCTACCTGCTTACTTGTCTACGAGTTCTCGCGTCGACTCGTCTACGGGTCTACCTGTTTACTCGCCTACCGGTTTACTAGTCTACTTGTTCTCGCGTCGACTCGTTTACGGGTCTACCGGTTTACTCGTCTACCGGTTTACTTGTCTACTCGTTTCCCCCGTCGACGGCATCACAATTGTCCGCGCACGGCAGGGAGGATTTGGGCCAGCTCCTCGACTACGCGAGCCCGTTCGAAGCCCTCGCGGATCACGGCCAGAATGGTGTCGTCGCCCGCGATCGTGCCGCACAGGCTTTCGGGTTCGTGCGCATCGATTTCGGTCGTGATGCTCGTGGCATAGCCCGGGCGGGTGCGCATCACCACCAGGTTGCCCGAGAACTCCATGCTCAGGAACCCCGACGAGCGCAGAAATTGCGGCGTGTGGATCGAAGGCGCCAGCTGACGAACGTAGGCCGGGTGCTCGGGCAGCACATAGCGGTAGCCCCCGTCGCCCGAAACCTTGGCCGCCTTCAGCTTCTGGAGGTCGCGAGAGAGCGTGGCTTGCGTCACTTTGTAGCCCTCTGCGCGCAAGAGTTCGAGGAGTTCTTCTTGGCTCCCCACCGACGTGCGGTTCAGCACCAGCCGAAGCATGTCGAGTCGTTTGTCACGGTTACCCATATTCTTGCATTGTTCGTTTTTTTATCCACGGCAAATGTACAACTTTTTTCTCATTTCGCCCATTTGCCCCGCGAAATGTTCCACTTTTTTCTTGAAAAGGCCCCGCTTTTTGAGTTTAGTGTGGGGATTGGTCGTTTGGTATATTCGCACAGTCAGTGTGATGAAGAGCATAATTCGCGCCAAGAAATCGGCCGAAATGCGTAATTTGTCCCCGCTTTCGTCGTGCATACGGCCTTCGCGGCGCAGTGGGCGGCGGGGGCGCTTTTCGTTTCACCTCCTCACTCTTTCTCCTTCACTTATGACTTACGGCTACATCCGCGTGAGCAGCGACAAACAGACGGTCGAGAACCAGCGCTTCGAGATCAATGCCTTCGTCAGCCGCCACGCGCTGCACATCGACGGCTGGATCGAGGAAACCATCAGCGGCACCAAGGCCTACGACAAGCGGGCACTGGGCGCGCTGCTGCGCCGCGTGGCGCCCGGCGACACCATCATCTGCAGCGAACTTTCGCGCCTGGGGCGCAATCTCTTCATGATCATGGAGATTCTCAATCTCTGCATGGCCAAGGAGTGCCGCGTGTGGACGATCAAAGACAACTATCGGCTGGGCGAGGACATCCAGAGCAAGGTGCTGGCCTTTGCTTTCGGACTCTCGGCCGAGATCGAGCGCAACCTCATCAGTCAGCGCACCCGCGAAGCCCTGGCGCGCCGCCGTGCCGAGGGCGTGGTGCTGGGCCGCCCGCGGGGGCGACGCACGGCGCCCGAGAAGCACAAGCTCTATGCCAAGCGCCGACTCATTGCCGACCTCCTGGCCGAGGGGCTCACCAAGAAACACATCGCGCAAATCTGCCGTTGCGACCGCAACACGCTGGCGCGCTTCCTGGCCGATGCGCGTTTTGCGGTGGACTGACGGCGCACGGCGCTCCGTGCTGCGCTGCCCGGGGTGAGTGAGGGCCCTCGTTTTCGGTTGGCACTCGCCCCGGGCCTCACGTCGCGCGGCCGACGGTCGGAATCTTCCGATGGTCGGCCGCTGAGGGGGTGTGTCTGTACGTCGAGGGGCTGAGGGCGATGCGGTGGCGGGGGCTGAATTTCGGTCGGCGGGGTGAGTTCGTCGGCTGAGGACTTGGGTTTGTCGGAGTGCGGGGGCAGCTCCTCCGTTGTTGGCGGGGGTGGAGTGCCGCACGGCCTCGGCGGTGGGGCTTCGGGCGGGCTCGGCGGGGTGGCGCGCATTCCGGCGTTTTCCGGCGGCACGCGGCCTGCATGGCCTTCCCCGCCGACGAGAG